>Ga0316605_10000702_pt1 | contig 21841 bp, 23 predicted proteins | sample OWC_soil_day20_n_FD_207666 | JGI IMG/M metagenome (GOLD analysis project Ga0316605, IMG submission 207666) | Wetland soil microbial communities from Old Woman Creek delta, Ohio, United States - OWC_soil_day20_noCT | ecosystem: Environmental > Terrestrial > Soil > Wetlands | place: USA: Ohio...
ACTTACGTTATCAGAAAGAGCTACTTATTTATCTGGAAGATGACCTGCGATTTAATATCGATGAACTCTATAAGATGAATGTTTCTATATTTGAGCAATGTGTGCAATTTAGCAAGAAAAAGACAACTATTAACAACCTCATTAAAATCATAAAACATGAATAATATCTTTGAACAGATGCTCTCGCGGTACGAAATAGTAACAGATAAAGATCAAAGAAATGCCATATATGAGGTAATTCAACAGATTACACTGGCAGGATTGTATCGTGGTGGTTTCTTTGACAAAGCTGCTTTCTATGGTGGCACTTGTTTGCGAATATTTCATAAAATGGAACGTTTCTCGGAGGATATGGATTTTTCATTATTGGCTTCGGATGAATCATTCAAGCTTGAAAATTACTTTCAAGCCATTGTTGAGGAATTTAAAACAGTAGGACGAGATATCGTAATAACCAAAAAGGATAAACGAAATTTTGGGAAAATAGAATCAGCATTTCTAAAAGATGATACAGAGGTATATGATGTTACCTTTCAGACAGAAAGGAGCTTAAAAATTAAAATTGAGGTTGACACAGCACCACCGATGAAGTTTCAAACGGAGCAAAAGCTATTATTGCATCCTTTTTCTTTTATGACGCGTTGCTTTACTCTTCCTGACTTATATGCCGGAAAGATGCATGCTTTGGTTTTCAGGACCTGGAAAAATCGTGTAAAGGGTCGTGATTGGTTTGATTTTGAGTGGTATGTAAGAAATGGCATTAAATTGGATTTTACGCACCTGCAAGAACGTATCAGAGAATTTAACGGTATTGAAATGTATAAAGAAGAATTTATCAAATTGCTAAAAGAACGTCTTGTCTCTACTGATATTAAAATGGTAAAGCAAGATGTAGAACCTTTTATTAAAAATACAGAAAGCCTTGAAATATGGTCGAATGACTACTTTTTACAGTTGGCAGATATGATAAGATTTGAATAAAACAGCCAAAAACCCTTTCAACTAGTAGCAGATAAAAAAGTTCAACTTTCCATCTGCTCCAAATCAAGGCTATCTCCCACTAAATTAACCGTTCCACAACATCATAATAAGCATTCCCGTTAATCCTTCGGTTAGAAATATTCAGTTTTCTGAGTATACGGCCAAAATGGATGGCGTTTGTGGCGGTGAGCTTTATGCCACTTTTCTTCTGCAACTGGGTGAAAATCTCCACGGCAAGAAGTTTGCTACTCTCCTCGCCTGCTTCTGCGGGGCGATAGTATTGGTGGAAAAGTTGCTCGGCTGCTGGGGTTTGCTCGAACTAGCGGTTCTTGTTCATTAGTATGGCTTCGTCTTCGGCAATGGTTATTTATCATGTATTTCAAGAAAAGTATTCCGAACTAATTTATTTCCGATATTCACAAAAAGCTTTTAAAAGATATTACGCTGGAATATAACAAAACTCCGGTTTTATTTTTCAAAAACCATTCGGGATATTTGTGAATCCTTGTACAAAAGAATGCATTCTTTTGTACAGAAGAAAATAATGTTTTGTACAAGAATACATCAACATCTCGCCTGAGATATAAAAAGTCACTCGGGAGATTGAGCAACCTCACGCCGTATCTTTCCGAAGAGCCGAAGTGACATTTGATAACCTCCAAAAACACTACATAAATTTTAATTTTTAGAAATTGATCTAGCGATCTAGCAGTAGACCTTAAGTTATTGTATATGAGTGTTGTATAGGTGCTAGATCAAATTAATTTGATCTAGCATTGATCTAGCAATCTAGCAGTCAATGCGCTAGACTGCTAGACTAGCGCTAGACTATTTTCGGAAAGTCTAGCGGTTGTAATGCATTCACATTTAGTAAATTAAAAGCAAAGTGCTAGACTGCTAGATACTTCTTAGAAAAAATAAAAATTATGAGAATGATTTACCAGCTTATTTTTATATATTAACTACGCATTTGTCGGATGAACCTTTTTATGTTTTTTTCTGTTGAGAAACTGTTGCATTTTCGTTACCCTGAAACAACCTTCTGATATTGGGAATGTGCATAATTATAATAAGCAGGGCAACGGTAAGTAAATAGTAAAAACAATAGGATATAGGAAATAGAAGTCCGGTAAGGGGTAATGATACGCCCAGGCAGATTGAACCAACAGAGACATATTTAGTGAACCTTTTTACAACGAAAAAAATGACTACTGAAACCAGAACCTGTATAGGCGCAAGCAATATGGAAGCCCCCAAAGTAGTATTCACTCCTTTTCCACCTTTCAGCTTTAGAAAAATGGAGAAATCATGCCCCAGAATTGCTGCCAATGCAATAAGATAGTTGAAATAATCTTCAAGATAGATTATATTATTTTTTTGAAGCAGAATTGCAATGCCTACAGGCAAAAGTCCCTTCAACATATCACAAACCTGTGTTAATACAGAAATCTTTTTACCTGCAACACGTTCTACATTGGTAGATCCAATACTCATGCTTCCCAGTTCGAGCACATTCTTACCGGTTGCATATTTTGTAAACAGATAACCAAATGGCACCGAACCCAGCGCATAAGCCGCAAAAAGAAATAAAGTATTGATCAGCATGTCCTTATATAATCTTATTTTTTAGGAAACCAGGGTATAAACGAACTTGTTTTACGAATGTATTCAGCATATTCGGGTTTTCTGTCTTTAAGTGTTTTTTCAAGCAATACCACGCCCGAAAATTTAATAATAAGCAAAGTCATAAGAAGCGCCCCAATCACCGGTAGATAACTGCCGGCCGACAGGCAAAGCAATCCATATCCCCACCATACGGCCGAATCTCCAAAATAATTGGGATGACGGGTATATCGCCATAAACCGGTATTAAGAACTTTGCCCTTATTTTTAATATCGCTTTTAAACTTTGCCAGCTGATAATCTCCTCTCGCCTCGAAAAACAATCCTGTAAGCCATACAAATATGCCGATGTAATCAAGGAATGCAAGTCCATGTGGACTAGCATACATGTTTACTCCCAGCAATGTAACAGAAATAATCCACATAAGGATTCCCTGAAGCAAAAAAGTCTGGAAGAAACTAATCCAGCGATAATTCTTATTGCCATACTTTCTCCTGAACTCCTGATAACGAAAATCTTCTCCCTTGCCAATATTCCTCCAAGCCAGGTATGCTGAAAGTCGCACTCCCCAGATAAGTACCATAACAAAAAGAATTGTCTGGACAGGGTAAAAGGTTTTAGTCGCAAAATAATAATATGTATTTGTCATTACAAATCCCAGCCCCCAGAATAGATCTACAATGCTTACATTCTTAATAAATATACTTACTATCCATAAAACAGACATCAGGCAGATTATTAAAATCAGAGCGTTTAAATAGATTTGAATCATAATATTACAGATTAAAGTTTATATTAACTATTCCAGTAATAAAGACACAGCTATTGACCCAACACCTGCATTCATGCCTATAACCGGTGATATATCTACTACAGAAACCGGCTGTTTACCAGTAAGAGCATACATTTTGTTTATGTAAATATCGGCACCTTTTCTATTATGTGCATGTAAAACTATGTAATTCCATACTTGTTGCTGTTTAGTAAGTGTGCGGATATGGCTAATCACTTTATTAATATTTGCAGTCTGCCCAAAAGTTTTTCCAAACAACATTGCTTTGCCTTCACCATCCATAGAAACAACTGGATTTATACCCAGCAAAGTGGCAAAAAAACCTTTATTCTTCGATACTCTGCCTCCTTTAATCATGTACTTAAGATCCTTAACGCTAACAAATATTTTTAGATTCTTAATCCACTCCTCTGCCGCATTAACTATACCTTGTAATGGCATTCTCGCTTCTATAGCCTTTGCTACTTTGAGTACCAGCAACCCCTGAGCACCTGAGAGATTTCTTGAATCGATAACATAAACCTGTTTCTTAAACTCACTACTTATTCGCTCTGCGGCTTTCAGACTATTGAGATAAGTTCCGCTGAACTGTTGGGTAAGATGCACGGCTATAATGGCATCATAGTGTGAGGCAAGTTGAGAGTATAGATTAGTGAATGTCCGCTCATTAATTTGCGAAGTTTTGGGAAGTTCATCGCTGCTGTCAAGTAAATCATAAAGCTGATCGGGCTGCATCGTTACCTTATCTAGATAATAATTGCCATCCCAATGGATATTAAGCGGAACAATATTTATCTGGTAATAGTCAATAAGTTCCTGCGACAAATCGCATGCAGAATCGGTAACCAATGCAATATTCCACTTTCTATTATTTATATATTCATTTTGGCGAACCATATCATCTACCTTTTGATAGGTAATTGTTCCGTAATTTTTAAGGGTGTTAAATAGCGCAGCTGGATAATTAGTGTGAACATGTATGCGGCAAAGAGAATCGGATCCGGCTATAACAATAGAATCACCATATTCAATAAGCAGCTTCTGAATATCGGATTTATTTAAAGATAAATCTCTTAAAAGGGCTTCTGTGCAATAACGAAAATTAATATCTTCGTTGGGTGAATCATCGGAATGTATAAGAGAAATCTTCTCATTTGAGAGTGACACCATTCTACGGATATTATTACTTTTAATGAAATCAATAATACCCTCCATAAAAAAGACAAAACCTTTTGCTCCGGCATCAACCAATTTACTCTTTTCTAAAACCTTGAGTTTTGACGTTGTATCAACAAGCGATTGATGAAGAACTTCTAACGAACTTACAAGAATTCTCTTAAAATCTTTAATGACGGACTGTTTACTAAATATATAGTCGGACCATTCTTTTATTACCGTAAGCATAGTCCCTTCCACCGGATTTGCAATGGCTTCATACATATATGGAATAGATTTCTTAATACTTGTAGCAAATTCAGGAACAGTGATACAGCGTTTAGACTTGGTTTCCTTGCTTATTCCAAACAAAAACTGAGCAAAAATAACACCTGAATTACCGCGTGCACCAACTAATGCGGCTTCAGCAATATTATCTATCGTATTTTTATAAGATTTTTGGGGATTGATACTATCCATCACAGAACGAATGGTAGATGCCAGATTTGTTCCAGTATCATTATCTTTAACCGGAAATACATTTATCCTGTTTATTTCGGCCTGATTTTCCAGAATTTTATTGCCTCCGGCAATAAAGGCATAATATAAAGACCGTCCATCTATTTCAAGAATATTAGAGTTTTTCATTTATCAATTTAAAAATATAAGTTACTCAATCACTATTACTTCTTTATATATTATCCTCAATTTTTTGTGCCATTATAAACATAACAAATATAATATAGAATATTTACATACAGCATATTTAAGCAGAAAATAAATTTAAATAATTATTTAATATACAGTATTATATAATACAACGGAAAAGAAAGAAAAGCATTAAAATAAAAGCAAAAGATTTGGATAACATATAAACAAAAATCAATAAAAATCCTATTTTTGCAGAAAACTTCCAAAAGATGAAAAAACTATTATCATACCCGCTATCAATAATTGCGTATTTTTTCTTTCTGTTAATAATCTGTGTGCTTCATCCCATTCAGTGGGTTTGTTTTAACTTGTTTGGATACAATGCGCATAAGAAAAGTGCAGACTATTTAGGCTTTTTTTTACTAAAAACAATGGTCTTTACGTTTTCATCCGCGAAAGTTGAAAACTTAGATCTCATCCCGGAAGGTAAACCTTTGATTTTTGTGTCAAATCACCAGAGTCTTTTTGACATTATGGGCTTTGTATGGTTCTTCAGAAAGTTTCACCCTAAATTTGTCAGTAAGATTGAGCTGGGTAAAAATATTCCAAGTATCTCCTACAATTTGAATCACGGTGGTTCGGTGTTGATTGACCGGAAGAACCCGAAACAAGCATTGCCTGCTATAAAAAAGCTGGGCGAATATATTGAAACGAACACTCGTTCGGCAGTAATTTTCCCCGAAGGTACTCGTTCTAAAACCGGAAAGCCAAAACAATTTTCTCCTAATGGCTTGAAGATTTTATGTAAATATGCACCAAGTGCCTATGTGGTACCTGTAACAATTAACGACTCCTGGAAAATGTTCCAATATGGTTCCTTTCCACTGGGATTGGGCAACAGTTTAATATTCACGGTTCATCCTCCTATTAAAGTCAGCGAATACAATTTCGATACTTTACTCGAGAAAAGTGAACAAGCAGTTGTTTCCGGAATCAGACTATAATATTCAAAGATATATTTAGTGGCATATAAAACACCTATTCGTACTTTATAACTTCAGTAGGACAACCATCCACAGCATCAAGTATTTCGGCTTCATATTGATTGAAGTCGACACCTGTTTTAACAACCATTTTTTCGGGCACCTCAAACACTTGCGGGCATGCTGTTTCACATGCACCACATGAAATACATTCGTTTTCACTCTCATCAAGCCATACTCTTTTAATTGCCATATTATTTAAGTATTTAGGTTTATCAAATATCAACTTTACTCTCTTCAGCATAGTAAAAAAACAATTAGGAACAGAAGATGTTCATACTAAACAAAGCACCCATTTAAAGTGTTTAATTAATAGAGAGTTCACTAATTTACCTAACTGTTAAAAACTTAAATTATGAAAGGAGTTATTTGGGGTTTAGCTGTTGGTTGTGCAATAGGCTATATTATCAGGAAACTGCAGGAAGAAGGCAAGTTTGAATGCGTTGGCGAATATGCCGATAAGTATTATACTATGTCTAAGAATGAACTTAAGAATTTTGTAGATGCTGCTAAAAACAAAGCAGAAGAATTGAAAGAACGGATTGAAAAGAGTGTTAAAGGAGAATAAACTACTCTTTCATTAAATCATCCTCAAATAACAAGGCAATCTGTAAATTCAGGTTGCCTTTTACTTTTATAAATGCCGGTTAATCATATTTTATTGTTCCTATAGGACAGTCTTGCGCAGCTTCTTTTATTTTTTCTTCATACAAATCATAGTTAACACATTTTTTTACCAACATTTTATCAGGAGCCTCAAATACCTCAGGGCATATAGCTTCACATCCCCCGCAACAGAGACATTCGTCCTCACTCTCGTCAAGCCATACACTCTTAATTGCCATATTTTCAACTTTTTAGATTACTATTAATTTATACGATCATCACAAAGGGTATAACAAATACCAATAGTAAGAAGTTTAATAAAAACTGTTAGTTATTTGTTAATAACCCTTCCCGATTTTAAAATAAAATTATCTATAACGTCATAATGCTTTTAACAAATGATAAAATGGATTATATTTGCATGCAATAATCATTTATAACCATTTTCTATGCAGAGTTCTATAGAATCTCTTAAAAAACGTCATAAAGAGCTTTTCGAAAATCATCGTTGCAATGTATCAGATAATGCTTACGAAGATGCCGAAAAAATAAAAAAAGCAATAGATCAGCTCTCAAAGATTGAGAATAGAAGAATGTCTATTTTCGATTTGAACAGAATGCAGTTTATCTTCAGAGATAATCAGAAATCTGATAAATTCGATCATCCGGTTTTTGTAGGCATAGATGAAGAGAGCTTTGAGGCTTTCCATGATAATATTCATCCGGATGATTTGCATTTTGTGCTCGAAACTGGTCTTATGAGTTATGATTATGCATATAGCGTACCTCCTTCGGAACGTATTGGTTGTATTATGAAGTACGAATTCAGAGTAAAAAGCAAAACAGGGAAATACGTATGGGTTAACTTTAAAATTGTAATTTACGAACTCGACAGCAACGGTGATCTTTGGCTCCTGCTATTTTTATCGGATATTCTACCAAACCAGGATCTAAACAGAAAGCCAAAAAGAATTCTGATAAATGTAAATACAGGAAAAACTTTCAACTATTTTGATGACACTGATATTGTTGAAAAGCCAATACTATCGAAACGAGAAATAGATGTTATGAAACTTCTTTCGGAAGGTTACTGTAGTAAGGAAATAGCTGATCGGCTTTTTATAAGTATAAACACTGTAAACAAGCACCGACAGAGCATTCTGGAAAAAACAAATTCAGAAAATACTGCACAAGCTGTGCTTTATGCTACCAGGATAGGATTAATTTAATACAAAACTTCAATTTTTGTACCGTTACCCATCCATAAGAGTGACTAACAATACAAAAATTGTTTGTTTTGCACATAACCAGTTAAATTTAAGAGATTTAAAAAATCTTCTGAAATCCTTTTAATTATTACTCACTAACACTATATAGGATTTTGTGCAAAAGTAGTATGTTATATATTCACTGGCAATAACCATTTATAACCATTTTACACGAAATCCTATAATTTTGTTCTGAAAACAATAATATTAATTACTTGTTATTACTTGTCCTGCTTCACGATAACGGATGTTTTTGAATAAAGAATGAAAAATGTCAAAAATATTAGTTATATTTGAGGTGTTCATATTTTAATTATTGTAATTAAAAAGTAGTTAATATGCTTGATTTAACACCTGAACAACAAGTTTTGCGGGAACAATTCTGTTCGTTAAGGAAAGAGTTTACTGAACTCTTTGCCATAAAGAACGAAATGCAGACTTACGAAGAAAGCAGTCTTACCTCACTATACCTGAGCAAAGTTGGACAAAAACAACACGAAGTTTTCTGTTTGCGTACTAAAATTGCAGCAATAAAACTACGCATAGAGCTGATTCAGGCCTACATAAATCGAAACGAGATGCCGGAACTAAATTCTGTTGATAAGGAAATTCATATACGTTTTGCCGATCACAAGAAGAAGATTGAAGAGAATATACGGCAACTGGAAGCTGCAAAAGAGTATCTGAAAAACTCTTTAATATCGGCAGATAAAATGAAGGAAATGAAAGAGACTTATCGTATAATTATAAAGAAGCTACATCCGGACATAAATCCCGGCCTTTCGGAATATGAAACCGAACTTTTTATCAAAGCACAGGCTGCTTATCATCTGGGTAGTTTCATGGCTTTAAGGGAAATACTCTTATCTCTGGATTTAGCCAAAGATTATGTAGATACCATTTCACAGTCTGAGGAATTTGCCGGGATTGTTATGCAATTAGAAAAGAATGTTAAGAATTTACGTAAACAAATTGAGGAATTGGAGCACAGTTTTCCATTTATTTACAGAAAAGAACTAAATGACAAGGAATGGATAACTTCCGTACAGAAAAAACTGGATGATGATATTTTGAATCTGACAAAAGAGAAAGAGAAGCAAGCTCTATTCCTTAAAGTCATAGAAGAATGGACGCCAGGGTTGACTAATTAGAATTTAGAAAACAGAATATTATGAAAACAAAACAATTTTATTGCATGCTGCTTTGCCTGGCAGGTAGTTTGCTTTTCTCACAACATGTGAATGCACAAGTGGGCTCTGTTCGCTTTACAGTTGAACTACCAGGCAATGGTATTCAAAAGGACTCTGCCGTGTTTATTGCCGGAAGTTTTAACGGATGGGCTCCTGCTGACAGCAATTATTGTATGAAGCGAATAGACAGTAACCACTACACTCTGGAGATTCCTTGTTTCATGAATAAAAAGTACTCTTACAAGTATACACTAGGCAGCTGGAAAGGTGTAGAAAAAACTATTGATAATAAAGAAATAGAGAACCGAACCTTCGTTTCAAAAAAGAAACTTAAAATTAAAGACATTGTTGCTCAGTGGAATCAACCTGCTCCTGCTGCACCTGTAGATACAACTCTTTTATTGAACAAGAAACAAATGGCAATCATTAAATCATTAAATGACTCGATAAGTAAAACTTTACCAGCTATTTTGCCTCGTCTTTTGGAACTTCTGCAAAAAGGGAATCTCAATCTGCTATCCGATCAGCCGGATGATGCATTAAACAAACAGTGCAACAAAGAACTTGGGGAAATGGTGACACAAGTCCTTGATTCATTAACTGGTATCATGAAACAAATGACGGAAGCTCTTAGTCCTGAACAAAAACAAAAAATAAGAGAAATGATGAAAAATCAGGATTCACCTACATTTATCATGAATCTTATTGAAAAGCTGAAACCAAATTCAAAATAGAACTTATAATCAGGATTATAGAATACTCACTTGAGCTCACCTAAAAGGTTGTAATTGCAGAATGTTTGGATACAGAAAAGAACAAACGAACTAAATAAGTTATATTTGCCGGACATAAAGCGAAAGTATAGATGAAAAGAATCATAATTATAGGAGCAACTTCCGGAATTGGATATGAGGTAGCAAAAGGATATCTCAAACAAGGTTGGAAAGTGGGGGTTGCAGGCAGGCGAGAAAGTGCACTTGAGAAGTTCAGGGCTACCAACCCGGAAAGTATTGAAACTCAGGTGCTGGATGTTACCAAGGAGGATGCTCCTGAAAAATTATTGTTACTGATTAATAAATTGGGCGGAATGGATTTGTTTCTGCTTAGCTCGGGAATTGGCTTTCAAAACAGAACATTAAAAGCTGATATTGAAATAAATACAGCCCGAACTAACGTAGGAGGTTTTATTCGTCTGGTTACAACTGCTTTTCACTATTTCAAGGAAAAAGGAGGCGGACACCTGGCAGTAATCAGTTCTATTGCAGGAACAAAAGGACTGGGAGTTGCTCCGGCTTATTCGGCTACCAAGCGTTTTCAGAACACCTATATCGATTCATTGGCGCAGCTGTCTCGCATGGAAAAACTAAAAATTCACTTTACGGATATCCGACCGGGATTTGTGCAGACAGATTTATTGAAAGATGGAAATTATCCGTTACTGATGAAGCCGGAACGGGTATCAGAGCAGATTATCAATGCTCTAAGCCGTAAAAAACGCGTTATTATTATTGATAAGAGATATGCATTTTTAGTATTTTTCTGGAAATTGATTCCTGATTGGTTATGGGAACGACTTCCGGTGAGAAGTAAATAACAGAACTAATTTTACTTTGGGATTCATTTATACTTTGCAGAATCCCAAAGTAAAAACTGGTCTATAAAATCAGTGCAGATATTTCAGTGAGAGTCTTTCTATTAAAGCATAAAATCCTTCAAGCTTCTCGTTTTCTATTACTTTTCCCTCATGTTCTTTAAACCTGATTAGTAATTCATTTTGCACCTCTTCCGGCATCATACGATCACCCATCATGAATAAAATATTGTTCTCTTTTTCAATATGATTTCTCATTAAAGCAACATAACCAAAAGCAGAATCTGCAAAAACCTGCAAATCAGAGTTCTGTCCGGAAATATTTTCTTTCATTTCACGGATATATTTTCTTCCTTAATCATGTTCTGAGAGCATTACACCGATAGGTCCGCCATGATTAGGAATTCCAGCTTCTTCAAGAGAAGGGAAGTATAAATCTTCCTCTTTTCCATGATGACATTTATCAGCGAATACAATTACAAAATTGATTAATTCAGATAAGTCATTTACATCTGGATTTACTTTCTGTACAATTTTAGATGCAATATTTTCAAGCAAATTCAGAACTGTTTTAATTAACTCATGTTCACGTCTCAATTCATCACTAGCATTTATCATAATTGTAAATTTACTCAGAATATTTAATTACTTCAACAGGACAACTTGCTGCTGCTTCTTCAATCTCCTCAGAGTATTCAGAATAGTCTACTCCTTCGTTTACATAGGCAATATCTTCTACTCTAAACACTTTGGAACAAATACCTTCGCATGCTCCACAGGCAATACAGCCCTCTTCCATCCATACTTTTTTAACATCCATAATATCTAAATTTAAATTGTTTGATTTTATTTTTAAGATCTAGTCAGATTTAAAGCTTTTGGGTATAAAATATTATTTTCAAGATGCACATGTATGTGTAAGTCTTCCTCAAACTCTTCCAATAGCTTATAAGTAACATGATAAGTATTACAGCCATCATCAGGTACGGAGTAGTGATTGCTTAACAAACTTATCTTATCAATAGTACCACCTATCAATTCATGTTCTTCCATCATCAGGGCAATTTGTGAATTTACTATCTCTTTTGCTTTTGCTGAATTTGAGTTCAAAGCTTCTTTGATAGCCGGGAAAAACACATCCTCTTCCTGTTGCTGGTGTATTGGTAACTCTGTATTTACCAATGAAAATAAATCTGCAATGTCCTTTAGTTCCGGGTGACCGGCTCCATGAACCTGAACTATCTTATTCAGGTAATCCATTATTTGAGGTAAAACTCTATAAACCTTACTATGATACTCATTTACAATGTAATCACATAAGAAATCCAGTTTCCAGTCTTTAAAATTAGGCTGCTTGCCCGGAACAACAGTCCCCAGGTTATTCAGCTTATTTTCAATTTCAGCTATATTCAGATCCTTTTCTTTGGCGACTTCTTCCAAACTCTGATTTCCACCACAGCAAAAGTCAATACCTTCTTTCTTAAAGACTTCCGCCGCTCTGAAATCATCAGCTACAATCTCACCAATTTTTAATTTCTTAAACTCTTTCATATTCTCTGGTTTTAATGGTTTATTCTAATCTCTATCTTTTTTGTTCGACAAAGATACAGGCACAACACCTCCTAAACTGTAACCTGGATTACACAACCTGGCGTTTAACAATCTTTAATTCATTTATTTGTTCTACGCAAATAAAGTTTACTTATTTAGCAGAAATGAATATTTCAAAAAACTGAAATCATGAACTATAATAACTTAACCATCTGTCCGCTATTTAAAGACATGAGCAAGGAAGAACATGATCAATTCTTACAAAGAAATGTAAAGGCGGTAATCAATTATAAAAAAGGAGAAACTGTAGTGAGGCAGGGAGAAGTTATAAATTACATGTATTTACTGGTTAAAGGCATTGTGCGTACCCAAATGATTACACAAGAAGGGAATGCCGTTGAAATAGAAATGTTGGAAGCTGTAATGCCACTGGCTCCGGCCTTCATTTTTGCAAATAACAATAAATATCCTGTTGATGTTATAACAATGGAACCTTGTACGTTCCTGAAAATACCAAAATCAGATTGGCTGAATGAGATGATTCACAATGAAAAACTCATGATTAACTTCCTGACTCTGAATTCAAATCTGGCTGTTTTTCTCTCGATGAAACTACAAATGATATCACTGAAAAGCCTGAAATATAAACTTGCTATATTTTTACTCGAAAAAACTACTCCTGAAAAGAACTATTTCATACTAAAACGTACAAGAACTCAGTTAGCCGAATACTTTGGAGTACAGCGTCCTTCATTGGCTCGTACAATCAAAGATTTTGAAAATGAAGGAATTGCGTATTATTACTATCCTTGACAGAAACAAACTGACAAGGATTTAATTATTTATAAGTATCACTCTGATTTAGTAAAACATTCCCTCAATGTTGATTAATAACAGATTAAGGTATATTGCTCAATTGAAAGAAAGATTCTTTGCGTAGCTTCAAATCTCCAGACCTCATGTCATGCAAACGAATGGTTTTTCCTAAAACTTCTCCTTCAGTCCGGTTTCCTGAAATAATAACCTTACGACAAGCATCCAGCGTAATTCCGTCTTTACGATAGTGAAACGGCTGATAAGTAGTGTCTCTAATCAATGTATTATTAATAAAACTCAGTCCATCTACCGATTTTGCATACAGAATAGGATAATCAAATAAGTAGAATTTATTATTCTCAATACGGATATTACTATGAAAAGGATAACGAATGTCTGGTTTTGGTATTTCAGGAAATATGCTGATTACAGCCTCACAAAACTGATAAACTGATGACAGGCACGGATAGCGAAATGTATTATTCCGTATAAGGACATCCTTCACTGCACCTGATTCATACCATTGATTAGCATCACCTGCAATCAAGATTGCCGATCCACTTGACTCGAATATATTATTCTCAATAATTACTTTACCTGGAGTTGATACTAACAAGCCCCGGGCACGGCAACTACCAAAGAAAGAGTTTCTGATTTCTACATCGGCTGTACATGACAAATTTTCTAAGGCAACCCCCACTGTTAAGCTATTAGGAATTGGTGCCTGCAACTCTACAATAAATTCAGATTTATTCAGAGGCTCAAATGAAGTCATAATACCAGTTCCCAAAGTACGCATACTTTGATTCTCTATAAATCCTACCTTTTCATTTTTTCGGCCCCATTCCATACCTTGACTTTGTTCGTGCATAAATTTACACTTTATGCGGGTAGGAGAAAGTATATCTACGATACGCACACAGGTTCCGTGTATATTAACAGGGTCATCCATCAACCCGGCCCATTCACATTCTTCAATACGAATAATGCCACTACAGCCCATAAAATGAAATCCATCATCGTGTCCACTCAGAATACGATTTTTTGAAGCATTTGGAACGACCCTAACCTTATTGAATGAAATATCCTGGCTATATTGTGACAGTACCCCTAATCCACAAGAATGGTATACATCAATTTGTGACAAATTTATCCGTTGACTGTGATAAAGAAATATTCCAGCATGGTCTCGCTCATTATGACGAAGCACCAGCCAATTTCCTACTTTCGGATAAAAAGCTGCAACACTGGGATCACTAAGACGAACAATACCCGGAGATACTTCTTCTGCATGATAGTTCCGCCATCCTATCCTATCGCCTGTATTGGGAGCAACCAGATGTGTATCTGAAGTAAATTCCATTATAGACCAAAACTTACTTTTCCATCCTTCTCCTACAAATACCAGACTATTATTCTCAATAATATATGGAGATTCGTGAGTATTAATTTCAATTTCAAAATAATCGGGGGTAACCTTTAGCACTTTAGCTTGCGAGGTAAGTGGTATATCCCAATCAATTGTAAATCCTTTCAAATTAATATCTGAGCAGTGGTCCAGAGTAATAGGCTGCATCCGTCCATGCATAACAAATGATGAACCATTACCGTCCAGTGTAAAATTATGGAGACTATCTAATAATACAGCCAGAGTTTTGGGATTATTATCAGTCGTATTTGATTCGAAATATTCTCTTTCAACTGTATATTGTGGCCAGAAATCATATCTTCCTTTTGGAAAAAACAAAGTACTTCCAGGCTGTTTACGGCAAGCTTCTAAAGCTTTTCGAACATAAGGTACTGAATTTACACGACTATCAGGCTTTAATCCAAAATCTGCAACTGAAATAATTTGATTAGCAAATAAAACCGGATAATTAAGTAAAAGAAAGATGGAAACAATCCATGATTTCGAGTTAATCATATATTTAATTTTATAAAACACACTATAATATAAATCTATTAATTACATATACTCAAAAACTATCACAGATATTAAAGAGTTACTTATAATTTAATATTATAGAATTAAATCTAGTTAGTACAGATTCAAATATACAATAATATCTATTATATCAATAATTATATTATTATTTTTAATATCAAAGCCGTATAAATATATCAAATTTATTATTTATAGGCTAATTATTAGAGAACAAGTTTATATTCCTCAAAAATAGTTATTCATAAATTTGGATAGAAAACTTATAAAATGATTGATCCGTAGCAGATATAATAATCGGCCACGGATCAATTGTTGTTTAGATTTTCAGTCATTTTCTTTTTATAAAAAAGTAATGACTATCATTATTTGCTAGTAAGAGACTGAATGTAGTGTTTTACTAATCCACAATCTATTATATATATTATTTGTTTGTTGAGAATTTGAAGATACAATGGCTGAAATATTTTTCTCCTGGTTTAAGTATAGCAGAAGGCCATTGGGGTTTATTTGGTGAATCAGGAAATTTTTGTGTTTCAAGACAAACAGCAGCACGTTGTTTATAAACAATTCCTTTTTTCCCATGCAATGTACCATCAAGGAAATTACCAGTATATATCTGAATGCCAGGTTCATTAGTGTAAACATCTAAAACTATCCCTGTTTTAGGTGACTTAAGTGAAGCACACTTCTTGGTAATATCTCCTTTCGTATCCAATACCCAGTTATGATCATAGCCGTTACCATTTTTAAGTTGCTTAAAGCTATAATTATTTATTCTTGCCCCAACAGCTACAGGAGTACGGAAATCCATATCAGTCCCCTCCACCGGAAGTATCTCTCCCGTAGTCATAAATGTACTGTCAACCGGAGTATATGAATCAGCATTGACAGTTAATAAATAATCGGTATTAGAACATGAAGGATCACCATCCAGATTAAAATAAGAATGGTTCGTCATATTCACAACTGTTGTTTTGTCTGTACTTGCTTCATACTTTATGTCAATCGCATTATCATCTGTCAGGGTAAATGTAACCTTACAAGTCAGATTTCCAGGGAATCCTTGTTCAAGATCCTTAGACAAATAACTAAATTCAATCTTTTGATCATTTATTTGCTTAGCATTATACACCTGATACTGAAAACCTTTAAATCCACCATGCAGACAATGACCATAGTTATTTTGCGGCAATTGATAAACCATTCCATCAATGGCAATCTTTCCTTTATTTATACGATTAGCATAACGACCAATGCTCGCTCCAAAATCTGTTGGATACTTTATATAATCCTGAATAGAATCAAATCCCAGAACAACATCTTTCATTTTTCCATCTTTATCAGGAACCATCACTGAAACAATACGCCCACCAAAGTTTGTTAAGCATACCTCCATATTATTTTTATTTTTCAAAATAAACAAAGAAGTTTTCTTTCCATTTAATTCTGTCTGAAAATTACTTTGTTTCAATCCTGAATTCGAAATAACATCTGATTCTTTTTTACTTGTACTACAACTAATAAATAAGGCGAGCCCTATTATCAAACTTATTTTTCTCATCATTTTTGCCATTTATTTAAAAAACATTTCCGAACGTTCAGGAGAAAATAGCTCCCACAAAGAAGCAATAGTCCATCCTGGAGCAAAGATATCATTATAGAAGCCCTTACTATTTTTTCCGTAATCCCAATTAGTATGCTGTACCACTTCAGGATAATAACCTACTTTTGCCACGCCACAAAGATGATCTTCATAAGGTAAAAGTTGCTTCATTGATGATTCTATAACATTAGAAAAAGACAAAAAACGAGATTCGTTACATTCTTTTGCCAGCCACTTTAGCACTGAATTAAATTCAAAAACAAAAACATCAATGTGGTTATTTTCTACAGAAACATTTCCCCATCCTCTTGTCTTCAGCCCTATATCTCCTAACATTTGTCCCTGTGCAAAAGGTACATCCCAGACATAATACCAGGAAAGAGCAAAATATGCAGCATTCTTAGATAAAGAAACATAATGTTCATGTTCTATTCCCTTAGTGACTAATGCAAGATAATAGCTAGCTGTTGCAGCATACAATGAAGCTTCTTTATCCTCACAATTAGCATCCAGAGTTGACGAGAAATAATCTGATTTTGAGATTATCTCTGTTTCTAAATAGGATGCAGTTTTTTTAGCACTATTCAAATAACGTTTATCCTTAAAATATTTATATCCCATCACTAAGGGAACTGTAGCAGAAGGTGTGCTTCCACCACTCATATCAACAACAGAAAGATCATCCCTAAATTTGCGAGGAAAACTGCCATCACTATTCTGTAGTTGAAGGAAGGTATCCAGCATACCTTTTATTCGTTTTTCCCATTCAGGGTGTTTCCGTCCATTCTTTTTTTCGTATTGCAAAAAATGAAGCATTGCGTAAATGCCTTCAGACTGACGACGAATACTATGAACTTGTTCTTCATAATTTGTATTATAATCTATAAATTCTTTAAAGAACCCAGCTTCAGAAAAGCCATTTTTCAGATAGCTGTCAAATATTTCATAAGCATTATCCAGAAGATCTTTACGATTTTGCTGCTGACCATACTCCAAAGCATTGAATGCGTTAAGTAAAACTCTGCCAACAAAACCTACTTCTGCAGCGCCAGTACTTTTGCAGTCGGCTGTTTTTAAACCAACTCCAGAATAATATTTCAGAGGCTCATCCCCCACAAAACTACTGACAAAGAAATTACTCATTGTCTTTTTCATCAGATCTACAGAATAATTAGTACTTACCTCCTTTGGTTTATATGTGTCATAGCTATATTCCCATATCTGTTTTACAAAATCTGCAAAATTCTCGGACTTTCCTTGTTTCAAACGCCAGGTTAATGTAATACTTTCGCCTTTTTTCAAGAACTGAAAAGCTCTGACAGAAGGAGCTAATGTCAGTTTTCGGATATAAGTTTTTGGCGTTTCCTGATAAGGATATCCAAAACATAAAGACGAAATACCATTAATATTCTCAAAACCTGTAAATCCAATTGAGGTTTTACCAGACAATATAACTTCTCCTTCTTTATGTGCAGTTAAGGCTTCATTGGGAAATGAATCAACTCTTATAATAGAGGTATATTCTTTAGTCTTTTCGTTAAATATTCCTGTAAGAGGTGTACTCAAGCGGTCTTCACGTACAGTCCAACTATCTGAAGTATGGAATGAAGGAGCATCCTTTGGCGAGCGCATATTTCTACGATACCAAAATCCAGGCATATAAAACTGACAATCATTATGATAATAGTCAGTATTCATTTGCTGTGAATAATTAAAATAGATATTTTCAGATGCAATAATTTGCACCGTTATTTTCTTTATCCCATTATGCTCTGATATTTCTTGTGAAACACGAACTGGAATATTCTCGCGGGCAGCCATTTTATATTTATTGTTACTATTAGCGTTTTCCGAAATCATCGTTAATGGATAACTGATAGCAGAATTTCCCGGTTTTTTCAAAGCAATAGCAGCAGAAATTCGTGAAACATCATAAGCTTGAGCCAGCACCCCTAATACGGAAAAAAAGAAAAATATAGAAACAATACATTTTTTTATCATAATCATTTTAATTAATCATTATTGTTTTTAAAAACAGGTCTCTCAGAGTCAATGGATGGAGAATCTGTCTTTATCAAAGGCCATCCATTTTCCCAGTACACTTTGTCCAATAAAAGAACCCGGCCTTCTGGATTTTTCCTATCAACACCGTGATAAAAAATCCAGTTTTGTCCAGCATCATCAGATACAATTTCCGAATTATGTCCCGTGCCAACGAAAGCTGAGTTCTTATGTATTAAAATCTCATGATGATTGTTCAGCATATCTTGTCCATACTTGTCAACATAAGGTCCCCAAAGATTCTCTGAACGTCCAACTACAGTTTGATATGTACTGTTCAAACCTTCACAGCAAGTTCCAGTCGAAGCAAACAAATAATAATAGCCGTCCTTTTTGTGAATATAAGTGCCTTCATAAGCTGTACCGGCAATCTGTTTTTTTACTGCACCAGATTTAACGAGAAGTCCATCTTCAGTAAGCTCTATTCCATATATACCATGAAAACTTCCCCAGAAAAGATATTTTCTTCCTCCATCTTCAATATAAAAAGGATCTATAGAATTCTGAACATTAATAGAATTACTTCTGAATAGCATTCCTCTGTCTATAAAAGATCCATTAGGTGTATTCGCTGTAGCTATTCCTATACCACAGGTCCATTCTCCTCCCCAAACTGACATCGAATAATACATCACATATGTGCCATTGATCCTATTTATATCAGGAGCCCAAATACCACCATCTGGTTCAAAATTGGGACGAGTGTTATCTGTAAAGGCTGTACCTACAAATTTCCAGTTAATTAAATCAGTAGACTTATAAATTGGTAAATTGCGGATATCTTCAGTTGCATATAAATAAAAACTTTTATCTTCAGTCTGAATGATTGTAGGATCAGGTAAACTGAAACTTAAAACAGGATTTTTATATTTTGTATCAGTTTCTTTCTGAGGATATTCTTTTGATGAACACGCAAGTGTGTTGAACACCAAACACAATAATAATAGTTTTTTTTCCATTCTTTAAATAATACTTAAAACACTACTTTCATCCAGGAACCTGTAGATTCAGGTGTAGAATTTGTTAATGACTCTTTATACATAGATGTCTCTAACATTAGATTAATTCGCATTGGCTTTCTATCTATTTTATGTAAAACCGAGAAAGGTATAGATATTTCTAAAGTGTATTGTTGCTGTGCACCAGTTTTAACTTTGGCAGTAATTTGCTTAGAATCAATCATCTTCCATCCACCTTTATCTCCTTCATTAAGAGTTATATTACCATTATTTTTACAATCAATTCGGTAAATACCTTTATCGGGCATTGTAACACAATTATTTTCAGGGTCAAGATATACAGATAACTGATTAATTAAATCACCATTAGGATGAGCAGCAACACTTATATACATATTATTTTCATCATAACAAATACCTGATTGAATATTGCTTTTACCTTTAGAACCTACAAATAATGGAAAATCATCTCCCCATTCATTCTGACTTAAATCACCATCCAGTATAATGGCATTCTTCCGAGCTTGTACATCAGAAAGAATATGGCCTTTAATCATCCATACTCCAACAGAAGAGGTAAATGCATTAGTAGATGCAACGGCTGCTACAGTTTTATTATCTAAGAGAGAGAGTGAATTCCACTTAGCTTCTTTGTCAAATGGTACATCAAACGGCCTAGTTGCCTTACTGAAATTACGTCCACTCTTATCACCAATTGAAACTTCCATTGTTGAAAGTTCCCAATTTGAAGAGCGCTGTCCTGTTGTCTGATATGACATTAGAATTTCTCCTGTAGGTATTCGCAATAAATACGGTGCACCAGCGTATATATTTTCAGCCAATGGTTTTAACAAAGCTGATTCTCTTAGTGGAGAGTCTTCTGATACTGGAATTTTCCAATTATCAGATATTGAATTGCGCACAATATATGGTTTAAACTGACCGACTTTGTTGTCTTCAATTGAGACTAATATATCATTTCCGGAGATGATCGCAACAGGCATCCCATCGCGGTGACCTGCACGAAAAGATACAGTTTTAATATCTTTATCCCAGATCATTCCATTATCATGTGAAGTCAATACAGAAATTTCCTGTTCATCGGAATTACGATACGGACTTTCATTAGCAAAATAAACCTGAAGATCTCCATTAGGTAATTGCAGAAAAGAAGGCTCCCAGCAGCCATCAGTAAAGCGAGGTCCTCCTTCATACAAAATTTGTTCTTCGCTCCAAGTTACTCCCAAATCTTTACTTCGACGAATTACGATAGCAAAAGGTGCAATTTCATCTTTTGAAGGACGAAAATTGCAAGCTGCAACTAAGTCTCCATTTTGTAATTGTATTAACTCTGAATTAGCAATATTCACAGTTGTTGAAAGTCCGTCCTTATTTGTATATGTATGCTGCTTAAAAACATTCACTGGCTCACTCCAGCTCGTTCCACCATCAAAACTTCGACGAAGTACTCCATTTCCTGAAGCATCATAAACAACTATAAGAGAATTATCAATCAACTTTTTTATACGAGGGTATCCACCAATTGGAGCAAGACATTGCATTGAACTATAATCCCATGCAATACGAATTCCATCAACAGGATCATCTTGTTTATTTACAAAAGGTTCTTCTTCTGAGGCTGAACAGCTCAAAAATGGAAGAATTAATAAAAAACATATTATCCTCATTTTCACCATCATTTAGTTTTTATCGTTAGGGTTGGAGTAATGTAATTTTTGTCAATAGAAAGTACATCATCTCCATTTTTCTCTTCAAAGTGTACTGTAGTTATATACATCGCTCTCGGATGAATATTTTCTTTATCCCTATGAGCATGAAAGACAAGACGCATCACTCCATCTTTATCTTTAAAAATGGCACCATGACCTGTTCCAAGTAAATTTCCAGGTTTTTGTAACAGTGGATTCCAATCATATTTCTTCCATTCACCGAACACATCAGAAGCTGTGGCACATCCAATACCGTAAAAAGGACTCTCGAAAC
>Ga0316605_10000703_pt1 | contig 21819 bp, 25 predicted proteins | sample OWC_soil_day20_n_FD_207666 | JGI IMG/M metagenome (GOLD analysis project Ga0316605, IMG submission 207666) | Wetland soil microbial communities from Old Woman Creek delta, Ohio, United States - OWC_soil_day20_noCT | ecosystem: Environmental > Terrestrial > Soil > Wetlands | place: USA: Ohio...
TACAAAGATACGTTCCGCTTTCTTTGTTATGGAGATATTCTCCCGTAAACGGCTTTTCGGTAGCTTTATGAACAATTACGTTTTCTTCTTCCGGAGTAAGCTGATTGAATTTCATGATTTTTGAATTATTGGTTTGACCACAGGCTGAAAAAACCAACAGAAGCAAGAGTAAAAGTACTTGCCGGTTGTTGTTACTGTTGAATAAGAAATTTATAACTTTCATATCATTTCGGATTTATCAGACAAAAAACAATTTCAGTGTATTTTTGTTCCAAAATCAATCCGAAAAAAAAATAAAAAGTCCAATTCTTATTCTCAGGAGAATGAATTATCTCAGTCTGTCCATCGATTTTACCATATTTTCATCCTTTGCAATACCGCGCATTGCCAGATAATTGAATATCAGCGCAACAAGCGAAAAGACTGCCGGTATTTTCAATGACATTTCAGTGCCTGCAAGTTTATTTTTTCCCATGAAAATAACCACTGCCAGCAGAATTATATAAATCAGTATCAAAATGAAATTGATAGTGCAAAGACGGAACTGCTGTCTGCGGTTTTTATATTTAAATATAGTCATCAGAGTGACTACCAAAATTATTCCGAAGACAAATGTCGCAGGATTGGTGCTGACTGCCGACAGGAATGAACCATCCGGATTGAGCTGAACAAAACCACGCATATCAAGCTGATATGATATATTTTTAACCGCATCGAAATACTCGGCTACCGGCAGTGCTGCTGTTAAAGTCATGAGCACAGCTACAAGCAGGAGGTAAACGGTTTGAATTCTTTGTATCATTTTTAATTACAATTATTTATTTTTCTTTTTTCCACTGCTGATCGCGCACCTGATAGATGCGTTCAATAATTTCGACTACCTTCAGACCTTCGAGCACGTTGGTTGTAATCGAACCTTTGTCTGTGAGTTTTTCCACCACGTTTTCAATCACATAATGGTGATTCTGAGCCGAACCTTTGTAAAGACCGTAATCGTTTGGCGGATTTGAAGCTGCAAGTTCAGGCATCACATAATCCTTTACATGACAATATTCCACCTCATTCATATACTGACCGGCTACCTTGATAGTCCCTTTTTCGCCAATGATGGTGATGCTGCTTTCGAGATTGGTATCCCACACCGAAGTGGAATAATTCAGACAACCCATACCACCATTGATAAAATCAAATGTTACCACACCGCTGTCTTCAAAATCAGTCAGGTTTTTATGATTGAAATCGGCAAAATTACCACGAATGTTAGTAATATCACCAAACAACCAGTACATGATATCGATAAAGTGAGAGAACTGCGTGAAAAGCGTGCCACCGTCCAGTTGATCATCACCGTGCCAGTTACCTTTTTTGTAATAGCGATCGTCGCGGTTCCAGTAGCAGTCCAGTTTTACCATAAAGATTTTGCCAAGCAAACGCTGGTCCATCACCTCGCGAAGCCATACCGAAGGTGGTGAATAACGGTTTTGCATCACACAGAATACGTGTCTCGACATTTCAAGGGATTTGAAAACAATACGTTCGGCATCTTTTTTATTGAGTGCTATCGGTTTCTCGAGTACTACGTGCTTGCGGGCTTTCAGGGCCTTTACAGCATAATCGGCATGATATCCGTTGGGTGTACAGATATTAATTACATCAATATCCAGTCCGGCGTCGAGTAAGCTATCTATATCGTTAAAAAAAGGTTCCTGAATATCGGCAAGTCCTAATTGTTCTTTTGGTAAAACATCACAAACGGCTACCAGTTCGGCATCCCCGTTGCGCCTGATCATATCCGCATGACGTTTACCAATATGTCCCTGCCCTATTACTGCAAATTTTATCATTTTCTTTTTCTTTTAATTTATTATTATTCTGATAGTAATGTAACATAACCATCTTTCAAATTATACTTTTCTCCGGTTTCGGGACAGGTGGCGAACCCTTTATCGTCAAAACTGAGTTTCTGACCATTTCGGCTTACCCAGCCTGTTTGTTTGGCTGGATTGCCGATGACTAAAGCAAAGGGTTTTACTTCTTTTGTGATTACTGCACCGGCTCCCACCAACGCATACTCACCGATTTCATTTCCGCATACTATTGTTGCATTGGCTCCGATACTGGCGCCTCTGCGTACAATGGTTTGAGCATATTCATTCTTGCGGTTGACATGGCTGCGTGGATTAATCACATTGGTAAAAACCATGGAAGGACCCAGAAAAACATCATCTTCGCAGATTACTCCGGTGTAAACCGAAACATTGTTTTGTATTTTTACGTTACGTCCGAGTACGACCATTGGTGATATCACGACATTCTGGCCAATGTTACATTGCTCGCCAATAACACATCCGGACATGATATGCGAAAAATGCCAGATTTTAGTGCCATCGCCGATAATGCAATTTTCATCAATAACAGCTGTTTCGTGTGCAAAATAATTCATTCTATGTATTTTTGTAGCTAATTATAATCTGCTGAAATCTTATGAAATAAGATTCAGGATACTTTTCGTTATATACTCAAGTTGTTCTTCGTCCAATTCTGTATGCATCGGAAGTGACAAAACACATGAGCACAGCATTTCAGCAACAGGAAAATCACCTTCTTTATATCTTGAATTATTATACGCTTTCTGCATATGCAATGGTACAGGATAGTAAACCATTGCCGGAATACCCAGTTCTAAAAGTTTTTTCTGTAATGCCGTGCGGTCAACACCATCAAGTTTCAGAGTGTATTGATGAAATACATGTGTGGTTTTTTCATTTCTAAACGGAACAGTTATTTTTTCACATCCCGAAAATGCTTTATCATAATAATCAGCTGCCTGCTGACGGGCCACGATATACTGGTCGAGGTGTTTCAGTTTCACATCCAAGATGGCTGCCTGCATACTGTCGAGACGCGAATTAACACCGATTAAATCATGATGATACCTTACTACCATTCCATGATTGGCAACAGCACGAATTTTACCGGCTATGAAATCATCATTTGTAAAAATTGCACCACCGTCGCCATAACAGCCCAAATTTTTGGAAGGGAAAAACGATGTGCATCCGATATCACCCATACATCCAGATTGTACCTGGCGGCCATCGGAAAACGTATATACCGAGCCTATTGACTGGCAGGCATCTTCGATGATTTTCAGATCAAACTCGCGGGCAATTTCAATAAGCGCTTCCATATCGGCATTCTGACCGAACAAATGTACAGGAACAATTGCTTTAGTCCTCGGAGTGATGGCTTTTTGGACACTATCGATACTGATATTGAAAGTATCAGGATCAACATCAACCACAACAGGAGTTAATCCAAGAAGGGCTACAACTTCGGCAGTAGCGATAAATGTGAATGTAGGTGTAATAATTTCGTCACCGGGCTGAAATCCAAGAGCCATCAGAGCTATTTGGAGAGCATCTGTTCCGTTTCCAACCGGAATGACATGCTTCACATTCAGATATTTCTCCAGATTATGCTGAAAATCAACAACTTTTCCACCTTTAATGAAATTTGTGGAATCGATTACTTCCTGAATGCCGGCATCCACTTCAGTTTTAATTTTCTCGTACTGACTTTTCAGGTCAACCATTTGGATTGGTTTCATCTTCTAATATTTTTGTTGTAATGTGTTGGTTATTTATTCAATATCTATTTCTCTTCCAGAAGAAATTCAACCTCTTCGGGAAAAAAACGGAGATTTGAGATGTAAGGTGAATTATTAATCACCTGAAGTTTTTGTTTGCGCTTTTGATTTTTTTTCAACTCTTTGTAATCGAAAACAGCCTGAATATCATTGGATTTTATTTTCGAAAAGTTACTTAATCCCACATTATAGGTCACATCAATCATCACGGGAAATATCCTGACATTAAGTTTTTCGGGTACATTGATGACAGTAACAGGAATTTGCTGTTTTTTTTCAGTAAACATTTCGGTAAAAATTCCCACATTGATTTCTTCAAACGAGTATTTTACTCCGTTGACCGTTTTGAGTTTCGATTTAATGAGCAGGGTATCTGCAATTTCGTGCAACACAATTGGTTCCGAATAAGCAGCTTTCATGGTATCGACAATATGTTTCGGTCCGAATACTTTAACTTTTGAAGGTTCGATATGGATGCTGTCGCTGAAAATATACTGATTGGCTAATCTAATATCTGAATTTAAAACAATTTTCAGATTTTTCGAAGCAAGTTTATGATAGTAGATGGGTATTGAATCCGGTTCAATACTCAGTACAGCAGTGGTGGGCAGTACATAACTGTAAAGGCGGCTCTGCAGCTGTTCAGCAGTAATCATTATTTTACCCTGCTGGAAATAAACCCGGGTTAAATCAAGTGTAAGCGGAATTGTTTTCTTTCTGTTGTACTCCAGCAGCCGAAGTCCTTCGTCACGGATTACAATGGTTATATCTTTTGGCAATTCCGATACTATTTTTACGTCTTCGGGAATGCCAACATATTTAACCGGTATTTTTATTATTGATTCGCGTTCTCGACCGAGTGAGTGAACAAACCAGAACATTCCGGAAAGGACAAGAAATACCAAGAAGGTCAAAGCATCCCTTGAAATAAGTAGTGCTTTAACCTTCAAAAAAAAGTTTTTAATCGCTTTTATTCCTGACTTACCGGACATAGCAAATAAAGATTATTTCACTTCATTCGGTATATCGGATGCTGCGGCGAAAACAGAATTTTTATCAACTGTGATACGAACGTTTTCAGCTATTTCAACTGTCACAGTCGTTTCTTTAATATCTTTAATTTTACCGTAAATACCGCCAGAGGTAACTACTTTGTCACCGACTTTCATGGCTTCGCGTTGTGCTTTAATTTCTTTCTGACGTTTTGACTGTGGGCGAATCATGAAGAAATAGAAAACCACAAAAATCAATACCATCATCAGAATACCTGAATATCCGCCCATACCACCTGTAGGTTGAGCCTTGCCTGCTGCGGCTTGTAATAACACGCTTAATAAATTCATAGGTTGCTGTTTATTAGATTTTAAAATTATATTTTAACGACTTTAATAAGTTTATTGTCGGCTTTGAGCTCTTTAACGATATTATCGAGAACTCCGTTGATAAATGTTGCACTTTTATCAGTGCTGAACGATTTTGAGATTTCAATATATTCATTTAACGTTACACTGACCGGAATTGTTGGGAAAGTCATAATTTCTGCCAGTGCTGCCTGCATAATGATGATATCCATAAAAGCAATACGATCCAGTTCCCAGTTTTGAGTATGCTGATCAATCATCTGGCGGTAAATGGTTTCATTTTCAAGCGTATTTTTTATCAGACGCGAGGCAAATTCAGCATCTTCGTCGTCCTTGAACATGGGCAGAAGTTCCTGGTTTACACCATTTTCGGCATCAAAACGTTTGATAGTCTTGATAATGAAGCTGATTACAATTTCCAGATCGTCAGTCCAGTAAATACTCTGATCTTCAATGGAATCCGAAAATTCCTCGTTCTGGAGTATGATTTTTTTGTAGATTTTTCTCCAAAAATCCTTATCGGCAGCATAATCAGAGGTTTCGGCCGCCATATATTCCTTATAACCTTCGGAAGCAATAACAAGTTCATAGATGTTCTTAATGGCATCCTGATTATTCCCCCAGGATGTTTTATGTTCATTCAGAAAATCCTGTAAACATCTGTTTTTTTCAAGCTGAGCAACAAAACAATTGTCAACAAACCGGGTATTTGGATTTAAATCTTCTTCAGTAGGTCTTAATTTATTTTTTCTTGCATCGATTTTAATAGCAGCATAATGCGTAATTTCTACCGAAAACTGCAACAAGTGAAAATATAACTCATACGTTTTTTCAATACTGTGAAATAATTCCCTCTCGGCCAAAGTTGCTGACTGTCCACCACCTTTGTAAAAGGAATAAAGAATTTGAATAATCTTTATTCGTAGTAAAGCCCTGTTTATCATAATTTTTTTGCGCTCGCAATGATTAATTTTATGCAAAGGTAAAAATTTTTTCATTTAATACGGCTATGTACATTCAAAATCTTAGGTATTGAAAATAAAATAACGTTTACCTTGTTTTTTTTAAAAAAAAATTAAATAAAGTTTTCTTTTCATTTGATTAATCAAAAAAATATTCTGAAATTTGAGCACTGAAAGTGACTACTCATGCACTTTTCCGAATATTAACCGAAATTATTACTAATTAGCAGCAAAAATTCAGCACAAAGTGAGTTTACAGCTGTGTTAAATGTACAATATTTTATGGAAGGCGAAAAGAGAAAAATTGAGATTGAAAAAAAAGACAGTGAAATCATTTATTCCAAAGCCATCAAAGCAGGAAAAAGGATTTATTATCTGGATGTAAAGAAAAGTCGTAATGAAGATTTGTATTTGGCCATTACTGAAAGCAAGAAAAAAGTAACTGGTTACGATGAAGATGCGCAAGTCACCTATGAAAAGCACAAAATTTTCCTGTATAAAGAAGATTTCGATAAATTTATCGAAGGACTTGAAGATGTGGTCGGTTTCATAAAAAAAGAACAGGGTGAAGCAACTCCAAGAGCCGAATATAATCCTGAATACAAAAAAGAAGAATATAAGGAAGAAGTTGAAACAGAGACTGTACTTGAAGAAACTGTCGGCGAGACAAAACGTAGCTTTTTTGACAAATTCAAATTCTAAAAACTTAAGAACTCATTCGCTGAGCGTCCGACGGGAAATCCGAACGGACGCTTTTTGTACATGTCATTTTCATCAATCTATATGTTCTTAAAATGTATAGTACTAAAAAACAAAAACTTTCACAACAACAATATTTTCATTTTTTACCCGACGACAAAACAATATGAAATCATTCGCCAGCGATAACTATTCAGGCATCCATCCTGAAATATTGAATGCCATCGTGCAAGCCAATAATGAGCATGCCATCTCGTATGGCGACGATCCCGTGACCGAGGAAACCAATCAGCTTTTTGAGAAAATATTTGGTGAAGTGAAAGTGCTCTATGCCTTCAACGGAACCGGAGCCAATGTGGTCGCGCTGAAATGTTGCGCTTTGCCCTTTCAGTCGGTAATCTGTACAGACACAGCACATATCCATGTGGATGAGTGCGGCGCTCCGACTCAAAGCATCGGATGTTCGCTGGTAGCACTGCCAACCACCGACGGGAAGCTTACCCCAGAACTCATTGAACCCCAGCTGAATAATATAGGCAATCTGCATCACACACAACCAAAAATCATTTCAATCAGTCAGTGTACCGAATTGGGAACCGTTTACACCACTGATGAACTAAAGGCTTTGAGTAATTTTGCCCACAAAAACGGGATGTTCCTGCATGTGGACGGTGCGCGCATATCAAATGCCGTTGCTGCGCTTGGATGTACGCTGAAAGAAGCGACTGTTGATTGCGGAATTGACATCATGAGTTTCGGAGGAACAAAAAACGGGCTGATGATAGGCGAAGCGGTTCTGATTTTTAATAAGGATTTGTGGAAAAATGCACCTTACCTGCATAAACAATCGGCACAACTATTCTCAAAAAACAGATTTATGGCCACTCAGTTCAAAGCGTTGCTCGAAACAGAATTATGGCGAAAAATGGCGCTACATTCCAACAAAATGGCTCATTTGCTCGAAGATGAAGTCAGTAAAATAGAAGGAGTGGTGATTACTCAAAAAGTTCAGGCCAATTCCCTTTTTGTAATCATACCTTCGTATGCGGTGGAACCACTTCGGGAAAAATACAGGTTTTATGACTGGAACACTGCGACAGGTGAGCTCCGCTGGATGTGCTCTTTCGATACTACCGAAGAAGATATCGCCAGTTTCGCTGCAACATTACGAAGTCTCATATAAACAAAATCAGTCTGTCGTGCATTATATTACATAAAAACAGAAAAAAAATAATTGTCCTATGATTTCAGAATCGCTTGAAAAATACATTTCCAATATTCCGAAAACCGAACTTCATCTGCATATCGAAGGTTCGTTTGAACCGGAACTGATGTTTGAGATTGCCCGGCGCAACAACATTAATATCAGGTTCAAGACTGTTGAAGAACTGCGAAAGGCATATCAGTTTGGCAATTTGCAGGATTTCCTTGATATTTATTACGATGGTGCAAATGTATTGATTCACGAACAGGATTTTTACGATCTGACGATGGCATATTTCCGTAAATGCAAGGAAAACAACGTAGTTCATACCGAGATTTTTGCAGATCCGCAAACCCATCTGTCAAGAGGTGTAAAAATGGAGACGATAATCAATGGCATAACTCGCGCCCGTGAAGATGCCGAACGCGAACTGGGCATCAGTTCATATCTGATTATCTGCTTTTTACGTCATCTCGATGAAGATTCGGCCATCGAAACACTCGAAGAAGCTCTGAATTACAAGAACGAAATCATTGGAGTGGGCTTAGACTCATCGGAAGTGGGCAATCACCCCGAAAAATTCAAGCGTGTATTTGCCCGGGCCAAAGAAGAAGACTTCCGACTGGTGGCACATGCCGGTGAAGAGGGACCTTCTGAATATATCTGGGGTGCGCTCAGGGAACTGAATGTAAGCCGGATAGACCATGGCATCCGCTGTATGAATGACGAAGGTTTGATAGATTATCTGGCTGAAAATCAGGTACCTCTTACCGTGTGCCCACTTTCCAACCTCAAGTTGCAGGTTGTAAAAAATTTATCGCATCACCCGCTCAAAGAAATGCTGAACAACGGGCTTCTGGCTATGATTAATTCTGATGATCCGGCCTATTTTGGCGGGTATGTCAATGAAAATTTCCTGCAAACGGCTGAAGCTCTCAATTTGTCGGAAGAGGACATTCTCCAGTTGGCAAAAAATTCATTCAAAGCATCCTTCCTGCCCGAGAAAGAAAAAGAAAGATGGTTGGTAGAGCTGGATAATTTTCAGATTTCAAATTGATAATTACCTGTCAGATTTACTCAATCATATTACTTATTAAAACAACTGCTGAACCAGTAACTCATTGCAATCTTTCTTTCAGAAACGGATAATTTTGTATTAACCGCGTTTTTCTTTTTTCCACATTCAACCGGAAAAGACGGTATTCCTCTGTTTCTGTGTGCATCGGACGATGATTGAGGTCGGAACGCAATTGCTCAAGCTCTTTCCTGAGCTTCTGTGTTTGTGATGAGAAATAAGTTTCAGCGAAACGCTGCCAGATATAATCCACAGCCACTTCGGAAGGATGCAGCATATCCGCGGCATAGAAACGATAATCCCGCATTTCGTCCATCATCAGTTCGAAAGCCGGGAAATAATGTACATAATCAAATTGTTTTTCCAGAATATCCACCGCCAGATGAAGGGTACTCTTACTCACTGTATTCTCATGAGCGCCATCTTTCCAGTGCCGTATCGGACTTACTGTAAATATGAATTGCATCTGTGGATTTTGTCGGTGCAGTAAACCAAGCACGTCGGTAATTTCTCCAACAATCTCATCCACGCTGAGGCGTCTCCGGTTGAAACGGCTAGCCGGCAGTTTGTGACAATTGGATACAATCTTTCCATTATCGGCAAGTTCAAATACCCAGGCAGTCCCCAGCGTTATCATCATGACGTTTGTCTCCTTAAGGAAATATTGGGTAGCCAGCAGGCGGCTGTTGATCTTTTGTAAGGTTTCATCCGGACTCGTAGCAGAATAAGCGCTGCTGTGTGCAAAACTGTTCCAGAGCGAACCCGACTGAAATAAATCATCTGCAGTAAACTCTTTTTCTCCCAATAAATAACGAATTCCCTGACACACCGACATGGGGTTGTACATAACTCCGAAGGGATTTATAAAAGTCGGAAAATAAGCATCCTGTAACTTATTACCAATATTTTCGGAAAAGCATGAACCCAAGGTTAGTATCCGATCGGAAAAGGTTATTTCGAACAGAGAATGGGGTATATTTACCTGTGTTGAAAACATGTTATTTTCGATTTTCTAAAAGTTATGAACCACACAAAAGTACAATATTTATCCCGATGAAATAACAAAGCCGCAACGGAATGTTACGGCTTTGAAGTAAATATATCACGTATTTGTGAATAATCATTTGTTAGCAAGAATGGTTTTCTTTGCTGTTTTTTTTACATTTGTTTTGTCACTTTCGTTAACTTTTCTTTGCAACAATCAGCTGTACCTTGTTTTGTCATTTGTTTTCCTTCAGCACAGGTTGTTTTAGCATCTTTGCAGCAAGCACTTTTTTCATTTTTGGCCATTGCTTTTCCTTCCTTGCAGCACGCAGCTTTACCTTCCTTACATTCCGATTTACATTCATGTTTGGCAGTTGCCTGAGCCTGATTACATTCATGTTTTTTCAGGGAATCAGCTTTTGCACAATTTGTTTTTGCCTGACTACATTCATGTTTTGCTTCGGCTGTAGCATTTTTACATTCCTGTTTGGCTTTATCACAACATTCTTTTTTCTGAGGTACTGCCTGCTTTGTTTTAGTAGTTGTTTGAGCTGTTGCAATGCTTGCTGAGATTACCAAAGCAAACATAATCATTAATACATTTTTCATTTTCATTTTTCGATTGAATTTAGTTTTATTAATTATCTGTTTAATTCTTTTTTTATGCAAATATATTTATTTTTTTTATTTTTTCAAGTTCAGCATTTTTTTTACTTTGCTGTGCTTTTAGCTGGAACTGTCTCAACTACTTTTGCTTCGTAACCAAGTTTGTTGAATGCACTAATCAGTTTGTTTTCATTGGTTTTCAGCGTATCAAATTTAATTGTTATTGTTTTATCTTCCAACTTTACAGCCATATCTTTCACGCCTTTTTCGAAGGCAATGTTCTTTTCTATTTTTTTCTGACAACTTTCGCAATGCATGGACACATCAAAAACTACGGTTTTCTTTGAATTTGACTTGCCTGATTGTGCGTTCAGATTTGTAGCTAACACAAATATCGCCACAAAAGTTATCAACAGATGCTTTGTTTTCATATTTCTTACTTTTTATTGTATGATTTTTTAATTCGAACTTTTTGCCAATGCCCACCGGAAGCCTAAATAAAATGCCCTTCCGTGCATCGGTCCCCAGACCATTGATGCATCAAAATCGGTGCCAAACGGATTTTGAATATCAATAATCGGATTTTTCTGAACAAATCCGGTAATATTTTCTGCACCGCCGTACACTGACCAGGTTTTGAAATTCCGGGTTATCTGAGCATTCATTATTGTAAATGGTTTGAATTCTCTTTCCCACAGTAGATGATTGGAATCGGGGTATGGCAAACGACCACCTCCGTTAAACTGTGTGGTAAAGTCATACTGCCACTTGCGCAGCGGTGACTGATACGAAAGCGTCATCAGGCTTTTTGTGCGGTTTGTAAGTGGTTTCTCCCGCAGGTTACCGTTAATAGTCGTTTTCACGTCATTCATCCGGTGAGCCAGTGTAACAGTCAGACCTTTCACCGGTTCAATATTCGCCTCAATCTGAAAACTGCTGGCATATGATCTGCCCTGCAAATTGCTGAAGTTCACAGCATGCGGATCAGTATCCATATCGATTACCACCTGATTGTTGAAATCCGTGTAGAACCACTCTCCCATCAGGCTAAGTTCTTTGCCAAAAACGGGAATAAATCCGTGTACTGTAAAGCCATAATTCCAGGCATTTTCCATTTTCAGGTCCGGTGCAATTTTCAGCTTTCTGTTGCTTGCCAGCAGAAAATTATTTTCGGCCAGCACATTGGGCGAACGATAGCCTTTACCGGCTGATGCACGCAAATGTACATGATCCAGAATATTATACCGGATGTGAAAACGCGGGGTAATAAACATTCCGTAAACAGAATTGTGGTCAGCACGAAAACCGGCCATAGCAGTAAGCGCTTTGCGTGTAAAAGTATATTCAGCAAAAATACCCGGCACATATTCGGTTCTGTTGAAATTCTCAGGCAATATATTCACCGCAAGTTTTTCGTCAATGGCATCGGTATTGAAACTGGCTCCGGTTGAAATCTTATGATATTCGCCAAACGAAGCGTCATAAATCAGATTGGCGTACAGATTATTCTGATGTCCGTCGTAGTTTTTCAGTCCGTATCTGGCATTCTGATTTTGTATCGTTCCATTCAGGATTATCCCGAGGCTCGATTGATTGTGGTGTTCGTGTTCCTCGCTTGCTTCATGATTATGTTCAGCTTCTTCTTCGCCGAAAAGAAACCCATTTTTCACAAAAAATTCATAACGTTCGGTATCTACTCCTATTTTGTACGAATCATCCGTTCGTCCTCCGGTTCGCTTTTCGGACAAACCACGTATGAATGCCTGAAGAATATATCCGTCGTTTTTGTAATACCAGCGATTGGCCAGGTTGTACTGCCTTACCATGGGCAGATCCATATACCCGTCTTTGTTTTCGTCGAGCGTCAGGAATTCGTCAGATGCGTGCAAAAGCACAGAAGTTGACAGTTTTTCATTAAGTTTTACTGCTACGTCGGCATTTGCTTCAGTCCTTCCAGTGCTGCTCGTAAATAAGTTGAGCGAAACCTTGTCGCTGTTCTGTGGTTTTTTATATTCCACATTTATTTGCCCTGCAATGGCTTCGTATCCATTTTTCACGGATGCAGTTCCCTTCGATATCTGAATGCTTTCCATCCATGATCCGGGGATATAGCCCATTCCGTATGCAGATGATAAACCACGCAAATTGGGTATATTTTCCGTAAGCATCTGCACGTATGTACCAGATAACCCGAGGAGTTTAATCTGTTTGGCTCCGGTTGCAGCATCGCTGTACGACACATCGACCGAAGCATTGGTCTCAAAACTTTCGGACAAGTTGCAGCAGGCAGCTTTACGGAGTTCGTGTGTATTAAGTGTTTCCACGTTGAATACTGCAGTTCGGCTTTTAATTTTACCCAGCCGCTGCTTCGTTATGGTGACTTCCGACAGGCTGATAGCGTCATTGAGTATCACTTCCATCCGATCCTGTTTTTCAATTTTTGAAATATCAACCGTATCGGGGTTATATGCCACATTGCTGAATACCAGAATGTTATTATTTTCCGAGGTATTCAGCCGGAAATGTCCTTCGGCATCAGAAATCGTTCCTTCATTTGTTCCGGACCAACGGATATTTACACCCGGTACTGCCTGCATGGTCTTATCCTTTACATATCCGCTAATCTGAGCGAATGTATTTGATACGAAAAATATATAAAGTAATAAAATGAGTTGTTTTTTCATTTTCGAGTTTGATTTTTTAATGATTTGAAAATACATAAAATGGCAAATATACATCTGCATATCTGTCAGTTATAAGAGAAGATCAAATCAGAAAATCAAATCAGAAATATTGAATTTTGAGACAAAATCTGCCTTCCGTTGAGTGGTATTGGGATATCGGGATGATCGGGGAAAAGCTGGTTTTTGACTGTTTCGGCATCATACCCGGCAATAAAATCAGGAAAAAGACATATTAAACAAGAATAGAGTAATGAAATATCGGAGGAAAATTCATTCGAATCCTGAATAGAAGGAACATCAACTGCAAAACGGGTTATGGAGCATCCCTTTTCGAGATTATGAAAACACATATTTTCAAATTCAGGATGTGAATGATGTTCGATTCCATCAGTGTGATGATGATGATGAATACAGTTACAACTCATCTCAGCAACATTCTCAATACCAGCTTCTGCACAATCGTGACAACAGTATCTGATTACATTGAATCCAGTTCCTGCAAAAAGAAATATCGCAGAAAGCAGTAATGCTGATATTTGATGTGACAAATGTATTTTCATTTTATGTTGCCAAAAATATATGGTTTTATTTTATCCTGAAAGTACAAAACTGTTCTTTAATTAGATTTAAGTTAAATTATGCATTTTCAAACACATTCAAATCTTTGTACATTTCATTTTGCTTGTATCTGTAACACTAATTAAAAAGATTATTTGAAACATAATTTACGAAAAAGTAGTAATTTTGCGTGATTAAACAAATTGTGAAAATTTTTTATGAACAAATATTTAGTTTTTAGTCTTTATCTTCCACTTATATTGCTGATTTCCTGTGCAAAACAGGAAATGGAAATGAAGAATTACAGTTATTCTCACACATTTCATTTAACAGAAGACACTACATTAGGTGGTTTGAGTATCAGTATTGAAGCTGAATTGCCTGTTAAATATCACAACAAGGAAATACTTACAAGCATACAGCAACAAATTGTTGGAAAAATGTTTGGAGAGATTTACACTTCCCTGCCGGTTGATTCGATTATTCCCAGGTATGTCAGCCGGTTATATGACGATTATAAAATCAGTTACGGCAACGATCTGGAGAAATATAAAAACCTGAAGGGTCCGATGCTGGATAATGAAATTCAGGTGGAAGCGGTTTCGATGTTCCTCGATGATAAAATACTATCATTCAGTTACGAACGTTATGCGTTTATGGGTGGCGCACACGGCAACAGCAACCGTTATTTCTATAATTTCGATTTGAGTAACGGACACATTCTGAAGGAAAGTGATATTTTTATTGACAACTATAAAAGTCCGTTAACTGAACTGATTAAACAATGTATCGTCGAAGATAATGCCGAGATTGAATCAGTAGCCGATCTGAATGAATTTGATTTCTGGGAAGATGAGATAAAACCAAACAACAACTTTTACATATCGGACGAAGGCATTGTGTACGTTTTCAATCCATACGAGATTGCACCTTACAGTACCGGTCAGACTGAAGTAACATTACCTTACAACAGGCTTAAAGTACTTCTAAAACCGGATAATTTGATTTCATATCTATACACTACAACCTCATAAACAAATAAACGCCATGTCATTTATCGAACTGTTGACTAACCGCCGGAGCATTCGCCGATATACTGATCAAAAAGTCGAACCGGAAAAAATCCAACAAATACTTACAGCCGCATTGATGTCGCCATCATCCAAACGGAGCAATCCCTGGGAGTTTGTAGTGGTTGAAAAAAGTGAAATACTCCGTAAGTTATCGGAATGCCGGCCTACAGGTTCACAACTGCTTGCCGGATCTCCGCTGGGTATCGTTGTGCTGGCTGATAAAAACAAAACTGACGTATGGATGGAAGATGCCTCCATAGCAGCCATTCTGATGCAACTGGAAGCTCAGGATCTCGGATTGGGGAGTTGCTGGGTGCAGGTTTGGGGACGCGAAAAGGAAGAAGGATCGACCGCTGAAGCATATATCAGAGGGCTTCTGAATATTCCTGAAAATTATGCGATTCTGTGCATCGTCTCCATAGGTTACCGGAATGAAGATCGTAAACCTTACGATACCGGGAAGCTGGACTATAATAAAATCCATTTCGAAGAGTTTAATAACCATAACCGTTAAATTCAAACATAATCCATTATGAAAGATAGTCGTTTAGCCTGGGGAATTTCCTTACTCTTATTTGGTGTAATGTTCCTGTTGCGCCAGTTGGGAATTTTTTCACCCGAAATAGCCAGTGTAGTATTTGATTTTAAAAATTTCCCGCTTGTTATCGGTGTCATTTTTTTAATATGGCACAAGAATAAGTCAATCGGGATGGTTCTCATTGTTGTAGGGTTACTGCTCAGATTGCAGGAGATTATCCACTGGACAAAAAACCTGTCTGAATTCGTCTGGCCTTTGTTGCTTATTACTGCCGGAATTATTCTTCTTTTTGGAGTAAGAAAAGGGAAATAAGCATATCTTGAACGTTATTTGAAAAACTTCGGAATGCTATGAAAATTGTTTTGTTAGGAGCAGGAAATGTAGCTACACATTTGGGGTTGCGTCTGTTACAGACCGGAGCCGATATCCGGCAGGTTTACAGCCGTACCGACCTGTCGGCAAAAGAACTTGGCAGACTGCTGCATGTACCTCATTGTTCAGATACCAACCTGATTGACAAAACTGCTGATATCTATATTTATACCATAAAGGACAGTGCTCTGAGCGAAGTTGCATCAAAAGTTCAGGCTCCCAAAGCCATTCACCTGCACACGGCAGGAAGTGTCTCCATGAACATTTTCGAAGGCTATGCCAATAATTACGGTGTGCTTTACCCGTTGCAAACATTTTCAATTGCAAAACCGGTCGATTTCAGTCAGATTCCATTATTTCTTGAGGGAAATAATGAATATACAATTTCCGCACTTACCCGGCTTGCTGAAAAACTATCATCCGTACATTATTTCCTGAGTTCCGAAGACCGAAAAAAAATTCATCTTTCAGCTGTCTTTGCATGCAACTTTACAAACTGTATGTATCAGCTTGCAGAAGAAATAGTACGTGAAGCCGGAGTTCCCTTTGAAGTGCTGCTGCCCCTGATCTGGGAAACAGCCGATAAGGTAAATTACATTTCGCCAAAGGAAGCTCAAACCGGACCCGCAGTCCGTAACGATGAGCAGACCATGCTCACCCATATCAACCTGCTAAAAGACAATGAAAATGCACGGAATATTTACCTTACAATCAGTGAACAAATAAAAGAATTACACAAGAAATGAAAACGGCTATTATTTATACATCTGTACACGGAACTACAGAAAAGGTTGCCGGTTACATGGCAAAAAAGCTAAATGCAGAAAATCCGGCTATCATACCTCTCAAAAAAGTCGGGAATTCAGATATCGAAGACTATGACAGAATAATTCTCGGAGCTTCGGTGCACATGGGTGTCATACCCAAAGCCATGAAAAGATTTTGCAGTGAAAATTTAAGCACCTTACTGAAAAAAGAGCTGGGGCTTTTTGTCTGTGGAATGGAAGCAGATGCCACCCGGCAGCAAGCGGAACTTGAAATCGCTTATCCCTGCGAACTCTACAACCAGGCTAAAGCTAAAGCATTTGCAGGCGGAGAATTTTTGTTTGAAAAGATGAATTTCATTCAACGGGCAATAATCAAAAAGATAGGTAAGGTAAATACCACCATATCGGATATAAAATACGATGAAGTAGATCATTTCATATCACTAATGCAAAAATAAATGGAAGCATACATTCGGATTGTTCGTTGGAAAAACCTGATATTCATCCTGGTTATACAGTGGTTGATGCAGTATGCTGTAGTTCATCCGATGTTGCAAACCTATGGTTTCGAAATTTATAACCGCGACATTTTCAATATACTTCTTTATTCCGCAACCATTCTGATTACTGCCGGCGGGTATATCATCAACGATTATTTTGATGTAAAAATAGACCGCATCAACCGTCCCGACAGAGTGATTGTGAGCGAGAAAATCACTCCGAAGGCAGCAATGATTTTATATCAGTTACTGACCGGCTCAGGCGTTTTATCCGGTCTGGCACTTGCCATCCTTTCACATAGCTTTACACTTGGATTTATCTTTCTGCTTACTCCCGGTTTACTCTGGTTTTATTCTGCAAGCTATAAACGTCAGTTTATTACAGGCAATCTCATTGTGAGTTTTTCCGCATCTCTGGTAACAATTACTGTAGGTGTCCTCGAAGTGGCTTTACTTAAAATTCAGTATGGTAACCTGCTATCGCAAACTCCGATACCTGCACAAATTTACGGCTGGACGGGCGGATTTGCCGCTTTTGCCTTCTTATGCACCTGGATACGTGAAATTATCAAGGATATGGAAGACATACAAGGCGACCGCGAACTGGAATGCAGAACCATGCCCATCAGGTGGGGAATACAAAAGACAAAATACTTTCTGTATCTGTTGATAATGCTGACAATTGCTGCAGTATTCCATATGGATTTTCACTACATACATTTCGATGGAAATCTGACTACCCGCTACATACTGTTCGGGGTAACCATTCCGCTGTTTGCTCTGGGTTATCTGATTTTCAGGAGCAAAAATCCGGCAGATTTTCATCAAGCATCCACCTTCTCGAAGCTTATCATGCTTACGGGGGTTCTGTACAGCCTGATATTTTATTATCTGACTGCAAAAACATATCATATAAGCATCTTTGGCTTGTTTATTGTAAAATAAAATATATGCTTGAACATCTGAATAAATACGATATCATTTTAGGTTCCCAATCGCCCCGCAGACAGGAACTACTGGCCGGTCTGAACATCAACTTCAGGGTTGAAAACATTTATGTGGATGAAATATGCCCCGAAACACTTGTCGGTGTCGATATTCCGATGTATCTCGCGCAAAAGAAAGCTTCGGCTTACACGCTGGAAGATAACACGATGCTAATCACTGCCGACACCATAGTGTGGCACGAAGGAACTGTATATGGCAAGCCCAACGACTGGACTGAAGCAAAAAAAATGCTGCAGACACTTTCCGGTAAAATGCATCAGGTCATTACAGGGGTATGCATTGTCACTAAAAAGAGGAAAAAGGTTTTTCACGTAATTTCAGATGTGTATTTTGCCCGTTTTACCGATGCGGAAATTGATTATTACCTGAACAATTACGAACCTTACGACAAAGCCGGTTCATACGGAGTACAGGAATGGATCGGATATATCGGGGTTGAGAGGATTGAAGGCTCCTATTTCAACGTAATGGGGCTTCCCGTGCAGCGACTTTACAATGAACTGAAGAACTGGAAAGATTAAGCGACATGAACAAGGTTTCGGTTTGTTTTTCACCTGCCCTGTATCCCTTTTACGCCCAGAAGGACGAAATTGTGATTATCATCGATATCTTCAGAGCCACAACAAGCATCTGTGCAGCTTTCAACAACGGAGCCAGATCAGTACGCACCGTCGCAACAACCGAAGAAGCTATCAGATTAAAATCTAAAGGATATCCGGTGGCAGCTGAACGGAATACAAAACGATGTGAGTTTGCTGATTTCGGAAATTCACCCTTTGATTTCACACCTGAGAAAGTAAATAACCGCGACCTGATTTTTACGACTACAAATGGCACACAGGCTGTAGAAGCGGCTCTCGATGCCGGAGAAATTCTCATTGGTTCTTTCTCCAACATCGGAGCACTGCTCAAATACTGCCTGAATGCACAAAAAGATGTGCTTTTACTTTGCTCTGGCTGGAAAAACCGCTTTTGCATTGAAGATACGTTGTTTGCAGGCAGATTTGCTGATGAACTGATCCGTAACGGAAGATTTGAGTCCGATAACGACGCGGTAAAAGCAGCGCGTGATTTATGGAAGGTTGCAAAATCTGATTTAGTAAGCTATATTTGCGATACTGAACATTATCAGCGACTGAAGAAAAACGGGCTTGAAAATGAAATTGAGTATTGTCTTGCCGAAAACACAACATCTGTCGTTCCTATTTATGATAAAACGATCAAAGCTTTTATTAATCAAAGAAAATGAAAAATGAAACTAATTAACCAAAACATGAAAATTGCATCGTTACTGTTTGCTGCATTATTTATCTTCACTACCGGGTGTAAAACGGAAGAGAAAGTAACTTTGCCAACAGTGACCACATACACAGTAACCAATATTACAACACAATCGGCAACTTCGGGTGGTAACATCACTGACAGTAAAGGTATGACCGTGGCCTGTAGAGGAGTCTGCTGGGCTAAAACAGACAATCCCACCATCAACGATAACACAACTACTGATGGAAGTGGCACTGGAGATTACACCAGCACCCTGACTAATCTGACTCCAGCCACTGAGTACTATCTGAGAGCCTACGCCACCAACAAAGCCGGAACAGCTTACGGCAACACTGTTACATTTACCACCCAAAGCGATGGAACTTCAACTTTTGCCAAAGGAGCGGATATCGGTTGGCTTCAGCAAATGGAAGCAACCGGATATAAGTTCTACAACGACGCGGGAAAAGAAACCGACTGCATTCAGATTTTGAAAGATCATGGCATCAATTCCATCAGGCTGCGAACCTGGGTAAATCCATCGAATGATAAAGCCAGCGGACATTGCAGTAAGGATGAAACTGTAGCGATGGCTGTGAGGGCTAAAAACGCTGGAATGCGCGTGATGATTGATTTTCATTACAGCGACAGTTGGGCCGATCCATCCAAACAGGTGAAACCAGCCGCCTGGTCTGGTCACGATTTCACTCAACTTCAAAAAGATATCTATGATTATACCTTCGAGGTAATGACGGCTCTTAAAAACGCCGGAGTAACTCCCGAATGGGTGCAGGTCGGAAACGAAATCACTCCAGGAATGCTGTTGCCCGACGGAGGTTCCGACAATGCACATTTTCCTCAGCTTGTTAAACTCATCAATCAGGGTTACGATGCTGTAAAAGCAGTCAGTCCGACTTCAAAAGTCATTCTTCACATTGATCAGGGTAACAACAATGCCCGTTTTCGCTGGTGGTTTGATAATGCAAAAACCTATGGTGCAAAATACGATATTATCGGTTTAAGTTATTACCCCTATTGGCTATCGGATTCTCATCCCGACTACACCTTGTCAATTGACGATTTAGGAAAAAATCTGAATGATATGGTTTCACGCTACGGCAAAGAGGTGATGGTGGTAGAAGTTGGCGGAGAAGACGGCCAGGATACAAAACTTACTGCGGCTCAGAACACGGCAAAAATTCAGAATACCTACGATATGCTGGTGGCTGTGCTGGGAAAGACCCGGGCAGTTCCGAACGGAAAAGGACTTGGAGTATTTTACTGGGAACCGCAGGGAGCACGTTCATGGAGTTACTATTCTCTCAGTGCCTGGGGAAATGATGGTAAGCCTACCCGTGCGATGGATGCTTTTTTGAAATAGAAAGAAAGTAAAAAATAAAACTATTGAAAGTTCAAAAGTGTTATTCATAAATATTTCATCATCGACTTTTTTAAAATAACGGATATTTAATTCAATCAAAAAAAAAATTATTAACCCAGTAAAATAACAGGAGAAAAAATTATGTTAAATCCTAAGATCTCAAAATTACTCAACGATCAGATCAACAAAGAGTTTTACTCTTCTTATCTGTATCTGGACATGTCTAATTATTATTACGACAATAACCTGAAAGGTTTTGGCAACTGGTTTGCCATTCAGACTCAGGAAGAATACGCGCATGCCATGCTATTTCTGAAATACATGCAAAACAACGGCGAAAAAATTACACTGAATGCTATTGCTGCTCCCGGTTTGAAATATGCAAATCTGAAAGCGCCGCTTGAAGAAGCTCTTAAACACGAGTACTTTATTACTGCATCGATCAACGATATATATGCAGCTGCTTATGAAGTTAAGGATTTCCGCACCATGCAGTTTCTCGACTGGTTTGTAAAAGAACAGGGTGAAGAAGAACAGAACACCGATGATCTCTGCAAACGTTTTGATTTGTTTGGCAGCGACCCGAAAAGCCTCTATCTCCTCGACAATGAACTATCAACAAGGGTATTTAATCCACCTTCGCTGGTTATATAATTATATTTACAGACATTACCGCGATATTAAATTCAGAGCGGGCATCCTTTTAATCTGGATGCCCGCTCTGTTATTTGTAAATTATTCGTTTTTGGAGTTTATTTTAAAAAAAACTGCTTATTGAGTTTATTATTATTTAGTCGCTCCTTATTATTTCTTATATATCAGTATATGAACAATATAACCTCTAAAATACTTGCATATATTTGCAGGATTATGTATCTTTACGGTATAAAACTCTGCAAATAATGATTGGAAAATTGGCAAAAAAAGGACAAATGGATTTGTTTCGTCCGCAACTGGAAGATTTTATTGACCCGAACCACGAGTTGGTTCTGTTATCTAAAAATATCGATTGGTCATATTTTGAAAATGAGTTTGCTCCTTATTACTCGCGAAAAGGAGCCCCCTCGGTTCCTGTTCGCCTGATGGTTGGTTGCTTGATGCTAAAGCACCTCTATAATCTTGGAGATGATCGTCT
>Ga0316605_10000704_pt1 | contig 21806 bp, 16 predicted proteins | sample OWC_soil_day20_n_FD_207666 | JGI IMG/M metagenome (GOLD analysis project Ga0316605, IMG submission 207666) | Wetland soil microbial communities from Old Woman Creek delta, Ohio, United States - OWC_soil_day20_noCT | ecosystem: Environmental > Terrestrial > Soil > Wetlands | place: USA: Ohio...
TCTTTGATAAATCTGTAAGGTCTAGTATTAGTAATTATTTCTGTTTTTATTATAGTTCTTCAGCATTTTACCAAACTCTTTGTCTTTCTTTCGACGTTCAGCTACCGAAGACTCAAAGAACTCTTTTTCTCTGTTCATTTTTAAATAATTCATATACGAATTATTGTCAATTAGGCCATCCTTGACTGCTTGAATCACAGCACAATTATTTTCATTAGTATGCGTGCAATCTCTATATTTACATTTTATAGCGTATTCATAGATGCTATCAAAAGTCATAGCCAAACCTTCACTTACATCTGTAACACCAACTTCGCGCATACCTGGATTGTCTATTAATATACCTCCGTTCTCAAGTATTATCAGTTCACGATGGGTAGTAACATGTCTACCTTTATTTGTACTTGTGCTGATGGTATTGGTTTGCATAATCTTTTCTCCTTTTAGATTATTGGTCAAAGAAGATTTTCCAACCCCTGACGAACCAAGTATGCAATAGGTTTTTCCCTTTTCAATTAGTTGTGTTAATTCATTTACTCCTTCATGAGTGGTATTACTTATTGCGATCAATGGAATGTCTTGAATTCGTTGATTTATTGTGTCTTTTATTCTTGTAAGAGTTTCTTTATTTATCAAATCAGTTTTGGTGAGAACTATAATTGGCTTTACTCTGGCTGAATAGCATATTGTCAGATAACGCTCTAATCGGTTGATATTAAAATCGCGATCGACAGATTGAACTAAAAATGCATAGTCAACATTGGTTGCTATGATCTGAATTTCACTCGAGTGACCAATATCCTGTCTCGAAATGATAGATAAACGAGGGAAGACCTTATGAATAATACAGAATTCAGGTTCATAAACCGTTAGTGCTACCCAATCGCCAACTGCAGGGAAATCTTCACGGTTCGTAGCTGAGAATCTTAAATTTCCGGTAATTTCAGCTTCAAGTTCCTTGTTTTCAGTGCGAACAATGTACCTTTCCTTATGTTCTGCAATAATACGTCCAATAGTAAAATCGTTCAGATTATTACTTTGTCTATATACTTCGTGTATATGATTATATCCTAAATTCTGTAAATTCATAGTTTTATTTCATTTCGAGATAATTAGTCTGAGGGCTTTCTTTCTTTGCAATATAAAAAACATAGCCATAAAATGCTTTATATTTATTGTATAGCCTAGCTTCGTTTCTTTGATATTCTACTAGCTTTAAGGCGGCTTCATTATTTGGATATTTTGCTAAAAAAGACTGCTGAGATTTTTTCTGAAGAGTGTAGAAGTTTTCAATCCAACAGTTTTCGGGCAGCACGAAATGCGCTATTGGAATGTAACCTGCATGCTGAAGTTGCATAATTTTATTGGAAATTGTGTCAATCTCAGGATATGCTTCAGACCAGAAATTATTTATTTCATCGGGTCTTTCTTCTGTGAACCATGAGGCTTCACTTATGGCCACATAACCGCCTTCTTTTAAAAATCTTTTCCAATAATTTATCCCGTTTTGAAAACCAATATTATAAATTGATCCTTCCGACCAGATAAGGTCTAATTCTTCTTCTTCGAAAAACAAGTTATCCATTGAACCTGTTATGCCCTTAACTCTTTGTTCAACATTAATCTTTGCAGCATTGGTATTATACAGATCGATAAATTGCGAGAAAATATCAATACCGGTAATCTGACAGGGTGTGTGCTGAGCTAATACCATTGATTGCTCTCCTGTGCCACATCCAAGATCTGCAATTTTTGATGATTCTGTAAGTGTGTCAATAAAGCTAAGTGCTTTAACTGTTGATTCAGTACTACCAGGACCTTGACGTTTCATGCTCGAAAAATATTCGCAGATTAAACTAAAGTCGAATTCATGGATCGATTTATTTTCATTATTCATGATGTAAAAGTTTTAATTGATAAATGTTTGTAATTAGAGATCTATTTAAGTTTGTTACAAAGATCAATTAATAAAATCACCAAAAAACACAAGATGCCCCAAGATGGGTTAAAAATTATCTAATTTATCCATTACTTCAATCAGTTTATTCTTCATTTCATCCAGAAAAGCTGTGCGACTTTTCTTTCTTCCCCTTATTTCGAGGAAGGTGCGATAAGGATCTCCAATTTCAATCTGAAACATGGCCTCAGTAAATTGTGCCATTTCTTTCAGGCTAATATTACCATTGTTAATACAGCCCGAAGAATAAAGAGCGTATATCAGTTCCACTAATGATGTTTTCGAATCCGTCCATTGCATTTTGTGATTATACATAATTTCTATAGTTTGATAACACAATTGACTGTTTAGCTTATTCGTTTCTTCAATAAGATAATTCTTAAGTAAATCATTGGCCATGATATTGGCAACATCATAGTCGTGATTGGTTGAAAAGAACCGTTCCTTTTCAAATGAATTGCATGATGTATCCAATAGAATATTGTATGAATCGCGACAGAAATATAAATAATCAGAATCTGTATTTCCCGATTTATAATACTGGTAGAAATTACCTGGCTGTTCACTACTCTTTTCCAGTTGTTTTAATTTCCTGCTCAAATAAACACTTTGGGCAAAGTCTGTTTTATCCAACCGTTTTTCTTCTATGTGATACAAACGTATATAGTATAATAACAAACAACAGACAGATGGTTTCAATTCTTTGAAGAATAATATTTCTTCCTGCTCATTTCTAAAACTGTAATTCCTGATAAACTCTTTTAGTTCATTGATTCTTTCCTCAATAAAACTAATTATCTGTTTTATTTGGTTGGTAGAATGAGTTTCACTGTTCTTTATATTTTTAATTTGAGATTCTATTTGTTGCTTAATGTTGAAAACAAAATCTTTCATATGTATTCAATATGATTATTCCGGAATATATTCCTGAAGACTCAAATTATAATGAGAAATGCAGAATATTTCCTTAAGTTTAGTATTTATGAAAAAGTAATATAATTCTGGTTCGAAAGAGATTCCGAACTATGAAAGACTAAGCCTGAAGAAGAAGTTACAGGCTGCTATTAAGCAATATCCGAAGAAGTATGACTTGTTGTTTTCAAAAAAAGATTTTTTGTTTTTGCAAATATATAAATATTATCTAATCAGATAAATCAATTCTTATGTTTTTCAGAATAAAAAGAAAAATTATTTTCATCCCTCCCTCCCTCACTAAATTTAATAACTTGTTGGTTTATAGCTTTCTGAAGAGTGATGGATTAGTTTTATCCCTCACTGAAACCTCACAAAAAGGTGTCATCCATCACTATTTTGTTTTTAATCGTAATTATTTATAAGTTGCGCTTAAATAAGAAGTTTAAAAAATGATAGCGCTTTAAATAAAATGCTATCTTTGTTCTCAAAATTTAACCGTTACATTTTATGAGTAGAATCAATACATTATTTGCCGGTTTAGTAATTACGTTTTTGGGTATGTCGTGCTCAAATACACACTTTATCAGCAATGAAAAGTATCGGGCAACTGTAGATAAAACTTTTGCCGAAAAGAAAGCAGCGATGCCAAATGGCGGATTGTTTAATGTATTCAATAGCAAACTCTCTTTGCAGGAAAAAGAGGCTATGAAGTTTCTGTATGCCTATATGTCTTTGGCGGATATCTCTGATTATCCCGACACTTTCTTTTTGAGAGATGTGCGTTTGTCATTCAAGGCAAAGCAAGAAATGCCCTGGGGAAAAGAGATCAGCGAAGAGTTGTTCCGTCATTTTGTGCTTCCTCAACGAGTAAATAATGAAACACTTGACAATTCACGCGAAGTATTTTATGGTGAGCTGAAAGACAGAGTAAAGAATCTTTCTCTTTATGAAGCCATTCTTGAAGTAAACCATTGGTGCCACGAAAAGGTTGTTTATACTCCTTCCGACTCCCGAACCAGTTCTCCGCTGGCTTCTGTGCGCACAGCTTATGGACGTTGCGGGGAAGAATCTACATTCCTGGTTGCAGCTCTTCGTTCTGTTGGTATTCCTGCTCGTCAGGTTTACACTCCTCGTTGGGCACATACCGACGATAATCATGCATGGGTAGAAGCATGGGCAAATGGGAAATGGTATTTCCTTGGTGCATGCGAACCGGAACCGGTTCTTAATGTTGCCTGGTTTACAGCTCCTGCAAAGCGCGGAATGCTTATGCATACTAATGTTTTTGGACTTTATACCGGCAAAGAGGAAATTATGACTGTAACTCCCAACTTTACCGAAATTAATGTGATTGATAATTATGCACCGGTTGATCGTATTGATGTAACTGTGCTCGATGAAAATAAGAAACCGGTTGAAGGCGCAGCCGTTGAATATAAGCTGTATAACTACGGTGAGTTTTATTCTGTGGCTAAAAAGCAAAGCGATAAAGAGGGAAAATCATTCCTTTCATCCGGAAAAGGTGATATCATTGTGTGGGCATCTAAAGATGGAGTCTTTGACTTCCGCAAAGTATCAGTAGGTAAAGATCACACGTTGACACTTACATTAGATAAAAAAGCAGGAAATTTAAGTGATGAAGATCTGGCTGCTGTTAAAGAAATGGCTATGGATATTGTTCCTCCTGTTGAATTGCCGGTTGAGGTAAACGTAAGCAAGGAGCAACGTGCAGCAAACAATATTCGTCTGGCTAAGGAAGATTCCATACGTAATAGTTACATTGGTACATTTATTGATGAATCAAAGATAAAAGAGGTAGCTTCAAAACTGAATATTGATGCTGAACGCACCAAAAAACTATTTATTGCATCTCGTGGTAACTGGCGCGAAATAGAAAAATTCCTGCTTTCTACTACAACAGAAAACCGTGAAAAGGCTCTTAAATTACTGGAAGTTATTTCTGCTAAGGATTTACGTGATACACCAGCCGAAGTACTTACCGATCATTTACTTTACACTGTAGCAGGAGAAGGAGATGTTTACAACCAGAATGTGCTGAATCCTCGTGTTGCCAACGAGTTCCTAACAACCTATAAAAAAGAGTTCCAAAAAGAGATTCCGACTACTCTTGCCGCTGAAATAAGAAAAGATCCGAAGGCATTGGTTGACTGGTGTCGTAGTAATATTACTATTAAAGAGGAATTAAACTCTAACCATCTGTTCATGTCGCCTCTTGGCGTGTGGAAATCTCGGGTGACCGACAGCCGTTCAAGAAAAGTTTTCTTTGTTGCCGTACTTCGCAGTCTAGGTGTTCCTTCACGCATTGAGCTGATGACCGGCAAACTGCAATATTTCTTCAATAACACTTGGAACGATGTTAATTTTGAAAAAGCAGAAACAGGAAATGCTCCTTTTGGATTCGTTAATGCATCTTATACTCCAATAAGTTCTTTGAAAGATCCGCTTTATTACAAGCATTTCTCCATTTCTAAAATTGAAGGTGGCAGAACACATCTGCTAGAGTTCGATGAAGAAAATGAAAGCTCATGGAGCACAATTTTCAGCAAACCGCTGAAACTGGATGCTGGTCAATATCTCATGGTAACAGGTAGCCGTATGGCAGATGGAAGTGTGCTGAGCAACCTTACATTCTTCAATGTAGAAGCAGGAAAAACAACCAATGTTGAACTGAAGATGCGCGAAAGTAGCAGTCAGGTTCAGGTTTTAGGCAGCTTTAATTCTGAAGCAACATTTATTGATGCTAAAACTGGTAAAGAACAAAGTATACTGAATGCCAACGGCAGAGGTTACTATATCGTTGCTTTGGTTAAGAATAATCACGAGCCTACTAATCATGCGTTGAGAGATATCGCTGCAGTTAAAAAGCAATTGGAAGAATGGGGCAAGCAAATCATTATTCTTTTCTCTGACGAAGATGAACTGAAAGCATTCAATCCAAAAGCTTATGGTGATCTTCCAAAGAACGTCACTTTCGGAATTGATAAAGATGGAGCTGTATTGCGTCAGGTAAAAGAGGGAACTGAAGTTATACGCCGTGGCGAATTACCTCTGATTGTTGTTGGAGACACCTTTAACCGTGTAGTATTTGCTTCGCAAGGTTACCGCATTGCTCTGGGAGAACAATTGGTAAAAGTTATTAATCAGATACAGGCCGGCAATACAAAAGAAGGCACTGCCTGCACTCCAACATCCTGTACCCATTAATAGAGTTTGTTTAAGAAAACTATAAATTAAGACACAATTGAAAACGCCCGACTTTACATTTACAGATGTAGAGTTGGGCGTTTCCTATTTATGTTTTATCAGAAATAAACAGCAATTATAGATATCTGACTGTTTCTAGCAGATTCTTCCGACTGTTGTGCATAACACTTGGCTCTGACGTGTGAAAAGGATAGCCCAGCGGAAGAAAAGCAACCGGAATAATGTTGCTTGGTAATGCAAACTCACTCTTAGTTATTTCTGCATTGAAAGATCCCACCCAAACAGTTCCCAGTCCTAGTTCGGCAGCTTCAAGCATCATGTGTGTTCCTACAATAGTGGGGTCTATGGAACCAAACCTATCGTTTTGGCCAAACCAACTTTCGTCTTCGTCATAGCATAGCAGCAAAATAATTGGAGCGTTGAAACTGTATCTGGTACACTTTTTCACCTTCTCACGAGCTTCTTTACTTTGGATAACATAAATCCGTTGAGGCTGGTTGTTATGGGCAGTAGGAGCTATTCTTCCAGCTTCTAAGATTTTGTTGATTTTCTTTTCTTCAATCGGTTCGTCACTATAAATTCTAACCGAGTATCTTTCTTTGGCAAGTTCTAGAAAATCCATCATGTTTAATTATTAAATTGTTTATCCTGAAAAAGATTTATTCTATTAATTAATAATCCCTACCGAGAACTATTACTGGAAATTCAGACTTTTTAGCGTCTGGCGCACACGTTCGGCAGAAGTGCGTGGTTCGGCATATTCGTCTACCTGCACCGTTCCGCCCATGGAAACCTTCGAATTGCGATAAGTCATGCCGCTGGCAACGTTTTCACGCGCAGAGAGGTGAAACTCATTGGCACCAGTCTCCTGAGCAATTTTTTGAATATTCTTTTCATTGATTCCGCAGCCAGGCAGAATAATGATTCGTTCGGCAGCCTTTTCTACAAGTTCTTTCAAAAGAGGAATCCCCGCTTCGGCAGTTGGCATCTGTCCCGAGGTAAGAATACGGTTGCATCCCAGATTGATAATCTCTTCCAAAGCCTTCATCGGGTCAATACACATATCGAAAGCCCGGTGAAAAGTAATCGACATGCCATTGGCACACTTTACCAACTGTTCAGTAACTCTCTGATCTATTTCGCCTTCCGGAGTAAGACAACCAATAACCACACCATCGGCACCGCAATCTTTTGCCACAGCAATATCACGTTCCATAACGCGAATCTCTTCGGGAGAATAAAGGAAATCTCCTGCCCGTGGACGGATAATTACGTGTATAGGAATTTCCAGCAATTCGCGGGTTACAGCAATAGTTCCCTGAGACGGAGTAGTACCACCTTCGGGAATACCGGCGCACAGTTCCACACGCTTCGCACCTCCCTTTTGTGCTTCCACGCAACTAGCCACAGAATTGGCACATATTTCAATTTTTATTTCTTTCATCATTGGTTATGTTATAGTTAGACTGATTAGTTGATAGTATACAAAAATACGGAGTTTAAGGCTATATCCCAAGTTTTCCGGTATAAAAGTTTTCTACTTGTATAGTCGTAATTATTTATCTATCTTTATAGCTTTAAATTTAGACCCGGGTCATAAGCTGATTTACACCCGGGTCTAAAACATTTTAGACCCCCGTCGCAATAGTGTTTAGACCCGGGTCTAAATTAAAAAGTCTCATGAATAAACGATAAAACAAACTAATATTATGGCATACAAATACTGCGTGCGCAAAAAAACAGACAAGAGTCAGGGTGAAGAACAAGTAAAATACTATGCGGTTCCTCTTTCGTCAGGAACCATCGGAACAAATGAGTTGGCAGAAAACATAGCCAGTCGTTGCACGCTTAGGCCGGGAGATGTCCATGCTACCATTGTTGAACTTATGTACACCATCGAACAGGAACTTCACCAAGGCAATAAAGTCAGTCTGGAAGGTATAGGCATCTTTAGTCTTTCAGCTAGTAGTGAGGGTTTTGATAAGCCGGAAGATTGTACTCCCAGTAAAGTGAAAGCAAAGCGTATATGCTTTTTGGCGGATAAAAAGCTGAAAAAGAATTTGAAATTTGTGAAGTTTGAGAAAGATAGGAGAGGGTAAAAAAATGAATATAAATCTTTAATAATCTTTTTATGAAAGGAATATGCGCATTAACTAAGAAAGAGGCAATATTGAGACAATCTCATATTTATCCAAAGTTTGTTATTGAATGGATGAAGGAAACTGGTTCACCATATTTAAGAAGAGGAATTGAACCCAATAGAAGATATCAAGATGGTTATAAGTTAGCTCTTTTATCAGAAGAGGGCGAACAAATGTTTAGTCTTAGAGAAAAATGGTTTGCAGAAAAGGTTTTTGTACCTTTTTTAAATGATTCAAAAATAAGTATAAAATATGGTGAAGAACTTTATTATTTTGCAATATCTATGCTTTGGAGAATTTTAGTATTAGAATTAGAAAGTGATAAAATAGAAGAATTTAAGTATTATCAATTAATGCTCAGAGCTGAAGAACAATGGCGTGAGTTTCTTTATAAAGGAATTTATCCAATAGATTTTGATAATATTCATATGATGTTAGCAGATAGGATACAGACTCATGACTACAATATGGATGGAGTCGAGTATTATTTTTGCCGTCAATGTGATGGCACAACTATATATTCAAATGAAAAGTCTCAATGTGTAATATATGTAAAATTTGCACGTTTTTTTTTCTTTGGAATACTAGACGGATGGATATCTGAACCTAAAATAGGAATAAAAATACATCCAATAAATGGAAGCCTTTCTATGTTTGACCAGAGTTTAGAGATAGACCCATTTTTTGGAATTTTTATTAAAGAAAGAATTGCAATTATTAATGAGATGTGCGTGGCATCTCCTAGTCAACAAGAAAAAATATCAGAAAATATAAAAGGTAATGGTAAATTCTTAAAATCAGAAGCTTGGGACATCTTACAAAAAGATTATAATCGTAATACTTAACTCTACTAGGAGGCTGTTTAAATTTTATTCAATAGAAATCTTTTAGAAGCAATTTTGACCATTTCCTCTTCCGAATCGAATGTTAATTCATAGTTTTGGCAGGGCCTTCTGTAGTTGTCAAACCACGAAAATGTTCTTTCTACAATCCACCTTTTATGTACTGGTCTGAATCCGTTTACATTATCTCCACTGATGATAATTTGTATGATGAAACCAAATTTATTCTTAATTTTTTCAATGATTTCGCCTCGATAACCGCCATCTGCCAGTATAACCTTTACATGTGAACATAGTTCTTTTAGAGCTCTCATCAACAAATAGGCAGCTTTGCTGTCATGAACACACGCAATCGTAACCATTACTGCTATTAGAAAACCATTTTTATCCACTTCCACATGACGTTTTATACCCTTTACTTTCTTGTTTCCATCAAATCCATTCAGAGAACGATTATTTTCCCAGCGTACACTTTGGCTATCCATTATACAAACACTTGCTTCTCTATTTTGCCCACGTTTTACTCTTATGGACTCACGTAAATGGCTTAATATTAAATTAAATTTACCCAACATAGACTATTTTCGGTAATAGTAATAAACTAACTGCCATGGAGGATAATTTATTGGCAATATGCGGCATTGACACTCCGTTTATACTAAGTAAAATATGCCATTCCAAATAGAACGTAAACCATATTTTTGCTTTCTTTCTTGGATATGCAGCACTTTCTTTATATATCGCCACTGTGTTTCCTTCAAATAAGTTATATTCATCTTGTTTTAAGTTTGGTACCTCAAAATAAAAGCTTTACTGACAAAGAGGAAACACTCTTAGCTTTTTTCTTATTTAATTTTTAAACAGGTTCTTATAAATCGAGATTTTTATGTAAGTTTGTAATAAACTTACATCGCATGAACAGAATTGAGCAATTATACAATGAATGGACTTCTTTGCAGCCCCTTAAGCCTGAAGATAAAAAACGATTAGACGAAAAGTTTCGTCTGGAGTTTAATTACAATTCAAATCATATAGAGGGGAATACCTTGACTTATGGACAGACTAAGCTTTTGCTTATTTTTGGCGATACAACAGGTAATGCGAAATTGCAGGATTACGAAGAAATGAGAGCTCATGATGTTGGCTTTAATATTATCACTCAGGAAGCTAAAGATATAGAACGTCCGCTATCCGAAGCTTTTATTCGAGAACTGAACAAAACAATATTGGTACGTCCGTTCTGGAAAGATGCTGTAACAGATGCTGGACAACCAACAAGAATGGAAGTAAAAATAGGTGAGTATAAATCACGTCCTAACCATGTACAAACGGCTACGGGAGAAATCTTTTATTATGCAACTCCGGAGGAAACGCCTATTATGATGAAGGAGCTTGTTGAATGGTATAATGATGAAGCGGACAAAAAACAACTTTCACCTATTGAGCTAGCTGCATTGCTTCATTATCGCTATATCCGCATTCATCCGTTTGAAGATGGTAACGGACGCATAGCACGTTTACTGGTTAATTATGTTTTGATTAGGAATAACTATCCTCCAATTATTATTCAAAGTAAAGATAAAGATAACTATTTACGGATATTGCATCAGTGTGACGTTGCTGTAGGATTGACTGCTTCTGAAGGGGCTTCTGCAACGATTGATGGTATTAGGCCTTTTGTGGAATATATGAATGAGCAATTAGAACATTCGCTAATACTTTCTGTAAAGGCAGCCAAAGGAGAAAGCATTGAAGAGGAAGACGATTTTGCTAAACAATTGACTCTTTTGCAACGTAAATTGAAGTATAGTAACACAAAACCGGAATTTAGTGAAGAACAAGTCTGGAATGTATTGGAGAATTTTTATTTTCCGTTTACTGAAAAGTTGGAACGAAGTATAAGTGCTACTAAAAGTTTTTTTGATACTTCAAGGTCTGGGAATTATCTTTTGAAAAATGATAATACTCAAATTCATTTAAATAAGAGTCTAAGAGGAAATGCCAGTAATCAAATATTGGATTACATACGTAATGCAAAAGCTATGATATTTCATTATCAGCTGACTTCTTCAAAAGACTTTAGAATGGGACATTTATCTATTAATGTAGATTTAAAGGTCATATTTCAAAAAGATGGATATATTGTAAGTTGTCTGAACGATAGAAAGTTTGAATATGAACAATATCCAACCCAAGAAGAATTGGATACTTCAATTGCGCAATATAAAGCTGATATTTTGAATAAAATTAAAAATGCAGTTAGAATTATTACTAAGTAATATTTAATTGTTAGAATGTAAATAGTAAAATATCTAATACAATAAAAGCTGTTTAGTAATCCAAAACAGCTTTTCTTGTATTAAATTTGATATATGAACTATTCCATCCTCTGTCTCTCCACTTCAGCAAGAACAGCTTTGATATCAATCCCTAATTGAGAAGCAATACCTTTTCCGCAGTTCTCGTCGGCTTGATAGAAACGAGCAATTGCTCGAACCTTAATATTATCGGGAACACCTTCCATTGCCGCTGCTACATTTTTGTGAATACGTTCTTTTTCGTCGGCCGGAACCAAACGGTATAAATCTCCCGGTTGAGTATAGTAATCCTTATCTTCACGATGATTGTAGTTGTATGCTTCTCCTTCCAATGGTAAACCGGGCTCGATGTAAGTTCTATCTTCTTTTGGTCCGCCAAAACTGCTGGGCTCATAATTTACTTCTCCACCGTGGTTATCATCAAAACGCATTGCGCCATCGTGATGATAGTTGTGGAACGGACAGCGTGGAGCATTAACCGGCAGACTTCCCGAATTAACTCCCAGCCGGTAACGTTGGGCATCGGCATAAGCAAACAATCGGCCTTGCAACATTTTGTCGGGTGAATATCCGATGCCGGGAACAACATTGGCCGGATTGAAAGCTGCTTGCTCTACTGTAGCAAAGTAGTTTTCGGGATTTTTGTTCAATGTCATAACACCAACATCAATGAGCGGATAATCTTTCTGACTCCATACTTTAGTCAGATCGAACGGATTGAACCGATAGGTCTTTGCTTCGGCTTCCGACATAATCTGCACGCACATTCTCCATTTTGGGAAATTACCGGCTTCAATATGATTAAACAGGTCGCGCTGTGAATATTCGCGGTCGTGAGCTACAATCTTTGCAGCTTCTTCATTGGTGAAATTTGCAATACCTTGCATACATTTAAAGTGGAATTTTACCCAGAAACGTTCATTCTTAGCATTGTAAAAGCTGAACGTGTGACTACCAAATCCATGCATCTGACGAAGATTCTTTGGGGTACCACGATCGCTCATTAAGATCATAACCTGATGAAGTGATTCGGGAGACAGACTCCAGAAATCCCATGCGGCAGTGTTGCTTCGCAGATTGGTTTTTGGATCTCTTTTTTGTGTATGGATAAAATCGGGAAACTTCAACGGATCACGAATGAAAAAGACAGGAGTATTATTCCCTACCAAATCCCAGTTACCCTCTTCGGTGTAGAATTTAATGGCAAAACCGCGCACATCTCTTTCCGTGTCGGCAGCTCCGCGTTCACCTGCTACCGTTGAGAAGCGAAGGAATAAGTCGGTCTCTTTACCAACCCTAGAGAATATGGCAGCTTTGGTGTATTTAGTAATATCATTTGTGATAATTAACTTTCCAAACGCGCCCGATCCTTTAGCGTGGACAACTCTTTCCGGAATACGTTCGCGATTGAAATGCGCAAGCTTTTCCATATACCATGCATTCTGCATTAACGCTGGCCCGTGCGGACCGGCAGTCTGAATGTTCTGATTGTCACCAATTGGCGCACCAGCTTCGGTTGTAAGTTTTTTCTTTTCTTCCATAATATTGTATCGATTGGTTCTTTCTGGCATACGAAATTTGAAGAAGTATCTTTTTTAAAACAAAACTAAAACAACGAAAGTTCATTTATAAAATTCTTATCTTTGCATGGATCAATAAACAATAAGTGAATGAAAAAAATAATAATAGCTGCTCTACTTATTGCAGCAAATCTTTCCGTATCAGCGCAGAAGTCAATAGAAAAAGGATTGCAGAGTATTTCCGAACAATCGGCAAAAGCAAGTATCAACTTTCTTGCATCCGATGAACTTGAAGGGCGAGAAGCCGGAAGTCGCGGTGGCAAAGTTGCCGGAGAATACATTGTTTCTATGCTAAGAATGATGAATCTCTCTCCATTGGGCGACTCATATTACCAACCTTTTGATGCTTGCCACAACCAGGTAGCGCAAAAAGGAAGATGGCAGGTGCATCCTGATTCCATTGCTCAATTAAAGAAAGGAGTATATAAACATTTACAACTGAACAATATCCTAGCAAAGATTGAAGGCAAACGTGCTGATGAGTATGTTATCGTGGGTGCTCATTATGATCATTTAGGAATAGACCCTACTTTAGCGGGCGACTGCATTTACAATGGTGCGGATGATAATGCTTCGAGCGTATCGGCTGTATTACAACTGGCAAAAGCATTTTTGGTCAGCGGTCAGCAACCGGAACGAACAATAATTTTTGCTTTTTGGGATGGTGAAGAGAAGGGTTTGCTGGGCTCTAGCTATTTTGTGCAAAACTGTTCGTTTATTAATTCCGTTAAAGGTTATCTCAATTATGATATGATTGGTCGAAACTCGAATGAGGAAAAACCTCAGTTGGTCGACTATTTTTATACGGAAGCAAACTCAGCTTTTGGTGAATGGCTGAAGAATGATATCAAAAAGTATAAGCTGAAACTGGAACCAATTTATCATCCCTGGGATAAGCCAGTAGGAGGTAGCGATAACGGATCTTTTGCCAAAGCAGGCGTTCCTATTATCTGGTATCACACAAATGCTCATCCCGATTATCATCAGCCAAGCGATCATGCATCCTGCATCAATTGGGAGAAAGTTGTGGAGATTACCAAAGCATCTTTCCTGAATTTGTGGAATCTGGCTAACGAGAAGAGTTATTGATCTGTCGGTTTCTTTATTTGTTTGCGGCATCGTCAATTATGCCAAGCTGAATATAAATTGGCCTGACTAGTTTAATAAACAAAGGAAGCTTTTGGGCAAAAACAAGTGCTCCGATTACGCATGCAATACCGCCGATTAATAGTGTGGCCGGTGCGCCAATCATACTGGCTATACTTCCGGCAAGGAAACTTCCTATTGGTGCTGTTCCCATAAATGCCATGGTGTAAAAGCTCATCACCCTTCCTCGTTTGTCATTATCGGATATGGTTTGCAGAATGGTATTGCTGCAGGCCGTTTGCATCATCATGCCAACACCTGTAATGATCATTAATATTATGGAGAGAGGGAATGAACTTGATAATGAGAAACTGACAAGTCCGAGCCCAAAGACAACAGCTGCCAATGGTATCAACTTTTCCAGTCCTACAACACTTTTTCTAGATGCAAGATAGGCCCCACCTATTAGTGCTCCCACGCCAGAAGCTCCCATTAAAAATCCAAATATATGTGAGCCGCCATGAAATATATCTTTGGCGAAAATTGGCATAAGTACGGAAAATGGCATTCCCATCAAACTGATTACGGTAAGTAAAATAATAATGGATCGGATAGGAGGAAAGCCGAAGGTATAAGTGAAGCCTTCCTTGAATTCCTTGATAATATTTGTGTCTTTTTTCTTTTTCTCCTGTGGTTTTACTTTCATTAAAAGAAGAGATATCACAACGAAGATATAGCTTATACCATTGATAAGGAAGCAGGCTCCTTCTCCCAGGGATGCAATCAAAACACCTGCGATGGAAGGACCAACTAATCTTGCGCCGTTAAACATGGACGAATTTAAAGCAACGGCATTGCCAATGTCATTTTTATCTTCTACCATCTCTATCACAAATGATTGGCGCGCCGGGGTATCGAAAGCATTGATGCATCCCTGAATTACGCTTAGCAAAAGTACATTCCACACTTCTATTGTATTTGTGAAGAAAAGCAGAGCCAATGCCAGCGCCTGAAACATGGAAAGAATCTGGGAAACGATCATTATATGATAACGATTCAGTCTGTCGGTCAGCACTCCGGCAAAAGGAGCCAGAATAAAAGTTGGTATTTGTCCGGCAAAACCTACAAATCCCAATAAGAAAGCAGAACCTGTTAGCCGGTAAACCAGCCAGGGAATAGCGATTCTTTGTACCCATGTCCCGATTAGCGAAAGACTCTGACCACTGAAAAAGAGACGATAATTTCTATAACGCAGGGAGCGGAAGATGCCTTTTAATCCATCAAACGTTCCTACTTCGTACTTATATAGAAATCTTTTCATTGGTAAATCTCTTTCAGTTATGCAAGTGCTGGAATCCCTTATTTAAATGGCCATTTCTGATTCGGTATATCATTCTGACTGGCTTTACAAAATTAGTATAAAGCTGAGTACCCTCCAAATTTTGTGGGTAGTTGTTATCTTATTAATTGTGAAGATTCCAACTTGGCAAGGGAAACATTAAATCTGCTTTTTTAGAAATTAGAGAGAAAAGCATAAAACAGTTTGGGCTCCAGAAGCAAAGGATAAATTAATCCGTAAACTGCACCATAGAAGTGGGCGTTGTGATTGATGTTTCCTCCTCCCTTTTTATTCATGTACTGGCAGTATACCAGGTATAGCGGACCAAACAAAATACCGGGTATAGGTATAATGGCAAATAAGAGTATTGTTCCGAATGGATTAAAAAATATGGAGGTAAACAATACTGCAGATATGGCTCCTGATGCACCTACAGAGTTGTAATACGGATCGTTTTTGTGTTTAATAAGATCGTAAAGCGAAGCAACAATCATTCCTCCGAAATAAAGTCCAAGAAAACCACTTGTTCCAAAACCCAAAACGTCAAAACCTTCCTCAATATAGGTCCCGAACGACCAGAAAGTGAACATATTTATGAGCAAATGATTTGTGTCGGCATGTACAAATCCGTGAGTTATCAAGCGATGCCACTCTTTGTTCTTGATTGTCCGGTAAGGATTAAAAGCCAGCTTATAGAATAGCTCCTGATTATTGAAACACAGGAAAGAGATAACGGCTGTAATGCCTATAATGATGTATGTAATCATTTTGGTTCTTATTTTTTGTTTATATGGCAAATGTAGTAAACATTTTAATAGTAGTGCATGGATAACTCATTAAAACAATACGAAAAATTTGTTGTATATATCAATCGGTGAAGTAATAAGCAATGTATTTAACATTTTAAATAATCTAATAGTTTGTTACTTATTGATAATAAGTTCTGTTTTGTTGTAGATTTTATGTATCTTTCGATTCCTTAAACTTAAAATATCGCAATAATGCATATAATTGAAACAAATTAAAAATCAACAATAATGAAACATTCTGTTTTTTCGTTGTCAGTTCTGGCACTATGTATATTGTTTACAGGTTGTGTAAGCAAAAAGCAATTTGCTGGTTTACAGTCTGATTATAATAAACTACAGACTGAAAACAGTGATCTAAGAAAATCTTACCAGGATACTAAAGAACAACTGGTAGAAAGTCGTGCAAATGGCAAAAGTCTGGAGGATCGTTTGGCTGAAGCTAGAAGAAATAATGAAGAACTTCGTTCTTCTTATGCTGCTTTGCAAGGATCACTCGACAAGAGCTTACAGCAAAACTCTCAGGGAAATATAAACATTTCTAAGTTAGTGGACGAAATCAATGCTTCCAACCGTTTTATCAAGCAGTTGGTTGAAACTAAGACTAAGTCTGATTCACTTAATCTTGTGTTGAGCAATAATCTGACTCGCTCATTGAGTCGCGAAGAGCTAAAAGAAGTAGACATTCAGGTACTGAAAGGTGTAGTATATATATCATTGGCCGACAATATGCTATATAAATCTGGTAGCTATGAAGTGAATGAAAGAGCAGGTGAAACTTTGAGCAAGATTGCTAAGATCATAATGGATTATAAAGATTATGATGTGCTAATTGAAGGTAATACTGATACAGATCCTATTATTCGTGCAAATATTCGTAATAACTGGGATTTAAGTGCTTTACGTGCTTCATCTGTTGTTCAGGTTTTGCAAAACAATTATGGTGTTGATCCAAAACGTATGACTGCGGCTGGTCGTGGCGAATACAATCCGATTGCAGATAACAACTCTGCTTTAGGAAAGCAACGTAACCGTAGAACACAGATTATCATTACTCCGAAACTTGATCAGTTTATGGAACTTATTGATAAGGCACCGGAATCATCAAATAAGTAATAATATTAAGAAAAAGGACAAAGTTGTTGTCCTAAAATACTATAAATAAGGAGTTGTTGGTAAAGACCGGCAACTCCTTATTTCATTTTACTCAAGTTCTGAGTCTATACAGATTATTCTTTTATCAGGATTCTTAATAAAGGAATAATGCCTTGAGTATATCTTTGTGTGGCTTTTATTCTTTTAATTTTGGTCTATCCTGCTGAAAAATAGTTTGATTACATTTCTGTTAGTGTAATTCTATACTATTTGAAATATTTCTGATTTAATAATATATTGTTGATAAAAAATGAAATATATGATTCGTTTTTGTTTTTAATAGTTGTAATGGAACTGGTTTCTAAAAACATTAAAGTTTCTGTTACTTTAATGTTTATTTATTAAATAAATTCTAAATAATCATTAAAAATAGTTTATCGTTCAACTAATGATATCCACTTAATGTATTGAAATCTAGTTTATTATATATATATCTGATGACAGTGTTTTTTTTGCTAATTAAAAAAACTATAATTTGTAAACTTTGTTTTTTACTTTTGTGTTAAGAATCAGTGGATTGTTATTTTTTTATAATGCTCTGCATCTCAAAGATTTAATGATTAAGGACCTAAGACGTAAAAAATAATCAGTATGAACATTTTTCGCCTACTTAAACTTTTTTTTATTTTTCTGATCCTTTGTGTAAAAGCGGAGGCTGCTTCAACTGATAATATTATATTAGTTCTTAATTCATATACTGAAAGAAATGAATGGGCAGAAAATGTTCAAGATGTTGTAGCAAAGTCAGTATATGGACTAAAGAATACTACTATAAATATCGAATCACTTAGTAATCTTGAATTTTCTTCAGTAAAGAATGCAAGTGACAAAATGGATAGTTTGTACCGTAATTATCCCCAAAAGCCTAAAGCTATAGTTATTATAGGAAATAAAGGTTGGATTCTTTATCGCAATACTGTGCCACAATCATGGAGAAGGATTCCTGTGGTACTGACATTAATTAACCATAATACTTTTTCATTGCAGAACTTTATATCTAAAAAGAGAATAACTTCTGATATAATGATACCTAATAAGGAGGCTATTAAAGGTTTTAATGTAACTGGAGTATATAATTTAGTATACATAAAAGAGACTATTCAGTTAATGAAAAAGTTGATGCCTGAGATGAAAAGAGTTGCATTTATAACCAATTCACAATATGGCAGCACTTATAGTATAGGCAGTTTTAATACTGCTATGAAAAAAAACTTTCCTGAGCTCACAAAAATATGTTTATGCCAAAAGATACTCGGAACAAAAGATTTACTTGATTCGCTCTCTAAGTTAGATAAGCATACGGGAATACTGTTTTACGGATGGAATAAAGATGCTGATACCAATACATCAAAAGGGTATCTGTCTTCTAAAATTGTGAAGAGGGTTATTAGTAGCTTTGCTAATACTCCAGTATTTAGTTTGTTCGACTCTAAAACGGATCATGTAATATTTGCTGGTGGATATTACTCTAGTATTGACGATTATAGTGCAAAAGTCGCAGAGGTATTACGTCAAATTCTTGCCGGAAAGGATGCAAAAGATATTCCTTTTCAATATGCTAATGAGGCGCGCGTACGCCTTAATTATGACTATTTAATGAGCCTTGGAATAAGTGAAAAGCTACTTCCAAAAGATGCTGTTTATTATAATAAGCCACTTAGTTTTATTCAAAAATACATTCATTTGGGAGTTGTTATAGCAATATGCTTTTTCTTTCTTGTTTTTATGATAATATCAAAAATGAGGACTTATAAAAAAACAAAGGAATTGAAAGATAAAGAGATTGCTCTTCTTACCAAATTTAAGGAGCGATATACTAATATGCCGATTCCTTATTTGAAATTAGAATTGCTATATGATGAAGGTCAAAATGTGAAAAATGTTGTTATAACAGAAATAAATCAATCGTTAGAAAAGGAATTTGGAATAAAACGAAGCCTTGTTGTAGGAAAAACTACCAGTGAAATAGGTTTTCAATTGTCCGAAAAAAGTCAGAATCGTATCCGAAAAGCTATTGAACAGAATAAACCTTATATGACAGCATATTATGATAAACCAACAGATAGATATTATACAGCTCTACTATATCCTAATATTGAGGAAAGTACTTTTGATGTATTCCTTACAGATAGAACCGAAGAACATAAAGCAAATGCTGCTAAGGATGAATTAAGATTGTTACTTGATTCTATTCTTGACAATATCTCTGTTCCTGTTTATGTAAAAGAGGTGGGAGAGGAGATTCGTTATTCTTATTGGAATAAAAAAGCAGAAGAGATTACCGGAATTAAATCAGAAGATGCAATAGGAAAAACGGATATTGAAGTATTCGGTGAAAAGTTGGGTGAAAAGTTTCAGGAAGATAATGATTATCTGATAAAAAATGGAGGGACTCTTTGTTATGAAGGTAAATTTCCCAGTGTAAATAATAAGGTCTGTACAACTAATGTGATGAAAACAATAGTTAGGAGAAAGGATAATTCAGCTTACATATTAGTTATCAGATTGGATATCACTGATCTTGTTTCAGTCCAGAATCAACTGGAACTCAGGAATCGTCAGCTAGGATTGTCTTTTAATGCCGGAGAGATTATCCCTTGGACATTTAATGTGCAGGATAAAACTCTTATTTATGATAATAAATCTTTGAATATTCAAAATAGTAGCCCTAAAAGTGAGCTTCTTGTTAAAAAACTAGATGAAATATTAGCTATGGTGCATCCTGATGATGAAGGATGGATTAAAGCATTAGTTGATGATCTTATAAATGGTAGAGTTGACAAGATGGAGGCCGATGTTAGATGTGATATATATAAAGCCGGAAAAGGATATGATTGGTTCTCTTTACAAGCTATTGTGAGCGAATTTGATTATGATGGGAATCCTTTTGTAATTACCGGAGTTCTAATTAATATTTCAAGGAGGAAACTGGAAGAGCAGGCCTTGATTGAAGCGAAAGAGAAAGCTGAAGAATCTGACCGTATGAAATCAGCCTTTGTTTCTAATATGAGCCACGAAATTCGTACTCCACTAAATTCAATTGTGGGATTTTCAAGAATTCTGGCTTCGAATCCAGACTTGGATGATGAGAGCAAAACGCAATTCTCTGAAATTATTGAAAGCAATAATCAACTATTGCTGCAATTAATAAATGATGTTCTTGATCTGTCGAAAATTGAAGCAGGAACTTTGGATTTTGTATATACTGATACTGATATTAATATTTTGCTTAGTGAAATTGAACAATCAATGAGATTGAAAGTTGATAAAAGTATTATTAAAATATCATTTAAAGAGAAGCTTCCGGAATGTGTGGCTCATACAGACAGAAACCGAGTGGCACAGGTTCTTTATAATTTAATGAATAATGCAATTAAATTTACTATTCAAGGGAAAATTGTACTAGGCTATCGCATGAAGGAAGATCAGTTATATTTTTATGTGCAGGATACAGGTTGTGGTATTCCTAAAGATAAACAAAGCTCTGTTTTTGATCGTTTTATTAAATTAGATTCTTTTACTCAAGGGGCGGGACTAGGTTTGTCAATCAGCGCATCGATTGTGTATAAGTTAGGTGGAAAGATTGGTGTTGATTCTGAAGAAGGTGTAGGATCTACTTTCTGGTTTACCATACCATATTTACCTGCTGTTGCTAATTAAGAAGATTATAAAATAAAGAAATATACAGTAAAATATGCATATTGTGTAGTTTCTTATTAGGCACCGGAATCATCAAATAAGTAATAATCCGAATGTAATATAAGAGCAATTAATCTATTGCGAGATTTGTAATAACAAAGGAGTTGTCAGGTTTATCGGCAACTCCTTTGTTATTTACATGCTTGTCCATGTCTATCAAAAAGAGATTTTAATTAGATTCCATCTATAAATAAAAGCCATATTTTTATTTAACGTGCTTATAAATTGAGATTTTTATGTAAGTTTGCTTCATGAAAAATAATTTCAGCAATAAGTGGATTTATCCTGCATAAGCAAAGGTTCTTCAGAATATTTGCGGTATTGATAAAAACACGTTAATCAAAATCTGCTATATGAAAAAAAATATTGCGTTGTTCCTTATTTTGTGTGGAACATTCTTCCTGTTTCTCAATGCACAAAGTTTCAAGTTTAATACTCCTTTGTATGGTGCTGCGTATTATAGTGAATATACCCCGACCGACAGGCTGGATGAAGATATTCGTCTAATGAAAGAAGCTCATCTTTCGGTTGTTCGTGTTGGAGAATCAACATGGTCTTTGTTCGAACCTCGTGAAGGCGAATTTAAGTTTGACTGGATGGATCGTATTCTTGATCATTTGAATAAAGCTGGCATTAAAGTGATTTTGGGAACTCCGACGTATTCTATTCCTGCCTGGATGGCAGAACGTTATCCCGAAGTGCTGTCTCAAAAGGCAAACGGGACGCAAAGTTATTACGGTATC
>Ga0316605_10000705_pt1 | contig 21707 bp, 21 predicted proteins | sample OWC_soil_day20_n_FD_207666 | JGI IMG/M metagenome (GOLD analysis project Ga0316605, IMG submission 207666) | Wetland soil microbial communities from Old Woman Creek delta, Ohio, United States - OWC_soil_day20_noCT | ecosystem: Environmental > Terrestrial > Soil > Wetlands | place: USA: Ohio...
ATTGGTGAAAATAAATAATCCCTGACAGTTTGTCAAGGATCGTTATCAGGAAGTGCGCAAGATGAGACTCGAACTCACACGCCGGAACCGGCACTACCCCCTCAAAGTAGCGTGTATACCAATTTCACCACTTGCGCTTTATGTAATTTTGTGCCCAAAACAGGACTCGAACCTGCACAGCCTTGCGGCCACTAGTCCCTGAAACTAGCGTGTCTACCAATTTCACCATTTGGGCAAATGATCAGGGAGAAAAAACGAAACGTTGACTTTCGTTAGTTTTTTTTGTTGAGCGAAAAACGGGACTCGAACCCGCGACCCTAACCTTGGCAAGGTTATGCTCTACCAACTGAGCTATTTTCGCAAGAACATATTTTTTAATTGCAGTATTTCCCAATCACTCTCGGGGTATCGTTTTCTGCAATTGCGGTGCAAATGTAAGTATTTTTTTTAGTCGGTGCAAATCTTTTTTTGAAAAAACGAGTAAAAATCCCCTCTGATGGCATTATTCAATGATATTTTTGATTTCTTTCAAAAGAAATGCCTTTGTTTTTACACCTGTGAAACGGGTCATTTCTTTACCATCCCGAAATATAATCATTGTCGGGATACTGCGGATATTATATTTATTCGCCAGCTGACGGTTGGAATCCACATCTGCCTTGCCCACATAATATGAGATGTTGTTCTGATCAGCAGCTACAAGTTCATTAAGTATCGGAGCCTGCATCCGGCAGGGTGCACACCAGGTTGCCCAAAAATCCACCAGTACAATTTTTCCTTTTAACTGCTGATTAAAATTCTTATCGGTCAGGGTAATTATTTTTTCATGATCTTCCACTTTTGGCAGGTTTTTTAGCTTTTGCCTTGAGTATGCAATCAGCCCGGTTAGAGCGAGAATGACTACGGCTACAATTATTAATATAGTTGTCATGATTCGGTTGTTTTTTTGAATTCGTTATATGGATTATGCTTGTGCTCACGGTCTTTTACCACGAGAGTAGTTGTTGGCGCTTTTGATTTCATATTGAAGATTATATCATGCCCCATGCACAATCCGAATGATATATTCAGTTCGGTATTATTTTCATCCAGAAAATTTGCCTGACCAGCCGGATTGCAGGAGATGCCGCGCGCCGTTTCGTTATTCAGCATTTCAGATGACGTTACTTTGCCATACTTGCAATCCACAGAGTAAACTTCAAATTTTTCTGCAAGCCGTTCTTTCAGTTGCATGGCTTCGCGTGTCATTCCTACACAATGTGCAATGCCAATGCGTTTCACACCCGTATTTTCAGCATATCTTATCAGCTCAGCAACACGGTTCTGACCCATCAGCAGCGAGTCTTCGGCTGCCCGCATAAGTTTCAAATCTTCTTTTGAATATAGATTTTTCATTCTTTCTTTCCACTAAAACGAAAACTCAAAAAATCAGTTAATGCTTTCTTCTCTTCCAAGTTTATTATAAACTAAAACTATAAACTATCTTTTATCTTTAAGAACTTTACAAACTTTACAAACTTTACAAACTTTATGAACTATAAACTACCTGCTTCCTTCCATTCCCATCAGTTTGAAATATTCAAACCACTTGTCTTCGGGTTGCTGGATGTTGTAAAGAGTTTGTAATGATTTTTTTTCATCCTGATGGTTTGCAAGCACATCGTACATGTGTATCAGGTTCGAGGATTTGATGTTGCCTCCGCAGTGAACAAAAACCTTTTTGTCTTTTAGTCCGTTCATAATACCTTCAAATGTCGTGTATTGAAATTTTTTCAGATTGGAACAATCCACCGGAAAATGAATATAATACATACCGGTTTTTTCAATAACGGATGCTTCATTTGTCAGCGCATTTCGGGTACTGGCAGGCGAAAGGTTAACGATAGCCTCAAAACCCTGTTCTTTCAGTTCGGCAAACTGAACTTCGGAAGGCTGTGCTCCCGAAGCAAGTTTGCTGTTATATAGATAATACTTTTCAATCATGACAGCTAATCCTTAAAATTCTTTTGAAATACTCATAGCAGCAATTGTTCCATCGGCAACGGCTGTAGTTATCTGTCGGTATTTCTTGCTGATAATATCACCAACAGCATACACATCGGGCAAACTGGTCTTTTTATCTTCGTCTGCAATAATGTAACCCCAGTTGTCCAGCGCGGGCAGTGTATCGCCCAGAACGGAAACGTTGGCTTTGAAACCGATGAATACGAAAACACCGTCAGCTTCGAGTTCGCTCAGTTCTTTTGTTTTCAGATTTTCAACGGTAGTAATCATTTTATCACCCCTTTTTTCGAATTTGCGCGGTTCGTGTTCATACATCACACTGATTTTTTCATTCGCCTGCAGGTTTTCAATAGCTGTCTGGTTGGCAGTCAGTTTGTCGAACTGGTGAACCATCGTTACTTTCCGGGCAAATTTGGTGATAAACTGTGCTTCTTCCACGGCTGAATTTCCGCCTCCGATAACGGTAACATCTTTATCCACAAAGTATTTGGCGTCGCAGGTAGCACAATAGGATATGCCTTTTCCTTTCAGTTCATTTTCGCCCGGAGCATTCATCGTGTTGGGAGATGTGCCGGTTGCAATAATAATTTTCCGGGCTTTTATGGTTTCAAATTCGTCAATAACGATTTCTTTCTTTGCAAGATCCACTGAAGTCACGTCAACAGCTACCTTGAAGTCAATACCGGTTTGTTTTGCCTGTTCACTCATGTAGTGTGCCAGCATAAATCCCGGTTGTGGTTCTACATAGCCAGGATAGTTGGAAACCTGATGGGTGATGCCCATATATCCACCCGGCAGTGCAGGATCAATAAGTACGGTTTTGAGTTTGGCTTGTCCCAGATACATACCGGCAGTCAATCCGGCAGGACCACCACCAAGAATGGCTACGTCGTATTCCGAAAAGCTATGTTTCTGGCGGGATTTTATCGCCTCAACTTCTTCGGAACTTATCATTTTATTCAGCCGTTCCTGAATTTCGGCTTTTTTAATTCCACCGCTGATGGTGTCGGGGATTTGCTTGCCGTCCTCGAAAAACAACAGGGTAGGCGAAGAACTAACACCCAGTTCGGTTGCCAACTCGCGGTTTCCCTGTCGAAATATTTTCAGAAATTTAATTTTATCACCGTATAGTTCTGCCATAGATTCAAATTTTGGAGCTAGAGCTTCACAGGGAGGACATTCTGTCGAATAAAAATCAAGTACTACTTTACCTCCTTCGAGTACTTCTTTCTGAAATTCAGATGCATTTATTTCTTTCATAAAAATTTGTGACCCTGATCCCAGAGCGGGAAATTGGGATTTTAATTGAATGTTATGTGTTATTGAATAATTTTTTCTCTATTAAACAAACGAAAATAATATATGTTCATTTGTTCATATAATTTGATGTGATTTCTTTCAAATAGTTGGTTTACTTCAGTTTTTATTAAGATTGATGCAGGTATGCCGCAACTCCCAAACTCAACAACTCTTTTATGGGCCTACAATCAGGAGTATTTGTCGAACCATTTTTATTCTTTGCAACCGATGCGCAGCCTCCGCCGCAAACCAATGCAACCTCGCAGGTTTTGCATTTTTCAATAGTCGTGATGTCTCTGTCCTGCCACTGGCTGATAGCTTCTTCGTTTTTGGTTACAGCAGGGTAGAAGGTACCCAATTCTTCACCCTTTTTCCCAACGGTTGCGGTGCATGAATAGATGGTTCCTGTAAAATCAAACGCCCATTCAGTTTTGCAGGCAGGGCAACTGTCGAACAAAGGCGAAGGTAATTCTTCGTTTTCAGCAATATATTTGGCAATAGAAAATCCCGGTTTGTAGAATTCGATGATTTCCGGATGTTCCTTCATCTGTTCATAGATGCGTTCGTACAGTTCAGCTCTTGTGTAAAGCTTTTCGGGTGAGCTGTTGCACACGTGCAGTTCGTAATTGCGTCCGATCTGTGTTTTGAAAAGCGGCGATTTTGTCCAGCCTTTTCCGATAGCAAAACGGGCCAGCTCGGGCAGATTTTCGAGGTTATCTTTATCGGCAACCATTCGCAGGTTGATGGAAATGTTGTTTTGCAGACAAAGATCGATACCTTCAATGATTTTATCGAAAGTGGATTGCCCGCCTTTCATGTAGCGGCGGCTGTCGTGAACGCTTTTTGTTCCGTCTACTGTTACCTGCACTTCGCGGATGGATACTGTTTTCAGCAGATCGACATAGGAAGCCAGCGTGTATCCGTTGGTTACGAAAGCAACATCGAGTTTGGCTTCTCCGGATTTTTGCAGCAGATATTCAATGATTTTTCGCTGGTTTTCGCCAGGGAGTAATGGCTCGCCACCAAAGACGGTAATGTATTTTTTTCGTCCGGCAAATTCATTACCGATGTAATCGAAAAACGCGTCCACCACTTCTGTAGTCATCTTACTTTCGGCAGGACTGTAACCCTCCTGATAGCAATACGAGCAGGCAAAGTTGCAGGAATAATTGGGTACGAAAAACAGCTGAATTTCATCCTCTTCGCGGGTGTCCTGAAAATCCAGATAGGCCAATTTAAAGGCTTTCTTTTCTTCATTTTCATCAACCAGGTAGTTTCTTTCGGAGAATTCTCCGTTTGTATCCTGCTCGTTTTGAAGCAAAACCAATTCTTCAGCTAAAATAAAATCAGCCGATTTGTAAAGCGGATTGACAATGAAAAAATCAGCACTGTCTTTGACCGGAACAATAATATTATGTTTGGAACTCTTCATTTAAGTATAAAATTAAGCCCCTAAAGGAGTTTTTTGTTCCCCTTTAGGGGCTAGGGGTCAGTCGTGACAACCTGCAACAAATTTCGAAACTTTGGCACAGCATTGTGCTTGTTTCGGTTGTTTTGCGTTTTTAGTTACACTACTTTTTTTTACTACACTTTTCATTTTTTTCGAATTATAATTGATTAATATAGCTTTAAAATAAGCTCCATAATCCCCTAAAGAGGAGAATTGAGCATGAAAAATAAACTTGACTAACTCCATTTTATTCCCCTTTAGGGGTTAGGGGTGTTTCTCTCCGTACACCGTGAAACTTGCCACTTCGGCTTTTCCTTTGGCGTAAGGTTCGCTTTCTTCCAGTATTTTTATGTTGCTGAAACCGGCTTCTTCCAGCATGAAGAGGTATTCAGCGCGTGTTACAGCGCCTGCCCAGCATTCGGCAATGGCTTCAGGATCATTTCTGTATTCGTCGGCAATTGGCAAAGTGGCATAAATATCGCTCACCACAAATCGTCCGCCAGGGTTCAATACGCGATAAACTTCGCTCCAGACTGCTTCTTTGTTGCTGCTGTGATTGATGGTGCAGTTGGATATGACGATATCAATGCTATTCTCGCTCAGAGGCAGTTTCTCCATTTCAGACTGAATAATCTCAGCATTTTTGATTTCAAATTTTTCAATATTCCTGCGTGCTTTGGCCACCATTCCATCCGAAAGGTCGATGCCGTAAGCATATCCGCCCTCACCGGCAGCTTCTGCCATCCGGAGTACATCGTTTCCTCGTCCGCTTCCCAGGTCCAGGCAGATTTCATTCAACTTTACATTCGCGTGATTAATAGCACCTCCGCAGGACAGACAACAACTGGTTTCACTCAGGCTGGTGTATCGCTCATTGATTGACTGTACGCTCAGCTTCAGTGAATTAGTATCGGTCGTTTTGTTTGGATTCTTTTCGATTAACATCTTTATCTCAGCACTTATTTTGTCATAGACTTTTTTATTCCGAATAATTCGGTGCAAATATATGAATAATCTTTCATATTACAATAGTATCACTTGTTTTTCACAAAATAATTTTTGAAAACGATTTAATTTCAGAGATTAAAGTTACTAAAAATACTGATTTTTACATTCCTGTCAGTCGAAATTTTATATTCATTTTAGTACTGAATGTTTAATGTGCGGGAATATAAATAGTGAAAATGGTGAAAAATCGTTTTATTTCGGGATATAAATTAAAATTACTATATTTGTATTTGCAATCGAGAGCGTAGTTATAGAGCTGTTATAATCATGTTTTTTTATTTATTTGAAGGAATAAAATGCTAAAAAAAGATTTACAACCGGAATTTGTACAAAGTTTATGCGAAGACAGCGATAAAGTTCTGCAATTTCTAGCCGATGTGAAATGGGAAAAGGGGTTTGTGTGTCATAGCTGCGGCCATACTAATTTCTGCAGCGGAAAAACACATGCTTCAAGGCGTTGTACGCGCTGTAAAAAGGAAGAATCGGCAACAGCACATACGATATTTCATAACTGCAAATTTCCTGTAAACAAAGCGTTTTATATCATTTACACAATTTGTTTTGAGAAAAAGAAACTTTCTGTCAATGATTTAGCCGAAGAACTTGGCGTAAATCCGATGACCTGCTGGAAATTTCGAACAAAAATACAAAAATGTATTCAGAAACATCAGGATACTTCAAACGATGAAATTGATGTTAAGGAAATATTGATGGTTGCACCTTAACCCCCATTTAGTGGGAATATATATTGTGAGTTAATATTTTGGGTGCTAAAGAATTTGTGAATTAGAATTGTTCCTTCTGTCTTATTAAAGTTATTAATATCTTGACTTCCCTTTAGGGGTTGGGGGCAGATGTTTTTTCCCCTGCCAGGTATCTCTTTCAACCAGTTTTTTTTCAATTTTACTTACGAACTCAAAATTTTTCAATCCCCAGTCTGGAGCAATCAGCAACGAGGGCGGTGACTGCGAAATAAACCGCTCGACGGCAATTTGTGGATTTAATCTTTCCAGAAAATCAATTACCAGATCGATGTATTCTGTTGCAGTCATCATATTGAACAATTCTGGATGTTCGGCGAACTGGCGAGCCATTACGGTTCCTTTAACCAGTTGCAACTGATGCAGTTTTATTGCAGTTAATGGTAATTCCGATATTTTATAGGCATGTGAAAGAAGGATTTCCCGGCTTTCACCCGGCAGTCCGAGTATCAGGTGAGCTGCTGTACGCAATCCTCTCGCTGCTGTTTTCCGGATAACTTCTTCTGCACAAGCATAGTCATGACCGCGATTGATGAATTTCAGGGTGTCATCACACGTACTTTCCACGCCGTATTCAATCATCACGTAATACCGTTTGTTCAGTTCCGCAAAATAATCCAGCAATTCATCGCTCACGCAATCAGGCCGGGTGCCAATAACTATTCCAACCACTTTCGGATTGTTCAGCGCTTCTTCGTAAATCTGTGTCAGATTTTCAAGTTTGTCGTAAGTATTGGTGTAGCTTTGGAAATAAGCCAGGTATTTTTGAGCCTCGTATTTGTGGTTGAAAAAGGCGATGCCTTCTTCCAGTTGCTGCGACACCGATTTTGCAGGTTTGCAGTAATCCGGGCTGAATGTCTGATTGTTGCAATAGGTACAACCGCCCGTTCCCTTACTTCCGTCGCGGTTGGGGCAGGTGAAACCGGCATTAATCGAGATTTTCTGAACACGTTCAGAAAACTCTGATTTCAGAACAGTATTATAATTGAGATAACGGACCATTTTACCCCCTAACCCCCTGAAGGGGGAATTTAGTTCAGTTAATTTTATTTTGTGAATGGTGATGTAACAGAGATATTGATCATATTACATACTCCTTAAAAAAACTTTAATGGGTAGTAAAAATTGCGTATTCAGTTAAAGACCTGAATACGCAATTCAAAAGAAATATTTTATAAAAAGTAAGCCTGATTAATGCCCTTAAGTTCCCCCTTTAGGGGGCTAGGGGGTATTACACTCCCATCGAAGCCCGTACGGCTTCAACTTTCAGGTTGGCAGCAGCTTCGGCAGCATCGTAATCTGCACGTGTTTTCATTTCACCACGTACCTCGATATAGAACTTGATTTTAGGTTCTGTTCCCGACGGACGAACCGAGATTTTCGTTCCATCTTCGGTAAAGAATTGCAAAACATTGGAAGTGGCAGGCATTTCGAGATTGCTAATCTCACCCAATTTTACATCCGTCATTTTCAGTGTTTGATAATCTTTGATCGTTTTTACAGCTGAACCGGCAATTTCTTTCGGAGGATTGTTACGATAATCAGCCATCATCTGAGCAATTTCTTCGGCACCTGATTTTCCTTTCCGAACTACCGAAATACCTTTTTCTTTTCCGTAACCATATTCGATATAGATGTCCTGAAGCATTTCAAATAAGGTTTTACCATTATCCTTTGCCCAGGCGGTGATTTCAGCTATCAGTGCACATGCCGATACAGAGTCTTTATCGCGAACGAAGTCTTCAGCCAGGAAACCGTAACTTTCTTCTCCTCCGCCAATATATGTTTTTTTGCCTTCATTCTGACGCATTACGTCTGCTATCCATTTGAAACCGGTGAAGCAATTGTAATATTCCACATTGTTTTTGATAGCAATATCTGCCATCACTTCAGTAGTAACAATTGTTTTTACCACATACTCATTCCCAGTTAGTCTGCCAAGTTCTTTCCATTTGGTAATCAGGTAGTAAATGAAAATGAGGAATGTCTGGTTCCCGTTTACCAGGATCCATTCGCCCTTATCGTTCTTGATTGCAATGCCAATGCGGTCAGCATCTGGATCCGAAGCCATTACGATATCAGCATCGGTTTCTATGGCTTTTTTTACTGCCATTGCCAGGGCTGCCGGTTCTTCAGGATTCGGTGATACTACGGTTGGAAAGTCGCCACTGATAACATTTTGTTCAGGGACATCAATGATGTTCGTAAAACCGTATTCACGCAGGGTTTTTGGAATCAATTTAATACCGGTTCCGTGAATGGGAGTATATACAATTTTGAGATCCTTATTTCTTTCGATGGCTTCCGGAGACAGAATAAGTGTTTTAATTTTTTCAATATACACGTTATCAATTTCTTCCCCGATAATCTCTATCAGTTCGGGATTACCTTCAAATTTAATATCATCCACATTCTTGATTTTCAGAACCTCCGTGATAACATTTTCATCGTGCGGAGCAATCATCTGCGCGCCATCGTTCCAGTAAGCCTTGTAGCCGTTGTATTCTTTCGGATTGTGCGAAGCGGTCAGGATTATTCCGCTCTGGCAACCTAAATGACGAATAGCAAAGGATGCTTCCGGGGTAGGTCTGAGGTCTTCGAAAAGATAGACTTTTATACCGTTTGCCGAGAATATATTGGCGCTGATTTCTGCAAACTTCCTGCTGTTGTTGCGGCAGTCGTGACCTATCACCACGCTTATTTGTGGCAGCGATGCAAACTGTGCTTTCAGGTAATTACTCAATCCCTGTGTGGCAGCTCCCACCGTATAGATATTCATCCGGTTTGTACCTGCGCCCATAATACCGCGAAGTCCTCCTGTTCCAAATTCCAAATCCCGGTAGAAAGCTTCAATAAGATCGGTTTTATCTTCGGCTTCCATCAGTTTTTTTACTTCAGCTTTCGTTTCAGCATCGTAGTTGCCATTGAGCCACACTTGTGCCCGGGCGGTTACTTCTTTTAATAGTTCATCCATAGTTTGTCAAGTTTATCAAGTTTGTCAAGTAGAAAGTTAGTCGAGTAGAAAGTTCATCAAGTTTATCAAGTAGAAAGTTCATCAAGTTCATCAAGTAGAAAGTTCATCAAGTTCATCAAGTAGAAAGTTCATCAAGTTCATCAAGTAGAAAGTTTGTCAAATAAAAGAGTTTGTCAAGTTAGAAAGTTCTTCAAGTAAAAGAGTTTTATCAAGTTTATCAGGTAGAAAGTTTGTCAAGTAAAAACTTTACGAACTTTATGAACTTTACGAACTTTTCATTGAAGTCATCTTGACTTTTTGTTTTTAAGAAAAATTCCAGAGGAATTTCATATTTGTAGTAAAAATTTGCCTCTTTTTATTCGACTCCGATAGGAGTCGTATGTAAAAAACAATCATTCTACTACAAATATGTGACTTCTACGAAGTCAAAAAACAAAATAAATGCCATTTGTTAAAAAGTCAAGATGACTTCATTTATAATGTTTTAATTAATCCGGAGAGCATTTTTGATATTTCTTCAGATTGTTTGTAAAATTTATCAAAATCTGCTTTATTGATTTTATTCAATTCTAAAGCCAGAGTTAGCATGGAGCGTACTTCGCCGCAAGAACCTTTTGAAATATACAAGAAATGTTTGAATTCATTATTTGTACGTCGTTCATATCCTTCTGCAATATTGTTCATAATCGAAACTGTCGCTCGTTGAATTTGATCTTTGAAAGAATAGTCTTTTGAATTCTCAAACAGCAAATAAATCTCCTTGCACAAATCCTTTGACTTTTGCCATGCAATGATTTCTTCAAATCTGTCGAACTTCATTATTTAATTGTCATTTTGAACTTTACGAACTTTATGAACTTTACGAACTTTATGAACTTTATGAACTTTATGAACTTTCAAACTTTATGAACTAACTCACTTCTTTATATTCGGTTGTTCAAGTCCGTAGCCTTTTTTCTTGTCTTCTGCTTTGAGCAGGAATGCAAAGATAACTGCAAGTACTCCGAAGCAGGTGAAAATTGCCATTGGCAGGGTATAATCGTATGTATTGACAGTTAATCCTTCACGTACCGTCTGACCGGTGATGCAGTATTTGTCAAGTACCCAGCCAATGAGTGCAGGAACACCCATTAAACCCCAGTTTTGTACCCAGAATATAAGTGCATATGCGGTTCCCAACTGTTTTTCCGGAATAATCTTCGGAACGGATGGCCACATAGCCGAAGGAACTAATGAGAAACCGATACCAAGTAACAAAATTAAAACAATGGCAATTATCCAATTGTTTATAATCGGGAGGGAGAACATGGCATGAACGAAAATCAGTATCAATGATCCCAAAATCATAATGGTAGCTCCTTTACCTTTCTTATCGTAGATACTACCAAACAGCGGAGTTAACAGAATATTCCCGAAAGGTAGCAGGGCTGGAATGGCTCCGGCAAGTGACTGTTCAACTCCAAACTTGTTGACCATCAGGTCGGAAGCATATTTCAGGAAAGGGAATACAGCTGAATAAAAGAGAACGCACAGAATGGCGATATACCAGAAACCTTTATTTTTTACGATATCAACGATATCTTTCATTTTAAATTCATCTTCAGGATTTTTTGCCTCATCGGTTTTTTCCGAAGCATCCAGCTTTTTGTCCATGAAAGTGTACATGATGAACGATATCAGCCCGATACACAACATGATAAGACAAACCAGAATAGGACGTGAAACATCAATATGTCCGAGCGCTTTAGCTATTGGAACCGAGGTGGAAAGTGCCAGGGCAGTACCCAGACGGGCTGTAGCCATTTCCAGACCCATCGCCAGGGCAAGTTCTTTTCCTTTGAACCATTTGTATATAATTTTTGAAACAGTGATACCTGCCACTTCAACACCAACAGCAAAAGTAGCAAAACCGATACCCGCAAAAAATACCTGAGATTTGACACCTAAAATCATCTGTCCGTCAAGTGAATGTGTCGATACAGCCCAGTATTTTATTAGCGTACCGGTTACCATGACTATAGCAGCGCCAAGTCCGGTGATACGAACACCTAATTTGTCGAGAAGGATACCACCGATGATAAGCATACCGAGGAATACATTAAACCAGCCGTATGCGCTGTTAAAAAATCCGAAGTCACTGCTCGACCAGCCTATCTGACCTTCCAGAAGTCCTTTGAGCGGTGCCATAATGTCAGTGAGATAATATCCGCATAGCATGGTGAATGCTACAACGGCAAGGGCAGCCCAGCGGGCTGTTTTCGATTCACGAAGTGATGCAATTGTTTTTTCGGTCATTTTTTTAATTGTTTAGTGTGTATTGTTTAATGTGTAATTGTTTAATCGTCGAAGCAAATAATCAAGTCGGGAAGTTTACAGTTCATCAAGTAAAAAATTTATAGTTTACAGTTTATAGTCAATAGTTTATAAAGTAGTCACTAGTCTGGAAATTTCATCACTAACCACTCACCGTTTACCGTTCACCACTCATCATTCATCATTCATCATTCATCATTGACGACACTGATTACTGATTGCAAAACTACTGAAAAAAATCAAATTAAGGATAATTGCATTAAAAAATCCCGCAAAATCAAAAAACATAGACATTGTCAACAATTCAGGTTAAAATTTTAATTATATTTGCATTTGAATATAACGGTTAGTGATTAACGGTTAACGATGAATTATGAATTATAAATTATAAATTATAAATTATAAATTATAATTGATGTATGATGAGAGATATGAAAACTTAAATTTCAATCACTAATCACTAATCACCAGTTACCAACAAGAATGGAAGAATTTACCACCGTCATAAAGCCCAAAACTCGTCTTTTAGAACTCAATCTGAAGGAAATCTGGCAGTACCGCGATTTGTTCAGCATGTTTGTGAAGCGCAATATCATCACACAGTACAAGCAAACAATCCTCGGACTTGCCTGGTTTGTCATTCAGCCTGCGCTCTGTTGATAAATTAACTATATGAAGGAAATTATTTATAGTCCGAAATCTATTCCCAACGGAATAATTCCATTGATAAAATCAATTATTAAAGATTTTTACGATGGACGTCATCTTGGTAAACAATTGTTCGTTCGTGATTTAAAAGCACAGTATAGGCAATCATTTTTAGGCTTTTTTTGGGCATTTGCTCCAACTGTTGTTACTGCATTGTTATGGATTTTTCTAAATAGTTCGAAGGTAATCCAGGTAGATGTTAAAGGCATGTCATATCCTATTTTTACTATTGTTGGAACATTTATATGGCAAATCTTAACGCAAAGTTTGTTTAATACAATGAATTGTGTTAGCAATGGTAAATCACTCCTGACTAAGTTGAATTTTCCTCGAGAATCTTTATTAATTCATGCGATATATACAACTCTGTTTAATGCGTCAATTCTATTTCTTGTTACTGTTTTAATTTCTTTTATTTTAGGACTACAGTTTTCGTTAGGTTTATTGTTGTTTCCCTTTGTAATGATAGATTTGATGATTGTTGGAATGTCTCTCGGACTATTATTTCATTCAATTTTTAGTATGATTGCTGACTTTTCAAAAATGATTACTATGGCATTACCTTTTTTGATGTATGTTTCAGCTGTAATATTTCCAAAACCAACAAAAGGTAATTTTGCCAATATTATTTTTTCTATTAATCCTTTCACCCATTTAGTAAATTTTTCAAGGGAGGTTTTTACGGGAATGCCTATTGACTGTACTTTAGCATTTGTAGTAGTAAGTGCTGTGTCATTGATATTGCTTTTTGTCGGTTTAATAATGTACAAGATAACAATGCCGATTATTATTGAGAGATTAGGGTCTTAAAAATTGTTGATATAATGTCTGAAGAAATTTTAATAGAAGTAAATAACGTTTCCAAACGATTTTGCAAAGACCTGAAACGTTCAATGCGATACGGATTTAAGGATTCTCTTAGAGCAATAGTTGGTAAGGAAACCAATACAGACTACCTAAGAAAAGATGAGTTTTGGGCAGTTAAGGATGTTTCATTTAAATTAAAAAGAGGCGAATGTTTAGGTTTGATAGGACATAATGGTGCAGGTAAATCAACTCTCTTGAAAATGATGAATGGATTAATCAATCCGGACAAAGGTGATGTTTTGATAAGAGGGAGAGTAGGTGCATTAATCGAACTTGGTGCGGGATTCAATCCTATATTGACTGGAAGAGAAAATGTATATAATAATGGATCAGTTCTTGGTTTTACACGGAATGAAATTGAAAAAAAAATTGATGAAATAATTGATTTTGCTGAAATCCGTGATTTTATTGATTCTCCTGTTCAAAATTATAGTTCAGGTATGCGGGTCAGGTTGGGTTTTGCTGTTGCTGCGCAAATGGAGCCTGATGTATTATTAATTGATGAAGTGTTGGCAGTTGGCGATGTTGGATTTTCAATCAAGTGTTTGAATAAAATCTCTGAATTATTAAAAAAATGTGCAGTTATTTATGTTTCACATTCAATGCCCCAAGTTGGTAAAATTTGTAATAAAGCAATTCATCTTAGACATGGAATGATATCAATGTTTTCTGATAATGTTAATGATGTTATTCAATCATATTATTCTGAATTTAAGTTTGTTACATCAAATTTTATATTTGGAAATGGTAAGGCAAAAATCAGTGAATTAAAACTAACTGCATCTGCTGTTGATATAAATAATACTCCTATTTCTTATAAAAGAGAAGACATAGTTGTAAAATTTAATTTATCAATAGATAGTTCAATTAGAAAATACTTTATTTCAGTATCATTTTTTAATATGGAAATGAGATCAGTTGCCGTAGCAAGTACTACAGAAGAATTTGACTTTCTGATTAATGATACAAAAGAGATTCAGGTTGAACTTAAAGTGAAAAATTTTCTTTCAATTGGTAAATACAATATTACGATTGACATTATTGAACTTAGAGGAAATAGTAACGATAAGTATGGCGACTTGTTAATATCATTGCAGAATGTAGAGGAATTTATTTCTGTAGGGGTAAGGCAAACAACATATTGTCCTATACAATTGCCGGGACTATGGAGTATAACTAAAATAGATTTTTAGAAATGGAAACACCTTTAGTTTCGATAATTATACCTTGTTATAATCGTGAATTATTAATAGGTGATACACTTGATTCGATTTTGAATCAAAGTTATACTAATTGGGAATGTATAATTGTAGATGATGGATCGACTGACAATACATTAAATGTTCTGAAGTATTATACTAATATAACTGATAAATTCAGAATAATTATAAGAGATCGTGCTCCTAAAGGTGCTCAAGTCTGCAGAAATATTGGATTAGAGAATTCATCTGGTAAGTTTTTGATGTTTTTAGATTCTGATGATATTCTTTTTTCTTTTGCATTAGAGAAAAGAATTGAGTTTTTTATGTTTCATCATGAACTTGATTTTTGTGTGGCTGACGGAATTAGAGGTGAATTTCCATTTCGGAAAACAAATCAGTACTATGTAATTTCAACATTTAAAACACAAAATGTTTTACCTCAATTTCTTAATTTTACAATACCATGGGGTGTTTTGAATGTTATTTATAAAACCGATTCTTTGTTGAAGAATGAAATAAATTGGTCATTAAATCTTAAAAGTTTTCAAGACATTGATTTTCATGTTAAACTTATTGGAAAAGGATTGCGATATGATTATTGTTCGCATGAACCTGATTGTTTGTGGAGAGAACATGATCATGGAAATATAGGAAAAGAATTTTTGGGTAATCCAACGGATGTTTTTATTCATAAAGTTGCCTTGTTAAAAAATATTTTAAGTAATACACAATTTAATGAAAGTGAATTGATACCAATATATTCTCATCTTATTCATGTTTATCTTTATTCAAATGTTGATGTTAAAATATCAAATGACTTCTTTTTAGATATATATAATAATCCTTTTAAAAGTGTTTTTTTCAAAATACTGTTTACTCTTTACCGATGGACTCTCATAAATGATGTGAAAAAAATTAAGGGTATGCTAAATTTATTCTTAGCAAAATTAAAATTAGAAAAATATTTAGAACTACGAGAGAATAATCACTTTTTGATTAAACCTTATATTTTAGAAATTTAACATCATGTCTTATCAGTATAATCTTTAAAAGCAGCTTGATAATTTATATGGAAGTAATATTAATGTTTAATGGTTTAGGTAATCAAATGTCTCAATATGCATTTTATTTGGCTAAAAAAAAACAAAATCCCAAAGTAAAATGTATCTATTTTCCGTCAAAGTATGATGATCAACACAATGGATTTGAATTAGGTAAAATATTTAATATTAAAATAAACAAAGACATAAGATATTATTATTGTTATTTCTTGTATTGTTTGTATTTATTGAAGTACGAAAAAGGATTAAAAGGAAAGTATATCAGAAAAATATTAAAACTTTTGAAAGTCAATGTTATATATGAAGACTTCAAAACATATGAATTTAATCCAAGTTACTTGTTAAAAAGATCTGGCATTTCTTATTATTATGGTGGCTGGCATACTGAAAAATATTTTTGTGAAATTAAAGATGTAATTTATAAAACTCTTCAATTTCATATAAAAGAAAATGATTATAATGTTATACAAATACAGAAAGAAATAAAAACTAAAAATAGTGTTTCTATTCATGTAAGAAGAGGCGATTATCTAAATAAAGGACTGAAAGATATATTTGGAAATGTATGCAATCTCGATTATTATAAGAAAGCATTAGATTATATTCATCAACATGTTGAGAATCCTTATTTTTATATTTTTTCTGATGATAAACAATGGATTAAGGAGAACCTCAATTTCCCAAATTCAGAAATAGTTGATTTTAATGAAGGTGAAGATTCCTGGAAGGATATGTATTTAATGAGTCAGTGCAAACACAACATTAACGCAAACAGTACTTTTAGCTGGTGGGGTGCTTGGCTTAACAAAAATCCGAATAAAAGAGTTGTAGTGCCAGAAAAATTTATTTTAAGTAGTGAATTGATAGACATATACCCAGATAATTGGATTAGAATACCTGTTTCAAACTGATTTAGTGTTTGTATTTAAATGAAAATTTTCTCAATCATAGTCACCTATAACGGCATGCAATGGTATGACCGTTGCTTTGGCAGTTTGTTGCAATCCGAAGTGCCGGTTAATATTATTGTAATTGATAATGCTTCGTCTGATAACACAGTTGATTATATAAAAAAAAAATATCCCGATATTACACTAATAGAATCGAATGAAAATTTGGGATTTGCAAAAGCTAATAATATAGGTATACGCAATGCGCTGGATAACAATGCCGATTTTGTGTTTTTGTTGAATCAGGATGCATGGTTAAATCAAACTAATACAATCGCTGTATTGATTGAACAATCAAAACTTCATCCGGAATTTGGAATTTTGAGTCCTATGCAATTATATGGAAGTGCTAAAAGGATAGAAAAAGAAGTTATATCGTATTTTGCCAGAAACGCCAATGCTATTCAGGATTTTGTATCGGATGCATATTTCAATCGGGTGAAAGAGCTTTATGAAGTGCCTTTTGCTTGTGCCGTCTGCTGGCTATTACCTATAAAAACAATAAGGGAAATAGGAGGATTTGATCCCATTTTTTATCATTACGGTGAAGATGATAATTATATACAACGTGTACACTTCTTTGGCTATAAAATCGGGATATGTCCGAAAGTATCTGTATGCCATGATATTGAAAACAGATCAGATAATTATCGTGATGAGAATCTGGATTGGAAGAAGTATTTGTTGTTGAATTTAGCTGACATACGACAAGAAATTAATATCAGAAAAATATTAAACACGAAGTTAAAGACATTTTTATTACAAATTTTACGACTAAATAAAAAACTTTTAAAAAAGACATATCCCGAATATAAATATATAAGGGATATTCAATCGGAATTAATTCATAGCAGAGAACAGAATAAGATTAAACAACCAAACTGGCTATAGGATATGTACAACTTCAGCATCGTAATTCCACATAAAAACACACCGGATTTATTAGAGCGCTGTTTGGACAGTATCCCAGTTAGGGAAGATGTTCAGGTGATTATTGTGGACGATAATAGTGATGCAGATAAAGTGGATTTTACGAGTTTTCCGGGCAGGGATAGAGCAGGAATAGACTTAATTTTTTCCAAAGGTAAAAACGGTAAAGGTCCGGGTTATGCACGGAATGTTGGTTTATCAAAAGCTAAAGGCAGTTGGATTATTTTTGCAGATTCAGATGATTATTTTACGGATGAATTCTCAGGTTTGCTTGATAAATACCTGCAATCTGATCAGGAAGTCATTTTCTTTAAGTGCCGGAGGCAAGATGAAAATGGAATAATAAAAGATTATCCTCTGATAAATGATCAAATAAACGAGGCTATTAAAACAGGTAATACTGATGGGATAGTGTATGGTGTGCCTTGTCCATGGGGAAAATTTATTAAACGTGATTTTTTAGAAAAGAATAATATCCGATATCAGGAAATTATTGGCGGTGATGATATACTTTTTTCAATTCAAATAGCAATTAGATTAAGCAATATGCTAATTGCTGAAGATAGTTTGTACTGTGTGGTGGACAGGCAGGGCTCATTAACCCGGAATAATCATTGGAAAAATTTCTATTCCTATTCATTGGCATGTATAGATGCATATTGCCTGTTAGAAACAGTTTCAAAAGAAAATCTTGCAGTAGGATGGCTCACCTCGTGGTGGGGATTTTTATGGGCTGAGAATATTGTTTTAGCTTTGTCGTTGACACCAAAAATCTTAACTAAACTCAGGTCAAAGGACGCACTACATGTTATAAAAAAAGGAATAAAAATAGGGTCATGGGATTGGAGAACGAATTAATAATATATGGACAATATTCAGTTACAAAGTTATAAAAAACAGTCACAGATATTTGCTGATCAATCGGACGAACATCAGAAATTGGCTGAAACCTGGTTTGATGAGACAACTGCTGACTTTTGGTTACATAATCGTATGTACGAAGCAGTGGATTGTATCACAGATAAAACAAGTTCGTGGTTAACAGTTGGTGATGGCAGATGGGGGCTGGATGCAATTCGTATAAAGAAAAGAGGTTTTCATCACGTACATCCTTCCGATTTATGTGAAACATTATTGCAGGAATCTAAAGAAAGAGGTTTAATTGAAACCTATAGTGTCGAGAATGCAGAGAAGCTGAGTTTCGAAGATAAATCATTTGATTATATTTTTTGTAAAGAATCTTATCATCATTTTCCAAGACCGTATATAGCTCTTTATGAGATGCTTAGGGTAGCCTCTAAAGCTGTTTTTATAGCAGAACCTAATGATGAAGCTTTGGCTCCTTCTGTAAAAAACTGGGACTGGATTCGATTTAAATTTCAGGTATTGTCAAGAAAACTGAAACTTCGACATGGACTACCGGTACACTATAGAAAACACGTAATTTTTGATAGTAAAGGTTACGAAGAATCCGGCAATTATGTATATTCAGTTTCGAGAAGAGAAGCTGAGAAACTAATGCTGGGTTTGAATTATCCTCAACTTGCATATAAGGAAATGAATACACATTATATTAAGGGATGTGAATATGAACCGGCAGATCTGGCAAAATCAACGATATTTAAAGAACTCGTTGATACAATCAAGAATGAAGATGAACGATGTGAGAAAGGTTGGGATGTTCATAATTTGATTTTACTCGGACTGTTTAAAGAAACAATGAGTGCCGAAACAAGAACGTTGTTTCAGGATAAAGGCTGGACAATTATTGATTTACCACGAAATCCCTATTTATAACCATGAAGGCCTCAATTCTTCTTATTATTTTCAATAGGTTAGAGACGACCCGAAAGGTTTTTAATTCCATTCGGGAGTATCAGCCGGAGCGGTTGTATGTTGCAGCTGATGGTCCGAGGAATGAAATAAACGGAGAAATAGAAGCATGTATAGAAGTTCGAGAATGGGTTATAGCTCACGTTGATTGGAGTTGTGAAGTAAAAACATTGTTCAGAAGTGAAAATCTTGGCTGCGGCAAAGGACCTTCAGAAGCCATATCGTGGTTTTTTGAAAACGAGAATGAGGGAATTATTTTGGAAGACGATTGTATAGCGCATCCCGATTTCTTTACCTACTGTGAACAAATGTTGGAGTATTATAGAGATAATTTAAGCATCTCAATTGTTTCAGGATGTAATTTTGACTTGAAAAAACAATTTGTTACTGATAATAGCTATTTTTATTCTGTATTTCCTTACACATGGGGTTGGGCAACCTGGAAACGAAACTGGGAAGAATATGATTACAGCTTATCAGAATGGAAAAATATCAATCAGATGAAGTTTCTCAAATGGGTATTTCCGGAAAAAAAATATCGGTTGGCATGGAAGAATATATTTGACAATTTAACTGTGAACGACCAAAAAGGAATTTGGGATTATCAGTTTTTCTTCCAATGTTACAAAAGGCGACAATTCTCGATAGTTCCCTCGGTAAACTTAATTACAAATATTGGGACCGGAGATTTGGCAACACACACTATGACAGAAAATCCGTTGATGAATATAGGCTTGGAATCACTTTATTTTCCATTAGTTCATCCAACTATATTGGACAGAAATTTCAGTTATGATGTTTTTTTGCAAGAGATAAATTACGGCGTTGTTGAACAGATTTCAATGATAAAAAAAATAAAAAGGTTCATTAAAAGATATATACGGTCACTTAAGTAATTAAGCTAATGAAGAAAATTATTCAGAAAATAATGATTTACTTTTTTCCTCAGCTTAATTGGCTGATAAGTGACGAGTACGATTTTACGAAGCTTCGATCATCATTTCAACAGGTGAAAATGGGTAAACATGTGAAAGTATATCCGGTTGCTGTTATGAGAAATTGCGATATTGGAGATTATACATATATAAGCGATAACTCAATATTATCAGATACAACTATAGGTAAGTTTTGTTCCATCGGTCCCAATCTGATGTGCGGTTGGGGCATTCATCCAACAAATGGAATAAGCACTGCCCCTATGTTTTATTCTACAAATAAACCCAATGGCGTAACATTATCTGAAACAGATAAAATTAAGGAACATAAGAAGATAACTATCGGGAATGACGTTTTTATAGGAGCTAATGTGACAATTCTGGATGGCGTGACTATTGGCGATGGAGCTGTAATAGGGGCAGGGGCAGTAGTAAGTAAAGATATACCTCCTTATGCAATTGCTGTTGGCTCTCCAATTGAGATACGAAGTTATCGTTTTTCAGAAAGCAATATTAAAAACTTGTTGGATATTGAATGGTGGAACTTTTCGGACGAAAAATTAAAAGAGGTTGAAAAATTATTTTTTGATGTTGAAACATTTATTTCAATGTATTGTAAAAAATGAAGTTATCAATTATAACAGTTAATTTGAATAATGCTACCGGGTTGCAGAAAACAATTGAAAGTGTTGTTGCACAGACTTGGTTGGACTTTGAACTTATTATTATTGATGGAGCAAGTTTAGATGGAAGTGTCGAAGTAATTCAACAATATTCCGAAGCTCCCCTCTCTAATGGAGATAAGCTGGAGGGGAGGCTTCGATGGATTAGCAAACCAGATTCGGGTGTATTTCAGGCCATGAATAAAGGCATTAAAATGGCAAAGGGAGAATATCTGCTTTTTCTGAATTCTGGTGATTTTTTAGTGGAAAATCATGTCTTAAGTTTGGTTTTTAGTTTTGGGTTTTCTGTTGATATTTTATGTGGAAGATGTCGTGTCTCTGACAATGAAAAAATTATTTATATTACAGATCCGCCTGAAGAATTCAGCCTGAAGAATTTTTATAAAACAACTTTATCACATCAATCAACATTTATAAAAAGAACATTATTTGAACGGTTTGGATTATATAGGGAAGATTTGAGATTAATGTCTGACTGGGAGTTTTGGATCAGAACCATAATATTAGGATATGCTACAACAAAAACACTCAACTTTATTATTGCCGATTATAATCTGGACGGTATATCGAGTAATGAAAACAACTTTGCGTTATCAGAAAAAGAGTGTGAAATGGTCTATAATGATTTACAACTAAAAAATATAATTAAGGACTATGATAACTGGTTGAAAATAAACAAAGAAATGGAAATAGCGTATTGGATGAAATCAAAACAAGTTTTGTATAGGC
>Ga0316605_10000708_pt1 | contig 21626 bp, 21 predicted proteins | sample OWC_soil_day20_n_FD_207666 | JGI IMG/M metagenome (GOLD analysis project Ga0316605, IMG submission 207666) | Wetland soil microbial communities from Old Woman Creek delta, Ohio, United States - OWC_soil_day20_noCT | ecosystem: Environmental > Terrestrial > Soil > Wetlands | place: USA: Ohio...
GGATGACGACGAGGTTATCGCCGTCGATCCATTCGGGCGTGGATCCCGAGCCCAGAAGCCGGGGAGTCCCGGGATTCGCAGGTTCGACAATATATACTCTGTCTGAATCCGGGGGTTCTCCCACCGACCGTGAGGAATACGCAAGCCACTTCCCATCCAACGACCATCTGCAGTAACTGACAATCTGTGATCCGGATGTGAGCGTCCTCCGGTTCTTTCCCTCTCGGTCCATCACGTAAAGTTGACTTTCGGGGCTAAACATATCCACATTGCCAATGACACCTGTAATCTGACGGGCGTCCGGTGAGAATGTCGCCCACCAGACATTCATATCGTCGTATGTGACCTGGTGGGAATTGCGTCCATCCAAGCCCGAGATCCAGATGTACGACACCCGCTCGCTCTGCAAATACACAAGCCTCTTTGTATCTGCAGAAATCCTTGCGCTGATAATGGGGGCCGTCCCCTGCGTGACTTGAATTGCCTCACCCCCTTCCGAAGGAATCGCCCAGAGGTTGGAATACCCTGACTTGTTTGAAATGAAGAGAATGTTCTCATTCGAAGCCCAGATCACTTCGTCGACGACCTTCCTGTCAGCGGTGAGTTGCCGCTCTCTTCCCGTGGCCAAGTCACGTACCATCACTTCTCCGTACCGTTCCGCAGAATTGCGTACCCAAGCGACCGACCGTCCATCCGGTGACCAACAGAAAGAGTATGGAGAACTTTGCACCGATAGGCTATCTCTCAACTCGAGTCGGCAGTCGGTCCCATCAGGCTTGATGCTCCAGATTTCCAGGTGTCCCGATGCACTGGGAGCACGTGAATTCGATCCGGGCCTGCCTGTCCGCAGGAATCCGATCCGTTTGCCATCCGGTGCCCACCGCCCGCCGATTCCCGTGTCGGCAATGCTGCGGCTGAGCCCTCCCTGGAGAGGAACAATCCGTATGTTCCCAAGAAGATGACCGGGGTCTGTGAAGCGATCATAGACAACCATGTCAGCGTCTGGCGACACTTCCGCATTGACGATCCAGTAATTCTTCTCGCGTGTGATTCTGCTGGGTTCTCCTCCCGTTATGCTCGTCCAGTAGATGTCCCACCTGCCGCTATCATCTTGTGCAGGGAAAACTAGCCAGTCGCCGTGCTTGGACAACGATCCGTAGCTCACTCGTTCGAGGGGAACAGCAAGGGCGTGAAAGGATCGATTGGGGTTCAGTATCACAGAGGCTGTTCTCGGGAGAAGCAGAAGGGCGAGGACAGCACAGAGCACCACCAGACCGGCAGCAGCTAACCAGATCCTTGCTCTCTGAATTCCGTGTCTGGCACCGGGTATCGCCGGGACAGCCCCCATGGGTGTTGCGTCTGGGGGAATGTGTTGCCGTGACACTCTGGACGTATCTTTCTTCAGCCGGCGCAAATCGATCAGCATGTCATGGACCGTTTGATACCGTTCCTCAGGATCCTTCTCGAGCGCGCGGTTCATCGTGTGCAGAAGTTCCGACGGGGCATCCGGGAGAGATGTCTGCAGCGATTCTGGCTCCTCATTCACAATTGAATACATCATCGCCGCCTCGTGTTCCCCGCGGAACGGCAAATGACTAGTAAGCAGCTCGTATAGCACCACGCCGAATGAGAAAATGTCCGACCGGGCATCACTTTCTTTCCCTTCAATCTGCTCCGGTGCCATGTACGCCAGCGTCCCAACCGTGCTCGATGTCTTAGTAAGCTTCAAGGATCCCTTCAGCTTGGCCAAGCCGAAGTCCATCACCTTTACCTGGTTCTTCGTATTGACCATGACGTTCTCGGCCTTGATGTCCCGGTGCACTATACCATGCGTGTGGGCCTCCTTGAGGGCCTCAGCAATCTGGATGGCATAGCCGATTGCGTCCTGCATCTTCTTCAGGGGGACCATCTCCCGGAGTGTCTTCCCCTCCACATATTCCATCACGATGAACTGCTGGCCATCGGCTTCGGCAATCTCGTGGATAGTGCAGATATTGGGGTGGTTGAGAATGGCAGCTGCGCGAGCTTCTTGGAGAAACCGCACCCGTTCAGGTTCGTGCGTTTCCAGACCGTGGGGGAGGAATTTAAGTGCGACCGGGCGAGTCAGGGCGAGATCCTCGGCCTTGTAGACGACACCCATGCCGCCTTCGCCGAGCTTTTCGAGGATCTTGTAGTGGGAAATAACTTTGCCGATCATGGGGAACCTACACGGATGTGCATGATCCCAACGGCATAAAGAATCAGTAGTACGGCGGCAATATACGCCAGGGTGAGGTGGGAGTCAAATGGGAACACCGCGGGTCAACGAAATGGGGGGTGTGGTCTTACGACTGCCCGGCATAGTTACTCCAGGGGGGACTGCTACTAAGGCAAGTAGATTTGAGGGAGATCGACAAAGTGGATCCTTAATGAGCGATATCTTGTGCTTCTATCCGGGGTCTGGACTGTAACCACAACCAAGGCGTAACTCCAGAACGCCAACCTCTGATTGCAGATTTGAGAGAGAGTTATAGTTACAGTCCAACCTACGGAGAAGGAGTCAGAGCCTCACATTGACAACAACTTTTCGTGCCTAGCCACCAGCGAAAGCGGCTGTCCTACCACAAGAAGCAACGGGTGCAAGGAATGTTCAATCAAGTGTGTACCCGGTTCCGGGCACAGAGGAGAGGAGGGTTCTGATCTTCAGAACCCTTCTTTGCTTTCGCAAACAAGTCCACGTTATCTTGACGAACGAAAGGCCTCGGAATCACTTCCGAGCCCCCGAGCACTTGGTGAGGCCGCCCGAACCTTGGGATGATCGCGCGTAGACCAATAGGCAATGGCGAAAGAGACCGCAAAGATACCATCCAAAGCTCCTATCACGATCCATTGGGTAGAGACTCTTGCGAGCAGATACAACCAGGTCAGAGCGATCGTTCCGCTGCTTTTCGCCAGAAACGCTGGAATCATCATGGGGCGATACCGAATCGGATTTGAGGATAGAAAGAGATACAAGATCTGCCAGCAGATGTCCAGACACACGAACCCGTAGTAGAATTCTGCCTGTCTTGCACCCATTGAGTTCTCAGCAAAGAGAAGGGGAACCGTGAAGAGCAGGCCTAAGACGCCTGCAAGGAGGAAGATCCATTTTGCGAGTCTCATCTGCTCACTTCCTTGTGGCGGGACGTTTGATCGGGATAGGGACGCCTCACAATGCAGCCAAGCTGCGGCGGATGGACCTGTGAATCGTGTACTACCCTACTCCGGATGAATGGCCTTGCCACTGAAGCAACTCATCCAGCCAATTCCATCAGCTTAAGCCACCGGTTGGGAAGACGACCCGGCGAAAACAGATGTCACAACATCTTGATGCACCGCAGGATGATCTCCGGGGAGCCTGAGCCACATGCGATCGAAAACGACGACGCACATGGCGAAGCTAACAAGCAGGACATTTCCTGCGGTGGTTATCGGAAGAATCCCCATCAGTGGATTCATGGAGTTCATGGAAGCATGAAAGACCGCTACAGCCAGTATGCTCCCGTTGGTTCGGTTGTAGATCCAGGAAAACAGAATAGTGATAAACGGGTACAGTGCAATTCGTACCAGCCAGTACCCACCTTGCTGGTACTGCAAAATGTCGTTTGGGATATGCCAGATCACCATGAGGAACCACAGAACTAGGACTGCAATCAGGGGACTGCACTTCTTTTGGAGTCTTCTCTGGGCGAAACCCCGCCACCCAGACTCTTCATTAATTCCTCCCGCGAACAACAGAACAGAACAGAAAGTAACCACGATGGTGAGAGCTAGGTCAGCTCCTGCACTCGCCTGGGGAAGCAATGCGCGACCATTCATGATATTGGTAATCCCCGAGCCGATGATACTTATGGCTGGGAATGTCAAGAAAGCAATAACGTAGTAGACAACTCTTCCTTTGGGCTTGACCAACGTCGCCAACATATGTCGCACGCCATCTGCTCCGGATACTGCCGATGCGATCACCCAAGCCGGTAGAAGCGCAACGGGCAGAGAGAGCAAGATCAGACCGGTTAGTGGAACCGCGGGAGAGGCTGTAAGCTTCAGACTCGCGATGTTGATGGCCACTGCAGTGATCCACACTGGTAGCGAGATTTTCAAGCGCCCAACAAAGGAACCTCTCTTCCGGTCCGGCTGAATGGTTCGAACAGTCAATATTCCCGCAATAACAGGACTGTAAGCCCCCATCTTACTTAGATAATAGCCCAGAATCTGACCAAGTGTGGTATCACGCGGAAGGAGGTAGATTGCAGGGAATAGAGTTCCGAAACAAATGATGATTGCAAGGCAAAAGAAGGCCTCTATTGGATGCTTCCTAGCCCATTCCTCTATCCTTGGTTTCATGGACGCTCCTTTCGATATCGTCCTCCCGACGCACACGACTAGCCTGCGGCGGTAGAAACATGAATGGAGCACATGCCGCGGGTCCAGTGGAAGCTCACACACGCGGCAAGCGAACAAACATGGATGACGCCAACTCCCAATGTGGATCGCAAGACAAAGGCAGATCAGAATGACTTCGGACGGTTGGCCATCAATCTGGGCGACTGGTTAGCTGCCCGCACCTTGGGATGATCGCCTGTAGCCCAATATGCAATGGCGAAGAACATCGCAAAGATACCATCCACAGCTCCTATCACGATCCATTGGACGGAGACTCGTGCGAGCAGATACAACCAGGTGAGAGCGATCGTACCGCTGCCTTTTGCCAGAAACGCTGGAATCGTCATCGGGCGATACCGAATCGGATCTGAGGATAGGAAGAGGTACAAGATCTGCCAGCAGATGTCGAGGCACACGAACCCGTAGTAGAATTCTGCCTGTCTGCCCCCATCGTGTTCTCAGAGAAGAGGAACCGTGCAGAGCAGGCCTGAGACGCCTGCAAGGAGAAAAATCCATTTTGCGAGTCTCATATGCTAGTTTCCTTGGAGCCGAAACCTCCACCTATTCAGGTTTAATGCTACGGGTCGCACGTACCAGGTTCTTCTCGAACACCACTTTGAGTCGGGCCTTCGAGGCCTCGTTCCGGGTGGTGTCGCCCGGAAGGACGTCAAGAGCCTTCTGGTAGCATGCCGCAGCACGAGCCATGTCACCCATCGTCTCGCATGCTTCACCCATGCTGTCGTACACATTTGCCGAGTTTGGATAGGCTTTGGTGTTCAATTCGAAGAAAACCAACGCTTTGTCATGGACTCCATTGCGTAGCAACTCATAGCCGATCGTATTCACCAAATTCTCATCTGTCGCAGGAGAATTCTTGCTCCGGAGTTCATGATAGAGGCGTACGTTCTCCTCGGCCGGCCGTTCCGCAATGGTGTAGAAGAACGTGTTGATATCCGAGTCGTACGGCTCATAGTGAAGCCAGCGGAGTCCGAAGTCTTCTTCGAAACCCATGGCGATGGGGGCGAGAACTTTCGCGATCGCAAGCCCATAGAAGCTGTTCGTGAGGTAGACGAGAGCGCGCCTCTGAGCCCGCAGCGCAACGACGTAGTTCCGGAAGATTCCATAGTCCCCCCACTGGAAAAAGGCGATGCCACTCGAGGTCCTCTCGATGCCGAACCCCAGGCTCCAGGAGACACTGTCCGCAACCGAAATCTGCGGCGTCAACATCAGGTCAATCGGTGGGGAGCCAGGGAACGAGTCGGTCATCAAGGCTGCGACGAACCTCGCATAGTCGCCGGCGGTGGTGTAGAGGCTCGCAGCCGCGTTCGCTTCGGCGTACTTTCGAACACTACCATTTGAGATACCCACAAGGCTATGACCGACAGCCGCATTCGCACTGAAACGATCATCCCAGACCATCGAGCTGCAGTGCATGCGCAGCGGCTGGATGAGTTGCTTTCTCATTGTCTCCCCGAGAGGCTCCCCGAGGAGGTGCTCGATTGCCATCTGCAGCATGAAGTAGCCGTCTGCGGAATAGGAGAACTTCGTCCCCGGTTCAAACAGGATTGGGTACGGCTTCCCCCGCTGCCCATGGGGAAGGCCCGACGAGTGGCTCAGCACCATCCGAGGTGTGATGCGTTTCGCCCAGTCCGCGCGAAAGCCCGGGTAATCGAACGAATGCCCCATGCCGCTCTCGATAGAGTCCTTCGGGATATATTCGACAAGCGGCCTATCCAGATCAAGCACACCTGAAGCCACAAGGCTCATGGCCAATGCCGCAAAGAACGGTTTTGTGAGGGATGCCGCCTCGAAAACCGTCTGTGTATCGACAGGGTCGCCTGTCGCCTTGTCCTTTACCCCGTAGCTCTTCTCCCAGGCGACCTCTCCATCCCAGATGAGTGCAGCGCTGAGCCCCGGTATTCTGGCTTTCACCATGAGATCCGGAATGACCCTGTCAAGCGCCGCAATCGCCTCCGCCCTCGTCTGCCAGGACGAGAGGAATGGATCTCCGGCCATTGCGTCGCGATTCAAGAATCCAAGCAGGATAGCAAAGAGGAAGGACGGGATATATGTCTGGATGGATTTCATGGCGTACCTCCTGGAAGGCCAGGGTGAGGGGGGCATACGTCTAGTACCGCAGTCGTCGCCCGAAAGTTTCGGACCAGGTGAGCTAGGGATCGATTATCTCCAATCCGGGGCTTTTCTCTATCGTATGTATCAGAAAAGGATTGCGCAGGGAGTCAATGTGATCGGGATCGCACGATCTGCCGCCCTTTCCCCGTAGCGTGGATCACGCTCACGTGAGGCACCCTCTCGCCGTTACCGGAACAGCCCGCAATGCTCCCCCCCCGACGCCGGAGAGTGACCCCTACGAACAGGGCGTTGATGGAGGGGCTGATCTCTTCATGAGCAACGGCTGGTTAGGTACCGCTAGCTGCGTAAGTGGTTGTCTTGCTACAAGTAACAACGGGTTTGAAAGATGTTCAATCAAGTATGCGTCCGGTTCCGGGCACTCTAAGTGGTTGTTGATTCATCAGTTGCACTCGCCGAGTTTTTCTTCAAAAGTTTCCGCGTTCCACTCCCGCCTTTTGTAACCATTCTGTAACCACTTTTCTCGAGTACATCAAAGCTCCTGATGGCATCCCGAATGAGTCGCGTATCGGCTTTTGCATAGACCATCGTCGTTCTGATATCCTCATGCCACAACAGCTCCTTTGCCACCGTGATGTCATAGCCCATTGCGAGCAGAAGAGTCCCGAACGTGTGGCGGAAGGAATGAAGCTTCAGGCCGTTCAGCCCGATCTTCATTGCACAATCCGTGAATTTGTGGCCTACCTGGTCGCCAGTCATGTCTGCAAGGCTCCTGTGTTACGTTGCCCGAGAGAACCCTGATGGCGAGACACCTGTCGGTCCCCACATGGAAGACAGCAGGGTGGAAGTCCTATTTCATCTTCATCACCACAAAAGTCACATCATCCACCTGCGGACGACCCGCAGCCCATTCCTTTCCTTTTTCCAACAGATGCGTGATGATGTGGGGTGGACTCTGGTCTGCCACTTCTCTAAACAAGTCCAATGCTCTCTGCTCGTCAAGTGTCTCATCGTTGGCGTTGAACATTTCAAGAAATCCATCACTCATTAGCAGCACCACATCCCCCGGCCTGAGAGGAGTCTCCTTCGTCTGGTAGGGAAAGTCAGAGAACACGCCAAGCGGCATCCCTTTCGTCACGAGTCGTTCCACCGTCCCCGTCGTCGAGCGGTAGATCAGTATCGGAGGCATTCCTGCTGATGAAGCACTGATCGTGTGATCCTTCAGTCGCACCAGGAGCAACGCCATATAGAGTTGCCCGAGGTTCATTAACTTGAACGCCCGTGTAAATCTCTCAAAGATTGTCTGAAAACTCGACAAAGAAGCAAACTCCTGAAATAGGCCCTTTGTCACCGACACCATTGTACCTGCTTTCATCCCGTGGCCGGTCGCATCGCCAAGGGCCACCGTCAGCGTACCGTCATCGCCGAGGTGGAAGTCATAGTAGTCACCTCCGATCTCGGTTGCAGTCTCCATCTGGACTGCGATGTCGACGTGCGGAATCTTCGGAATGACTTTCGGCAGCATGGAGAGCTGTACCTGTCGCGCATCCTCGAGCTCTCTCGTCTTGCGAACGTTGTCCGCTTCCAACATCCGTCGCGCGACCTCTTCTTCCTTCGCAAGCCGCTCGTTCTCGAGCGCCTGCCGGGAGAGGCGTTGAACCTGTATCAGTTGCTCCTCCAGGTTCCTGCTCGTTCTGGCAAAGCTGCGCGACAGATCGATCGAGAAGCAGACACTGAGCACGAAAGTGCCGACGATGATAATGTTGGCGCTCGTCAACGGCGGCAGTACCAAAACCTGGACCAGAATCTGATAAACGAGGGCGAGATTGAACGCCCCGAATCCCAGCGCGGAGACCCACCTCTCGCGCAGGCGGACACGGCCGGCGGTGAGGAACACCCTGAAGATCTCAAGGGTCGTCAGCCCGATCAATGCGTACACCACATATTCGGTCAATGGCTCGCTGATAGGGATGAAGAACCCCAATGCGGCAAGAAGAGCACTTGCCCCGATGAAGCCAAATCCGATCTTCGGGAACTTCGATAGAAAGCGTGCATAAACCGTCAACAGCCCAGAGAGTATGGTGCCACTGATAAGGGCGGCTGCCAGCCTGATCGCCGTCACAAGATCACCAATAGAAGTGAAAAAGGCCCCCTGGCCGGTCAACCAGATATAGGTCCCCCAGAAGAGCATAAACAGAGCGAAATAGAGGTTCTCCCGAGAACGAGGGAGAAAGAGAAACAGCAACAGATGGATAATCCCGAGTGTAAGAGCGACAACAGGAAAAAGAATCTGGTTGAATGTTAGATCTCTGACCGCCTCAACGCGCCTCTGGATCGATTGATTGAGATCGCCTATCAGAAAGAACCTGAGCCCCGCATCCCCCCCTAGGGACGTGATGTCGTCTGTTCTGGCACAGGAGTAGCGGATAGCGAGGAGATGGTCACGATGCCGGGGGAACACGAGAGTTCTCGGGTTGCGTTCTACGAACGATTGCTCTACAGAATCGTCAGTTGCCACTCTTCCCGAGGCACACAGCAGGTTCCCATCAAGATATGCTTCGCAGGCGCCTCCGTGGACTATGGTGTAGCCCAGAGGAACACTCCAGAGCGACGAATCCACAACGAGGCGTGCTCGAAACCACCCGATCCCTCGCCACATGCTTTCAGGCTTCTGTCGCTCCGTGAAACTGGCATACGTGACCTCCCACGCGCGATCATTGGACGAAGGATCCGCCCACGCAAGACTGTCGCCAGGATGGTAGCGCCAGTTCTCAATGGCTATCGGGTATGGAAGACGGGCTTTGAACAGCGCATCGGAGAGAAACGTTGTCGCTCTGCAATCGGAACTGTCAATGGCATTTCGCCGGATCAATCGCAGGATGTGGTTTGGCCTGAATTCGATAGTTCCGAGCAGCTGCGGAACCAACCACACATCATCGGCCATTCCGGCGGACCACTGTATTGTCCCCTCCCGGCCCATCTCACCCAGTTGCCTAAAGGCACCATCGTTATCGTGGACATTCACGGCAAATCCGAATTGTTGACCGACGGATACATGAACCTCACGACCCTTGCATGTAATCCACTCCCACAGAAGGCGCAGTTCGACGACATATCCGTCAGGCGTTCCTCGACGGGCGTAGTTTTCCGGCGAAGCGGCTTTTCGTGTCAGAAGGGAGTCCCGTTCGGGATAGAGATTGTCAACGCCCTGAGTACTGGCTGCCTCGGCGCTATCCAGCGCACTCAAACGGGCATTCACAATGCCGACGAGAGTGTGTTTTGAAGGGTCCGGGTCGAACTTTAGTTCGATGCAATCGTTCCAGGGACGAACGGGGTTTCCCACACGAACAATATCATCTTTTACCTCCGCGTAGAAGTAGAAGTACCGCTCGTCCCAGGCAAGCCACACATCGGCAGACAGGTCGGATTCGCCATCAGGTTTGGGCCCGCTGAGCGGGACGAAGTCTGCGTGAGAGAGGTGAACGAAGCTTTCGTTTGGTGTGGTACATTGGGCATACCATGCATCCTTGCGACCGTCGATGGCTACTGAAAACTGGGCAACAACAGAAGAGCAGAGAATACACTGAAGCGTTACCAATAGCCGAAGAGACATACAAGCTCCTCTCTCCCCCGACTCTGGATCATCACGTCAAGATCATCCCACACGCCCGATTGACCCGGCCACGCGCGTGTTGGCGGCAGCGTCTCTCTCTATCATACGGGGGAGGCATGCAAAAGATTCTTGCGCCCAGTCGAGCTGAAGACTCAAGTGTTCCAATAGACATAGTTGATGAATCTATCCGATTCCAACTCTACAAACAAGTTCCGGAAAAAGTGACGGCATCTCCCTAACCGCCCACCACCCGTTGGTCTTAACATCATCCGTCCCGGCCCCACGTGGACTCCAAGCATTTCATCGCCTAAAATGCCGAGCGGAGTTGTTCAAGTCACCGTTGGAGATATAAACAATGATGGAGATAACGAAATTGTTTGTGGCTTAAATGATATGACTGTAAGAATTTTCAAATATGAAGAAGGGGAGTATGCTCTAAAGTATACAAGTCCAAACCTGGGTGGTTATCCTGATGCCATTGCAGTGGGGGATTTAGACAATGATGGTCATAAGGAATTGGCAGTTGGCATTCTAACTGGTTCAACTTCGGACAACAAAGTCATTATATATGATTGCTCAATCATCAATTCGTGGGTTGAAGAATATTCGCAGATTTCGGGGGTGGGTATCCACAGCTTTGTTGCTGCCGACTGTGACGGAGATGGAGCTCTTGAGTTATTCGGTGCTTCTGGTGGGGCAAGCTCAGGAATAACCGTATTTGAGTATGTTGGCGGATCCTATCAAACCACTTTCACCAGGACTCCCATTGAGGTTAATGATTTGTTTGTGAAATAGAGTAACAAGCGCTGCTAACCTTTAACACAGTACTGGTTTCAACTCACTCCCTCAAAAGCTCATCACACGGGCCCATGGCTCCTCACATCGTCCTGGAACTGTTGGAGGTCATTCATCTCTTTGCGGATCGTCATCTCCTGCTTTTGATCACCCTGGCTGGTTCACCCCGATCGACTCAATTGACACCAGCAATCAGGTGTGAAAGCGGCTGACTCAACACGAGAATCAGTTGTAGGCCTTCTCCATTTGTTCAGTGATAACTTCCGGGTCCGGGCTCTTGCCGCGACCTAGGGTCTTTGAGGGCCGGACCGCTACGGCGGGTGGTACCGGGGAGTTCGCCACGGCAAAGATTGGTGGCTGAATTCGATCATGTCATGCTTCGCGGGTCCAAGATCCTGTCCGCTTCTTCCGGCGAGAGGTAGCCCATCTCCACGACGACCTGGCTTATGGATTTCTCTTCCTCCAGTGCCTTCTTCACCACGTCTGCCGCCTTCTCATAGCCAATGATGGGGCTGAGGACAGTGCCGATCATGGGGTTCCGGCGTACACAGGCATTGATGCGATCTTCATTCACTTCAAATCCCTCCATCCCTTTTTCGCCGAGAAGTCGGGTAACGTTTGCCAGAATCGTGACGGACTGGAGGATGTTGTGCGCTATGACCGGGAGCATCACGTTGAGCTGGAACTCACCAAGGGAGTTGGAGAGGGCAATGACGGAGTCGTTGCCGATCACCTGGGCTGCCACCATCCTTGCCACCTCAGGAATTACAGGGTTTGTTTTCCCCGGCATCATGGAGGATCCGGGCTGCAGGGATGGAAGCCGTATTTCTGCGAGCCCTGCCACAGGGCCACTATTCATCCACCGCAGGTCATTGGCAATCTTCATGAGACTTGTGGCATAGGTCCTGAGTTGACCTGAAAGATCAACAATGGCATCCTGCGCCGCCTGCGCCGCAAAATGGTTCGGGGCTTCCCGGAAGTCCGACTTTGTCAACTTTGAGATTCTTTGTGCGACCAGCGCACCGAATCCCGGCGGGGTGTTGATTCCGGTGCCAACCGCCGTTCCGCCTATGGCAAGCTCCGAGAGCCGGGGCAACGTGCTTTCAATTCTTCTCCGGGAATTATCCACCTGGGCCGCCCATCCCGACATCTCTTGTTCCAGTGTGATGGGCATGGCATCCATGAGATGGGTCCGACCGGTCTTAACGACCGTACCATATTGCTCCTGCTTGTTCTGGATGGTCCTGTGGAGCAACTCCAGTGCAGGGAGGAGCACTGCCCGGACCTGCAGGACCGCGGCGACATGTATTGCCGTTGGGATCACATCGTTGGAGGATTGCCCCATATTCACGTGGTCGTTTGGATGAACCGGGACTCTGGAATGCTTTGCTCCAGTGAGAATCTCATTTGCTCTTGTCGCAATCACCTCATTGGCGTTCATGTTCGTGGATGTTCCCGACCCTGACTGGAACACATCCACGGGAAACTGGCTGTCGAATCTGCCTTTAATCACTTCATCACAAGAGCGAATGATAGCGTCGGTAATCCGAGATTCTAGAAGATTGCACTCGTGATTGACGCTTGCACAGGCGTGCTTGATCACTCCCAGTGTGTGGACGAAGATCGGCGCAAACACGATGCCGCTGACGGGGAAGTTCTCAATCCCCCGCTGGGTCTGGGCTCCCCAATAGGCATCCTTTGGGACTTTCACCTCTCCCATCGAATCCACTTCGATCCTGTAGTCGTTCATTCGGAATCCGGGTCAAGTTGTGATTACGTTGACGGTCAACCATGGCTCGATGGATGCTCCCGCCGTCGGCCTGACTCAAATGCCAGGTTGATCAGTGTCTTCTGTTCAATCCCATGGGCCTTTGCAGATCCCGTGGCCGGGCTTGCGCTGACTGAACGTTTTACCGTTCACTTTGTACGCCAGGTCCCTGCGTGGCCATCTTGCGGTCGCCTGGATGCCCGAATGGTCTCAGCGGCAGGATGAGCCGCACAGCTCTCTCATACAGGAGATAATCCCAGGCCCAGTTCATCAGAACCAAGAGCCTATTGCGGAAGCCGATCAGTTTTGCCAGATGGACGCTCAGCCAGACCACCCAGGCCGCAAATCCTGACATGGAGAATCCGCCGACAACAGCGACCGCCGCGTTTCGGCCAATCGTTACCATCATGCCGGGATCCCTGTAGTGAAACTGTTCCGGATCTTCTCCCCTGATTAGGTGGAGGATATTCCGTGCGGCTGTGGTTCCCTGCTGGATCGCGACGGGGGCGATCATGGGTACCGGGACGCCATCTCTCTCAGAATGGGCGAGATCGCCGACAATAAACACCTCAGGATGATCGACAAGCTGCAGCGTTGGCAACACACTAACACGCCCCCCGCCGGAGACGGGCAGCCCCCAGAGTTGTACCATCGGATCCCCGCAAACGCCGGCTGTCCAGATCACGGTATCCGTTGGGATGCGTGTTCCGTCTTTCAATCGCAGGGAACTCCTGGTGACTTCACTCACGATCGTCCGCAGGTGAAGCTCAACGCCCATGCGCTGCAGGCGATTCTGCGCGTACGTGCAAAGCCTTTCCGGCAGACCAGAGAGGAGAGATTCTCGCGCCTCAAGAAGTGCGAGCCGGACTTCGCGATGGTCGAGTCTGGGGTAATCTTTTGCGAGCGGGCCGCGGACAAGCTCTGCAAGAGCCCCGGCGAACTCTACTCCCGTGGGTCCCCCACCGACAATCGCGAACGTCAGGAGATTCTGGCGCCGCGCAAGGTCGGGCTCGTGCATCGCACGTTCAAAGCAGCAGAGGATGTGGTTGCGAAGGGCGATTCCCTGTTCCAGGTCCTTCAGAACAAATGCGTGCTCGCTGGCTCCAGGCACGCCAAAGAAGTGTGTTACGCTTCCGGGTGCGAGGATCAGGAAATCGTAGGCAACAACTTGGCCGTTGGTCTCGACGCGTCGGGCATCCAGATCAACATGCGTTACCTCACCCATGAGGAACTGTGTGTCTGGCAGCCCTCGCAGGATGCTGCGCACCGGATAGACGATAGCCTCCGGTTCAAGTTCTGCTGCCGCCACCTGGTAGAGTAAGGGGGAAAAGGTGTGATAGTTGTTCCTGTCTATGAGTGTCACACCCACTCGAGCATGTGCCAATCCCCGGGAAGCCCACAATCCGCCGAATCCCGCTCCCAAGATAACAACTCGAGGAGGTATTCCTGTTTGCATCTTCAGTTCCTCTGGCCTACCCTCGCGGTTCTGTCCCTGCCTGTGAGGATCTCTCGATTCTTTGCTGAAAATACTCTGTTAGGGAGAAACGCACAATCATCTTCAACTGTAACAGAGTCATGCGGGTAGACGTTGCTTTAAGTTTTGTGCAGTAAATGGACCCTTTTCAGCGATGAGGGCGCGGGCGGCCTCGACCTGTCCCCACGTGTTCCAGAGCAGCACACCGCGTACGCGTCCTTCGTTTACATAGTACACAACGCCCTCCCGGAACTCCACCTTCCAATCCTGCACCATCTCAAGGCGCGAATCCAGTTGGCCGACAGCTTCAAATCCCAACTCGAAAAGGTCAGAATAGAAAAATGGAAGATGATGATACGCAGTACTCCCTCCGACCATGTTCCTTCCAGCGGTATTTCCCATCGCGATCGCATTATCTTCGTGCTCGACCCGCAGGCGTTCACCCAATGCTGGATTGTAGAAATTCGCGACATCCCCAGCCGCGTAGATGTCCTGATCCGTTGTGCGCAGAAACTCATCAACGAGGACGCCATTGCCAACGCTCAATCCTGCAGACCCGGCGAGTTCCTGGTTGGGTTGAACGCCAATACCTGCAACCACGCCATCGACCTTGAGCTCCTTCCCGGTTGTTGTCTTCACGACAAATTGTGATTCCCGCTTCTCAATACCGGCAATACCCGTCCTCGGATAGATGTCAACACCCTTCGATTGATAAAAAGTGTTGAGGAACCGCACAAGAGCCGGCGGGTACATCCGGGCACCGATGCCATCCTCAGGGAATATCATCGCCACAGACTTCCGGTTCATAGCGAGAGCAGCAGCTATCTCGGAGCCGATAAACCCGCCTCCAATAATGACAAATGCCTGCCCTCGCCCCGTTTGCAGCCTCAGCTGCTGATAGTCATCGAGAGTTCTGAAATACATGATGCCGTCGACATCCCAGGGTAACCGGCGAACCCTCACGCCTGTCGCCAAAAGGAGTTTGCCATATGCGTACACTTCACCTCCGTCATCGACAACACGCTTGCTCTTAGAATCGATGCTTTTTACCGTTCTCGAAAGATGTATCTCGCAATCACCCATATCCATTCCGCCCCATATCTTCTCGAGCGGCTCCCCTTTCCAAAGCGCTTTCGATAACGGCGGACGATTATACGGCGGGTAGGAATCGTCGCTTATGATACCGATTCCGCCTGAGGGGTCGATCTGGCGTATGCCGTGCACAGCCGCCCCTGCAGTCATCCCGCCACCAATAATGAGATATCGATATTCATGCATGTTGTAATCCTTCATGGAAAAATGTCGTTCCGGACGCCCGATCAGAATTCACCACGTGGCCAGCATCGACTTGCACGACCACGAATCATCAACCGTGGGGACTTCAGTGCTGCCGATTCCTCCAGCACCACCGTACAAGATGGCAACCGTTAAGATGCGTACGGTGAGTGGCCCCGAGACAGCCTGCAGGCCATAGTTGTGTACCCGCGCGTAGATCGCAACAGTGTCGCCCGCACGAGCCGGGCACTATATAGAAAGGATAACAGTACAGCGGGAAGACCGGTTCCTGTGGAATGCAGAGACTCACCTTGACCACAACCGCTTGCAAGCATCCACCCTAGAAAGCGGGATTCTTATCACGTGAATCCATCGACTCAAGGGGTGTTCAATCAAGTGTGTGCCTTGTTCCGGGCACTTACATAGTTAGCTACAGTGAGTGGTTTGGAAGGCTCTGACAAACAAGTTGGAGCCTTTTTGTTTCTTCCTTGTAACTCCAGTCTGACCTCCTTCCTGTGATTTCCAACCTATGATAATACAAACATTCCCTTTGGAGAAGTTGGGTTCCAGCGTATTACCAGCCAATCACTTGGATACTATGGTTTCTCTTTGGCTTCTGCTCAAAGTTCAGAATATATGTGACATAGGAGGATAGGAACATCCTTAACACCAAAGCACAAAGGCAAGGAGAAAAGACCAATGAACAAAATCACAGCATTCTTCACTTCAGCTTCGCTTAGTCCTATCCTCTTTGTTTTGTTATTTTCGTTCACCCCACTTCCGACAAATATCCTCTCCCCGCCTTCGGCGAGACCCTATTGCAGCAGTCTGACCGGCACCGTGACTCGGTACCCCTTCTCGTGCTTCTCAATGGTGATCTCGGCTTTCGGCAATTTCACTGACTTTCCCTGCCAAGCAATAGTTACGAAGACATCTGTTTCCCCTAGGAATTTGTCGACTACCAATACGTAGAGGGTGTTCATTCCCTCCGGCAGCTCTGTCTCCTCGCTGCTGGAGTCAGCGGGTGCTTCCAAGTCTGTGGCTAAAGAGGTAGTACGCGGTCGTCCTTTGCTTTCTCCCTTTGTCGTCTCAGCGCCACCTCCACTAACGCGCCTAGCGCCCCGATTCCTGCCAAGACTCCGAACGTGAAGAATCCCACCATGAAGAGTGGTCCAAATTCGCCGTTATACAGTAGGACGATGGGCTGAAGACTGACGACAGCTATTCACCATAGCCAGAACCGCCTGGGCTCTATGTAGCCTGCAATGCCTGAAGCGCACAACATGACGGGCAAGCCAATCGTGAAGAAGAGAGAGCTGTCCCACGCCTCTTCTCTTCCGGAAACAATCGCAATTCCCACCCAAACGGCCAATCCCACGACGGCTGTAATAGCAAATATGAGTAATTCTCGTTTGTCCATGAAGCCCTCTTCATATCTTGTTCCGTGCGCCACTGTGTGGCAGACAGGTATTCCAGGGTAGGCCATTAAGCAAGCCACCAAAAAAAAGCTATGGATCGCTGGGGTCAACAATCATGTAGTCGTCGGTCATTGTAGCTATCCCGACAATCACAGCTCCACAGATACCGCCCAGCAGCGCACCTCCGATACCTCCACTTATACGGTCACCAAATTCTGGCCCGTTCCTCTTGGGCGATGATCCATATACTCCCCCGATTACACCTCCAGCCACAGAGGCTAGGACCACCCACGCAGCATTTGAGTAGCTTTCGATAGCCACGACACTGTCCATTGGAAGCGTGACTTCAGTTCCGAGATTCCAGTTCGACAGCTGGATCTGGTTCTGGTCCAACTTCACGACGTCTCCTTCATGCTCTTCCCCCGTTCGGACCGTGACCGTAACGCCAGTTTCCATAAGCCGTTCGGAGGCTTCAGGGACCCACTCCGTAGCCGCATCCCGCTGGACATTGTGCGTTGAGCTGCACCCGACCAGGACCGTGACTGAGAAGGCAAGCAACACAGTGAGCTTTTGCATGGTACCCTCCGTACGATCAGGCTTCTCTACATTCTGCTACCTGAAGTTACAACCGCCCGTGGAGAAGTGCGTCACAAAAATGACATGTTTTTGTAATGCGAAAGCAGCTCGTCATTATCGGCGAGGTATCACTTTTTTCCAATGAATCCCGTTCCCGGCCTCGACGATATCAGCCTCACGCACCATATCAAGCAGGCGGGAGAGATCTTGGGGATACCGCTTCACGATCACATCATTCTGGCGGGAGACGCGTACACGAGTATCGCGGAGCGGGGGCAGCTGTGACAGAAAAGCCCAGGACAATTCAGGTTATTAGAGCCGACAAGGTCGTTTCCTGCGCCTGTGAGCTTGACTAACTGGAGTTTCATCTCTATCAAGGCGAGTTGGTGAAGAGTGTCCGCAGACATAGACTCTCCCGCGGGGGCCATGAGAGCCTATGGTGGAGATGACGCAGTATATTGCCATTGGCGACGAGGTGCAACGGAAACCCGAAGGATCTATTCTGTTGATCCCTTCAAGCGCCGGAAATTCTTTTCATAAACCTGTAGATGCGAATCGTTCTTTTCTTTCGCTTTTCGAAACGCGATTTCATAATGGCTCAGCGCGAGGTGTTTCTGGTTGGAGCGTTCATAAGCATCGCCGAGGCTGTCATAGCAGTTGGGCTCCTCGGGGAACAGGCGCAGGTTCGCTTTCATGACGATGATCGCGTCTGCCAGGCGGTCTTTGAATATCAGGTTGTAGCCGATGACGTTCAATTGATCCGGGGTAGCGATGCCGTAATCTTTCCTCAGCGTTTCGGCGGACATATCTTCCAACTTCTTGACGTCGCCGGAAAGCACTTTCAGGTTTAGTTCCACGAACGGTAACGGCAGAGCGCCTGTGATATTTCGTATAACGTCGGTATAATCCGCATTATGGCTGATAATCGCGTCCCGGACCATATAGGTGTCGTACCCGCGGTCCATGGCCCCGAAATACGTGGCCAGTACGCAGCCAACGGCGCTGAGGCCGCACAAGTAGACGGTGTTGCATCCCCGGGCTTTCAGCAGGCTGTCTAAAGACGTTTTTGTGAACGCGCTGGGATAGTTCTTGATGATCTGGGGATCGTCGACTGTAACGGGAACGGTCTTCGGGAACTCAAACGCCTCGGTGCCCGGCGCCGGTCCCTGGCCGATCTGCGTATGCTGGACACGGATCACAGGATACTGGTACTTGCGGAACATGCCGATGACCGTATTTATGGCTTCCATCCCCGGCTTGACGTCTTTCTGATCCATCACTGGCAGATATTCATTCTGAATATCTATCACGAGCAATGCAGGCTTGAATGAAACGCCGGGGACTGTTGATTGGCCCGGTTGTTTTTCTCCGCAGGAAACGAACAATCCCGCGAGCAGAACGGAAACACCTAAGAGTAATCGGAAATTCATGAGATCCTCCGGCTATGGGATGCCTCTCTTGCAGCAAGAAGGAGTTTGTATGAATCGACGAGACTATTTCTTTTTCATTCAAGTGGTGTTCGGTGGAAGTCACTTAACGCGCGACAAGAGGTTGTCTTTGGTGGTTAAACGGCGTACCTGGACCGGGCTGACGAACCATGTACGACAACCTCCACCAGGCCTACGAGGATAATAGCATTTTCTGGAACGATCTTCCACACCCCCGCTCTTGCCGGAACAGACAGGACTTCTGCGACCCCTGGCGGCCAAAGGGATCCTTCTTGATTCGAGCCTCCTTGTATTGTAACTTGCTGCTAAATGGCTGCAACATTCCCGGACGCGTGAAAACCGAACAAACATGAAAAGGGCTATTGTTTCTATTCTCGTGATCGTTTTTCTGATCGGCATTTGTCAAGGGTGTCGACAGCAGAATTCGCTGCAGACCGAATTCTATGTTGCAGCAGATGGCAATGATGCGAATGAGGGCACTCTGGCAAAACCCTTCGCTACACTCCAACGCGCGGCCGATGCCCTTCGTGAGAAGAGCCCCTGGCAGCACGATGTGCGGATTCTGGTGCGGGATGGCGTATATGCTCTGGACCGTGCCGTTGTGTTTACGGACAAAGAGGCAGGTAGCCAAACGTATTCGATCACTGTCACGGCCTATCCGGGTAGTCAACCGGTTTTCATGGGCGGCCGAAACATCAACGGCTGGCGAAAAGGCGAGAAGAACCTGTGGACAACCGAATTGCCGGATGTGAGAGATGGTAAATGGTGGTTCAGACAATTGTTCGTCAACGGTCGAGCGTTACCTCGCAGCCGCTTTCCGAATCAACCCGAAATGTTGACGATCAAAACAGTTTCGAGCGATGTCAAGAAGTTGTCTTTTGAAAACAACTTGCCCGTGTTTTCTCCGTCTGTGCAATACGCGGAATTGGTGGTTCTGCAAGATTGGTCGATCGCGCGGGGACTCATTTCCGAGGTCAGCCCCAACAGCGTCGGGACTAGAACTGCGATGGGATGGATTGGACATGAGTGGACGACGGCGCGAGTGGGTCGCAAAGCCTACCTGGAGCATGCAAGAGAGTTCATTGATGTGCCCGGCGAATGGTATCTCGACCGTACTCGCGGGATTCTCTACTATCAGGCTGGCGAAAATGAAGACCCGAATCTTGAGGAATTCATTGCACCCTGTGCCGCGGAACTACTCGTCCTGCAAGGGAGCAAAGGCGCACGTGTACGAAATCTCAACTTTGAAAACTTGACATTCGCCTATTCATCCTGGCAACTTCCAGAGATAGGCTACTGCGGGATCCAAGCGGCCCATTATGGCACGAAATACAGTGTCGAACCCACATTTGCCATACCTCTGGCCGTTCGTCTGCAGTTTACAGAGAACTGCAGTTTTGTGAAATGCAGATTCTTGCACCTGGGTTCCAGTGGACTGGGCATGGGAGCCGGGTGCAGCGACAATCGAGTCGTGGGTTGCGAATTTGCTGATATCGGTGGAAATGGCATAATGATCGGCTGGCGTCCTGAAGCCGCGGACCCGCCTCGAATGTGGTTTGAAAATGACTGGAAAGATACGGACGAAATACCCCAACGCAATCTTGTCTCGAACTGCTATGTGCACGACTGCGGTACAGTGGACCTGGGCGCTGTCGGCATTTTCGAGGCTTTCTCGCAAAAGTCGCGCATCAGCCATAATCTATTGAATGGCCTCCCCTATACGGGCATATCGATTGGCTTCCGCTGGGATGACACGCCGACCAGTCAACGCGAATGTACTGTGGAGTACAATCATATCCACAACGTCATGAAATCCCTGGCCGATGGCGGCGGGATATATACCCTTGGGTTTCAGCCGGGAACCGTGCTCAAAGGGAATCTCATTTACGATGTTAAACGTTCTGCCGATGCCGATGGCTCACCCAACAATGGCATTTTCCTGGACCAGGGCAGCAAAGGCTATGTCATCGAAGACAACGTGATTTTTGACACCTCCGGCGAAGCGGTTCGTCTTGGTCAGAGCCAAATGGATTGGCATGTCTGGAAGAACAATAAGTTTTCCCGGTCCGGCAAATCACAGTCTTCCATGAACGATGCCCTCCAAGCAGGCCCAAAGAGTGAATACAGGTCCGTGTTTTTCGAAAAGTGAATTGATGTGCCCCGGATCTTCGCCTCTGGCTTCTTCCGTGAAAGCCCCGCTTCTTCTCCTGAAAAGGTTATGACGTCATGGTTTGGCCGCAAAGATCCTGTTGAACGGTGTTTCCGTCACGCGATCAAAGCGAGATAGCCCACCCTTGTTCACCACTTCTCTGAGGGATTTCTCCGAGGCCAGGGTACCGAGCGGGTTACCCCCTCCTGCAATGGCGTTTGGCATGCAGACAAAGACCGATGCTGCAGAATATATTCTGCCAATCGGATTGAGATTCCCTGCGACGTCTTCCGTGGCCATCGGTTCGACGATGAGCACGGTGCCGTCGGGAGCGAGTGCAGAACGACTCTGGCGTATCGCGGCGACAGGATCCGAAAGATCATGTAAGCAGTCAAAGAACGTGATGAGCGCATAGTCTTTTCCGGGGAAATCGCTGGCGCCCACGACTTCAAATGTGACGTGGTCTGCGACGCCCGCTTCCTCGGCCGCCAGCCGCGCACGTGCGATCGACGCGTCGTGGAAGTCAAAGCCCCAGAATTGCGACTTCGGGTAGGCCTTTGCCATGATGATTGTCGACGCACCGTGTCCGCACCCCACGTCTGCCACGCGTGCACCTGC
>Ga0316605_10000709_pt1 | contig 21619 bp, 10 predicted proteins | sample OWC_soil_day20_n_FD_207666 | JGI IMG/M metagenome (GOLD analysis project Ga0316605, IMG submission 207666) | Wetland soil microbial communities from Old Woman Creek delta, Ohio, United States - OWC_soil_day20_noCT | ecosystem: Environmental > Terrestrial > Soil > Wetlands | place: USA: Ohio...
CATCTGCTCTGCCGGGATAGGCACTGGCCGGGTCATCGACCGGCGAACCCTCTTGGGGAGCTGAATGAGGATGACGGCGACGGCGGTAGGAGGGAGTCCCCATCCCTTCACCGCTTTAGCAAAGAGATCTGCGTACGGGGAGATGCTCAGCGGAGAGACGCAGTCTTCCGGAATGTGAAGGGAGCGGTACCACGCTTCCCGCTCCCAGACAGGCTGAGGTACACGCGTGCTTATGCGGGAAAGCCGTCCGGCAGAAATCTGCAGCGGAGGAAGATCGGTGTCCGGATACATGCGGTCCGGCCCGGGAAGAATTCTCTCAAAGCCGTTCGTGCCGTCCCTCAGCGCCTGCCGCGTTTCAGAGGGGATGCCGATGGTTGCCTCGCGTGCGCGGATCACGACTTCCGACGCGCCGGTTTTGACATCCTGTTGGGTACCCCAGACGAGCACCAGCGTATCCTCTTCTGTCGCACCGAGAGTCCGGCGGAGAACCTGCCACTCTGATGATGCCAGCGTTTCGCTCGGACTGTCGGAGTGGATGATGTTCGGCAGTGTCGTGAGACAGGCGACAACGCGAACGCGGTCTGAGATCTCGCGCGAGAAGAATGTGTCGGTCTGGGTCTGCCAGCGCAGGAGATCCCGGAAGCCCTGGAGGGCCACGCCGTAGACCTGCATGTTGCCCGCGATAGCATCTTCGATCGGCTTGTACCGGGTCCGGCGGAGGAGTTTCGTCACATCCTCGGTCTTGGAGCGGAAGCTCTCTTTGGTAATGCCCCGCCTGCTCAGCTCATCGCGCAGCCTGAGCAGCTGAACCTGGCGCATGGCCTCATGATAGGTGAGGAGCGGGATATCCGGGATGCGGGGTACCCCTTTGATCTCAATCCGTGTTCCACCGGCAACACTGACGTTGACGTCTTGCCGTGCAGCGCCGGGGCCGGTGCGCACCTTTCCGGTGCTCCGGACCAGCTTGCGCAGAAGCTGTGCAACTTCTGCCACCTCGTGCGGCGCGCGCATGTCGGGAGCCGTGACGGTCTCGATGAGGGGCATGCCCAGGCGGTCAGTCAGGTAGGTGCGCCTGTGTCCAAGGTCGCTCACCTCCCTGCAGGCATCTTCCTCCAGACCGAGCTGCACGATGCCGATGCGCCTGGTGCCGTACGGAATGGAACCGTTCACCCCCACGATCGTCGTCCGCTGGAAACCTGTGGGAATGCTGCCGTCCAGATACTGTTTCCGCGCGATGTGTATCTCGTCCACCATCGAACACCCGTAGAGGAGGCCGACTTCCAGCGCTATATCGAGCGCGTCCGCATTGAGTTCGAACGGCGGGGTGTCGTCCATCTCATAGGTGCACACGGTATCCCGATGGATCAGGTAGATGATCTCTTTCCTGGTCTTGAACTCCATGAGAGCCGTGCCATCGTACTCGCCAAGCTCCGAGAGGGTCGGCCGCATGTGCCGGAGTATCTCCGCGTTGTACTCCTCGCTGTAGCGTCCGGCCGGACACCGGCAGAAGAGTTTCTTCGACGTCAGCAGTTGCTGGTGGATTTCCAGGCCGGATTTGAACCCGATGGCGGCATACTCCTCATCGGTCATATCGTGGAACGGCGTGAATGTCATGGGAGCAGATGCCCGGGAAGGTCGACGTGGTCTTTTCTCAATGTCCAAAAACAATCCAGGAAATGCAACCGGGCCTTTTCGTGCGCTCGTGGCCTTACAGGAGGTTCTGCTCCAACGGGGTATCGTTGCTAATCATTCCCGATTACGATACATTAGCAGCACATCCCCACACTCACCGGCCACTCCATGAATCGACGAATCCTGCCTGTGTCACTGGCAGCCGTTGCGCTTCTGCTCGTGCTGACAATCCTCTTTGTCAATCACTTCGGTTCCACCGAAAGTGAGTCAGGAGGTGTGGTGAAGGTGTACTATGCGGACAACATTTCGCCTGCGCACAGGATCGCGATCCAGCGGTTCAACGCGATCTACAGCGGACGGATTGAGGTTGTCCCTGTCAGTTTGCCGTTTGAGAAGTTCAGCACAAACGAACGGAAGGAGCTGCTGGCGCGGTCGTTGCGGAACAAGAGCGATCGGCTGGACATCTTCTCGGTAGACCACATCTGGGTTCCGCGGTTCTCGCGCTGGTGTGAGCCGTTGGACGGAAGGATCCCTGCCGAAGAACGTCTGGCCATCCTTCCCCAGGCAGAGACCTCCTGCATCTATGACAGCACCCTGATGGCCATCCCGATGTACATAGACGTGGGGATGCTGTACTATCGCCGGGACCTGGTGCAGAAGGCGCGGCCCGACGCAGGATTCCTGAATCGCCTGAAGCAGTCGATCACCTGGGATGAATTCCGGGCGCTCGGGCGGGAGTTCCGGGGGCTGCAGCGTCCCTTCTACTTTTTCCCGGCCGACGACTATGAGGGATTGACCTGCCACTTCTTCGAACTCATTGCAGGACAGGATGCCGGGTTCTTCCTGCGTCGGCCCCTGGATTTTGAACGCCCCGAAGCCGTTCGGGCGCTGACCATGCTGGTGGAGTTCGTCCGGAAGGACAACATCACGCCTCCCTCTGTCGTCGGGTTCGATGAGATCAGGAGCTACGACGGAATGCTGGACGCCGATGGCGTGTTTGTGCGGGGCTGGCCGAATTTCATCGAGAGCTATCGCACGAAATACCGCGACCAGCACAAGCTCGACTTGCTCGAGCGTGCGCCGCTTCCACATTTCGCCGGCCACCCTCCGGTCACGATCTTCGGGGGATGGAATCTCATGGTGTCGCAGTACAGCACCAGGAAGGATGAGGCCGTGACGTTTGCGCGGTTTTTCCAGCGGGATGACATTCAGAAGATGATGTTTGAGGTCGGCGGCTACATCCCGACGAACGTGAACGTCTACCGTGATTCCGCCTATGTCCGCCAGCATCCGATGCTGCGGTTCTACATGGACCTCGTGAAGACCGGTTTCCACCGGCCGTCCCTTGTGGAGTACACCAAGATGTCCGATATCGTCTCACGCGCCGTCAACAGGGCGATACGAGGGGAAGAAGATGCCATGCACGCCCTGCAGCAATCTTCCCGGGAAATCCAGGAAGCGGGAGCGACCCGGTGAGCACTCCCCAACGGAATTCCCTGGGTCTGTTCGAACAGATCCGCAACTATCAGTTCGACCTCAAGCACGTCACCGTTCTGTTTGTGATCCTGCTGGTCTTCCAGCTTGTGGTGTCCATACTGCACAAGGCCTCGGTGGAAAAGTTTCTCACCCGCACACAGGACTGGTACCAGCAGGATTCCGCGGAGCGGCTCGCGAATCTTACGACGACCTCTCTCGAGCTCCTTCTGGAAACCTCGCGGGAAAACGCTGACATCTCATCGCAGAATGCCCGTACGGTCGTCCAGGGTCTGAACATTATCCTGAGCCAGCAGTTGCTGGCCCAGAACGTCAAGGAAATCTGCATCATCGTACCGTCAGAGCACGGGCTGGGGGCAATCGATGACGGAGAAGCGCTGTATGAGTACATGGTGCTCGGCCGGCGTACCCTTCCCGCTCCGGCAATAGACCATGACGCAGCCATCGCGCTCTATCGGCAGCATGAAACAGCGATACAATCCCATGAGCAGATCCACACCGTTGTGGAAGGGAGACAGACCTTCCATGTCATGGTGCCTTTTGTGCCGAGGGGAGAATTTGCGGGGATCGTGTACATGCGCAACACGCCGGATTTCGGCTTCCTCTCGCGGGAACTCATTACGAACTATGACGACATCGCGCTGACGTTTTCTGCACTGATCCTCTTCGGTTTGCTGGCGATGTTCTACATATCGTCATACACCCTGAAGCAGAGGAATGACGCGCAGGCGCGGCTGTTCGCCAGTGAAAAAGTGCATCTTGCCGAGCAGATCCACCATGAAAAGGAGCTGCTGTTCACCAAACGGATCTACCACACCCATCACAAGGCCGAAAAGATCATGGGCTTCATCAAAGAGGATCTCCGGAACCTTACGGCCGGCACGATGGAGACGGTGAAGCTCAGAGTGACCCGTTACTCCAACTTCATCGCCAGGGTCATCTATGACATGAAGTGGTATGAGCCGCCGCTGCAGACCGTCCGGAACCAGATGTTCCAGACCGATGTCAATGAGGTGATACGATTCCTTGTGGACAAGGTATTCCTCCGGGTTGCGCAGAACAAGGGACGGGTCCGCTTCGAGCTGGAGCTGGATCCGGCATTGCCCCCCGTGCATATCAATGAATACGTGGTTTGGGAAGTTGTCGAGCCGATTATTCAAAACGCCCTGGAACATGCAGGAGGGGAATCGGTGACGGTGACCATCGCGACGCAGTATGACGCGTCAGCCGGAAGTGGCACTCTCCGCATCGCTGACAATGGCAGGGGAATCGCCCCCTGGCTCCTGGAGCCGGACGAGCGTGGAGTGTTGAAGATCTTCCGTGAGGAGAGCAGCACGAAACCGGCGGGTGCGCGGGAACATGCGGGGTATGGCTGCTATCTGGCGTACGAAATCGCTGACCAACGCTGCGGATGGAGGCTGGATGCGGAGAACCTTCCCGCAGGCGGCTGCGCGTTTATCTTCCGTTTTTCAGTTTGACCAAGAGACGTCCCAGGAGAGGAGCACGACGTGCCATCGACAAGCCCGATTCATGTACTGCTCATTGAGGATGAAGAGTACGACGTCCGGCGTATCCAGAACACGTTGAAACAGTACGAGCGCCAGATCGACATCCGCCAGCTAGTCTCCGACGGATACAGCGCGCTGGAAGTGCTGAGGACCAACCCCGATCACTTTGATGTGGTCATCATGGATTTCCAGATTGCCGGGGGACTGATGGGCGAGGCCCTGATTCGCGAGATCAAGGCCATCGACCATGCCCTGCAGGTGATCGTGGTCACCAAGATGACGGTCAATGTTGCGGATGTGGACTTTGCACACCGCCTCCTCACCGCGGGTGCCTTCTGGTACTGCACGAAGTACCCGGGGGACATCGAGACATACATCTATCAGCCGACTGACTTTATCCTCAGCATCGTCAATGCTGCCCAAAAACACAAGCTCGAACGTCAACAGCAAATCACAACACGGAAGCTTCTGCGGTCCGTCGAAACCATCCTCGGGCAGAAGACGATGATTGGATCTTCACCTGCACTCACCCGGCTTGCCGAGGAAGTCGAACGCTGCGCGCGGAGTGATGCCGCGGTCCTGATAACAGGATCGTCCGGCACAGGGAAAGAGCTGGTGGCAACGAATATCCACTATCGGAGTCACCGGAAACTGGAGAGCTTTGTGCCGGTGAACTGCGGGGGAATCCCACAGGAACTGGTGGAGAGCGAACTGTTTGGCTACGTGAAGGGAGCGTTCACCGGGGCAACGGGCACCAAACCTGGGCTGTTTGAGGCCGCACACGGGGGAACCCTCTTCCTGGACGAGGTCAGCGAGCTGCCGCTTTCTGCACAGGTGAAGCTGCTGCGCGTCTTGCAGGATGGAGAGATCGAGAAGATCGGACGGACGGAAACGCTCCGGGTGGACGTGCGCATCATCGCCGCGACCAACAAGGATCTGCAGAAGGAGGTGGAAGAGAAGCGCTTCCGGGAAGACCTCTACTTCCGGCTGAACGTCCTCCCCGTCTTCGTCCCGCCGCTCCGTGAACGGCCGGACGACACGGTGGAACTCTTCCGTCACTTCCTGCGCCAGTACAGCGTGGATATGGGACGGCCCGTGCCAGAAGTGAGCGAGGAAGCACTCCAGCACGTGCGTGCATACCCGTGGCCGGGAAACGTGCGAGAGGTGAAGAACGTCGTTCAGCGTCTCCTGCTCAAGACAGACGAAGAAATCGATGAGCTCACCGTGAAGGAAGCTATCGGCACACACACCCGTGTCTCTCAGGACAGGGGCGGGATCCACATCGACTTCGAGCACTACGACACCATGCCGTCCCTGCGGCAGATGGAACGGGAATTCAGAGAACGGTTCGTACGCTATGTCCGACAGCAGTCCCAGTCCGATGCAGAGGCCGCGAAACGGCTCGGGCTCGCTCCTCCCAATTACCACCGGATGTGCAAAGAGCTGGGCATAAAGTGACCCTGCGTACCAGACAACTGTTCTTCAGGGCCGTCCTGCTCCTCACACCGTGTGTCATCATGGCGCTGCTGGAGATCTCCCTGCGATTGGCCGGGGTGTTTGCGCCGGAACAGCTTGTTGTGGACGTGCCTGCCAGCGGGGGGAGGCTTTCAGCATTCAACCCGTTCGTGACCAACCGGTACTTCAGCTCAGTTCAAACGGCGGTTCCCATGCTTGCACCGGAAGTGTTTCTGCGTCAGAAGACGCCGGAGACGTTCCGCGTGCTCTGCCTGGGGGAGTCCTCAACGGCGGGCTTCCCGTTCGAGTGCCAGGTGCCATTTCCGAGGCAGCTTCGCCAGATGCTGGCCGAGGCCTGCCCCGACAGGCGTATTGAGGTGCTGAATGCCGGGATCGCGGCAGTGAGCAGTCATGTGATCGCTGACCTCCTCCCGGAACTCCTGGCGATCGAGCCCGATCTCATCATCGTCTACACCGGCCATAACGAGTTCTACGGAGTGTACGGGAGCGGTTCGTCACTCTCCGGCGGCGGTCGGCCATGGCTCGTCCGCGCGACCCTGGCACTTCAGCGCCTCCATCTCGCTCAGGCCATGAAAGCAGTCATCGGATGGATCAGTTCCTCGAAGCCGGATACGAGCGATTCCCGCACGCTTATGCAGCATGTCGTCGGCGACCAGACGATCACGTTTATGTCTCCCCGGTACGAGACTACCGTTGCCGCATTCCGGGAGAACCTCACCGCTCTTCTGAGAAAAAGCGAGGAGAGGGGAATCCCGGTGCTGCTGGGAACGCTTGTGTCAAACGAACGTGATCTTCCTCCGTTCCGCAGCAGTCCGGACACGGGCACGACCGACCGCACGGGTCCGGGGCTGAAGGTAGGCCAGGGTATGGCGTACCTGGCTGCGGGAAGAACGGAGGATGCGCGTGCGATGTTCGCATCCGCGCTGGAAGATGACTCCGGGCATGCCGGGGCATGGTACGGTTATGCACGGACGTTGCTACAGGACGGTGATACTGTCTCAGCGCGGCGATGGTTCCGCGGCGCACGCGATAGAGATCTGATCCGGTTCAGGGCACCGTCGGATTTCAACGGCGTCATCCGCTCGCTTGTACGGATGGGTGGGGCCACGCTGGTGGACCTCGACTCCATATTCGCCTCCCGTTCTCAGGGTGGAATCACTGGCAGCGGGCTGATCTGTGATCACCTTCATCCTAACCCTGACGGATACTATCTCATGGCGCGAGCCTTCTTCGACGCGATCAAGCGGACGGATATCCTGAGGGACATTGACCGGACGTACACCCCCCCCTCCGCGCCATACGGCGTGACCGCGCTCGATTGGGAAATCGGATTGATGAAGGTGTTTGTGATGCTTCACCGGTGGCCGTTTCCAGATTCCGCAGTGACAGTTGACGACTATCATCCGCAGCGGGATTCCACGGCGGCGCGCGTTGCCCGTGAATATCTCTTCGGCCAGAACGTCTGGTCCCGCGCGCATCATGCCATGGCAGAGCACTGGCTCCGCCGCGGAGACATGAATTCTGCCCGGCAGGAATATGAAGCGATTGCCGTCTTCTCGCCGGATGATCCCTGGCCGCACGTGCGGATCGCGGACATCTACAGGGATGAGAAGAACTGGAATGGCTGCTCGGCCGCGCTACAGCAGGCCATCCGCAGGCCGGGTCAGAAAGGGATGCTCTATTATCACCTGGCGCTGAGCGAAAGCGCGCAGGGTCACCGGGAGGGTGCCGTCCGCTGGATGACGGCTGCTGCTCAGGCACCCGAGTTCACACAGGCCCAGCTGCAAAACGCGCGGTTCTATCTGGCCGGCTTCTATTCTGATGCCGGGAAGCGCGACATGGCAAGGCGCATTCTGACGGGCATCCTGGCCGAGGACCCGTCGTTTGTTCCCGCACAACGGTTTCTTGAAAAGCTCGAAAGGATGGTCCCATGAGCGTCCGCACACTCACAATGCTCCTGCCAGCCTGTCTGATGTTCTGCGCGGCAGAAGGTCTGGCCCAGAAACCATACCGGGGTGCGGAGTATCGTACGCTCGGCACCGTGACCTATGGCCGCCTGGAGGTGCGCATGCGCTCTGCGGCGGTCTCGGGCATGCTGGCTTCGTTCTTCACCTACCATGATCCCGCGTCGCCATGGAACGAGATCGACATCGAAAACATGGGTCGCTACACAAACGAAGTGCAGTTCAATACGATTGTTCCCACGGTCGCGGACAATCATGTTGAACGGCATGCGACACAGTTCAACCCCCACGCCGGCTTCCATGTGTATGGCATCGAATGGACCCCCGCATATGTTGCATGGCAGGTCGATGGTGAGGAGGTGTACAGGCAATTCGGCTCGCACATCACGCAACTTGACCGGCCGCAGAAGATCATGATGAACATCTGGCAGCCGGCAGCGACTGACTGGGCGGGCCCGTTCAACAGCTCATCGCTTCCCGTTTATGCCTACTACGACTGGGTACGGTATTCGGCATACACACCTGGTGCCGGGGACAACTTCACGCTGCAATGGAGAGACGACTTCGGCATCTTCGACACGCAGCGATGGCAGAAGGCAACGCACACCTGGGACGGCAACAACGCGCAGTTCGTCACTGCCAACGCCGTCCTGTCGGGAGGGTACCTGATTCTGTGCCTGACGTCGAACACCACCAGCGGCTATGCCGGAGGGGCTATTCCTGACGCCGATACCGATCCGCCGTATCCCGTCAGCGCGCGTGCCTACGATTCAACCATCGTCGTGCGTTTCTCAGAACCGGTCACGGCCGCAAGTGTCGCGGCCGCGGGCAGCTTTTTTGGCGGACCCGTGCAATACGCGGGCGCCACATTGCGCTCCGACCATCGGACCGTCGACGTCGCGGTGCGTGGAATGGACCTTGCCACCCCTTTCATCATGTTCACGCAGTCGATTCAGGACAGCGCCACACCGGCCAATACCATGGGCCTGAAGCCCATCCGCGTCCTGATGCCGCTGTCCTTCCCCATCCGGATAGACGTCGGCGGCTCCGGCGACTCCGAGTTTCTTCCTGATTCGGTCTGGACCGTCACGAAGCAGTATGGACGGATCGGCGGAGTTCCCTATGCGATCGCCCCGGCCACGACCATTGCAAACACGGACAGGCCCGGTCTCTTCAGAACCGGCGTGCATGGCATCGCCGGTTATGCGATCAGAGTCCCGAACGGACGGTATACCGTCACGCTGATGCTTGCGGAAGATACGCACACTGTGTCCGGCAAGAGGGTATTCAGCGCACGCGCGGAGGGGAGGGAAATTGTGCGGGACTGTGATCTCGTCCAGCAGGCCGGTGCCCTGACGGCATATGAACCGGTTGTCACGGACGTCGAAGTGCTCGACAACATCCTCGACATCTGGCTCTGGGCTTCCGTCGATTCCACAACACTCGCGGGTATCATCGTGGAACGCGCTTCGACGCCGACAGGCCTAAATCAACCCGCCGGGCCGGCCAGGCAACCGGCGTTCACCATCTATCCCAACCCTTTGAACGCCTCCGCCACATTCGCATTTTCCCAGGTCTCTGCCGGAAGTGCGATGATTACAGTGTGCGATCTACTGGGGAGGGTCGTCGACACGCTGGACCTCGGCATTCTCTCCCCCGGTCAGCACACGGTTCGATGGCAGGGTGAACGGGTAGCCAGCGGCACATACTTCTGCACGCTCGCAGCTGATGGCCAGCATCTCACCCGCCGGATGCTCCTCACGAGGTGATCGAAGACGGGGCCATGGCCTAACGCAGGGTGAGAATCGTTCAGATTTCCTGGCTCGCCTTCAGCGATGCTGATACATGCTCAACCTCGAACGCCTCCGCACGGAAAGGCGCACCGCCGATATCGCTGCCGATAACCCGGACCTTATCTTTTTGATAACAAAATGATCAGATCTTGCACAGAGCGGCCGTTTTCCGGTCGTTTCGAGGGTTTCACTGCTGGCACAGAGTGTGCGACCCATATGTGATCAGGATTTTGCGTCCTGCATTCCTTGACTCTCTCCTGCGGCGGGACGCACATACAGAATCTCCACCACTACTATACTACTGCATGAAGGTTGGATACCGTCTGCTCGTCGGTCTTGCAGCACTTCACGCCGGTTCAGCCGCCATCGTTTACGGGCAAATCGCGTCTCTCCCCGCCACGTTCTCCGTTCGCACCATTGATGCCATAGCCGTTCCGTTTCAGAATGGCCTGCCGTTCCCGACGTTTGAGAAGCAGCATCGCGCGACGATCGACCTGCGGGGGATATGGATGAAGCAGCGGTTCGCCGCCAACCACACTGTGACCCTCGGGCGGAGAGATTCTGCCGGGTATACTGCCCTTGTGGCAGAGGCGGGAGGACGGCATCTTCCCGGCTTCAATGATGCCGGCTGGACAGCAAAGAATCTTCCCTCTGTCGAAAACATCCTGAACGGACTTGACAAGCGGCCTGAGGACTATGAAGACGGAGTCTGGTGCCGCCGGACATTCACGGTTGCTGATTCGCTTGCGACGAAGCGAGCACGGCTGAATTTCCTCGCCGTAAACTATGTCGCAGATGTCTGGTTGAACGGCCGGTACCTCGGCTATCACGAAGGCGGGTACACGCCATTCTCGTTTGATGTGACTTCCGCACTGCGCACCGACACTGTCAACGTCCTTGCCGTCCGCGTTGACAACCCTCCCTGGGGTTCGCGGAATGACATTGTACCGTATGGTACCATCGGTCACAAACCGGACTGGTTCAACTATACCGGCATCATCCACGATGTCTATCTGGAATTTCTCCCGGCGCGGTCGATTGCCCGCGTCGAGGTCATTCCCAAATCGCTCAGCGGGGACATCGAGGTGACCGTTGTTGCCCTGAACAAATCGGGTGTGTCCGGCGACTTGCGAGTGGATCTGGAGATCCATGAAGCGACCGTCACATCCGTCAACCGTGCATCCGAATATGCGGAGGACCTGCTCGGACCAACGGTCCTGGTGCAGGCAGGTGTGCCGATTTCGTTCGCTCCGGATTCCGTCCGGGCCGTGAAGTCGATGCTCCGCATCCCTTCTCCCCGCCTCTGGTCGCCGCGCAATCCGAATCTTTACATTCTGAAGGCGGTGATGATCGCCGGCACCGACACGGTCGATCAGCACTGCATGCAATTCGGAATACGAACGCTCGGCATCGCTGGCAACACGCTCCTGCTCAACGACAAACCGATGTTCTTCCCCGGCGTCGCGCGGCATGAAGACCATATGTCCTACGGGCGCAGCGTCCCCCGGGCGCAGATCCTGAGCGATCTTGAGATGGTGGTCGCCACCAATGCCACGTTTCTGCGGACGGGTCACTATCCCAATCACCCGTACACCTATCTGCTCGCCGACCGGCTCGGTCTTGCCATTCTTGAAGAGATTCCGGTCTGGTGGTTCGACGAGGCGGATGCCTGGATCAAGCAGGATGTCTTCCGCCACATTCATGAGCAGATGTGGCGTGAGATGCTGTTCAGGGACAGGAATCGGTCTTCCATCCTCTTCTGGAGCACGTCGAATGAATGCCTTGATCAGACCTACCGGGGGGCATTCATTCAGAGGCTGAACGCAGAGCTTGACGCACAATATCCCGATGGCCGGCTCGTGACACAATCAGCCGCGGCTGACAGGCCCGGTCCTGCCGATCCGACGCAGGCGTATTGCGACGTGGCCGGGTGGACGATCTACTTCGGCATCTTTCATGGGGGTACATATTACGCCGGAACCAGGAACTTCCTTCAGAGCGCGCTGACGAAATACCCTTCCAAGCCGATTGTGGACACAGAGTTCGGCTACTGGTCAACGGAAGATCTTGGCACAGCGGCTGTGCAGGTCACTGTGTTCGACTCGACGTTCAAGGCATTCTCCGAGTTCCTCACTGTGGACAGTGCGGGGCAGTATCGGCCGGGTAAGCCTTTGTGCGTCGTGACGTGGTGGTGCATCTTTGACTGGTTCAGCATCCAGACCGGCAGTCAGACGATGGGTCTCTATAAAATGGACCATGTGACAGCCAAGCCGGTTGCAGCACGGCTGCGCAGCGTGTATCAGCCGTTCAAGGCCAACAGCGAGAACGCAGTGCTCGGGATCGGGGAAGGTGCACCCACCCTGCCGGCCGCATTCCTGCTGGAGCAGAACTATCCCAATCCGTTCAACGGCCAGACGCGGATCTCAGTTCAAGTGCCGGAAGCGGGTGAATTCCGGCTGGCGGTGTACGATCTGCTGGGTCGCGAAGTAGCGGTGTTGCTGGACGGTCACAGGATCCCCGGCCGGTACAGCGTGGCCTGGGACGCAGGGAATGCGGCAAGCGGTATGTATATCTGCCGGGGTGTTTTCAGGCAAAGGTCACAGTCAGTCCCGATGCTCCTTCTCCGATGATGCATGGCGATCCGACATATGCCGTTGTCATCCTTCTTGTGATGCTCGCCGGCATCAGTCTGGCAGGATTGCGTGCGATGCGGGGGGGCCGGGGGAAAAGTAGCGAGGACTACTTTTTCGGCGGGCATTCTCTGGGATGGCCAGGACTGGCCGGATCACTGTTTGTCACGCTGCTCTGGTGCGGATTGTGCATTGGCGTGGTGACGGGGCTCGGTAGCGATCGTCTGGCGTGGAGTGTGCTCGCCATCTCGCTGGCCGCCGGGCTCCTGGTGCTCGGGCGCATTGTCGGCCCCCAGTATCTGTCACACAAGAGCAATACGCTCCCGGAGTTCCTCGGAGGAACCGATTCTGATGCGGGTGCACGGCCAATCGTGTCTGGGGGCCTGCTGGCGCTGACCGTGCTGGTGAGAATTCCCCTGAGCATTGTCATCGGTGTGAGGCTCATGCACGCTGTGTTCGGGTGGGATTTCATGACGTCTGCGCTCCTTCTGATTGCGGTCCCCGGACTCTTCGTCGTTGCCGGCGGTTTTTCATCGATGGTCGCGGTGCATGAAGCAGCGGCAGTCGCGACCGCACTCGGGTTCGGGATTGGCGCATTGACCGGCTCAGCTGGCTTCTCGCTGGAAGTGGCCGGGGCGTTGGGGGTCCAGGGTGTGCCGTGGTTTATGCTGCTGGGCGGTATGCTGACGCTTGCCCTCTGGCTGACCTGCGTCGATCAGGGGATAGTGCAGCGGACTCTTGCGAGCCGCGGACCGGATCTCTTTCGTCGAGGTGCGATCGCCGCCTCGGCTGCGGTTCTTGTCGCAACAGGTACTGCAATCGTGAGCTTTCTGGTGCGCGAACCGGTCGCCAACTCAGCCACGCTCCAGCCGTACCTGTCTCCGCTTGTCGGTGCAGGCATCGTGGCCGCAGGGATCGCAGCGCTCTCCATGCAGTTCATGAGCGCAGCTACACTGACGACGTTCGACATGCCCTGGTGGACGCGGGAACCCGGGGATGACGCGACAAGAGTGCTCATGGGGCGTCTGGCGACGACGGTTGTCGTGCTTGTCTCGATCGTTGTGGCGTCCTTCCTGCTGGTTCTTGGTGATGGCGTCATCGTCTGGCTCCTTGCCCTCTATGGAGTGCTGGCAGGTCCGGTTGCCGGTGTTGCAGCGGTGAGGTATTTCTGGATGCGTGTGCACGGACGTGCAATCGTATCCACACTGCTTCTGATGTGGGTCCTCGGCCTGATCGCTCTGATCGTTCGCCCGGCAATGATGACGGACCCTGCCAGTCTGATCTGGTCGGTCACCGTGTTGGTTGCAGCAAGTGTTGTCGTGCTCATTGGGGCCACTCGCATACTGTCGCCGCATGTGCCTGCAGTACCGGTGACGTTTGAGAAACGCGTAGGGGCTCCAAAAGTGTAGTGCTAGCTGGTCGCACCATTCACAATTCACCCAATCATACACAAAAGGAAAGACCCATGAGGACGAATCGGCGACATCTTGCAGTAGGGGCGCTGCTGGTGTGCCTCGTGTTGCTTGCCACTGTCCCGGGCTTGGGACAATACAAGCTCAACACGTTCGACACCGCCGCTGGCGACTCCATGTTCTCGATTGTGTTCAACGCAACCGCGAACGCAACAGAGCCCAATGCCATCCACGTCATCACGGATGATGCGACGGTCAAGCACGAAGGAACCGCCGCGTTGAAGAACGTGTGGCGCGTGCACACGACCGAGTCGTGGGGTGGAATGAACATGCTGAGCCACACCCTTCCGACCAAGGGAAACAACGGATACTATGCAAAGAAGTATCGTGCCCTGTACGGAGACAGTACATATATAAACTGGGGTTCTGGCACACATCTGAGCCTGTGGTACAACACCACAAAGCCGTCGACCGCCGCGGGAAACGGCGTCCAGATGCGCTTCCACATCTATGAAGGCGGTGAAGGCTCCACGTATTACACCGGTGATTCGACGGATTCCGAAGACTGGTATTTCCAGAGTCCCAAACCGGTCAATGACACCATTCCGGGCTGGCATGAGCTGATTATTCCTCTCGTCGACCTCGGCAAGACCAACAGTCCGAACGATCAGGGCTTCAGCCTGACTGACTGGAGCGGGAAGAACAAGAACCAGAAGCTGGACTGGGACAAGATCATCGGATACACCATCGAATGGACGGCAGGCAAGGTGCCGGGCGATACGGCCAATGGCGTCGTGTTCTATGATGATCTCCGCCTTGCAGGGCTGGGCAAGAAAACCGGCTATGAAGCCCTGTATAGTTTCAATAACTTCGGGGTGGATACCACCAATTTTGCATCCGGCTGGAACAACGGCGGGTTGAGCGGCATCACCCTGCTTGAAGAAAAAACAGACACGCTGCTGGGGGCGTCGGTGCTGGGTGTGGACTGGAAGGTCAACATCAAGGAAAGCTGGGGAGGCGGCGCAAACCGGGAGTACAACATGGCCGCGGGCAGTTACTGGCCAGACCTTTCTTCAAAGAGCGAGCTGATATTCTTCATGAAAGTGGTCAAACCGATCACCAGCTCCAGCGGTACGATTGGGAACACGATTACGCTTCGGTTTGTGGTGTTTGACTACAGCGACGGCACGAAAGAAGAGTGGTACACCGTCGCCAATGTCCGCATGGATTCCATCGGCGTCCAGCGGGGCTGGCAAATGGTCAGGATCCCAACCGACTGGATCCAGAGCAACGACTGGGGCCAGCTGAGGACCGGAAGGTTCAATACGCCGAACGGTGCAAAGGACAATGTTCTTGCGTGGGACAAAATCGGCGGCATAAAGTTCGAGTTCTCCGCCAGCAGGGATGGCAGTGAACCGTTCGCCAATGACCTTGTGCACAGCGGAAAGATTCTGTTCAGCTCGATTATACCCTCCGGATACAAAGAAACCGACAAGACACCGCCCGCGGCTGTCACCTCCGTGCAGGCGACGGCGGCAGCATACTCGAATATCGTTACGTGGGCTGATGTGCCTGGCGAGACGGGCGCAACGTACACCGTGTACGCAAGCGAGAAACCGTTCACCAAAATCACCGATCCGGGTGTCGAGAACGTCCCGCCCTTCGGCCTGCCCACCGGCACGCAGCTTCAGACACATCTCCTCCGTTCGCCGAACACCGACCGTCCGCTCCCGCTCTATTATGGAGTCACGGCCACAGACAAGGTGGGGAATGTCAATGACCCGACAGTAATCGGACCGATTACGAATAACGCAAAGGGTGTTCCGACCATTGCCAAAACACCCCCGACCAATTTCCAGGCCGACGGGGATGTAAGTGAGTGGTCGACGTTCACACCATTCCTGCTTTCCGTCAATCCTGCGACGGCAACCGCTCATGCGGCGACAAACACGACCATTAGCGGCGATGCAGATCTGAAGGCGAATGTCTACCTGGCGGTGGACAACACTGCGCTGTATCTCGCGTACGACGTCGATGACGATGCGATCAGCATCGATACAAGTTCGTCTGCATCCGATTGGCTCCAGGATGCTCCTGACCTCTTCATCGGCCTGTTTGACTGGCGTGGGCTCCGGCACTCCGCCTACCAGCATGGCAGCACTCCCGACTATCACCTGCGGTTCTGCCTGAACCGGATCAAAATCGACAATGGGGGAGCCACGTTGCTGAGGCCCGGTGCCAACTATGTGTTTGCGCTGAAGCCGATCACCTCTGGATATGTCGTTGAAGCAAAGATACCGTGGACAGCATTCCATGATGCTGTTCCGGCTGACAGCGTGTTCTCGCCCGTTGAAGGGATGCGCATACCGATCGACTTCAACATCAATGACAACGACACTCCGGGGAACAACAGTGCCCGCGAGGGCATCATGTGCTATGCGCCGTTGAACAACGACAACTCCCATGTCGATCTCTGGCGGTGGAGTCACACCTGGATCGGCAACAAGATGTCAACGACGGCTGTGGAACAGGAACCGGGGATGCCTCTCGTGTACCAGCTGATGCAGAACTACCCGAACCCCTTCAATCCGAGCACGATCATCAAGTACTCGATCGCCACTGCAGGACCGGTGACCGTGAAGGTGTTCGATGTTCTCGGACGCGAGGTAGCGACCCTGGTGAATGGCGAGATGCAGAATGCCGGCTATCATGAAGTGACATTCTCGAGCGGGTCCGTGGCACGCAACCTCTCCAGCGGCCCGTACTTCTACGAGATCAGAAGCGGCGCATTCCGTGATGTCAAGAAGATGATGTTGCTGAAGTAAGTGTCTGTGTCTGCCGGGATCCCGCCGAGGGCGGGATCCCGGTGTAGTGTCCGGGACGTTCCTCTTATCGAAAGGACTACCACCGTGAAGCTGCTGTCCGTGGCATCACGCCCGCTGGCCGGGGTGTTGGCGGCGCTGGTGCTCTTCGCCAGCCCCATGTTTGCGGGGCAAACCGGAAAGATCGCAGGCCGCGTGCTGGACGCGCAGACCCGCGAAGCACTGCCCGGCGCCAGCATCGTGATCGACGGCACCCGCTTCGGCGCTGCCGCGAACATCGATGGCTACTACTTCATCGCCAATGTCCCCCCGGGGACCTATTCGCTGAATATCGCCCTTGTGGGGTACCAGCGGGCGGTAGTCCGGAATGTCCTGGTGAAAATCGACCTGACCACCACTCAGGATATTCGTTTGAACCCGTCCAGCATCGACGTCGCGGAAGTGGTGATCACTGCCGACCGGCCGTTGGTGCAGAAAGACCTGACCTCGACATCGGTGACCGTCTCGTCCGAGGACATCAAATTGATGCCCGTGGATAATGTGGACCAGGTTGTCAACCTGCAGGCAGGTGTCATCGGTGGGCACTTCCGCGGCGGTCGCACGAATGAAGTGCTCTACCTGGTGGACGGTGTCTCTGTCACCGATCCGTACAGCAATTCGCGGGGCATCACCGTCGAGAATCTGTCCATCCGGCAGATGGAAGTGATCAGCGGCGCGTTCAACGCCGAATACGGTCAGGCGATGTCCGGCGTGGTCAACATCGTCACGCAGGAGGGTTCCCCTCAATTCCACGGATCGCTGTCGGGATACGTCGGCGATTTTGTGACCACACACACGGAGACGTTTGAGAACCTCGATCGGTACAATCTGCCCAGGACGCGCAATATCGAAGCAACCCTGAGCGGGCCGACGGGCGTGAGCGACCTCTCGTTTTTTGCCTCCGGCCGCTACCTGGATCAGGAAGGATACCTCTACGGCCGCAGGGTGTACAATCCGTCTGACAACAATCCATTCATGCCGACAGGCGACGGGGCAGCCGTCTCCATGAACCCCAGCCGGAGAGTCTCTGCCGGCGGAAAACTCGCCTATGCCTTCGGCGACATGAAACTGACCGGCTCGAGCAACTACGAACATGGCTGGAACAAGTACTATGATCACGCCTACCGCTGGGTCCCCGACGGCGTGACAAATCACTATCGCACAAGCCAGATGCATGGATTGCAGTTCACTCATGCAGTCTCGCCCAGCACCTTCTGGATGATGAAGTACTCTTACAGCTTCTTCGACTATCGCGGATATCTGTACGAAGACCTTTTCGATCCCCGGTATGTCGATCCCGACCGCGGCGATCCTATGTCGAACTATACATTCCGGTCCGGGGGCAACTATGCGGGCCGCTATGAGCGGAACACGCGCACCAATCTCGTGCAGCTCTCGATTTCCTCGCAGGTGACGAAGGAACACAAGATCGGGGCGGGTGCGGAGGCGCAATTCCACCGGCTCTACACCCACGGTTACGAGATGGTGAACATGTCTGCAGGGGTATCGGACAGTCTCGGCAATCCGGTCTTCACGCTGGGGTACCCCCAGCTGGGCGCGTTGGGAAATCAGGGATACCTGAAGTCCCCCATCCTTGCCTCTGCGTATATTCAGGACAAGATGGAGTACGAGATCATGATCATCAACGCCGGCATCCGCTTCGACTATTTTCATCCGGCGTCCCAGTACCCCGCGGACCTGAAGAACCCGACGCACAACACGCTCTTTCCCGGAGCTGGCCAGTTCACCAAGGCGACAGACAAATATCAGGTCAGCCCGCGGTTTGGCATCTCGTTCCCGATCACCGATCAGGGCATCATCCATTTCTCGTACGGTCATTTCTTTCAGATCCCGGGTTTCGATAACCTCTTCACGAATTCCGACTATCTCGTTGCCGCCGGCGGCTCGCTCTCGACCACCATCGGCAACCCGGACCTGGACGCACAACGCACGGTCAGCTATGAAATCGGATTGCAGCAAGTACTCTTCGAGGTCTTCTCTCTGGATGTGACGGCATACTACCGGGACATCCGCAACTACCTCGGAATGGAAATCGTCGAGATGTACGACGGCCGTTCGTATGGACGGTATATCAACCGCGACTACGCAAATGTCCGCGGTGTGGTCGTCTCTGTCGAGAAGCGATTCGCGGATTACTTCAGCGTGAAGGCTGACTACACGTTCCAGATTGCAGAAGGCAACTCGTCAGACCCGCGCACGGTTTTCTACAACAATCAGTCTCAACCGCCCGTCGAAACCCCGAAGACCGTCGTCCCGCTTGACTGGGATCAGCGGAACACGCTCAACATGAGTCTGATGGTGGGGGAGCCCGGAAACTGGACAGGGAGTGTCATCTTCCAGTATGGATCGGGGTATCCCTACACTGAGGATGTCCGGACGTCGAAGGGATTGCGGTTCGAAAACGGCGGAACGCGGCCGGCATTCTTCAATGTGGATTTGCGCGCGGAAAAGTCGTTCCCGGTTCTGGGTCTCAACATGAATGTTTTCCTCTGGGTCTACAACCTGCTTGATACGAAGAACGAGCTGAATGTGAATTCCAGCACAGGCCGCGCCAACCTGGATATCTTTACATATCTCGGAGGCCGGATCTTCGGCTTGAATACACTGGAACAATACCTGAACGACCCAACATCCTTTTCAGCGCCGAGAGAAGTGCGGCTCGGTCTTTCTCTGGAGTTCTAAGCTATGACGACCATGCGCATTGCGAAGACCGCCCCGTTTGGAATGCTCCTTGTCCTTGTCATGTCGGCTGTTGCGCTCGGGCAGGTTGATCCCAAGACGCAACTGTACAGAAATGACCCCAAGGGGGATTACCAGTATCAACGCAAGGGGATTATGGATGGCAACCGGATCCGGACCATCTACTTCAACACGACCGAGGTGGCGCACTGGCCCGACGGGATGGGAGGGGAATGGCCCAAAGGGACGGGGCACAACTACATCGACGGGCTTACGGTGCTGGTCGGAGCCAAGCTCACACTTCCGAACGGCCGGGTCATCACTCCGATCGAAGGGCATTATCGCGAGGAATACGATTTTGACCCCGTCCTGGGTGCGCAGTTTCCCTGGGACCTCGAGCCGGTGCCGGGCTACATCAATACCTCGACGGCGTCCCCACGGCCTGCGGTCAATATTGATTCCAGGTCCTGGCCTGAGAACTGGCCGGTCGCGTTGCGCGCGGACGGCAGGACGACCTCAGCATGGGATGGATACTGGTACGGCTACTTCGGCCGGGGGGTGATGAACGCGGATTACGAAACGTTCTTTGTTGTGGATGATTCAAAGGACGGGGAGTTCACGCGCGCTCCCTACAACTACTATCCCATCCAGGCCGATTCCGGACGGGGCGGCCTCGGACTCCGCGTCGAAGTCCGCGGATTTCAGTGGTCGCACGTGCTCGCTGAAGATGTTATCTTCTGGCACTACGACATCGTCAACATTTCAGACCAGACGTATGACTCCTGCGCGTTCGGCTTCTATTCTGATCCGGGAGTCGGAAGCTTCCAGAATTCAACACCGGCAAACAGTGCGTACTACAGCACCGTGCTGGATCTCTGCTACTCCTGGGCAGAAGGGGGCGTCGGGTACCCGGATAACTGGAAGACCGGGTACTACGGCTATGCGTATCTCGAGAGTCCGGGCAACTCTCTCGATGGTGTCGACAACGACCAGGACGGGCTCGTCGATGAGCGGCGCGACAACAGCATTGATGACGATGGAGACTGGACTGCGTTCGCGGATGCCAATGGCAACGGCGCTTGGGACGTGGGGGAAGCGCTTAACGATGACGTGGGGGCGGACGGCGTGGGTCCGTTTGACCTGCAGTACCTGGGCCCGGACGAAGGTGAAGGAGATGCGCGTCCCACACACGGCGAACCGAATTTCGACGAAACCGACAAGGACGAATCGGATCAGATCGGACTTACGGCTGTTGCTCTGAACGTCCTCGGAGATAAGGGGCCCACGGGAGTCTGGCTGAAGAACGATGACGTCATGTGGCGCCGCATGAACAACGGCTTCGTGGATACGCTGGTGCAGAACACCAACATCGGAATCGTCTTTGCGTCGGGGACATTCCCGCTTCCCAAAGACCGGCGCGAGCGCTTCTCGATGGCTCTGGTCAACGGGCTCGATCTGGATGCTCTGATCTTCAACAAAATCACGGTTCAGAATATCTACAACGCGAACTACAATTTCTCCAAGCCGCCCTACACGCCAAATCTGACGGCAGTCGCGGGAGACCGGAAAGTCTTCCTCTACTGGGACGATCGCGCGGAGAAATCACGCGATCCGTTTCTCGGCAACAAGCTGGACTTTGAAGGATATCTCGTCTACCGGAGTTCGGACGCGGAATTCAATGATATCAAAGTCATCACGGATTCAAAAGGAAATCCCCGGTACTGGAAGCCGATTGCCCAGTTCGATCTGAAGGACAGCATTTCCGGGCCTGACCCGATCGGCATCAACGGCGCGCGCTTCTGGCGGGGGAGCGAGACCGGTCTGCAGCACTCATTCGTGGACACCACCGTTGTGAATGGCGTCCGCTACTACTACGCCGTGGTGTCGTATGATCAGGGTGATCCCAACAAAGGCATTCTCGGACTGCAGCCGACAGAGTGCGCGAAGATTGTGACCGAGGATGCTGCGGGCCAGCTGAAATTCATCGACATCAACTGCGCGATCGTCACGCCTGCAGCTGCGGCAGCCGGCTATGTCCCGCCGCAGATCGAAGGGGATTTGGACAACGTGGCTCAAGGCATCGGAACCGGATCCATCGATGTCCAGGTGCTCAACCCTGGTCAGATCAGCGAAGGGAACACCTATCGCA
>Ga0316605_10000713_pt1 | contig 21488 bp, 20 predicted proteins | sample OWC_soil_day20_n_FD_207666 | JGI IMG/M metagenome (GOLD analysis project Ga0316605, IMG submission 207666) | Wetland soil microbial communities from Old Woman Creek delta, Ohio, United States - OWC_soil_day20_noCT | ecosystem: Environmental > Terrestrial > Soil > Wetlands | place: USA: Ohio...
CAACACGCGCGCCGAGGCGGAGCGCTTCGTTGCCTACACGCGTTACGCGCCGCACGGTACGCGCAGCTTCGGTCCGACGCGTGCGCTGCTGTATGGCGGCGCCGACTATCCGCAGCATGCCGACGCGACGATCGTGCGTTTCGCGATGATCGAGACCGCGCAGGCCCTGGAAAATGTCGACGCCATCCTGTCGGTTGAAGGCCTGGATGCGGTCTACATCGGGCCCTCCGACCTTTCCCTTTCGCTCGGCTGCCGGCCGGTGCTCGATGATGTCGACCCGCCAGCAGCGCAGGCGATCGAGCACATCCTGGCGCGCTCCCAGGCGCATGGCATCGTCGCCGGCATCCACAACGGCACCGCCGAGACCGCGAAGAAGCGGCTGGCGATGGGCTTTCGCTTCGTCTCCATCGCTTCGGATGCGCGCCTGATGGCTGCGGCTGCGCAGCAGGCACTGACGCAGGTGCGCCGCTGAAATCACGCTGATCGCGATCCCTGCACCAGCATTGCTCGCGCGCGACGCCCCCGGAACCGGTCCGACCTTGCAGACGACCCTGCCTGCACACGCGCCTCACGAAGCGCGCGGCCTGCTGCTCGGCTTCATCGGCGTGCTGATCTTCAGCCTGACGTTGCCGATGACACGAGTCGCGGTGGTCGAACTCGACCCATGGCTGATTGGACTCGGCCGGGCGGTGCTGGCGGCGCCCCCGGCGGCCCTCTATCTGTGGTGGCGTCGGGCTCCACGCCCGGGCCGTGCCCAGTTGCCACAGCTCGCAGCCGTCGCGCTCGGCGTGATCGTCGGCTTTCCGGTCTGCTCGTCGATCGGCATGAAGACCGTCCCGGCAGCGCATGGCGCCATCGTGGTCGGGGTGCTGCCGCTGGCCACAGCACTCTTTGCCGCCTGGCTCGGCGGGGAGCGTCCATCGAAGGCGTTCTGGCTGTTTGCGATCGCCGGCAGTGCGGTGGTGCTGCACTTCGCATGGCAGACCGGCGGCGGTGGATTTGCAGCGGGCGATCTCTGGCTGCTCGCTGCTGTCGGATTTGGAGCATTGGGCTACGCCGAGGGCGGCCGGCTCGCGCGCGCGATCGGCGGTCCGGAGGTGATCTGCTGGGCGCTCGTCATGGCCGCCCCGGTGCTGCTGGTCCCAGTCGCGTGGCTCGCCTGGCATCAACCGTGGCCGATTGAGCTCCGTACCACGCTCGCGTTCGGCTACGTCACCGTGTTCTCGCAGTTCCTTGGATTCTTCGCCTGGTACCGCGGACTGGCCGAAGGGGGACTGGCGCGGGTCGGCCAGGTGCAGCTGCTGCAGGTGTTCCTGACGATCGGCTTCGCCGGATTGCTGTTCGGCGAGACGATCGATACCGTCGCTTGGATATATGCAGCCGTCGTGGTCGCACTGGTCGCGGCCGGACGGCTGACATCGATACGGAGGTCTCGCGGATGAACTTCGAGTACTGCACGCTGGATGTGTTCACCGATCGCCGCTTCGGCGGCAATCCGCTGGCCGTCGTGCTCGATGCACGCGGAATCGACGACGCGACGATGCAGTCGGTCGCGCGCGAGTTCAACTACAGCGAAACCACCTTCGTGCTTCCTCCCGCCGACCCGGCGCATGCCGCACGGGTTCGCATCTTCACGCCCGGGGGCGAACTGCCCTTCGCTGGCCATCCCACCGTAGGGACCGCGTTCGCACTCGCATCGCTCGGCCGCATCGGTCCCGGTGAGCGCGACATCGTGTTCGAGGAAGCCGTGGGCCCGGTGCCGGTCAGCATCGATCGCCATGCCGACGGTTCGATTCACGGCTGCACCCTCACCACCGCGCAGTCTCCGGAACTGGTCGAGGTGATCGAGGACCTCGCTGGCGCGGCCGCGATGCTCGGCCTTGCGGCGAGCGCGGTGCCGTCCCGACCCGAGGTCTGGTCCTGCGGCGTGCCCTTCCTGGTGGTGCCGCTCGCCACTGTGGACGCGCTGTCCGCTGCCCGGCTCGATCTCGAACGGTGGCAAGCCCTGCTGGGTGACCGCAGCACGCAGAAGCTCTACCCGGTGGCCCGCAACGGCGAGGCGAGCTGGCGTGCGCGCATGTTCGCGCCCGGACTCGGAGTGGCTGAGGACCCGGCCACCGGGTCTGCCGCGGCCGCGCTCGCGGGATGGCTCGCTGAACATGCCGGCAACGATGGCCCCCAGAACTGGGAGATCCAGCAGGGGCTCGAGATGGGCCGTCCGAGTGCTATTGCGCTTTCGTACGACCAGACCGGCGGCACCGCCCGTCGCGTTCGTGTCGGTGGCCGCGCCGTGATGGTCGCCCGCGGCACGCTGTCGCTGTAGCGAGCTACAGCAGCGCACGTCCGATCGTCGCCACCGCGGTGGTCACAATACCGAGCGCCAGGTTGGTGGCGACCAGCTTGCGGATCACGTCGAGGTTCGCCGCCGCCGTCGGCCAATCGTTCGCCGCCACCGCGCGCCGCAAGCGCGGGAACGGCGCGAAGCGGATATGCAGGAAGATCCCCATCATCGCGAGGCCGATGGCAAACATCACGTGCACGGATACATGCGCGTTTGCGAATCCGCCGGCGCCGAGAATCAGACCGATGCCGCTGCCGAGGATGGCGATGATCGCGATCGTCACCCAGAAGAAGAAGCGGCCCAGCGCCGTCGCGAGCAGCGGCAGTCGCTGCGGCGGCGGCAACTGGCCCGCGGCTGCCGGGCGCACTGCGAAATGCAGCACGAACATGCCACCGACCCAGATGACCACCCCGAGAAGGTGAATGAAGAGCAGCGTCGTATAAATGAGCCTCATGCGTTATGCCTCGGGCAGCCGTGACAGAACAAACGGGGGTTTCAGCTTGGAATCGACCAGCTTGCCCTTGCGCGCACGGTGTCCGTGCTGGCCTTCCAGCTGAGCACCGACGAGCCTGACCTCGACCGGCTTGCCGGCGGAACCGCGCGTCGCGTGCAGCACCGCTCCACTGGAGATCGGAAGCGCCGCCAGCAGCTTCTCGCCATCGTCAAGGTCCATCAGCGTGACACCGCGCCCGCCGCCCGCGAGCGCCTTGATCTCGCTGGCATCGAACACCAGCACGCGCCCCTTGGCGGACAGGCAGGCGATCAACCGGTCGCTGGCCGCCTTGACGAGCTGCGGGCGCAGCGGCTCGGCACCCTCCTCGACCGTGATGAACTGCTTGCCGGCCTTCTGCCGGGACACCATGTCGCCAAGCGATGCCGCGAAGCCGTAGCCATTGCTGGTCGCCAGCAGCAGCGGCGCTTCCGGCGGGCCAGCGACATAGCTGACCAGCTTCGTCCCGGCCTCAAGCTCGATCATCGAGCTGACGGGAGCGCCATCGCCGCGCGCCGACGGCAGCTGCGCCACCGGCACCGAATACACGCGACCGTTGCTGCCGATCGCGATCATCTGGTCGACGCTGCGGCACTCGTACGCCTCATACAGTGCGTCGCCCGTCTTGAAGCCGAATTGCGCCGGATCATGGCCATGGCCGGTGCGCGCGCGCACAAAGCCTCTCTCGGAGACGATCACCGTCACCGGCTCGTCCAGCACCTTGACTTCGACGGCCGCGCGCTCGGCCTCCTCGATCAGCGTACGCCGTGCATCGCCGTACTTCTTCGCATCGTCCTCGATCTCGCGCGCGACCTGCTTGCGCAGCACGGCGTCCGATCCCAGCAGCTTGCGCAGCCCGCCCTCCTCCTTGCGCAATTCGGCCAGCTCCTGCTCGATCTTGAGACCTTCCAGCCGCGCGAGTTGCCGCAGCCGGATCTCCAGGATGTCCTCGGCCTGGCGCTCGGTCAGCTTGAACGCCTTGATCAGGTCCGCCTTCGGCTCGTCCGAGTTGCGGATCAGCTTGATGACCTTGTCGATATTCAGCAGGACCGCCTGCCGCCCCTCAAGGATGTGGATGCGATCCTCGACCTTCTGCAGCCGATGCTGGGAACGACGGCGCACCGTGTCGACCCGGAACTCGATCCACTCCAGGAGGATCTCGTTGAGCGGCTTGCAGCGCGGCCGGCCGTCGCGGCCGATCATCACGAGGTTGATCGGCGCACTGGCTTCCATGCTCGTTTGCGCCAGCAAGGTCTGCACGAACTCGTCGCGGTCGACCTTCGACGTGCGCGGCTCGAACACCAGCCGCACTGCCGCGTCCTTGCCGGACTCGTCGCGCACGGTATCGAGCACCGACAGCATCAGTTGCTTGGTCTGCTGCTGCTCCGCCGTCAGGGCCTTCTTGCCGGCCTTGACCTTCGGATTCGTGAGTTCCTCGATTTCCTCGAGCACGCGCTGCGCCGAGGCCGAAGGCGGCAGTTCGGTAACGACGAGCTGCCATTGCCCTCGCGCCAGTTCCTCGAACTCGTAGCGCGCGCGCACCTTGAGGCTGCCGCGGCCACTGGTATAGATGTCGCGGATGTCACTGCGGGACGAAATGATCTGGCCGCCGCCTGGAAAGTCCGGCGCCGGAAGCCTTGCCAGCACGTCGTCGAGCGAAGCCTTCGGATTGCCGAGCAGCAGCAACGTGGCCGCCGCCACCTCGCGCAGGTTGTGCGACGGGATCTCGGTGGCCATGCCGACCGCGATGCCCGAAGCACCGTTCAACAGCACGAAGGGCAGGCGTGCCGGCAGCAGCCGCGGCTCCTGTGTCGAGCCGTCGTAGTTCGGCATGAAATCGACCGTGCCTTCGTCGATTTCGTCGAGCAGCAGGCGCGCGATCGGTGTCAGTCGCGCCTCGGTGTAGCGCATCGCCGCCGCGCCGTCGCCGTCGCGGCTGCCGAAGTTGCCCTGGCCGTCGACCAGCGGGTAGCGCAGCGAGAAATCCTGCGCCATCCGCACCATCGCGTCATACGCGGCCTGGTCGCCGTGCGGATGAAAGCGGCCGAGCACATCGCCAACGACACGCGCCGACTTCACCGGCCGCGCCCCGGCCACCAGCCCCATCTCGTTCATCGCGAACAGGATGCGACGCTGCACCGGCTTCTGGCCGTCGGCGCCGTCGGGCAGCGCGCGGCCCTTGACGACCGAGATCGCGTAGTCGAGGTACGCCCGCTGCGCGAACTGGGCGAGCGTCAGCGAGTCGCTGCCGTCTCCGTCGCTGCCGTCACTGGCGGGAAATAGGGTCTGTTGTTCGAGCATGGAGGTGGCGCACCCAGCGGTGCCTGATGCGATTCTACGGAGCCCGGCCGGCCGGCGCCGGTCGCTACCCGATTCAGACGCGACAGCCGGCAGCGAACTCCATGTAGAGTTCGCGCGCGCGTGTTGCCACGGGGCCGATCGGCAGTTCGCGCTCGCCATACCGCGTGCACGGCATCACCTTGCCGAAATTGCCGGTGTTGAAGATCTCACGGGCAGAGTCGAGTTCTTCCGGCTTCACGGCGCGTTGCTCCACGGCGATGCCGACGTCAGACAGCAGCTGGATCACGCGCGCCCGGGTAATCCCCGCCAGGAAAGTTCCATTGGCCGCCGGCGTGACGACGGCGCCGCTTTCGGACACGAAGAACAGATTCGCGGTGGCGAACTCGGCAACGTTGCCTTCGGGATCCAGCACCACGGCATTGTTGAACCCGGCCTCGGCCGCCTCACGCAAGGCACGTGCGACGTTGGGATACAGCGCGGACGCCTTGGCGTCAGTGGTCGCGGCCAGCGGTGACGGGCGACGGCGCTGCGACAGATGCGCCGAGAATCCCGCGAAGGGCGGCAACGGCGCATCGAACACCGTCAGTGCAAACGCGCTCTTTTCCGGCACCAGCAGGCCGGCCGTTCCGAACACCAGTGGCCGGATGTACAGGTCGATATCGGCCGGGAAACGATGGATCCCTTCGATGGCGAGTCGCATCAGTTCGTCGATCGGCAGCTCAAGCGTCAGTCCCACCCGCCGTGCGGAGTCATAGGTGCGCGCGCAGTGCGCACGCAGGTCCGGCGCCATGCGATGGATCGAGCGCGCGCCGTCGAAGATCGTCGAAGCGAGCCAGACGCTGTGATCCATCGCACCGATCAGCGGGACGTTGCCGTCGTGCCATGCGCCTTCGAAATATGTCGTGTGCAGCGGAGTCTCCTAGTGCATCAGTGACCGCTCGCGACCGGTGCCGCGGCGATCGATGAAAAGCTTGATGAAGTCGTCGCCGGGCATCGGCCGGGCAAACAGATACCCCTGCGCGGCATCGCATCCCAGATGCTGCATCCAGGTCTGCTGCGCCTGCGTCTCGATCCCCTCCGCAGTGACGCTGATGCCGAGCGAGCGGGCCATCTCGATCACCGCCTTGACGATCGTCAGTGTGCGGGCATCGCGCATGCACTCGACGGTAAAGCTGCGGTCGATCTTCAGCCGATGGATCGGCAGGTCGCGCAGGTGTGCGAGGCTCGAAAAACCAACGCCGAAATCGTCGAGCGCCAGGCGTACCCCGGCATTGCGCATGCGCACCAGGTTCTCGCGTGACACTGCCGACGTATCGAGCAGCCCCGTTTCCGTGACCTCCACCTCGATCTCCGAGGGCGCCACTTCGTAGGCGTTCAGCACGTCGAGCAGCCCCTCGACGCAGCCGAGCTGGCGCAGCTGCACGCCGGACATGTTGATCGCCACAGGCGGGACGTCGAGCTGCAGATGGCGCCATTCCTGGCGCGCGCGGCACGCTTCGCGCAGCACCCAGTCGCCCAGGCCGACGATCAGGCCGGACTCCTCCGCGATCGGGATGAACTCGGCGGGCGAGATGTCGCCCAGTTCGGCATCGCGCCATCGGATCAGCGCCTCGGCACCGATCATCTTGCCGTCGGCAAGCGACACCAGCGGCTGGTAAAACAGCTTGAAGTCGCGCGACTCGACCGCCTTGCGGAGCCGCTGTTCGAGCCGCAACCGCAGGTCGACGCGCCGCGCCACCGTCTGCGTATAGAACGCATAGGTGCGGCGGCCGCTGTCCTTCGCCTGGTACATCGCCGCATCGGCAGCGTTCAACAGCGAGTCGAGATCGATGCCGTCCTGCGGGAAGAAGCTGATGCCGACGGACGCTGTCACGGCGATCTCCATGCCGAGGATGCGCGCCGGCTCGCAGATCGCATCGATCAGCTTGCGCGCGACCTCGACCGCAGCATCCGGTCGCTGCAGATCCACCAGCAGCACGACGAGTTCATCTCCGCCGCGACGCCCGAGCAGGTGAGGCTCGCCGACGACATCGCGCATGCGGCTGGCGACGATCGCGAGCATCTCGTCGCCGACGCGGTGACCGTAGCCATTGTTGAGCAGGCGGAAATTGTCGAGATCGATGAACAGCAGCGAGCATCGCTTGCCTTCGGCGTAGGACGTCGCCAGCAGCCGCCCGGCGCGCTCGTCGAAAGTCTGGCGGTTCGACAGTTGCGTGAGTGCATCGACGGTCGCGAGCCTCTCGATGCGCTCCTGCGCCCGGATCTGCTCGCTGATGTTCTTGCCGATTCCGCGGTAGCCGCGGAAGTTGCCTTCGGCATCGAACACCGGATCGCCGCTGGTCAAGTGATAGACCAGCGAGCCGTCGGGCATCCAGCGACGGAACATCACGTCACGGAACGGGCGGTGGGCAAGCAGCGTGGCGCGATGCTCGTCCCATGAGGACGGCTGGATCAGTTCGCCGGGCAGCTCCCAGCGGTGCTTGCCGATGACCTCGTCCTCGCTCAGGCCGAACGATCCCCGCGCGCCCTGGCGCAGCACCGTGAAGCGCAGGCTGTCGTCCATTTCCCAGTACCAGTCGGACGAGAGCTCGGTCAGTGCGCGGAAACGTGCCTCGCTGTCGGAAATGCGCGCGATCAGCGACTCGCGTTCGGTCACGTCCCAGGCCAGGCCGCGATAGCCGACGAACTCACCACGCTCAAACACCGGCTGGCCGGCGAGCTCGTAATACGCGATCTCCTCGCCGTTGCGCAGCTTAAGCTTGAAGTTCCGGAACGACTCGCGCCTTACCACCCGCTCGCGCAGCACCGACCAGTCGACCGGAAATGCCGGATCGATGTGTTCGATCTCCCAGAAGCGGCGATTCAGCGTCCATGCCGCGAAGCGCTCCTGCCGCGCCGGTTCACCGCGCACCGCGGTAACCCGCAGATCGGTATCCGTCTCCCAGTACCACTCGGTCGCGAGCATCGTGAGCGCACGGAATCGCTCCTCGCTGCGCCGCAGCGCTGCCAGCATGTCCTCGCGCTCGGTGACCACGCGCCCGGCACCGTAGTAGCCCTGGAACTCGCCTTTCTCATCGAAGATCGGCTTGCCGGTGACCGCGATCCACATCGGCGAGCCGTCGCCGCGACGGGCGCGGTACGTGAACCATGGAAACGGCTGCCGCTGCGCGACTCGCGCCCGGTACTCCGCGTACTGGTTCGGGTCGGCCTCGAAACCGGGCATCTCCTCGCGGCGCTGTCCGAGCAGGCGGTCGGGCGCGGCCTTGACGTGCTCCTCCATCGCGGCGGAGAACTCGACGAAGCGGCCTTCGGCATCCTGGCGCCAGAACCAGTCGTAGGTCAGCGCCGCGAGATCGTCGATCAGCTTGCGGCGCTTGCTGAGCTCATGCTCGATGACCTTCTGTTCCGTGACATCGCTGCGGAAGCTGATGATGCCGCCGCTCGCCGTCCGGCAATCGGTCATCAACAGCCAGCGCCCCCGATGATGGCGTGCCACCTCGCTCACTTCCGAGCCGCTGCGACGGCGGCGTTCGCCATCGGCGATGAAGTCCACCAGCGTGCGCCCGTCGATGACATCGGCCGGGGCAACTCGGTAATACGCGGCCATCAAGTCGCGGTAGCTGCGGCCGGGAACGAGCTCAGCCTGCAACTCCGAATACAGCGTGCGATAGGCTTCATTGCATCCGATCAAGACGTCGCCGGCATCCCACAACGCGACGCCGACATTCATCGACTCGATCGACTCTTCCCACAGCCGTGCACGGTCACGCGCGCGGCGCTGTGCGTCCCGGACGATCGCCATCCAGGCGAGCACCAGGAGGCCCAGCACAAGGGCAACAATGCGCTGCGCCCAGACCAGGAATGGCATCAGCGCGGGATTGGCGCTCTGCACGGTCTGAGGCAGCAGCCATGGCGCCAGGAGGCTCGCGAGCAGCGCTGCCGCCAGCGCACCGATGCACCAGCTCAGCCACGCCGGTCTGGGTATGGCAATCGCTGCGTCAACGGTGAACGGCGGACTTGCGGTGCCGCCGGATGACTTCCCCTGTGTCATGCGGGATTTCTGGTTTGGTGTCCGCCCTGGCGGCCGCGCGCAAGTATGCGCGCAAGGCACGCCCCCAAAAAAGACCCGTTCAGGGGAGCCAGGCCGTCGAACCACCGGTTCGCGTTGCTGCTAGACGTCTGCATCGACCTCGTGGCCGTGCTCCTCAAGCCAGGCGCGTCGCGCCTGGCTTTCGGCGCGGCCCATCAGCATCGTCATCGTCGCCGCGGTCTTCTCGGCCGGGAGATCGCCGAGCCCGACACGCAGCATGCGACGCGTGTCGGGATTCATCGTCGTCTCCCAGAGCTGCTCCGGGCTCATCTCACCGAGCCCCTTGAACCGCGCGATGCTCCAGGCCGACTCCTTGACGCCCTCATCGCCCAGCTTCTCCAGCGTCGCATCGAGCTCGGCGTCATCGAGGCAATAGATGCGACGCGCCGGGCGCTTTCCCTGCGCATTGACGTCGACCCGGAACAGCGGCGGCCGGGCGACGAAGATGTGGCCGCGGTCGACCAGTTGCGGGAAGTGCCTGAAGAAGAGTGTCAGCAGCAGCACCTGGATGTGCGAACCATCGACATCGGCATCGGCGAGGATGCAGATCTTGCCGTAGCGCAGCCCCTCGAGATTCACGTCGTCCGACGGGCCGTGCGGATCGACGCCGATCGCCACGGCGATGTCGTGCACCTCGGCGTTGCCGAACAGCCGATCGCGCTCGACTTCCCAGGTATTGAGCACCTTGCCGCGCAGCGGAAGGATCGCCTGGAACCCCTTCTCGCGACCCATTTTTGCCGAACCGCCCGCCGAATCCCCCTCCACGAGGAACAGCTCGTTGCGTGTAATTTCGGTCGATTCGCAGTCGGTGAGCTTGCCCGGAAGCACGGCCACCGCGGAGCCCTTCTTCTTCTCGACTTTCTGTCCCGCCCGGGCGCGCGCCTGCGCCTGCCGGATCACCAGTTCCGCCAGCTGACGACCCTCGTTCGGGTGCTGGTTCAGCCAGAACTCGAAGTGCGGCCGCACGAAAGTGGACACCAGCCGTAGTGCGTCGCGGCTGTTCAGGCGCTCCTTGATCTGGCCCTGGAATTGGGGATCGAGCACCTTCGCAGAGAGCACGAAGCTCGCGCGCGCGAACACGTCCTCCGGCAGCAGCTTCACCCCCTTCGGAAGCAGCCCGTGCGCATCGACGAACGCGCGCACCGCGTTGAACAGGCCATCGCGCAGGCCGGCCTCGTGCGTTCCCCCGGCCGGGGTCGGGATCAGATTCACATAGGACTCGCGGGTCACCGGGCCGTCCTCGGTCCAGACCACGACCCAGTTCGCGCCCTCGCCCTCGGCGTATGTCTGATCCTCAGCATCAGCGAAACCGCTCGACTCGAACGGAGGCAGCAGCGGATCGACCGGCAGAGACGCCAGCAGATACTCGCGCAGGCCGCCCTCGAAGCGCCAGTGCTGGACTGTCCCCGTTTTCTCGATCGTCAGCGTGACTTCCGTACCCGGCAGCAGCACGGCCTTGCTGCGCAGCAGGCGCTCCAGTTCATCGACCGGCACCTGCGGCGAATCGAAATACTTGACGTTCGGCCATGCACGCACGCGCGTGCCCGTATTTTTGGCCTGGCCCTTGGCCGCCGCCGATCGCAACGGCTGGCTGACCTCCCCGTCGGCAAATCCAATCGTGTGCAACTTGCCATCGCGAAAGACGGTGACATCGAGCTTCGCGGACAGCGCGTTCGTCACCGACACGCCGACGCCGTGCAACCCGCCGGCAAACGAGTACGCGCCGCCGGCGCGCTTGTCGAACTTGCCGCCGGCATGCAGGCGCGTGAACACGATCTCGACGACCGGCGCCTTTTCCTCCGGATGCAACCCGACCGGGATGCCGCGCCCGTCGTCTTCGACCGTGACGGAGCCGTCCGTATGCAGGGTGACATCGATGCGATGTCCAAAGCCGGCCAGGATCTCGTCCGAGGCGTTATCAATGATCTCCTGGATGATGTGCAGCGGGCTGTCGGTACGCGTGTACATGCCCGGGCGCTGGCGCACAGGCTCCAGACCCTTGAGTACGCGGATCGATGCTTCGGCGTAATCGCCGGCGCGCCGCGTTTCACTGCGTGGTTTGCCTTGCATGCAGAGCCCGCCCAGTTATCCCCAGTCGCTGTGGAAATCAATGCCCCGACCGCCCGCGAAACCGCGCCATTGCTTGCTGGCGTCGGCGTGATTACGAATTGGGCAATTGCGGCAGAAGAGTCCGCGCTGCGGCAGTCATCTCCTCGGCCTCGCCGATTGCTCGGCGGCGGGATTCTACGTGAGCGTCGTCGCTATACTGCCCGCGCTCCCCGTAGTTCAACGGATAGAACAAGTGCCTCCTAAGCGCTAGATCTGGGTTCAATTCCCGGCGGGGGGACGCCCGCGCAGGTTCTTCTCGCCTGCGCGAGAAGAGCCCGCGGGCGCGTCATGGCGCTTGCAAGCGCCATGAGCGCTTCCAGAGCCGTGGGCAGCATTACGAATTGCCTGCGCGCGGGCCGCGGCGCCAGGCTCGATCCCCGGACCCGCTAAGCTGCCGCATCCTCTCGAGGCGCCCGGTCATGCCGTCCATTCAAGCCAACTTCGACAACCTGCTCCGCTTCGGTGGCGCCGCCATCATCGTCATCGGCATCTTCCTGGTGCTGCAGCCGTTTATCTCGGCGATGGTGTTTGCGGGCGTGCTGGCGATCGCCACCTGGCCGCTGTTCGAACGACTGAAGTCATCGGTTGGCGGCAATTCGACCCTCGCGGCGACGGTGATGCTGGTGATGATCCTCGTTCTCGTGATCATTCCGATCACGCTGTTGTCGGCTGCGGCCGCCGACAAGCTCCCGCTCGCGGTCGACACGATCAAGGGCTGGACCAAGGGCGGATTGCACGCCCCCGAGACGCTGAAAAGCATTCCGGTGATTGGTGAACGGGCGTACAGCCAGCTGGAAGCACTGCTGATCGACCGCGAGAAACTCGCCGCGCTGCTGCAGCGCGCGATCGAGCCCGCCGGTCGTCTGTCGCTTGCCTTCGTCCGTGTCCTGGGCGACGGTATCCTGCAGCTGCTGCTCGTGGCCTTTATCGTCTTCTTCTACTACCGCGACGGCGATCGCATCGTGGCCGTCCTCCGGCGGGTGTCCGACCGACTTTCCGGACGGCTGAGCACCGAGGTGATGACGATCGTCACCGGCACCACGCGCAGCGTCTTCATTGGCATCGTCGGCACGGCGGCGGCGCAGGCCATCGTTGCACTGATCGGCTTTCTGATCGCGGGCGTGCCAGCTGCGTTCATGCTGTCCATCGCCACCTTCGTACTGTCGGTCGTGCCGATGGGGCCCGTGCTGATCTGGGGCGCCGCGGCCATCTGGCTCTACGTTCAGGGCGAGACCGGCTGGGCCATTTTCATGGTCATCTGGGGTGCGGTTGTCATCAGCAGCATCGACAATTTCGTGAAACCGATTCTGATAGCACGCGGCTCGACGCTTTCGCTGGGGATGATCTTCCTTGGTGTCCTCGGCGGCGTTATCGCGTTTGGCTTCATTGGTGTGATCCTCGGGCCGGTGCTCCTCGCACTCGGGGTCGCGCTGGGTCGCGCCTGGGTGAGCGCACAGGACGGCCGCGCGCCCGAGGTAATCCCCGTGCAGCCGACAGCGGGCGCCTCGGCCCAGGCGACACTCGGAGTTGGCGAGAAGTAGGCGAGGACTAGGTGGCTACGGTGCGTAGCCAGTTCGTGCGGTAATGCCGCAACTCGCCGATCGATTCGTAGATGTCCGCCAGCGCCTCATGGCGGCTTTTCTTCTCGAATGAGCGATAGACGGCCGGGTTCCAGCGCCGCGCCAGCTCCTTGAGCGTGCTGACGTCGAGGTTGCGGTAGTGGAAGCACGCCTCGAGCCGCGGCATCCAGCGCGCCATGAACCGGCGGTCCTGGCAGATGGAGTTGCCACACATCGGCGACTTCCCGGCGGGCACGTGGGTCAGCATGAAGGCGATCAGCGCATCACTCGCTTCGTCTTCGTCCAGCACGGAGGCGCGGACCCGCTCGGTCAGTCCGGACCGACCGTGCGTGGCCGTGTTCCAGCTGTCCATGCCGAGCAGCACGCGCTCCGGCTGCCGGACGACGAGGACCGGCCCTTCCGCCACGACTTCGAGCTCGGCGTCGGTGATGACCATGGCAACTTCAAGGACGCGGTCCGAATCCGGATTGAGCCCGGACATCTCCATGTCCACCCAGACCAGGTTGGTGTCGCTGTAGCGCTCGCCGCGTGGGACAGATTCGAGGGGGGGCTGTGACATAATTTCCGCGTTGCTCGATCGAGGCGCAACGATCGATACAAAAGGCGCGCGATTGTCGCATGGCAAGCCGCGCGCCCTGACGTTTCAGGCACTCCCGCACGGTCTCACGATTGCGCACTTCATCCATGTCGCAGACGCTTTCAGTTGCTTTCGTCGTTTTCCTGCTGCTGATGGTCGGGCTGAAATACTGGCTCGCCTGGCGCCAGGTCCGCCATGTCGCACTGCACGCCGACGCCGTGCCGCGGCAGTTTGCCGATCGCGTGTCGCTGGAGGCGCACCGCAAGGCAGCTTCCTACACGATCGCCAAGACCCGGCTCGCCCTGGTGGAGACCGCGATCAGCGCTGCGATATTGATCGGTCTGACGCTGCTGGGAGGACTGCAGTGGATTGCCGAGACGCTGCGCGGCCTGGTCGGCGAGGGACTGGCATTCCAGCTGGTTTTCGTCATCTCGGTGGTGATCCTGCTGGGCGTCATCGACCTGCCGTTCTCCTGGGTTCGGCAGTTCCGCATCGAGGCGCGCTACGGCTTCAACCGGATGACCCCCAGGCTCTGGCTTGCCGACCTGGCGAAATCCTTCGTGCTGGCGGCCGTCCTCGGCGTTCCGCTGCTCGCGGCGGTAGTCGCGCTGATGCGTGGTGCCGGTGACCTGTGGTGGGTCTATGCGTGGCTGCTCTGGGTGAGCTTCAACGCGCTGGTGCTCGTCATCTACCCGACGGTGATCGCGCCGCTCTTCAACCGCTTCGAGCCGCTGAAGGACTCCGCGCTGGCCCAGCGCATCGGCGCACTGCTGTCGCGCACCGGCTTCTCGAGCAAGGGCGTGTTCGTGATGGACGGCTCGCGCCGATCGGCGCACGGCAATGCGTACTTCACGGGCCTCGGGCGCGCGAAACGCATCGTCTTCTTCGACACCCTGGTCGATCGCCTGCAGCCTGCGGAGATCGAGGCGGTCCTGGCTCACGAACTGGGGCACTTCAAGCTCAGGCACATCACCAAGCGCATGGTGTTTTCGTTCGTTGCCAGCCTCGTGTTCCTCGGCCTGCTCGGTTGGCTGGTCGACCGCCCATGGTTCTACACTGGGCTCGGCGTGAACCCGTCGCTCGATGGCGGCAACGAAGGCGTGGCGCTGGTGCTGTTCATGCTGGTACTGCCGGTTTTCACCTTCGTCTTCGCGCCGATCGCCAGCTACCTGTCGCGTCGCCATGAATTCGAAGCGGATGCGTTCGCCGCCCACCACGCCTCGGCCGGCGACCTGGTAAACGCCCTGGTCAAGCTGTACGAGGACAACGCGGCAACGCTGACGCCGGATCCGATCCACTCGGCGTTCTATGATTCGCACCCCCCGGCTTCGCTGCGCGTTGCGCGACTCGCTTCGGCTGCTGCAGCGTGAACACCGTGTCACGCGCCGCGCTGCTCTCTCGTCACTGTCGCCATCTCGATGCTTCGGCGGCGCTGGGTGCCGAAGCTCTTGATGCGCAACGCTCGGCACTTCCGGACTGGCGTGTCGATGGCGGCGCGATCACGCGCAGCTACGCCTTCGCCGATTATTACGAGACGATTGCGTTCGTCAATGCGCTCGCCTTCATGGTGCATCAGGAGGACCACCACCCTGACCTCGAAGTGAGCTACAACCGCTGCACGGTGCGCTTCTCGACGCATTCGGCGGGGGGAATCACCGAAAACGACCTGATCTGCGCGGCGAAGGCCGACGCGATCTTCGATCAGCGTTACAGCGGCGCATGAGGCAACCCGTGCGCGGCGACCCGAAACGGTTCGCCGCGCGTGTCATCGCCACATTTGGCCGTACATCACTGCTCGAAACCCCGGATGGCGTCACCTGGTCCGGAGTGCGCCGCGGCCGCCGTGGAGACCTTGTAGTCGGCGACGAGGTCATCGCGACGGAATCTGGCCCCGCGCAGGCCGCGGTCGAATCGATCGAGCCGCGCCGCAGCCTGCTGTATCGCGCCGATGACTTCCGCACGAAGGAACTCGCTGCCAACGTCGATCAGGTGCTGATCGTGTTCGCATCGCGCCCCTCGTTCAACCTGTGGTTCCTGTGGAAGGCGCTGGTCGCTGCAAAGGCCGCCGGGATCGCGGCCATCATCGTGCGGAACAAGACCGATCTCGACGAAGGCGCCGAAGCCGCGAAGTTGACGCTCGATCAGTTGCGATCGCTCGGCTGGCAGACCCTCGCCGTCTCCGCGCGCACACAGCCCGAAGCGGCGCGCGCCACACTGTTGAATATCGTCCACGGCAAGAACTCCCTGCTCGTCGGCCAGTCAGGCATGGGCAAGTCGACGTTGCTGAACCTCCTCGTGCCTGAAGCGCAGGCGCGCACGCGCGAGTTCTCGGAACGCCTGGACCTCGGCAAGCAGACGACGTCGGCGGCGCGCTGGTTCCGCCTGCCCGACGGGGGCGCCATTGTCGACACGCCGGGTTTCCAGGAGTTTGGCCTGGTCGATCTTTCGCAGCAGCAACTGGTCGAGGGGTTTCCGGAATTCGAGCCTTTCCTCGGTGGATGCCGCTTCATCGATTGCCGGCATCGTGCCGAGCCCGACTGTGCGATCCGTCATGCTGTCGCGGAAGGCGCGATCGCCCGCGAGCGCTATGACTTCTATAGCGCGCTGAGCGACGCCAGGGCACGATGAAGCTGCTGGCGCGCGCCGATCACCTCGTGCAGGGCACGATCTGGGCGGAATCGCTGCGCGCGGCCGGCATTCGCTGCGTACTGCGCAATACGACACTGTCCGGCGCGATGGGCGAGATTCCGTTTCTGGAGTGCGCCCCGCAACTGTGGATCGAACGCGATACCGACGAAGCGCGGGCGCTCGAGATCCTTCATCAATTGCGCCATCCGGTACATGGGCCGCAGTGGCGCTGCGAGTGCTGCGGCGAACTGTCTGAAGCGCAATTCGGCGCTTGCTGGCAATGCGGAGCCTCCCGGCCGAACTAGGCGAACCAGCTCGCGAGCGTCAGCAGCAGTAGCAGGGCGAGCCACAGTAGCAGCGCACGCCAGACGAGGCCGACCACCGCACGAACGGCGGCGGGCCGCGGCTCCGCCAGTCCCGCGCCTTCGTTTCCCACCTCGTCGAAGTAACGCGCCGATTCCGTCTCCGACATCAGGCGCAATCCCAATGCACCACTGGCCGCCGCCAGGAGCAGCGTGCGCGCGTCGGGCGCCGGGACGCCGCTTTCCGCCGGGTGCCCTGACACCTGACGCCAGCAGTAAATCGCCCCTTCAAAATCGCCGACGATCGCATAGCCCAAGGCGGTCAGCCGCGCCGGCGCCCAATCAATCCAGGCGAACGCGCGGCGCGCAAACTCCCCGAAGCGGTCTGATGGCGTTGGCGGCAATGGTGCACGTGACCAAACCCGCGCGGAATGTTCGGCCATGCGGTAGAGCACCGCACCCATCGGACCCGGCAGCACGATGAACCAGAAGAAGACGCCGAACACGTGCCGCTGTGACAACAACAGGCCGTGCTCGATCGATTGCCGCACGACTTCTTCCTGTGACAGGTCGGCCGCAGTGAAGGTCGGATCGCTGAACCGTTTCCACGCGGTCAGTTCCCGACGTGCCGCCGCCAGGTCTCCGTTGGCCAGCGCGATCTGGATTTCGCTGCCGTGGTGACTGAACTGCCGGAAGCCCAGCGTGAAATAGAGCACCAGCACATTCAGCGCAAGGCCAAGGAACCAGCTGATCGATACCAGCACCGACCACGCGGCGCCGACGACCAGCGTGAGGCCGAGGACCACCAGCAGCCAGGCATAGACGCCATGGCGCGGCCGGCCGGCGTTGAGATTGCGTTCGGCCCAGGACGAGTACTCCCGCACCGTGTGGTAGACGGGATTGTCGCCGGGAAGCGCGCGCAGTTGCTCCGCCAGCAGAGTGATCACGAGCGAGAGCCAGGCCACTGGTTTCCTCCTCCAGCCGATTGTAGGGGCGACGCGAGGCTGATCAGGCGCGCAGGAACTGGTAAAGATTGCGCAGCATCGCCGCAGTCGCCCCCCAGATGAAGTACCGCCGCCGGGCCTCGTACGGCATCGCGTAAAACGTACGCGTCATGTCACCGAGTGTCACGATGCGCCGCTCGTGGTGCGTGGGATCCATCAGGAACTCGAGCGGCACCTCGAACACCTCCGACACTTCGAAAGCGTCGAGTGCCAGTTCGAACGGGCTCTCGATCAGACCGACGACGGGTGTCACGTCATAGCCGGTGGCCGTCGTGTACCGCGGCAGGCTGCCGATGATCTCGACGCGCTCCGCCGGCAGACCCACCTCCTCCTGCGCTTCGCGCAGCGCGGTCGCCATGGCATCGGCATCGTGTTCCTCGACACGGCCGCCCGGGAAACTGATCTGCCCGGCGTGATCGTGCAGGTGATCAGTGCGCTGCGTCAGCAGCACCTGCACGCTGGTGCCGCGCGCCACTAGCGGGACCAGCACCGCTGCCGGGCGCGGCTCGAGATCGGGCATCCATAGCCGCGGGTCGGCGCGCACTTCGGGCTGCCACGCCGGAGGCATTGCGAAGCGTTGCCTCAGAGCGGTCGGTCGCAGGCGCTCGAGTGCCACTGCCGTGCCGCGGATATCCGGATCGGCAAACGCCGGATCGTGCGGGATCGTTTCCGGGTCAAACAGCGCCCGGCGCGGCGCGCCTGACGACGCATTCATCGTGGGCTCGCGGGACGTTGCACGGTGAACATGAAACACAAAGGGCCGCCTGTGGCGGCCCTGCGTGATGTCGAGGTGCTTATTCCGCCGCCTCGTCCGCAGCCGCCTTCTCCGCGGCCGACTTGTGCGAGAGCTTCTCGCGGATACGTGCCGACTTGCCCGAGCGATCGCGCAGGTAGTACAGCTTGGCGCGACGGACATCGCCACGGCGCTTGACCTCGATCGACGCGATCGTCGGCGAATACAGCTGGAACGTACGCTCCACCCCTTCGCCGCTCGACACCTTGCGCACGACGAACGAGGAATTCAGTCCGCGATTGCGGCGGCCGATCACGACGCCTTCGTAGGCCTGCACGCGCTTGCGGTTGCCTTCGACGACGTTGACGTTGACGATCACCGTGTCACCCGGTCCGAATACCGGGATCGTCTTGTTGGCCGAGACGCGGGCCAGTTCTTCCTGCTCCAGCTTTTCAATGATGTTCATCATCAGCTCCTAAACCCATCGTCGCGCGGCTGTCATCGTTGTATGCCGCCCGAGAGGATGGTTTCACTTCAAGCAGCGGATTGAGTCCCCACTGCACCCATGTGCGCCAATTCGCGCAAATCCCTTTCGTCACGCGCGGTAAGTCGCCCTTCCGCGCGCGCCGCCCGGATCATCTCCGGACGATTCCTTGCCGTGACCCGCAACGCCTCGCGGCGGCGCCAGGCCTCGATGTCCCTGTGGTGGCCCGACAGCAGCACCTGCGGCACCGCCTGGCTGCGCCACTCCTCCGGCCGCGTGTAGTGCGGCCCGTCGAGCAACCCGGTGACAAAGGACTCCTCCGCCGCCGACGCCTCTTTCAGTGCGCCGGGAAGCTGGCGCACCACCGCGTCGATGAGGGCCATCGCGGCCAGTTCGCCGCCCGACATCACGAAGTCACCGACCGACACCACCTCTTCTACACAGATATCGAGGAAGCGCTGGTCGATCCCCTCGTAGCGCCCGCACACCAGCGCCAGCGAGCCTCCCTGCTCCGCCAACCGACGCACCATCGCATCCGTCAGCGGACGTCCACCCGGCGCGAGCGCGATGACCTGCGCACCGCCGCCGTCCTGCCGCACGGCTTCGATCGCCTGCGCCAGCGGCTCGGCCATCATCACCATGCCCGGCCCGCCACCGTACGGCCGATCATCCACCGTCCGGTGCGCATCGGTCGTGAAGTTTCGCGGATTCCACGTCGTCAGCGTCCACAGCTCCAGCTCGTACGCGCGACGGGTGATGCCGTGCTCGGTGATCGCCGCAAACATCGCGGGGAAAAGCGTCACCACGTCGAAGCGCATCGCGAGTCCCGACTCACCAGTCTCTGTGCCAGTCCACCCGTATAACCCGCGCGGGCAGATCGACCGCATCTACAAACTGCTCGACCAACGGGATCAGCGTTCCAGCCTTGCTGCCGCCGTCGCTCACTTCCAGCCACTGGCCCCCGGCGTTTTCCCGCAGCCCGGTGACCTGGCCGAGTTCCTCGCCGTCGCGGTTGACCACGCGACAGCCAGGCAGATCGGCCCAGTAAAACTCACCTTCGGGCGCCGGCGGAAACGCACTGCGCGGCACCGCGACGAGCGTGCCCTTCAGGCTGTCCGCCGCCTCCTTGGACTCGCATCCCGGCCATGTGGCCAGCAATTCACACCCGTGGCGTCGTCGCCCGGTCGGACTGACGCGCTGGCTGGCACCCGCCTTCTTCAGCCACCAGTCCGGTGTATTTAGCAGGACCGTTCCATCGGAGCCGAGCAGCGCTATGCGTACCCAGCCTGTCACTCCATAGGCACCGCGGACAGCGCCCAGTTCCACCAGGTCCCTCGGCACCTCGGCCGCGGACTCCGCAGCCGGATCGCCGGGACCGGCCACGTCGCTACGCCGTTGCGGGTGCGTGTTCCTTGACCAGTCGCGCCACCGTCGGCGACATGCGTGCGCCGACGCCAGTCCAGTAAGTCAGGCGATCGGCCGCAATGCGCAGCTTCGGCTCGTTCTCGGCCGCGACCGGGTTGTAGAACCCGACGCGCTCGATGAAGCGGCCATCGCGCGGATTGCGCGAATCGGTGGCGACGATGTTGAAGAACGGACGCTTCTTGGCGCCGCCGCGTGCAAGTCGAATGACGACCATGGCTATCCCTTTGCAGATTTCCGGCAGGCCGCGCGCCTTGCCGCGCCGTGCCTTTGTAGCTTGAAAGACGGTGTGGTCAGTCCGCGCCCTCGACGACTCGGAGCACCCGGCGCAGCGACGCGGAAAACCCGTGATTGTATCTGTGCTATGCAGCGACAGGCAAGCCGCGGGAGAGTGGCCGCCGGACGCGTCGGCACGGCCAAAACCGCGCTCCGTATGATGCGCCGGGACCGATCGCCCCTTCACCTCCCGCATGGCGAAATTCCGTCACAAGGCATTCGCGGCGCTGCTTGCTTCCCTGGGCGGCGCTCTGGGGCTTAACCGCCTCTATCTCGGGCAAAAATGGTGGTGGCTCCCGCTGGGTATCACTGCGATCACGCTCCCGCTGCTGATCGGGGTGCGCAACTGGTACCAGTCCCCGGCGTTTTTCGTGCTGATGCTGCCGGTCACTGCGGGCTTCATCCAGGCGCTTGTCATCGCGCTGATGCCGGACGAGCGCTTTGATGCCCGCTTCAATGCCGGCAGCCAGCGGCGAAATCGCAGTGGCTGGGACGCGGTGCTAGTGGCAATCGCGACCCTCGCCGGCGGCGCGATTGCGCTGATGGCAACGATCGCGCTGCTGTTCCAGACGTACTACGAAAGCGTGTTGCGGTCCGGCGGCTGAAGCGGCTCAGAAGAGGTCGAGCTGCGGTACCACGGGTTGAGGCGGCGCGAATAGGTCGAGCCGCAGCGATGGCCATGCATCGCTGAAGCCGTGGCGCGCGCTGGCACGGCGGAATCGCTGCGCGATGAGTTGCGCCCAGGTTCCTTCGCCGGTCATCCGACGCCCAAACTCTGCGTCATAGTTCCTGCCGCCGCGCATCTCCCGGATCCGGTTCATCACGCGCTGCGCGCGTTCAGGAAAGTGGGCCCGCAGCCACTCCTCGAACAGCGGGCTCACCTCCCAGGGCAGGCGCACCACCGTGTAGTGCGCGTTCTTCGCTCCGGCGTCGGCCGCCGCATCGATGATCGCCTCGATCTCCGGTTCATTGATGAACGGAATGACCGGAGCCAGGTTCACTCGCACGGGAACGCCCGCCGCCGCCAGGGCCCGCACCGTTCGCAGTCGCCGCTGCGGACTGGCCGCACGTGGCTCGAGGATGCGCGAAAGCTTCGCGTCGAGCGTCGTGATGCTGAGGCTCACCGACGCAAGCTGCAGCGAGGCCATCTC
>Ga0316605_10000714_pt1 | contig 21464 bp, 17 predicted proteins | sample OWC_soil_day20_n_FD_207666 | JGI IMG/M metagenome (GOLD analysis project Ga0316605, IMG submission 207666) | Wetland soil microbial communities from Old Woman Creek delta, Ohio, United States - OWC_soil_day20_noCT | ecosystem: Environmental > Terrestrial > Soil > Wetlands | place: USA: Ohio...
TACGATTCAAACCGCTTTCCATGACGTGCGAATCATGCCATGCGCCGGGAAGCGCAGGCAGAGGCTGACATGAAAGGAACGGCAATGCTGGCTCGACTTCTCGGTTTCCTGCGCAAAGCGATCAACGCGCGCAAATCGTTCCCGCGTCCTGCCTCTGAACCTGCTGGAGGAATCCTAGGCTTGTTGATTCTGCTGTGCGCCGTCGCTCCGGCGGGCAAATTATCAGCACAGGAATCCCCTCACGGAAGAATCCGGTTCGAGTGTTCATCCTGCCACACCCCAGAATCATGGAAGATGCCCAAAGACGCGCCGTTCATGCACCAGTCAACCGGCTTCACGCTTACGGGGCAGCATACCAATCTCCGCTGTGTGAACTGCCACGAGGGGCTGAAATTCAAGAACAGGTCCTCCGATTGCCTGTCGTGCCACTCCAATATCCACAAGAGCGAGCTGGGCACCAACTGCCTGCGATGCCACACAACACAGTCATGGCGAGTCTCCGACATGGTGCAGAAACACCAGGTGACCCGGTTTCCTCTGCTGGGAAGACATGCCGTAGCAGACTGCCAGGTATGTCACGCCAACGCCGGACGAAAGCAATTCACGGGAACCCCCACTGACTGCTATGCCTGTCACAGGGAAGACTTCAACCGAAGCGCGTCGCCAAACCATTCCGCCGCAGGGTTCTCTACCAATTGCACTCAATGCCACCTGGAATCTGCTATGCATTGGGGAGGAGGATTCCAGCACGACCGCACGCAATTTCCGTTGACCGGGGCTCACCGCTCGATAGCATGCATCGATTGCCATAAGGACCAGGTCTTCAAATCGACTTCAGTTCAATGCATCGCGTGCCACCAGAACGACTATTCATCAACCCGGAACCCCAATCATTCGTCTGCACATATCGCGACCACTTGCCAGACCTGCCACACCACAACCGTCTGGAGGCCGTCTACGTTCAGCCATGCGACAACGGCCTTCCAGCTCGTCGGTGCCCATACGACCGTGGCGTGCAACCAGTGCCATGTGAACAATGTATTCAGTGGACTGCCCCACGCCGGCTGCTGGGACTGCCATGCCACAACCTTTAACGGAGCAATCAATCCCAACCACGTAGCCGGGCAGTTCAACCATGACTGTCTGCAGTGCCACACCCAGTCGGCATGGAAACCGGCGACGTTTAACCATGCAACGACGAAATTCGCGTTGACCGGTGCGCATGCGGCTACCCAGTGTGCCCGGTGCCATACGAGCGGCAACTACCAGTTGCAGTACACCGACTGCTACGTGTGTCATTCGACGAAGTTCGCCCAGCCGGCCAATCCCAACCACGTGCTGGGAAACTTCAATCACGACTGTGCCCCCTGCCACACCACAACCGTATGGAGCCCGTCCACGTTTACCCATGCCAGGACGGCCTTCCAGCTCGTCGGCGCACATCAGGCCGTGGCCTGCAATCAGTGCCATGTGAACAACGTGTTCAAGGGGCTGCCGCACGCCGGGTGCTGGGACTGCCATGCGACGGCCTTCAACGGAACCGTCAATCCCAGTCACGTGGCCGGTCAGTTCAACCACGATTGTCTGCAGTGCCACACGCAGTCGGCATGGAGGCCGGCATCATTCAACCATGCTACGACGAAGTTCGCCCTGACCGGCGCCCATACGACCCTCCAGTGTACTCAGTGTCACGTAAACGGCAACTATGCCCTCTCGTACCAAAATTGCTACCAATGTCATTCGGTAGACTTTGCCCGGCCGAGCAATCCGAACCATGTGGCCCAACAGCTCCCTACGGATTGTGTCATGTGCCATAGCACGAGCGCGTGGACGCCAAACACGATGAATCACGACGCTGCCTATTTCCGAATCTACTCGGGCAAACACCGGGGCAGGTGGACCCAATGCAGTCAGTGCCATACCACGCCCGGCAATCTGGCATCGTTCAGTTGTACGACCGCTTGTCACAGATCGGCACACAATCAAGGACAAGACTGCTACGGCTGCCACAGGAACGAATAGCAGGGCTTTCCCGATTCGGCCAAACGGATAATGGTCCGGTAGCGAGAGGGATGCATGACAAGAATAGTGGGCGCGCTGTTGTGTTTGCTCCTGGCATCAGGCGTACATGCGGCATTGAAATCCGTTCGCGGCAAGGTCACGTATATTGCCGCCGGCCTGGTGTACACATCTCTGGGGAAAGAGCTCGGTGTGAAGGATTCCACGCTCCTCGCCGTCGTTTCCGGAAGGGATACGATAGCGACCATGAAGGTCATTGCCGCCAGTTCAAAGTCATCTTCATGCGTCATCGTCTCATCGTCAAGGTCTGTCGCCATCGGCAACGACGTCTGGGGAGATGTCGTTCAGGAAGCTGAGAGCCCGAGTCCTCCCAGCAGCCCTTCCGAATCGCAAAGTGCAGACCAGTCGCCCCTGCCGGTGATGAGGAGGACCGGACCAGTTGCCGCGAGCACTGCAGCAGACCTGCATGGAAGAGTGAGTGCCCAGTACATCACATCGTTGTACGATCAGCCGGCGTTCAATATCGCCCAACCGGGGATCGTCATAAACCTTCGCGGGACCTTGCGCGACGTGCCACTCAGGCTTGATCTCTACGCCAATCTCCGATCGCTCTCTGTTGGGAATCAGAGCCCGTTTGCGCGAACCGCGGTCAATCAGTCGCGCGTCTATGAAATGGCGTTGAGCTATGACGACGGCGGGACAGTTGCCACGCTCGGAAGGGTTATCCCGACGTTTTCTCCATCAATCGGCTACATTGACGGAGCCCTCTTCTCAAAGAGGTTCGGCAACGTAGTCTTCGGGACAACAGTAGGATACCAGCCGGATTGGTCCATGCGGGACGTCACCACGGACTACAGGAAGGTTGCAGTGTTTGCGCAGTACAGTACACCCGATCGAATGTCGTTGTTTGTGTCCGGTGCGTACGCCCGGACGTACTTTCATTCCGCCCTCGACCGTGAAGCGCTCAGCCTGCTGGTGAATACCGCTCTGGCCGGCAGCCTGTATCTTTACGGGAACGCCGAGATGGATATGAGGAAGAAAGTCAACAGCGATTTTGTGCTGGCACCGAGGCTCACAAGCGCGTACGCCAACCTTCACTATCGTGTCACAAACAGCTTCAGCGCCGGGGTGGGAGCTGAAGCATCACGCACCTACTACAGCTACGAAGCGGTACGGAATATTCCTGATTCGTTGCTGGTCAACACCCTGCGAGCCGGACTGAATCTCAGCGTCAACTGGTTCCTCCCATGGGGAATTGCTTTGTATGAAAATTACATGCCTCGATCGTCCGGTGGCCCGTTTGGACGAGAATTTTCGAACTCTTCTACAGTCAGTATCTCAGACATGTTCTCGTCCGGCATCAATGTACGAGCAAACGTGAACACCACTGCGAGCCAGTATACCAATGTCACAGGGTATGGTATTACTGTCCAGACAACCATCGCACGCAGCATTGATGTGACCCTGCGTTTCCTTGGGAACGGGTACGTATTCAAGCAGACAGACCAAAGGATGCACGGAAGGACACTTGGCGCCGACCTGATGATATTCATTACCCGTGAGTTCACCTTCCTTGCCACCTACGATCGCCGCGATGACTATGGCATGATAACGCATGCTGTGTTTGCAGAACTCGGCGTGCGATTCTGATCCGCGGAGGCGGTGCTGAATATGCCACGCTCAATTCACGACATGGCGGCATTGTGCACCTGATGGCATAGTGCAGATCGACAGGACCTGGGGAGAGGAATACGATCGACCGTTACTGCAGGATCTCATTCCGTTCTTCCAGCATCCTGATCTCTCTCTTGACGACCGAGGCCATTTCGTTGTGCTCCTTCTTGAGCATCATCGTCAACGTCTCGATCAGATTTGCGGCCACAAGGTGATGCGGCAGCAACACATAGTCAGCCCCCTCCTTGTACATCTGCAGCGCGCGCTGGCTGCTCTCCGCGGTCACGATGATCTTCGCGTGCGGACAGGCAGTTTTGATCAGTTTGATGATTTTCACATTGTCCGTTCCAACCAGGATTTTGTCGGGGATGGTAGAAACGACGATCTTGACGTCCTGAATACCGGCATGTTTGAGCGTATCGAGATGGCTGACATCGCCGTAGATGACCTTGACGCCAAGGTCCTGGAGAGACTCATGCGTCTCCGGATTGAAGTCAACGACAACAAGCTTGTCAATCATGCGCTGGCGAGGTCTCTTGTTCTGATCGAGCTCGAGCATTTCATGCAGCAGAGAACTCGCCGTCCGGTGAAATCCCAGCAGTGCAATTTCCTTTCGGGCGGCGTCCGGAGGCTCCTGCCCCGCCGACCGTATGTCCCTCAAGCCGCATTTCCGCAGCAGTGCACCCAGCGCTTTCTGTATGGAATCGTTGTATTTGATCGTATAGGTTGACAGGACAGACGTAATGACAAACACGAAGACGATCACCGTCAGCGTGTCGCGTGAGATATGTCCCGCCGCCAATCCGAGCGCAGCGATGACGAGAGAGAACTCGCTGATCTGCGAGAGATTAATCGACGTCAGGAGACTGACCCTGATGCCGTTGTTCAATGCATACAGGACAGGAAAGACCGCAACAAAACGGGAAGCGACCAGGAACGCGGACAGGATTCCCGCAGTCGCGAGCACCTGCACATTATCCAGGGGGTTGGGTATCTGCATGCCGAGAGAGACAAAGAAGAGCGTCACAAAGAAATCCCTGATATTCACGACTTTGGCTATGACGTCCATGTTGTAAGGAAACGTGGAGATGGCCACGCCGGCGATCAGTGCCCCCATCTCGACAGAGAGATTGAGATATGCCGCCGCTCCACACACCAGAAAGCACCATCCGAGGGAAGAGACAAGAATAAGTTCGGGGACTTTTGCGACAGTCTTGAAAGCCCGGGGCAGAACGTACTTGCTGACCAGCATGCTCCCAAGAACCAGGAGAATACCTTTGAGGAAAGAAAAGAGGATTGTCAGAATGTCGGGGTTCGAGAGGTTCGGCTGTATACCCAGCAAGACAATCGCCCAGATGTCCTGAAACACGAGAATGCCCAATGTGATTCTTCCAGCCAGCGTGTCCAGCTCGAATTTCCCGTACAGCAGCTTGACAACAATGGCGGTGCTGCTCAATGCGCAGCATGCGGCAAGGTAGATGAGGTCGTACGTTCCACCGCGCAGCGAATACCCCAGGAGGTAAAGGAAGCCGAGTCCGATAATGACCGTGATGGGAAACTGTGTTATGCCGCTTACGACTAGCGATTTCCCCGACTCCTTGAGCTTCTTGGCGTCAATCTCAAGTCCTATCAGGAACAGGAGGAGGATGAGGCCAAAATGTGAGATGATCTCAATGTCAGCCATGTCCTTGATCAGCCCCAGACCGATATGCGGGCCGATGACAACACCTCCTGCGATATAGGCAAGCAGCAGCGGCTGCTTGAGTAGGTGTCCGACAAAAGCCAGGACTGTGGCGGCCAGTATCGCGAGACCCACGCTGCTCACGGCATCACTCTGTGCGTTGTCCCCCAGGCCTCCTCCAATGAGAGGCACGGCTACAATGAGAAGAGCAGTCAGACCGTAGATCACCGATCGCTTCGTCATTCGCTCCGCATTCATAGTGGCACCATCACATGTCCTGTAATGATGCTAATAGGACTCTTGACCATTAAATCACTTTCCGCACTTGAAGTGTCGGGACCCATTATATCACCCGGGCAGGATTCCGACCTGGGGCGTTGCTGAGCGATAGTATACTGAGCTTGATGTCGCTTGTCAAGCGCTAAGTCATTCAGGGAGGTCCGGATGTACGATCAGGGATGAGTCTTGGTCTATTGCCAGCTCTGGGTGCGAGCTTTTCGTGAGTGGATTGAACTTTTCGTATATTGGGCTTGCATCATAGGGTCAAATCCAAACTACACATTGGCACAATATCCGGGGGCACGACGCCGGGGGTTTCTTCGACTACGACAAGTGGGCCGGCCCCGACAACTCCATGTGCCGGCAAAGGAGGAAAAGTGATCTTCAGGATCGTGCGTTTTCTTCTTCTCACAGGGCTCTTGTGTTGTGAATCCCTCGCGCAATCGTCAAACGCACAACCAATCGGTCTGACCGAACAGCCGGGCGTTTTCCTGGTACATTCGGATTCCTCCGCGGTGCGACTGGCATTCTACACATCGGATATCGTGCGCATCGAATTCGTTTCCCTCGCGTCCGCTCCGCCATCGTCTTCGCTTGTCGTTGTGCGCGACCCGCTCGACCGGCTCCCTCTCTCAGTCCTCGATACGGATTCTCTGCTGGTCTGTTCAACGACGACACTCCGGATCCAGTGCTCCAAGCATCCGCTCCGCATCACGATCTCAGACTCCACCGGCCGGGTACTGCTCGCGGAGGCATCGCTGAAGGAAACCGCGGGGAAAGGCGGTTCGCGCGCCATAACGTTCCGCCTGCACGCGGCCGATCACTTCTATGGAACCGGAGAACGAGGGACGGCCCTCGACAAGCGGGGCCTGATATTCGAGAGCTACAACATACAGCGGGGAGGGTACGAGACTCCGCTCCCGACGATGAACATCAACGTCCCCCTCCTCTGCTCGACAAACGGTTATGCCCTGTACTTCGACAACTTCTCCAGAGGAACATTCGATCTCGGGGGAACCGACAGCACGACGTTCTCGTATACCGTTGCAGAGGGAGAGATACCGGTCTACGTTATGGCCGCCCCTTCCATTCCGGGCCAGCTGGAGAAATATACCTGGCTCACCGGCCGCCAGCCTCTGCCGCCGCGTTGGGCATTGGGATTCATCCAATCGAAGAACCGGTACGAAAATGAAACCGAAGTCCGGTCGATTGCCCGGACTATCCGCGAACGGGGATTCCCCTGTGACGCCATCGTGCTGGACCTGGCCTGGTTCAAGTACATGGGAGATCTGGCATGGGACACCACGGCCTGGCCGACTCACCAAAAGCTCGTTGATGACCTGTTGGCCGATGGGATAAAGACCGTTCTGATCACCGAACCCTATATCGTACAGCCATCGATCGGGTTCGCGCAGGCCGCCGGGAAGGGATACCTTGCCACCGACAGCACGGGGAAGCCGTTTCTCCTCGAGCACTGGTGGTCGTGCCGGGGATGCGCCGCGGCGTTGCTCGACATGACAAATCCCGAAGCACGACGGTGGTGGTGGAGCAGGCATCCTGCGGCCTTCGGGACTTCGGTAGCAGGCGTCTGGACGGATCTGGGGGAACCCGAACGTCATCCCCCGGAAATGCGTCACCATCTGGGGACGGCTGAAAGCATCCATAATGCATACAACTTGTTGTGGGCGCAGACGATATTCGATGGATTCAATACATTGCGTCCCGGGAAACGCGTTTTTAATCTTACGCGGTCGGGCTTCGCGGGAATTCAGCGCTACGGAGTGCTCACCTGGTCAGGCGACGTCGCCCGCAGCTTCGGAGGAATCAGTGTCCAGCTTCCCATGCTCCTGAACATGGGGATGTCCGGGATCGCCTATCATGGTTCCGATCTCGGCGGTTACGCACGGATGCGCACGACGCCTGAGCTGTACATACGATGGATGCAGTTTGGAATGTTTTCACCGACGGCCCGGGCGCACGGCGCAGGGGAAATCGTGCACGGGTACCCCACCGAGCCGTGGATGTTCGGACCCGAAGCTGAGCGGATTTCGAGAGAGTACATACGTCTTCGTTACGCCCTTCTTCCCTACATCTACACGCTCGCCCGCGAGAATTTTGTTACGGGAATGCCTCTCGCCCGTCCCCTTTTCTTTGCCGATCCTGGGAACACCCGGCTCCTGAACGATGCTTCCTCTTATCTCTGGGGAGACGCCTTTCTTGTCTCTCCCGTGGTCGAGCCAGGAGCACGCGAGAAGACGGTCTACCTTCCGAAAGGCAAGTGGATAGACTTCTGGACGGATGACGTTTTCACGGGGGGAGACAGCCTTCGTGTCAGCGCTCCGCTGGATCGGATGCCCCTGTTTGTCCGGGCCGGGAGCATCATTCCGATGGTGCCGGTCATGTCACACACGGACGAACGGCAGATCGACACGCTGATCATTCGGGTGTACCCGACCACGGCCGCAGCGGATTCGTTTACGTTGTATGAGGACGACGGAGAATCGCTGGAATATCAACACGGAGCTTTCGCGCTTACCACCCTTTCCCAGACGCGAATACGCAGCGGGAACGCTGACGAGCTGGTGCTGACGGTGGGGAAGGCCAGGGGTTCTTTTGCTGGTCAGGTGACCAGCCGCACGTATCTGTTTGAGGTCCACACTATCCCGAAAGCACCACGACAGATAATCATTGGCAGTGCTACCGCATCATCTGCGAAGAGCTTGCATCAACTTCGGAGAACAACGGAAGGATTCTGGTTCGACTCGCAGCACAACATCATCTACATTCAGACGCAAGGGAGCGTGGATCGACAGGTTGAAATCCGGCTCAAAGGGTAGCCGTGTAAATTCTTCTAAGCTGGTAAGGGTTCGACAGAGTCCGAAGGGCGTAGTGATCGGTATGGTCCTATACTGACATCACAGCAGAGACGCTGCCTCCTCGTCCAGCATCCAGCGAACCGTCCCGTGCGTCGGCCTGATCATCGACGCCGGGAGGTTTGCCTGTGGTTCACCTGTCCCCAGGATTCGGGCAATCACCGATGCCTTCCGCTTCCCTGCTGCCAGGAACAGTGTTTCGCGTGCGCTGAGGAGGACCGGGAGCGTCAACGTCACCCGCCAGCTCTTGAGCTGGGGGACGAAATATCCGATCGCCATCCTCGATACTTCGTTGAGCGAGTCGGTGCCGGGAAACAGCGATGCCGTGTGACCATCTTCGCCGACGCCCAGCAGCACAATGTCAAAGCGAGGCACACTTCCGCCGAACCACTTCTGCAGTTCCGCTTCATATTCCCTCCCCGCATCTGACGCGGATGCTTCCCCCCGGATTCGATGGACATTGTCCGTGGGGATCGGAATGCGGCTCACCATCTCACGGAACACCATACCGTAATTGCTTGCCGGGTCATCGGGCGGGACCATCCTTTCATCGCCAAAGAACAGGTGAACATGACGCCAGTCGATGGTGCTCTGCACAGGGTCAGCGGCCAGCATCTGGTAGACCCGGAGCGGCGTCTCTCCACCCGCCAGCGCCACAAAACTGAATCCACGCGCTTTAATCGCACGGCCGATGAGATCACGGATTGTCACCGCAGCCAGATGACTCAACTGCTCGGCGTCCTTCGACACCGAGATATCCGGACTTCCGGTCACGGAACGGTCCTTTCACCACTGTCCCCTTCCGACCTGTGGAGCGTGTCCTCCTGCTCCCACCAGCGGCTATCTTTCCAAAGTAATCGATCGGCACCTGGCGGACCCCAGGATCCCTGTTCGTACGGCTGGAGGGCAGGAGCGGCTTCCCCGATCCACCCTCGCCGGATGCCGTCGATGAACTTCCATGCAAGTCCGATTTCATCCTTTCGCGCAAACAACGAGGCATCTCCATTTAGCGCATCGAGCAACAGCCGTTCGTAGGATTCAGGAATCGGCGTTTCGTGAAAGGTCTCACTGTAATGGAAGTCCAATTCTGCCGGCCGCATCATCATTCCTCCGTCGGGCACCTTCGTCATGAAGCGAAGGTGAATCCCTTCGTCCGGCTGGATCGTGATGCTCAGGTGGTTGGTCGACAATTCCGTCACTCCCGAAAGGACGTCGAACATCTGAAGCGGCGGTCGACGAAAGCGTATGACGATCTCGGTCAATTTCTCCTTCAACATTTTTCCCGAACGGAGGTAAAACGGCACTCCCTGCCAGCGCCAGTTGTCCAGAAAGAGCTGGACTGCCGCAAACGTTTCGGTTTCAGAATGCGGGTTCACCCCCGGCTCATCACGGTACCCGTGGTACTGTCCCCTCACTGTGAAACGGGATGACATCTCCTCGGGGATCTCGCGGATACTCCTGAGCACTTTGACCTTTTCGTCGCGCAAGGCGTTTGCTTCAATGGCGACCGGCGGCTCCATCGCCACCAGCGCGAGAAGCTGAAGAACATGGTTCTGAAACATGTCCCGGAGGAGACCTGTCTGATCGTAGAACTCCGCCCGGTGCTCCACGCCCACTGTTTCCGCAACGGTGATCTGGACATGATCGATGTAGTTCCGATTCCAGAGCGGTTCGAAGATGGCGTTGCCGAAACGGAGGACCAGGATGTTCTGTACAGTCTCCTTGCCAAGGTAGTGATCAATGCGGTAAATCTGATCTTCGCTCACCACCTTCAGCAATTCATCATTCAGAGATTCTGCCGTTTGCAGATCACTGCCGAACGGCTTCTCCACGACAATTCTCCTGTAGCCAACCTTGCCCATCGGGGTTAGCAGACGAGCCTCGTCCAGTTTCCGGACAACGATGGGATAGAACTTCGGCGCGATGGCCAGATAGAAGAGCCCGTCTGCATCCTCGCCGTCAGTGCTGTTGATTTTTCCCGCAAGGGCCAGATAGTCATTGAGCTTTTCAACATCGCCGGGGTGGTAAGACAAGAGCCGTGCGAACGACTCCCATTCGTCTTGCGCAAACTCCGCCGGGACGAATGCGAGCAGACCTTCCTTCATCTTGTCGCGAAACGCATCATCGGACAATGGACGCCGTGAAAACCCGATGATCTGCGTGTCCGCCGGCAATCGCCGTTTCCGGAAATTCATGTACAACGCAGGGATCAGCTTGCGGTAGGTAAGGTCGCCGGATGCGCCAAAGATAACGATCGATTTCTTCATGCTTGCACCTCATTCCGTATTTGGCGCACGCTCAATGCGCATGCTTCAATTCGGAACGCTAGCCAGAATCGGACTGTGAAGAGGGACAGGGCTGTCAAGCGTGCTGGTAGGCCATCGCCTTGAGAAGTGTGATCCGCTTTTCTATGGGTGGATGTGTGGCCAGAAGGTCTGCGATGAACCCCTCACGTTCATTGGCTGAGCGTCCCAGGGGATCCGCAATGCAGAGATGTGCGGTTCCCTTTTTTATGGCCTTTGTCGGATCGTCTGCATCCGTGATCTTTTGCAGCGCGGATGCAAGAGCGAGCGGATTCCGGGTCAACTCCGCGCCGGAGGAGTCGGCAAGGAACTCCCGCTGGCGTGAGACCGCCATGGCAAGGAGTTGAGAGATGATGGGCGCAAGGATGAGCGCGATGACCCAGAACACCATCAGAATCCCGAGCCCCCCACCTCCACCTTTCGAGTCCCTCTTCCCTCCACTTCCTCCCCTGACTCCTCCGAACCGGAGCATCCGGGTTCCGAACTCCGTGATGAGCAAGACCGTTCCGATAAGCGCGGCAACGACAGTCATCAGACGGATGTCATAGTTGCGGATGTGGCCCATCTCGTGAGCTACGACCGCCTGGAGCTCCTCGCGGTTCAGCCGTTCCACAAGTCCTTCGGTGACCGCGAGAGACGCGTGCGCCGGATCCCTGCCGGTGGCGAATGCATTGGGGTCCGGGTCCGGCACAGAGTAGACTTTTGGCCGCGGAAGTCCTGAAGCGATCGACATCTCGTCGACGATATTTAGAAGCTGACGGTACTTCGGATCGTTATCCGAAACCGGGACGGCGGTGGCTGAGGCCAGGACTGAAACGTCGCCGTTGAGCGCGCTGCGGGTCGCGCTGACTCCCGCAATCGACATAGCCACCACCGTCGCAATCGGAAACGGAAAGCCCATTCCCTCCTCGCTGCCCGGTCCGAAGCCCAGCAGGAACACATCCAGCCCGAATCCAAGGAATCCGACGAAGAGGACGAAGCCGGCCAACACCACAACGGTGAGCCGCCTGTTGTAGGCCTGCTGCTCGTAAACATTTCTCGGTGTGAGAGGCATCAGTGCGGCTACTTCTTCAGAGAAAGATCTACGTTCGGAACGGCCCGTTCTCCTGCCTCGGTCACCTCGAACAGTTCTGAAGGCTGAAATCCGAACATGCGCGCTATGATGTTCGAGGGAAACACCTGCTGCGCGATGTTGAATTTCGTCGCGATGTCATTGAAGAACTGCCGGGCGAATCCGATCTTGTTCTCGGTGCTCGAGAGCTCTTCCTGGAGCTGCTTCACGTTTTCATTTGCCTTGAGATTCGGGTAGTTCTCGGCAAGTGCAAAGAGCTTGCCGAGGGCTCCGGTGAGGGCATTTTCCTTGGCCGCTGAGTCGGCGACGCCGGAAGCCGTCGTTGCGGCATTCCGCGCCTGAATGACTTTGTTCAGCGTGTCCTGCTCGTACTCCATGTACCCCTTCACCGTATTGACCAGATTCGGAATCAGGTCATGACGGCGCTTCAGCTGAACGTCGATTTGCTTCCATCCGTTCTGGACCTGGTTTCGCAATGTGACAAGCCTGTTGTACTGCGCAATGGCCCAGACAATCAACACCACCAGTACCCCTATCGCGAGAAGAAAGCCCATGGATGCCTCCAGAGTGATTGGTACAGTTGCCTGCTTAACATACGGAGAATTTTCCCCATCGACAATTGACCGGAAATCTCTTCATAATACGGGCGTATTGAACATTTGTTGTCGGATGACTACACCGCTAAGGCTCAAATACAGGCCCTGGCAGTAAAGGCCATAGAGGGGGCGGCGTTGATGAAGAGTCCGGTCGGATAGTAAATCGGATATGAAAGATCGTCACCGGCTGAACATCATCTTCAAGCCGATGAGGATGATCATTGCCCCGAAGACTCTTGCCAGCGTTGTTTCAGGGATTGCCACGGCGACGCGGGCTCCGGCAAGGCTGCCGACGAAAAAACCTGCAGCGAGCAGCGCCGCTGCCGGGACATTCACGTATCCCTGCCGGAAATAGACCCACGCGGCAAGAACGCCCACAGGGAGAACGAGCATCGCTATGGTCGTCCCCTGGGCAGAATGCTGCGACATGCCGAAGAGAAAGATCAGGGCGGGGACGATGATCACTCCTCCCCCGATTCCGACGAGGCCGCTCAATCCTCCCGCAACCAGACCAAGAACAAGGTAGCCTATAGATGTTGTCATAGTGATAGCCCTGCAGGTAGGATGCAGAACGGTGCTTTTTCGGGTCAACTCAGTACCGTGTACCAGGAACCTGTGGAGACATCATATGTGCCGCCGGCGGGTTTCTCCTCCCGCCGGCGTGCAGATGAAAAGTATGCACATACACTTCGTTACTGCAGTTGCAGAGCCACGTAGAAGGTATTGTCGCCACGCCTGACAAGAAGTGCCATACTCCCTTCTTTGCCGGCCACCTCCATCATGTCCCGGAACTCTTTGACTGAACGCACAGGCTGTCGATTGACTTCCTTGATCAGATCGTTTTTCTTCAAACCCGCGTCTTCAGCAGTGCTTCCGGGCGACACGACTGTCACAATCACGCCGGCTTCTTTTCCGTAGCCCAGTGTCTTGGCAAGTTCCGGCGTCAGATCCTGCACTGAAAGGCCAAATCTCTTTATCGAGCTCTGGTCGGGAGACGCGGTACTGGATTCCCGGCCAGCAAGATCCTTGGGGCGCTCTCCCAACAGGACATCAACATCCAACGTCTTTCCATCCCGCAACAGACGAACGGTCGCCTTTTTCCCCGGTTCGGCTTCGGCAACCATGTTGCGCAGCTGGGCGCTGCCTTCGACCTCAGTTCCATTGATGGCGATAATCACGTCGCCCCGCTTGATCCCTGCTTTGTCGGCAGGACCGCCCGCGGTGACGTCACCTACAAGTGACCCCTTTGTCCCCTTCAACTTCAATGCGCCAGCCAGGGCATCATCAATATCCTGGGGCAGCAATCCGAGATACCCGCGGGTGACCTTTCCGTTCGCAACCAGCTGGTGCATGATACTCTTCGCCATATTGACCGGAACTGCAAAACCGATCCCAACATTTCCGCCCGTTCCTGAAGGGTTAAGGATTGCGGTGTTGATTCCGATGACGTTCCCGTCAAGATCTGCCAGTGCACCGCCGCTGTTCCCCGGATTGATGGAAGCATCGGTCTGAATAAAATCTTCATAGTCTGCCAGGTTCATGGACGAACGTCCCTTTGCACTGATGATACCCGCAGTGACGGTGTGCATGAGCTGGAACGGGTTTCCTACGGCAATCACCCACTGGCCGATTTTCACCTGGTCGGAGTTCCCAAGGGACGCGGCCGGGAGATTGCGTGCATCAATCTTTATCACCGCCATATCGGTTTGTGGATCTCTTCCGACCACTTTGGCCGGATATTTCTTCTTGTCATTAAGAACAACCGTCAACTTTTCTGCACCATCAACCACATGGTTGTTCGTCAGGATATAGCCGTCTTCCGACACAATGACGCCAGAGCCCAGGGATCGAACTGTCTGCTTCTGCTCTCCCTGATTCTGGTTTCCAAAAAATCTCCTCAGGAAATCATCACCAAAGAAATCTCTGAACTCGTTCTCCCCACCGGCAAACGGGTTTGTGACGGTATTGACTTGGTCGCTGAAAATGGGCACCACGGAAGGATTGACTTTTGCCGCCGCGGCTTCGAATGCCGCACTGAATTGATTCAACAGATCTTTCCCTTGAGGGGTGACTGTGACCGAACCGGTTTGCTGTGCGCTTTCGCCCGGCAATTGTCCCGGCGAAGACCCCTGCGCAGCTACCCAGAAAATCCCTGCAAAAAATCCCGCCGTCACGAGAAGCACGGCAAGTGTTGGACGCCATCGAACGCTTTTCATAGTAGACTCCCTGCTTGTGAAATGTGGATGTACACCGTGTCTGTCAGAACAGAAACTGCCTTGCAGCAATGAGAAGGAGAATGGTCGCTCCTATGATAATCACGAATGTGATAATCGCGCTTCCGGTCCCGAGCGATATCGGGGCTGGGGGATCCGCTGGAGGTAACGCTTTCCGCGACTCCGGATCCGGCTCCCTGTGGATTTTCGGCGCATGAGCCCTGTGTTTCCATACGACCCCTTCTGGTTCCACCGGGTTTACGAATCTCGCCCGCCTCCTCATTCTGTCCATTGTTCCTCCTGACCATGTCTACCTATAAGAACGTTGGGAATGTGAGAAGAGCATGACGCTGGCATGACAGGTTTGTCATCCAAGGGGGATCTTCACGAAGGGACCGCGGAGAAGCTAAGGTATTATCGGGGGGCACTGCAGTCGCCAGGCGCCCGCGGAGAGATCACGAAAGGAGGGGAAGACGAATGGTAAAACAACTACCTGCGCCGGGTGTGCTCCGGACAGAGATCGATCCGTGATGAACTTCTGCAATCCATTTCGCGATCGCCAGCCCCAGGCCGCTTCCTCCCGGGGCATGATCCCGTGCACCCTCCGCCCGGAAGAATCGCTGAAAAATCTTGTCAATGCTTTCGGCGGGAATTCCGACACCGGTATCTTCGATTTCCACCACAAGTTCATGCCCACTCACCGTGCTCGAAATGCGGATCTCTCCTCCCGGATCGGTGTATTGCACGGCGTTGGACAGAATGGCGCGGAAGAGCTGGCGCAAACGAAGTGCGTCGCCACGCACGTTCGCCTGGTCGTTTGTCCTTAGAACCACATGAAGTTTCTTGGTAGCGCAGAGAATCTGCGCATCTTCGAACAGATCTCGCACGAGATCAGCCATCGGAACGGCTTCATGTTGCAGCACCAGTTGGCCTGCATCGGCCTTTGCCAGCATGAGCAGGTCTTCCACGATGCGTGACATGCGCACGGTCTCTTCAAGATACGTTGTTGCCAGCTTTTCTCCCGCCGCACGCGTTATGGGTTTTGCCAGCGCAAGTTCCGACTCTCCCTTGAGGATTGTAAGAGGCGTTTTCAATTCATGAGCAACGTTTACGGAGAATTCCCGCATCTGATCGAAGGACGCCCGCAGCCGCCGTATCATTTCGTTGATCGTGGTGATCAACTCACCAAGTTCATCGTTCACGTTCCGGGGGGGTACTTGCTGATCCAGATTTTCCGCAGTAATCTTCCGCGCCAACTGGGAGACCTGTCTGATCGGCCGGAAGACAATTCCCGAAAGAAACCACCCGCCGGCAACGCTGACGATGAGCGCGATGGGAGCGAGGACGAGAAAGATCGAGAGAAGATGTTCGAGCACGGCATCCGTGACCTTCTCTGTGTATGCGACGTGGATGACAAAGGGCTCAATCCTTCGTGCGGCCACACGGATGGAACCGCCTTCCGCCGAAGGCATGGACCACAGCATAGTCTGGTCAGACAGAATTTCCGCCCCGGGGAGTATCTGAATGCCGGAAGAGGGAGACTGAAACACAATCCCCCCGGAGCCGGTCGTGAGGATAATGATGTAGTTCCGCGGGTTGACCATAAAATGGTCCACGATCCGCCGTTCGACGTCAGCTGAGAGCCGATCGATGGAAATCCCTCCCGGGACAGTGCTGCGCTCAAGATCCATCAACTTCGCAATCCAGTCCACTTCCTCCGTGAGATTCTTTTCCAGTTCCACCTCTTGAAGCTGGCGGAGATAGACGAACACGCCGTAACCGAAGAGGGTGAATGCCGCCACCAGAATGAGTGCGTACCAGAACGTGAGGACTGACCGGACGGACTTAAGGCTGTGCAGAATGTTCATCGGGGGAGACTTTCAAGACATAGCCCACTCCGCGGACCGTCTGGATGAGTTTCGGGGAAAAGCCATCGTCAATTTTGCGCCGCAGGCGGTTGATGACCACGTCGACGATGTTCGTCTCACTGTCAAAATGCATATCCCAGATGTGCTCGGTCAGAATAATGCGGGAAAGAACCCGCCCCTTGTTTCGCAGCAGATACTCGAGCACCTCGAATTCTTTGTTTGTAAGAACGATCGGCCGCCCGGATCGTTCGACAGACCGGCCGACGAGGTCGACACGCAAGTCCGCAATCGAGAGGCTCGTTCCCTGGGCATCTGTGGAGGCTCTCCTCATGATGGCCCGTACTCGTGCCAGAACTTCGGAGAACGAAAAGGGCTTGGGGAGATAGTCATCCGCACCCAGGTTGAGGCCGTCGATCCGGTGTTCCACATCGGCCTTGACAGAGAGGACGAGGACGGGAGTGGTGTTCCTGCTCGCCCGTAGCTCCCGCAGCACATCCAGGCCGTTCATTTTCGGCAACATAATGTCCAGTATGATTGCGTCATACTCGTTGCCGAGTGCCATGCGTAATCCCTGTGCACCGTCTGCCGCGATATCAACAGAATAGGATTCCGCCTGAAACCCCTTCTTCAGGAAGAGTGCGACCTTTCGTTCGTCTTCGACAATCAGGATGCGCATGCGGGAATATACGGTCTCCTTCAGCGCTTTTCAAGTGGTACTTGCAGTTGTGTGGACTGAAGGACGTTGTTGTTTGCAGCCACCACGGCGTCCCCGAAATCCTTCGCCAGATTGTCGACTAGCATGCGCACCTGCGCTCCGCCGTCGACGGGAACAATCAGTGTTGCGCCACGCGACCATGTGCAGGCATCCACAAGAGCCCTCGGCTCCCGCGCAGGAGTGACCTCCTCCATGAGATCGAAGCTGCAGGTGCATACGTATCCCCCTGGACGCTTCATCTGCCCGGATAGCAGCGTGTCGTTCAGACTCACATATAGATAGGGTTTTCCAGGAGTTTTCTTCCATTCCTCTTCGTTAAGCACGCCGATGCCGGCAAGCCGAAGTCGGAGAACGACGGCCTCCCGCACTTGCGGATCTGTCAGCCCGGATGAAGCCAGCGATTTCCCTTCAACGTGCACGCTGACGAACACTCTGTGGACTCCCTTCAATGAACCTTCCGATCCCCCGTTTCTCGCATGAGCCACCGTCATTGAACTCAGCAGTAGCATCGCTGCAACGATTGCTGCTAATTCCCGTGTCTTCATTTCCACTCCTCTGGCTGTGATTGAATCCTCGCTACGAACTCCTGCACAGTGTAACGAGTGGAACATGACGAAATGATGACGGGCGAATTACGAAATGTTCATGGTGGTGGCAGACCAGACCGGGATTCCTCATAATGATGGAAAGCGATGTTCTCCACGTCTGCAGGTGCAAGAGTTGAAGTCTGGCGGGAGGGGGGCCTTTATGACTGTTCTGTCATCTTGCTTTCATGTTCTGTTCATCTCCCCATCGTCCTACTCTATAGGGGGTCAGAAGACAGGCAGAGAAAGGCCGGGCCTGAATGAGCTCCACTCCACACAGAGGTTCCCGCCGGGGCTCTCGGTCATCATGAGCGAAACGGGTTGCGGATCGCGTCGACTGCGCAGCCTTCCCGGTGTGCATTTGACATCGCAGATGTGGTAGACGGGCCCCCTCTACCCTGATAGTAACAACTCGGGAACCACCGCAATGCGAAAGACGAGGGGCTCACGCGCGTTCCATGACCTGATCGTCGTAGTCATTGTCAGCCTGCTGACACTGACAGCAACCCTCTGGATTGATCCTTTTGCCAGAACTGTTTCATGGATCTACAGGCATGACAACTGGAAACTTGACGAATTCTTTACGATGGTGCTCGTACTGGTCATCGGTCTCGGGATCTACTCCTGGCGGCGATGGCGGGAACTGGTAAAGGAAATCCATGAGCGTAAACGTGCTGAAGAGCAAACCCGGACGCTTAATTCCACTCTTGAAAGCACTCTCAACGAAGTCAGGGCTTTGCGGGGATTTCTCCGCATCTGTGAATCGTGCCAGCGCATTCAGGACTCCTCCAGCTCCTGGGTTTCACTCGAATTGTACATTCAAGCCAAATCAGAGGCGAGATTCGCTCACGGACTCTGTCCTGATTGCGCCAGGAAGGCCTACGGAGGAAAAGCGCTGGAACCGGGCACAGGCACGGACCGACCTCGCCGCACGTGAGGGATTCTCTCGGCATCACGGCCGCCGTAACCGGGAGCGCTCCGCCGGTCCATCGGGTTCACTACAGAACCATACCGGAACCCATCGCCGCGTCACTCCTTCAATCCAGTGGTGGCGATCCCTTTGACAAACCACCGCTGCCCTATGATCAGAAGGAGGAGTATCGGGAGAACACTCAGGACCGATCCCGCCATGAGCAGATCGTACCTCGTCACCATGACGCCCGATTGAAGGTTGGCCAGACCCATAGTCAAGGTAGCGTTCTCCACGCTGGACAGATAAATTACCGGACCCAGCAGATCGTTCCAGTATGTCATGAACGTGAAGAGTGCCAGCGTCGCCAGCGCGGGCTTGGAGAGCGGGAGAACGATCGACCAGAGAATTCTGAACTTCCCGCAGCCGTCCATGCGGGCGGCATCCTCCAGATCGGTGGGGATCGTGGCATAAAACTGTCTTAGAAGAAACGTCCCGAAGGCACCCCCGAAAAACGCGGGAACAATCAGCGCGTACAGCGTGTCGATCAACCCCAGGAACTTCATGATCAGAAACACAGGGATCATGGTCACCTGCGCCGGAATCATCATGGTCGCGAGCAGCACGAAGTACAGAACTGTGTTCCCCCGGAATTTCATCCTGGCGAACGCATATGCCGCCAGCGAACAACTGCACAGTTGACCGATGGTTGCGCAGATGGCAATGGTGAAGCTGTTCAGAAGGAGAGTCCCCAGCGGGAGAACCTCCATGATGGCGCGATAGTTCTTCAGATGTATTTGGCGCGGGATCCACTGCGGGGGAACACGGAAGATATCCTGCTGGTCCATCATTGACGTCGACACCATCCAGAGGAACGGACCCACCATGACCGCGCCTATAGCCGTAAGAAGGATGTATCGCGCTATGGTCCGGATCCTCCTAGCCATAAAACACCCATCGCTTCTGGATCCTGAACTGTATGAGCGTCACCACGAAGATGGCTGCGAACAACACGTACGAGAGAGCTGCAGCCTTCCCCATCTGAAAGAACTGGAACGCATTCTGGTAGATGTAGTAGCTCATCGTGAGCGTCGAGTTCGCAGGCCCCCCTTTTGTGAGGACGTACGTCTGCTCAAACACCTGGAAAGAATTGATCAGCGTGATGACAATGACGAAGAACGTCGTCGGCGAAAGCATCGGGAGCGTGATATGCCGGAACTTCTTCCAGACGCCCGCACCATCAATGGTCGCGGCATGATAGAGATCCTGAGGGATATTCTGAAGTCCGGCAAGGAAGATGACCATCGAGTACCCCAGCCCCTTCCAAACTGTCACGATGACCATCGCAGGAAGGGCCCAGGATGTGCTGTCAAGCCACGCCGGTCCCCTGATTCCGAAGAAGAGATCCAGAAGATAGTTAAGCAGGCCGTACTCCGGATTGTAGATCCAGCTCCAGACAAGAGCAACGGCGATCATGGAGGAGACGACCGGGAGGAAATACGCAGTGCGGAAGAAGACAATCCCCTTCAAGGTGGTGTTTGCCGCGAGTGCAAGTGCGAGGGAGGCGACGACCGACAGCGGAACTGCCAGGAGGATGAAATAGACGGTGTTCCAAACGACTTCCCAGAACAGATCCGATTGCCAGAGTGTGATGTAGTTCTCCAGCCAGATCCATTCCGGAGTTGTGATGATGTCCCAGTGCGTGAAGCTCATGAGAAACGACACCGCGACCGCGCCTGCACTGAAGAGCGCCAGTCCGATCAACGTCGGAAGGAGATAGAGATACGGCTCAAGGACGCGAAAGGTTCTGGTCGGTCTCATCATGCCCTGGCGTTCAATCCCTGACGCGATACCGTTCCACTTTGTCGGGATCAGGCTCCACGCCAATCCCCGGCATGCCGGAAAGGGGCACTCTTCTGTCGGAAAATTCCATGGGCCCTGCCACCATGTCGTCTCGAAGGAACTGGGGTCCGTTCAGGTCGACGGGCATGGTGATGCCAAACGCACTGAAGACCTGTGCGGCGGCGTAGAGGGCGATGCGCCCCTCAGTCAATCCGCTGCCGAGCAGCATCAGGTCTGCAGCCAGCGCCATCTCCGCCATCTGCCGGGCCCAGAAAATCCCACCGACCCGGCAGAGCTTAATGACAAGCCCGTTAAGGGCCCCCAGGCGGACATGCTGCAAAAGGTCGCGCGGAGAGTATATCGACTCGTCCAGCACGATGGGGATGTCGGAACGGCGCACAAGCTCCGCGTACCCGGTGATATTGCCGGCCGCGAGCGGCTGTTCAATCACCTTCACACCCAGGAGTGCCAGGTCGCGGGCCAGACGCACTGCCCTGTTGTAGTCCCACCCCTGATTTGCATCCACCCAGACCGGTTTTCCGCCGGCAACCCGCATGACCTCCTGCATGAGTTCCAGATCAGTATCGGGGTGGATTCCGGTTTTCACCTTGAATCCGTGATAGCGCTTCGCCTTTCCTTCCTCGGTTTGCCGCACCGCCTCTTCAATGGAATGCGTGGAAACAACGTAGCAAAGGGACACGGGACTTTCGTGCCCCCTCCCCAACAGCGCGCCGATAGAGATCCCCCGCTGCTTACCGACGAGATCGTGGAGTGCCATGTCCACGGCGGATTTGGCGATAGGCTGCCCGATCTGAATGCCCGGAGCGATCACTGC
>Ga0316605_10000716_pt1 | contig 21356 bp, 21 predicted proteins | sample OWC_soil_day20_n_FD_207666 | JGI IMG/M metagenome (GOLD analysis project Ga0316605, IMG submission 207666) | Wetland soil microbial communities from Old Woman Creek delta, Ohio, United States - OWC_soil_day20_noCT | ecosystem: Environmental > Terrestrial > Soil > Wetlands | place: USA: Ohio...
TGATGCCGTAATGATCGGCGTGGATGGCCACGGGGACCGTGATCCCGAGCTCGTTGCAGAGAGCGTCGGTTTCCCTGGCAATGCTCCACGATGTCACGGCGCAGTAGGAGCTTGCCCCTCCCTCGGACTTGGCGATCTCGATGATCACCGCGGCCTTCGCTCTTTGAGCGGCCTGGAGAGTTCCACGAATGACAAAATGGTTCCTCCCGTTCGCCGCAATGGTCATAGCTTTGCCTTTCGCGATCATCGCCCGGTCGATCACCTTGCCGCTCACCAGCAGCGCCCTGGAGTTTGGAAACAGATTGACAACGTTCGGCGGACGGCCGATCCGCAGCGCTTTGTTGAAGTCTTTGAGACTGGATGCCATGAGGATTCTCCTTTCTGTCTCAATTGCAGAACGCGATCATATCAAGCCCGTCAGGGCTCGTCAATTCAAAGCGAACCATCTTTGTATCCCCCTAAAGAGCCTTTCTTCCTTCATAGAAAGCTTTGACGTTAAGATCGTGGAGCTTGGGTACCAGAAGGTTCTTGATGGCGTTGATGAATCGTTCTTCTTTCATATCGGAGAAGAAGTTGGAGAAGGCACCGACAAGGACGACGTTTGCTGCCTGGACATTCCCAAGCTTTTTGGCGATTTCCTGCCCGTTGATGATATAGACGTTGTCCTTGAAATGCTTCTTGAATGTTTTCTCTACCTCCTGGGGGTATGTCATCTGTCCTAAGGCGACTGCAGGAGGGTAGATCTCCTGTCTGTTGATGACGATCTTCCCTTGGGGTTTTACCCAGTTGATGTACCGAAGGGCTTCGAGGAGCTCAAAGGAGAGGAGGAAATCGACATCACCGTATTTGATGAGGGGTGAGTAGACCTTCTTGCCGTATCGAAAGTGGGTGGTTACATCACCTCCTCTCTGGGCCATACCGTGGACCTCAGCCTTTTTCACATCGTAGCCGGCCTTGAGAAAAACCTCTGCAAGGATATTACTGGCGAGGATGGTTCCCTGACCACCGACACCGGAGAGAAATACATTGGTTGTTTTTCCGTTCTTCATCGTCGACCTCCCTCTTGTAGCCTACAGCCGATAGCTGATAGCCCTCAGCAGCTTCTCAATCTCTATCTTTTTATTATCAACTCCACGCTCCATGTATCATGAACCATGCGATTTCTTCCCCGGTGCAATCGCTTCGTACTTACAGATCTGCACGCAGACCTCACAACCCACACACTGGTCCGGATTGATATAAACCGTTCCTTTTCTTTTGTGGCCGTCTTTGGTCTCACCAGCATTTTCCCTCCAGCTGATAGCAGGGCAGTTCACTTCAAGACACATCTTGCAGCCTCTACAGTTGTCGGTTGAGATGGTATATATCGGGTTCTTGAACTTTTCCATGGGGTTGGCACGGCGGAGGAGCACGCAGGGGGAGTCTACTGTGATGATGACCGATGCATCATCACGGGCCGCCTCTTCCTTGATAGCTTCCATCGTTTCTTTAACATGATAAGGGTTGACTTTTCTGATGTGTTTCACTCCCACGGCCTTGACGAGATCCTCGTAATTCACCATTGATGCAGGCTCGCCTTTCACGGTAAAGCCCGTTCCGGCAGTCTCCTGCTGCCCTGTCATGGCCGTAATCCTGTTATCGAGAATAAGGGTTGTTGAATAACCCTTGTTGTAGACGACGTCCATGAGGGGCGTAATACCGGAATGGAGGAAGGTCGAATCACCGATGACGGCACAGATCTTTCCGACAGCCTCTTTTCCAAGGACTTTTCCCGCACCGTACGCACCGCCGACTCCAGCGCCCATACATGTTGAGGCGTGCATGGCCGAGAGAGGTGGTGCGACTGCCAGCGCATAACAACCGATATCGCCGAAAACATAAAGCCCTAGTTTCTTAAGGGCATAGAAAAGTGGCCTGTGAGGACAGCCGGCACAAAGATTCGGTGGTCTTCTGGGTAATTCGTCCGGCTTCACCCTTCCCTTTGGTGCAACATACTTTTTCCCAGTTACAGCCTTAGTGAGAGAGTGCTCAACGATGGTAGGGGTCAATTCGCCAATAGCAGGAATGAGGTCTTTACCATGCCCTACTTTGATGCCCATAGTCTTGATCTCTGTTTCGAGGAATGGGTCAAGTTCTTCAACGATGAAGATCTTTTTGACCTTCTTGGCAAAACCGGCAATCATCTTTTTGGGAAGAGGCCAAACCATGCCGAGTTTGAGAAAAGAGTACTGAGGGAAAACATCCTTGGTGTACAGGTAAGAGACCCCGGAGGAAATAAACCCGATAGAGGTATCATTGATCTCCATGGTGTTGAAGGGAAATTCCGTGTCCGCATATTCAGACAGTTTTGCTGTCCTCTCTTCTATGGCAACCCTTTTGAGCCTGGCATACATGGGTACCATCACGTACTTAGGCGTTTCTTTACGGTCAAGACCTTTCGGCATCATTGATTCCTGCCTCTCATCCGATTCCACTGGTGAATCACAGTGAGAAACCCTGGTCTCAGTCCTCAAAAGCACTGGTGTATCAAATCTCTCGCTGATATCGAAGGCGATCCTGGTAAAATCCTTACACTCCTGAGAATCAGCCGGTTCAAGCATCGGCACCTTTCCGAAGCGGGTCCAGTTCCTGCTATCCTGTTCATTCTGTGAACTATGCTGGCCCGGATCATCGGCCACAACAATTACAAGTCCGCCTTTTACGCCGGTGTAGGAAATGGTCATAAAAGGATCAGCGGCTACATTAAGCCCCACATGTTTCATACAGGCAATCGCCCTTGCTCCGGCAAGAGAAGCACCATATGCAACTTCCACCGCTATCTTCTCGTTAGGAGACCATTCCGTGTAAATTTCCCTATATTTGGATAGTTCAGCCATAATCTCACTGCTTGGTGTGCCGGGATAGGCGCATCCGACAGTAACACCGGCCTCCCATGCACCTCTGGCCACGGCCTCATTCCCCTGCAATATATTTTTCATTTCTCCTCCTCATGGCTTACTGATGATCCTTCCACATACCGTACTTCTCTCTCAGGGCTCTGTGGAAAACCTTGCCAGGGCCTATTCTTGGCATTTCATCACCCTTGATAAAGACAACGTTTTTAGGGACCTTATAACCGGCTATCCGGCCTGTGCCGACAACGTGTGCCTCGCTCACTGCATCTATTTCGGCGACCTGGCCGAGATTGAACAAACGGTTCTGAAGAAAAGAAAGATGAGGGCAGGCTCGAGAGAGATCGTCCCGAGGGCTATCGCCTTTTCGAAAAACCCATAGCTCTTTTTAAAGCACGCGAGCGAAACACCGCTCCTTTTTATCCTTCAAGGGGTTTAAGCATTTCGATCTTTGCTCGGCTCCTGATATGGTCGAGCCATTCCCTGAAAAGGGACTGGTTTTTGAGACGCACGAGCATGTCTCGATAGAGTTTCTTTTCCTCTTCGAATTTGCTCCTGTCAACGTCCTGTTCGCCTTCCCACCGGATGACGAACACGCCCTTGTCATTATGGAACACGTCGTCCGCGTATCTCTTTTTCTGGCTCAGGCTGAAGGCCGCCTCCTGGAGTTCCTGAAAATGCCCGATTTGATGAATCGTATCCTGCCTGCTTATAAATTCCGTAGTTTTGGTTTCAAGGCGGCCTTCCTTTGCCAGCGCCGCCCAGTCTTTGCCTTCTTTCAGTTTCTTGAGGTAGTCTCCTGCCGCGGACTTGGCCATCTGGCTTGCAAGGTGATTGACGTAGTCCTCTCTCACCTGGTCTTTCACATCGTCCAGCGCAGGGAGGACTGAGGGTTTTTTGTCTTTCGCCTGGAACACATAGAACTTTCCGCCGGCTTCCACGAGGTCGCTCACTTCCTCCTTTTCCATGGAAAAGAGAGTCTGTCGCAGTTTCTCCTGGTTTCCCACATCCGGTATGGCATCCGTCTGGGAGAAATACGCTGTTTCTTTCACCGGAGCCTTGTGCTCAGCGGCGTACTTCGCGAGGTCTATCTGATAGGGCATGCGATCAACAAAGGACAGGGCCTTTTCATGGGCCATGTCCGTTGTAGCGGTTTTCTGGAGCATTGCAAGGATCTGGCCTCTGGCCTCTTCCAGGGACTTGGTCTTCGCTTCTTTGACATCTTCGACCTTGATGATGTGGTACCCGAAGGGCGTTCTTATCAGCTCGCTGATCTCATCTTTCTTGAGCTTGAAGGCGGCATCCTCAAAGGGTTTGACCATCTGGCCTGCGGAGAAGTATCCGAGATCCCCGCCGTTATCCTTCCCGCTCGGATCCTCGGTGTTCTTCTTGGCAAGTTCTGAAAAGTCTTCACCCCCTCGTGCCTGCTGCAGAACGGCCGTGACCTTTTGCTTGACCTTGTCCTCCTCTTCCTTGGAGGCATTCTCCGCCAGCCTGAACAGGATGTGCCTGGCCTTCACCTGCTTCTTTTCCTTGAAGGTGTCCAGGTTGTCTTCGTAGTAGTCCTTGATTTGGTCCTCACTCACCTTCATCTGGTCTTTGTAAGCGTCAGGATCAAAGACAACGTAGGCGACCTGGATTTTCTCAGGAATCCGGTAGGTCTCCTTGTGGTCATCGAAATACTTTGCCATAGCCGCCGGTTCTACCTTCACCTTGTTCTTGAATTGATCCGGCTTGAATTCCACGTAGCTAATTTTCACTTTTTCATTTGCGAAAGTGTATTGCTCCAGAACTTCCTGATCCGTCACCGGCGTGAGGGTCGTGAGGAACTGCTCTACTTTGTCTTGTAGGATCTCTCTGGCAACGACCGCTTCGTAATCCTCGGGCGTCATGCGGTGGTTTTGCAGGACAGATCGGTATCTCGACTCGTCGAACTGGCCTCTGAACTGGAAAGCCGGATTGGACATGATTCTATCCTGGATCTCCTTTTCAGTCACATCGAGTCCGATCTTTTTCGCTTCCTGGCTGACGAGCTTCTGGGTGATGAGGCTATCGAGCGCTCTGTTCTTCAAATCGAAGACTTTGAGGAGATTGTCGCTCCACATCCCCCGGTATTCTCTCTGGAGAGCTTCCAACATGGTCCGGTAATTTTTCTCGTATTCAACAGCCGTAATGATCTCATCGTTGACAAGAGCAATCTTAATCCCCTCACGGGCACTGAAGGAATACCCGAAGTAGAACACAAAGACGATGGCGATGATAGCGATCAGGGCCTTAATCAAGTAGGACTTGGCGTGCCTTCTCATCAAGCTGAGCAACATGAAGCTTTCCTCCCGCACAATGGGAAACAGGATCTCCCCTCTCTGATCAAAGGGGACCTAAAGTGTTTTATATAACATTCCTCCATTCCCTTGTCCAATGGATTTTGCCAACGGTTGTGAGCCCTTGGAACGAAAAAAAAGATACCAGGGTCCCACTGATTCGTTCCTTTTGGGGGCCGGTTCTTGACGAGCGTGGAGGAAGCGAGGTAAAAGGAAAGTGAGGTGTTCGTTCCATGTCCCACGTCGCCACAGGGTTGGACCTTTTCAGGGATGAGTCGTGGAAACAGTGTGGGAAAAGCCGCCTGGGCCTGCTCTCCAATCAGGCGTCACTTGACTCCCGCTGCGCTACGGCGAAAATCGTGATCTCGGAGGTTCTCCCCGGCCGGCTTAAGGCTCTGTTCGGGCCACAGCATGGGTTCGGCGGAGAGGATCAGGACAACATGGTCGAAACCGAGCACTCTCATGACCGGGAACTCGACCTTCCTGTTTTCAGTCTGTATTCGGAGGTCCTGGAGCCTTCCTTCGAGATGATGGATCTGATTGACGGCCTGATCGTAGATCTGCAGGATGTGGGCACAAGGGTCTACACCTTCGCATCCACTGTGCTCGGTTGCATGAAGGCGGCGGGCCGTTCAGGCAAGGAAGTCATTGTCCTGGATCGACCCAACCCCCTTGGCGGCGTCAGGGTGGAGGGAAACCTTCTCAAGCCTGAGTTCTATTCCTTTGTGGGACCCTACCGCCTTCCCATGCGTCATGGTCTGACCCTGGGAGAAATGGCACGCCTTTTTAATCATGTTTTCGCTCTTGATTGTGATCTCCGTGTGGTTCCTATGAAGGGATGGCGCCGCTCCATGCTCTGGCCCGAAACCGGTCTGAGATGGATGATGCCCTCTCCGAACATGCCCGTATCTGAAACCGCACTGGTTTATCCGGGCCAGGTTCTCTGGGAAGGAACCAATGTCTCTGAAGGAAGAGGGACCTGCCGCCCCTTTGAGTCGTTCGGCGCTCCCTTTCTGGATCCCGCGGTAATTCGAAGCAGGGTTGCAGCTGAAGACACGGAGGGATGTTGCCTGCAAGACATTTCTTTCCGCCCAACCTTTAACAAGTGGCAAGGGGAACTCTGCCGGGGTTTCTTCATCCATGTCACGGATCCTCTCACCTTCCGGCCCTATCGGCTTTCCCTCGCTCTCCTATCGGCAATCCTGGCTGCCCATGGCCCGGATTTCAGATGGAAAGAGCCCCCTTACGAATATGAGTACAGCAGACTGCCGATTGACTTGATTCTGGGTGATTCGTCTTTGCGGGAAGACCTCGAGGGATTCGTAGAGTTGAATTCGCTTCGAGCTCCGTGGGAAAAAGAGCTATGCCAATACCTTGAATGGCGTGAATCGTTTCTTCTGTACCGCTGAACTAAAAACCCCCCGTCTGCAAGACGAAGGGTCCGTCGATCTCTTTCAATGTTCAACGACCAATTTTCAATGATCAATGTTCAATGATCCTACTCCCCTCCCATGGCTTTCAGAAGCTTGACGCCAATTTGCACGTATTCCTTGCCCAGCTTTTTTGAAATCCACTCCCTTGCGCTGGGTGATTTCAAGGTCATGGCGAGGAGTTCTCTCACCAGTTCACGTTCTTTCTTATCTATCATCAGAAGGGCACCGGTTTTGTCTGCCAAACCAACCGGCACGTCGTCTTTCTCTTCCATATCAGCCTTCTCTTACTTCTTCTGCCCGCCGCTAATCCACTTGTCTATCGCTTCTTTGTCGAATCGCCAAACCCTTCCAATCCTTATAGCGGGTATTTTTCCTTCAGCTGCATATTTGCATATGGTAATCTCGTGGAGTTTCAGATACTTTGCTAGTTCTTTCGTGGTCATAATCTGTGGCATGTTAAACTCCCCATGTCGGCTTATGTGAGGTGTCCTATTGCTTGTTATTTTTGTATAATATTTATAATCCCTAAAGCCGGTAAAGTCAACAAAAAACTGTTAATACTAGTTAAAAACATCTTATTTTTAAATAGTTAGTGTCTATTGCCTTTTTACAAACTCCATTCTTAAAAATTAAGGATAACTACAGGTTATGGAACGAAAAAGAGTTGCGGTAATCTTGCTCATCGGCCTGCTCAGCCTCTCCGCAGCAAAACCTTATGTGAAACAGGTCTATGACGGCGATACCCTGGCCATGAGCACAGGTGAACAGGTGAGGTACGTTGGGGTGGACACTCCTGAAATCGATCACCAAGGGGGCAAGAGTGACTTTCTTGCTCATGAGGCGCGGCAATTCAATGCGAAGCTCGTGCAGGGCAAGCAGATCCGCTTGGAGTTCGATCAGGAAAGGAACGACCATCACGGTCGACTTCTTGCTTATGTTTTTTTGGAAAACGGCGACATGGTCAATGAGCTTCTGGTGAAAAAAGGATTTGCTCGCGTGCTTCCGAAAACACCTAACCTCAAGCACTTCGCTCTGTTGCTGGATGCCCAAAGGCGAGCCATGACCGAAAGGCTTGGGATATGGCAGAAAAAACCGGAAAGACCGGAACGCTCTTACATAGGCAACTCGGCTTCTTACCGCTTCCACAGGCCGACCTGCTCCTTCGGCAAGGCCGTATCCGGTCATCATCGCGTCCTGTTCGAGAGTGCATACAAGGCTTACTGGGAAGGGTACAGCCCCTGCAGGCAGTGCAAGCCTTAAAAAAGGCGCACGGCTCGCGGCGCAAGGTACACGAAGAACGGTGCACGACGCACGGAGCACGGTTCACGGAACACCTGATCTGCGCTGACCTTTTTCCCGATTGCCACTAACCGCGCGCCGTCTACCCTGCACTCTTTTTCGTGCGCCCTGAGCCCTATTTCAATGTTGCGAGCTTATTCTGCGCGATCTTCGCTTCACTCGAACTCGGGTAGTTCTTCACCACTCTGTTCAGGAGCAGTTTGGCGCTCGTCTGATCCTTGATTTCCAGGAAAGCAAAAGCCTGGCGCAGCAAGGCGCTGGGGACTTTGTTGCCCTTGGGATATTTCTTGATCACCTCTTGATAAGCCAGGATCGCCTGCTCATACTGCTTCACGGCCATGTAGGATTCACCGATCCAGAAGTGAGCATTGTCCGCCCGGTCGGATTTCGGGAAGGTCCTCAGAAACGTCTTGAACCCTTCAATCGCCTCTTCGTATTTTCCGTCCCTGTACAGGGCAATCGACTTGTCGTAGAATTCCGTCTCTTTGGTCTTCGGTTCTACCGCAGGTGAAGGCGTTGGCTCCGGTTTCACCGCAGGCGAAGGCTGCTCGGCCTCTTGGCCCGGCTTAGGCTGAGCAGAGGGCAGGTTGAGGTACCGGTGGTGCTGTTCGACTATGCTCTCCAGGGTCGCCACTCTTCCGGACATGGAGTCCTGATCCCCCAGATCTCGTTCAACCGCCCGCTTTAAGACCCGTTCGTTTTCCTCGATGCGGCCGTTCAATCTCCTGACCTGCTCCTGGACTTCGTCGATGTCCGTTCGCAGGCTCACCTGCCCGGATTGGACCTTGGTGTCTAAAGCGCCCTCAAGGGTTTTCAGCCTCCTGTTGAGGGCGATGACCTGGTCGTTGAGATAAGCGATGTCGTTGTCGTAAACACAGGCAGAAAGGAAAACAAGCGTCCCCAAGAAAAGAAAAACACACATCTTTCTTGTCATGCCCTTGCACCCCCCTCTATAGAGCATGAGCCGACCGGTTGCCCCGAGTCGGCTCTGCCCTTGTTCAACCTTCTCTTCTAAAGGAGATGAAAATTACATGGAGAGTTTAAAATCATCCCTTCTGTTCTTGGACCAGCATTTTTCATTCTTTTCTTTGCAGGTCGGTTTCTCTTCGCCATAGCTGATGGTGCTCATCCTGTCCATGGAAATTCCAAGGGCATTGAGGAATTTCTGGGCAGCCTTCGCTCTCCTGTCGCCCAGAGCCAGGTTGTACTCGTTGGTGCCGCGCTCATCGCAATTCCCCTCAATCTTCACCTTGTAGGTAGGATTGGCTCTCAGCCAAGCGGCTTTCTTTTCCAGAATCGCTTTTGCATCCGCCTTGATCTCTGACTTGTCGTAATCGAAGTAGATGCCCTCGGCCTCGAACGCCCTGACCTCCTGAGCCTTATCCACGCCCGCTGTACTGGGGGCAGCGGCAGGTGCGGCAGCACTCGGGGCCGCTGCAGGAGCAGCCTCGCCGGTGCCTACCTGTTTCTTTGCGCAGGAGCTCATCATCAGCATCGTCCCGCACGCAAATGCCAAAACAACCAAGACCACCATTAACTTTCTCATCACTCTTTCTACCTCCTTCATTATTCTAGTTTTTCTTCTAAACTCTTTCCTTCTAAATAATATAACATAGCACTTCAAATTCTGCATTTCAAGATTTTAGTATGTTTAACCTAATTTTTTTTATCACTTCCCTTTGGCCCAAAACGGTGCCCTTTCAGCCCTAGTTGGGACAGATCCCTGCCCACACCTCACAAGAACACCATCCTGCCTCAGGGCGACCAGGAGGGAGAAGTCTGCTCTCCTTTGAAGTTTGTAATTCTCCTTTGATTCTGACCGTTTGCATTCATAAGGTAGATATGAAACCCGCCTTCCCTGTTGGTGCTGAACATGAGATGCCTGCCGTTCACGTACCAACACGGGTCTTCATTGTTCCCCTGCCCCGCTGTCAGTTGCCTCAACCCTCTTCCGCCCGGTTCGATCGTGAAAATGTTGAAGCGCCCCTCATCCATCCCCGTATAAGCAATCTTGTTCAAACTGGACCAGGAGGGGGAAGTGTTGTAATTGCCCTCAAAAGTGATTCTCTCTTCTCTTCCGTTCACAAGATCTTTGACATAGATCTGGGGACCGCCGGACCTGTTGGAGACAAAAGCGACTTTTGTGCCGTCCGGCGAGAACGTGGGTGACACATTGATCCCCCAGTAATTAGTGAGACGATCCATAATCTTGCCACTCAGATCAATCCGGTGGATGTCCATGTTGTCTCCCACGTTCAGGGTCAGGGCGACGCTCTGGCCGTCGGGCGCCCAAGCCGCGCCGGTGTTCAATCCTTTCCGAGCGGAGACCCTGGTGGATCTCCCTGAGCCGACATCCATCAGATAAAGAGCAGGCCCTTCTCCATCTTTGTAAGAGTTGTAGAAGATCTTGTCTCCTTGCGGAGACCATCTCGGCAAGAGGGCAATGCTCTTGTCATGGGTGACCTGCTTCAGATTGTACCCGTCATAATCGCAGACGTAGATCTCCTTGTTCCCTGTTGCCGTGCCTACAAAAGCGATCCTGGAAAGGAACATCCCTTTCTGGCCTGTGAGGAGATACATGATGTCATTGGAAATGCGGTGCATCAAGGCCCTGTGCTCATCCACCCTGCCGAGGATCCGCTTGCCGAGGATCTGGCGGCCCCTGAACACATCGAAGAGCCTCACCTCCGCCTCCACGCTCTGGCCGATGCACGTGTAGGTTCCCTTCAGCAGAAGATCCGCGCCGATCGTGATCCAGTCCCTGAACTGGATCTCATTCACTGCGAAAGCGGCCTTGTTTTCTTCCAGGAACGCGGCCTTGTCTATCGGGATGAAGTAACCGCTCAGATCCAGGTCATTGGAGATAACCCCGGGCAGGTTTGCGGCTAAATCCGGTTGCTCCTTGCTCTGGGATGCGTCTTTGAAATCAGGGATCGCGATTTTGATCTTCTGCACAGAGGGGGAGTTGATGTCAATGAAGATCCTGGCTTCCCCGAGACATGGGAAAAGGCACACCAGCAGCAACGGTACAAAGAGGCTAATTCTCTTTAAGGTCTTTAAGGTTGAAGTTGATTTCAAGTTCATCATGGGTCATCCGATATCCTTCCGGAAAAGGGGGTAGTGGATTGGAACGCTCGATCGCTTTGGAAACCGATTCATCGAAAAGGACGTCCGTGGAGCGTTTCTCAAATCGAGTCCGCAGGATGGTGCCGTCTCTTTTGACCGCGAGCACCACGATCGCCTCAAGGTCTTTCCTGCTTTCCAGTGCCGAAGGGTAATGCCAGTTGCTTTTGATCAGGCTTTCGACCTCCATCTGATAGATCTGCATGGCTGTCCCGCCTGGAGGGCCTCCGCCCCCTGTGCCACCCGGTTGTCCTGTTCCTCTCCGACCTCCGGCTCTGTTCTCCAGGTTTGCAAGAGCCTTGTCAAGGTGTTCTTCAGTCCTGACCTTTTTTTCTATTTTCGAAAGCGCCTTGTTGAGCAAGTCCGCCGGCGACTCCTTGGGTTTTTCTACAGGCGGTGTCTCCTTTTCAAGCGTTTTCTTCGCGATCACAACAGGTTTTTCTTCTCTTTTCGGTAACTCTTCGATCCTCTTAGCTTGCGTGTCCGGTTTTGAGACCGTTTCAGGTTTCGGAGGCGCTCCCCCCATGCTTTCAGAGCCGCCTCCGCCGGGCATCTCCACGAGGTTGACCTCGTAAACGATCCCGTCAAAAGACCGTCTCGCCGAAAAGGAATCGGGAATGAAAAGAATGGATGAAAAGACGGCTAAATGGAACACCACGGACAGGGTGATCACAGAGCTCCACTTCACATCGTCCTGTGTGTCTGTCATCCATCCAGCCTTCATGGGTTCTCTCCACGACTCACGCTGAACGGCTTCTGTGCGAAGCCCTTCAGCAATCAATCCAGGGGCTGGGTCACCATGCCCAGCTTGGTGATGCCCGCCTTTTTGACCTCGGCCATGACTTTGATGACCATCCCGTAGGGAAGCTCCTTGTCCGCCCTGAGAAGGACTTCCTTTTCCCTTCGATACTTGAAAATGGTCTCGACCTTATGGCCAAGGTCCTCGATCTTGATAAGGTGGTTCTCCAGGTAGATGTCCCCCTTTTTGTCCATCGTGAGAATCAATGGGTCTTCCTGGCTCTTGATCGGTGCGGTTTTCGTCGTAGGGAGATTCACCTCCACTCCCTGCATCATCATCGGAGCGGTCACCATGAAGATAACAAGCAACACCAGCATCACGTCCACGAGAGGTGTGACGTTGATGTCGGACATCAGACGTTTTCCTTTGTCAAGACTCATCGCCATCTGTGCTGACCCTTCGCTCCCCTATTCCTCTTTCCCTGCGCCGGCTACACTCCTCTTGACGATCTGCCTTTCCACAAGGCTCAGGAAGTCCGCGGAAAAGAGATCCATCTCAGCCCGAAAGTTTGTCGCCTTGCTGCTGAAGTAGTTGAAGGCAACCACGGCCGGAATGGCTGCGGCAAGACCGGCGGCCGTGGCAATGAGGGCTTCTGAAAGTCCCGGCGCCACCACGGCCAGGTTGGCCGCCCCTTTCATTCCAATGCCCCTGAAGGCCTCCATAATCCCCCACACGGTCCCGAAGAGTCCGATGAATGGCGTCGTGTTGCCCGTGGTCGCAAGAAAAGAAATGGCCTTCTCCAGCCTGTTGCCCTGGTCGATCATTGTTTTCTTGAGCGTCCTTTCCACCACATCCACCATGGACAAGATGGGCGCGCCGTTCTTGGTTGTGCCGGGGTTTTGAATCTTTCCGAGCCTCTGCATCTCAGTGTACGCCGCCCTGAACAACTGCGCCACGGGGCTTGCAGCCAGGTCTTTCGAGTCGTTGTAGAGTCTGTGAAAGGCCTGGTTATCCCAGAACATTTCAAGAAAATAGCCGTTCTCTTCTCGGGCTCGTCGGAACAGCCGCCATTTCATGAAAATGATCGCCCACGACACAACGGAAAACAGCAGAAGAAGAAAAAGCACGCCCTTGACCACCGGCCCGGCGTGAATAATCATCTGAACGATGTCGCTGCCAAACACCCCATCAAAAGATATCATCACTCAATGTCCTCACAAGATATTGTCTTCCTTCTTTTTATAACTACAAGATCTAGCTTGGCAAGCATTATTTTCCCTTAACTCCCCTGAAGCTTTGATAGAAATTGTCAGAGAAAGTCTCTGTGCAGTAACTCCGTTCGAACGTGTCAGTAGCCTCTGGCTACCCAAAAGTAGGGGCACACTTTACGTGCACTCTCGGTCGGCAGGGTTTTTTCAGTAGCCTGTTTCTAACCGAAAATTTCTCTGAATATCTTGTCGTCCGCCTCCAAGCATCGCTCTTTGAGATGGTTGTACTTCTCGAGCAGTTCCTTTCCCTCTCTGGTGAGTTCGGAGCCGCGCTTTTTGTCCGTAGCCACAAGCTTCACCTTGAGATAGTCCTCTGTGACTTTGATCTTGCTCCAGACTCCTTTGTAGGACATTCTCATAATTTTGGCCGTCTGGTTAATCGACCCTGTTCTCTCAATAGTCTCCAGGATCTCTGCGCGGCCCTCGCCGATGATGATGTCCCCTTTGTCGTCCACGATCCATTGCCTTGATCTCAGCCTCAGCTTGGCCATTTCGCTCGCCTCCGTCAAAGTCCATTTGCTCGTTATCGGTTCACCGTACACAAGCGTCCCTCTTCCCCGCCGTTTTTGTGGCGGGGTGACGGGCCGTGCACCTTGTACCGTCCACTCTCTCCCATTATTCCAATATTCCATCATTCGATTCTTACGACACTTCCCTCCAGAACTCCCCGCTCTTAGCCGGGTCATAGCCTCCCAGGCTTGTCACCCTGTCTTTAAACTCTTGCGATTGAATCGTTTCCAGGAGAAGTTTGATCTGCGGGCTTTCGATCAAAGAAGAGGGGATGATCAGATCATACTGCTCTTTTTCCAGAGGGATGAAATCAAGATCCAGCGCCTTTGCTGCCGCATAAATCCCCACCCCGCAATCCGCCGCACCGCTCAACACGTCCACAGCCACAGCCATGTGCGTGAATTCCTCGTGGTCATACCCTTTGATGGATTCGGGTTTAATGCCCAGTTTACCGAGCCGGTAGTCAAAGAGCACCCTTGTGCCTGAACCGGCCTGGCGATTGACAAACGTGATTTCTTTTCCTGTCAAATCCTCCAACCCTTTGATCCTCTTGGGGTTGCCCTTTACCAGCATCAGCCCTTGGTCCCTGAGAGCAAGATGAAAAACGCTGACCCTCAGCCCCTTCAGATACCGCCTGATGTAGGAGATGTTGTACTCTCCTGTTTCCGTGTCGAGAAGGTGCGACCCCGCAAGATGACAGATCCCCTTCCGAAGAGCCATCAACCCGCCTAAGCTCCCCACGTTTCCTGAGGAGATCCGGATGTTGTGCCCTTTTCTCCTCATCTCGTCCCCAATCAAATCAATGGTGATGTCGTGGCTGCCGATGACTACCAGCGTGTTCCGAACCTCTTCTTCATCGACGAGCAGTTCCGCTTCCGCGGTTTCGTCCTGTCCCATTCCCTCAGAGAGAGCAGGGATACGTAGGATGCCCTCGGCTCTGGTGAGTGTGGTGACCGAGCCCGCAGCTCGTGGAAGCGGAGTGGCAACGGTTTTGTCTCCGACTTTCCCGATGTTGACTCTGAGGAATTCTTCCACCCCGAGTTTTGACGGGAGATCCCTCGAAGGTTGGACTTTTATCGTTTTCACTTCTGGGGGTCGCAGCCCCTGCATCTTATGAAGCAGAGGTTGCGCAAACTGCTGAAACGAAAGAGTCGCGGAAACTGTGTATCCGGGGTTCCCGATCACAGGCTTTCCTCTGACGATTCCCAGGATCGTCGGCTTACCGGGCATCATCGCCACCCCGTGAACCAGAACCTCTCCCAGCTCTGAAATGATGCGGGCCGTGTAATCCTTGCTCCCCGCGGAAGACCCTGCATTGATGAGAACCATGTGAGCGTCTGAATCAAGGGCCTGGATCAGGGTCTTGCGGATCTCCTCCTCAATATCCGGGACGATCTCGTAGACCACCGGGATCGCTTGGCACTCGCGAACGAGTCCCGCGAGGATCAGCGAGTTGTACTCGATGATCTGGTTTTTTTTCAACTGGCTTAAATCTGAAACACGGCGGTAGTGAACGAGTTCCGACCCTGTAGGGACGATCACCACCTTCGGCTTCTTCCACACCTTTAAGGACAGAACGCCCGCCGCCACCATGGCGCCTGCGTCAAAGGGACGGATTCTGTGGTTCTGAGGAAGGAGCAACTGGGTGGCGACAATATCCTCTCCGACTTTTCTTATGTTCTGCCACGGATAGGCCGGAGCACGAATTTCAAGGTGACCCTGATCCAGTTGGTGGAGTTTTTCGACCATGATTACCGCGTTGAAGCCCTCAGGCAGGGCCTGCCCGGTGTTGATCCACAGCGCCTCCCCCCCCACCTTCAGCGTCTTTGGAATTCTCTCCGTCGTGCCGTACGTTTCCTCAGCCTTTACAGCGATGCCGTCCATTGCCGCCGAGTGATAGGTCGGCACCGATATTCTCGAAAAGACAGGCTCGGCCGTCACTCGGCCAAGTGACTCTTCGGTTCGAATCTCCTCCGCACCGCTTCTAAAATCCAGTCCGAACCTCGAAAAAAATGCTGTCCTCGCTTCTTCGAGGGTCTTCATGGACAAATAAACGTTCCGCTTCACACCCCTACCCTTTCTGCTCTTGCCCTTTTCTTCGGTTTTTCGCTTTTTGCTCTTGGCCTGGCGCCACTTCGCTCTAAGCCTCTTTGAACCTCATCACTTCAACCTCCTGCCCCTGGTAAAGACCTTCGGTGTTCCGGTCTATTCGCAAAAGTCCGTCCGCTTCCACGAGCGTTGAGATGAGCCCGGATTTTCCGAAGATCGGCTCAGCGAACCATGTTCCATCTTTTCGAATCAGTTTCACCCGGATAAAATCATCTCTGCCGCCGGCCGATTCTATGTTCCGGCTCAGCTTGGCCGCGACTTTGTTTTCCGTCTTTTCACCAAAGATCCTCTCTCCCCCAAGCCTTGCCAGGAAAGGGGCCAGAAACACCTCAGCCACCACCATGGCCGAAGCGGTGTGACCTGGCAATCCGAAGATAGCGGTTGCGCCTTTTCTGGCAATGATCGTAGGTTTACCCGGGCTGATGGATATTCCGTGAACCAGCATCTCTGTGCCTTCAATGGACTCAAAAACCTTCAGCGTCAGATCTCTGGTCCCCACGGAGCTTCCCCCTGAGATCCACACGGTGTCCGCAGTCTCAAGGCCTTTGAGAAGTATGTTCTTAAGCTGCTCATAATCGTCCCGGCACAGACCGTGGGGTACCGGCTCTGCCCCTTTTTTCGCACAGAATGCACTGAGGGTGTAAGTGTTGATGTCTCTCACCTGCCCTGGTCTTGGTTTTTCATGAACAGGGATTACCTCATCTCCTGTGGAGATGATGGCTACCCTTGGTACTCTGTGAACGGTTATTTCCGTCACACCGAGCCCGGCAAGAACTCCTACGTCCTGGGACCTGAGTCTCCACCCCCTCTGAAGAACAGGCGCTCCTTTCTTGAAATCATCGTCCGCCTGAATCACGTTCTCTTGAGGCGAGATGGCACGTGAGACTTCCAGCGTCGTTTGATCCATGAGGTGGCAGTATTCGACCATGACCACACCGTCTGCTCCCTTGGGAACCATGCCGCCGGTTGAGATTCTCACCGCTTGCCCTGCCGCCACAGTCACCGCCGGGACTTGCCCCATTCGCACCTCGCCCACGATTTCAAGGAGCGCCGGCAGGCTCTCCGTAGCGCCGAAAGAATCCTTGGCCCTTATGGCATATCCATCCACAGAGGTTCGTGGAAATCCGGGGAGGTCTTCTAGGGAGACGATATCCCGGCTCAACACTCGGCCGAAGGCTCTGTCCAGCGAAACGGTTTCTTCTCCCACCGGCTGAAATCCTTGAACCAGTTCCAGAACCTCCTCCGTTGTTTTGACCTTGAAAAACAAAGGGTATTCTCCTTCGGTAAAAGCTTTTTTATCTATATCGCGAGTGACATAATATAACAACGAAAACTCGGATTCCCGCTTTCTTCCGGAACCCTTGATCCACGCACCGAAATTCTGTATTCTACCTGCTGCCTGTTCCGCGGAATGTTATTCTGTGAAATTGCGGCGGCACTATTTCACTGGAGTGCTTTCTTGGCTGGTTTCTGTCTTTTGCTGTTTCTTTCTATCTACTGTCTTCTGTATTCTCCTCCCTCCGTAGCCGTGCTACTGCGGAGGACGGGTGCATTCTTTTATTAAGGTTTAGGCACTTTCTTCTATGTCTTCCGTCAAGCACATTTACTGGCTCACGAAAGAAGAGGTCACGCACCTTGAAGAACGACTTGCGGCACGGGGCATCAGGCTGAAGTTCGCGAAAGGGGTTGTCTGCACCCCTCTGGATGAAATAAGCAGGATCGCTTGCGTGGCTCCCGAGGTGTGGAACGGCACCTGCTCAAGACAGGGAAGCTGGTACAGGGCTTCGGACAAGAGCGGTCTCTTCCTGGTGATCAGTTCTATCGATTTGGAGGAACTCAAGGATAAAAAGGCGGGAACCATCAGGCGGGTCGATTTTCACCCCCCGGAGACTGCGACCTTGGAGGACAAGAAAACACTTGTCCATGATCCTGAGTTTGACCGAAGGGTTCCGCCACGATGGCGAGAGATCACCGATGTGGAGAAAAGGGTTTTTTTGAGGTGGGCGGCAAAGCTCGGGGGTGAATCAGAGGATTTCAATTTGCTTTATCTCTCACACACGGCAAACCATGCAAACTTCATGAAGCCCCGATTCTTCATCCGGGAAGGAGAGATGATCGTTCCCTACTCCATTGACAGAAGCGCACATCTCTGTTCAAGCTGCCTGGAGTTGTTCCAAGTTCTTGGTGCCGAGCACAAGAAAAAACTTGTGGCCCCGTGCCCCGGCGCCGCGATCTTCGCCCGCCTCGAACCTGACAAGTATCTGCTGGTAGAAAAACCATGAGCGGATATCTCAAGCCCGCTCGCCCAGCTTCTATCGAGACACAGAGAAATGCAGAGAAGAACCGCTGAAGTGGCGCTTTCCCTCAAAAGTGATGCGGGCGACCCAGCTCAGTGAATATGAAAAGCTGACTTTTCTTATTCGCTATCCGGTCCCTCTCATCTCCCAATGCTTAGGTGGCATTGGGAGCCCTGCGTTGCGGGGCTTTTGAGAGCGCCCTCTTTCTCCGGCTTCTCTGTGACTCTGTAAAAAATGGTCTTTTCCGTGTTTTCGTGGTAATCGTTTCCCTGCCCTATGAAATCATTTTTGATTTTTCTCATCAATCTCTTCATCCTCTCTTTCTCTTTCGCCCCATGTCATGCGCAAGAGAAGCCAATCCCATTTACCCCCGGTGAGAAGCTCTTTTTCGAAGTTCGTTGGGCTCTCATCCCGGCCGCAGAAGGTGTTCTTGAGATCCTCCCTATGGAGACCATTGACGGCCGGAAGTGTTACCACTTCACCATGACCTCACGGACCTACGAGTTCGTTGATATCTTTTACAAGGTCAGAGACTATATAGAGGGTTTTGCCGATGAGAGCATGACCCATTCCATCCTTTACAAGAAAACACAGGACGGCAAAAGAAAGCGAAGAATCACCGTGAACTTCGACTGGGAGAAGCTTCAGGCCCGGTATTCGAACTTTGATGAAAGAGGGAAACCGGTCGCCATTTTGCCCGGCTCCTTTGATCCTCTTTCCGTTTTCTACTCTTTTCGCCTTTTTCAGCTGCAAGAGGGAGACGACCTTGAAGCTCCTGTGACCGACGGCAGGAAATGCATTGTCGGAAAAGCCAAGGTAATCAAAAGAGAGAAGATCAAGGTGAAAGACGCCGTCTATGACACGTTCCTGGTCGAACCGGATCTCGAGCAACTGGGAGGAGTCTTCGAAAAAAGCAAGAATGCCAAACTCCAGATCTGGGTGACCGCCGACGGAGCCTCCATTCCTGTCCGAGTGAAAAGCGAGGTCTTTGTCGGCAGTTTTGTTGCCGAACTTGTCTCTCTCGTCCGGCCTCCGAAGTAGCTCCGCTACAAACCCAAAGCGCATCACGAAGACGAGAAAGGACTAGGGCGCGAAAGAAGCTGACTACTGTCTCCTTGTATTCTGATTTTTCTTTCCATCCTTTCTTCTTCTCTCCTTCTTCTTTTCTCTTTACTTGCTTTTTTCTTTCTATTATATCTCCGAAACTGAATAGCAATTCATTTTTCTGCTCTTTTGAGGAGGGTGCCATCATGAAGGATGTCGTGATTGCTTCTGCGTGTCGAACACCGATCGGAACCTTTGGCGGAACCTTAAAGGACAGCCATGCGGCAAAGCTGGCGGCTGTGGCGATGAAAGAGGCCATAAAGCGAGCCGGCATAGAACCGCGCATGATTGACGATGTTCGGTTCGGCTGCTGCCTCGAGCCTGGAGATGCACTGAATGTGGCTCGTGTGGGGGCTCTCCTGGCAGGCATTCCTGATACGGTCACTGCAGTAACCATCAATCGGGTCTGTACCTCGGCTATGGAAGCGACCATATCCGGCATGGCGATGATCCAGGCGGGCATGTCGGACATTATTCTCTCCGGTGGAACTGAGCACATGTCCAGCATTGCCTACACCGTTCCGACAGCGCGTTGGGGGTGTCGTCTTCAAGACCAGCTTTTTGTTGACACCCTGATGCAGGCGCTCCACTGCGGTTCCCACCTCATCCCCCACCCTGAGGAGGGGCCTGTGAAAGAGGGAATGCCCATGGACCTTTTCAAAGGCAAACCCTACATCATGGGTGTGACCGCGGAGTTCATAGCCCAGTACCTCAATATCAGCCGTGAAGAGATGGATGAGGTCGCTTTGCGAAGCCACAACAATGCGGAAAGGGCCACAAAAGAAGGGGACTTCAAGGAAGAGATTGTGCCGGTAGAGATCCCCCAGAAGAAAGGGAAACCGCCCCTTCTCTTTGACAAGGACGAACACTTCCGTCCCGGCCTCACCATGGATCAGATGAGGCAGTTGCCGCCTGCCTTTATTCCGAAGATCGGGAAGGTAACCGCCGGCAACTCTTCGGGTATCAACGACGGCGCAAGCGCCATGGTCATCATGTCCGCGGATAAGGCGAAAGAACTCGGAATTAAACCGATGGCGAAAATAAGGGGCAGCGGCAAAGGTGGATGCCATCCCTCCGTCATGGGCCTGAGCCCTGTGCCGGCCATGCAGGACCTCTTCAAAAGGTACCCGGGTCTCAAATTGAAAGATTTCGAACTCATAGAGCTCAATGAAGCCTTCGCAGCTCAATACATCGGGGTAGAAAAAGAGCTCAAGCTCAACAGAGAGATCACCAATGTGAACGGTTCGGGCATCGGTCTCGGCCATCCGGTGGGTTCCACGGGGTGCCGGATCATGGTCACCCTAATGTATGCGATGAAGAAGAGAGGAAAGAGCCTGGGCCTGGCGACGATCTGCGGAGGCGGGGGCATCGGCATGACCACCGCCCTCGAAATGCTCTAACTCACCAGTAGAGTAGGGAGGGAGGGAAACCCCCTCCCCCTCGTCAAACCGGACGTGCGGATTTCCCGCATCCGGCTTTCCTGAAGATTCTTGCCTGAGGCATGCGCAGTTATGAACCAAGCCTCTTCACAAATAGATCAACCCCATTTGCGCAAATCGCGCATAGTAGGTCGTCCCTTTGGGCGGACGCCATGGGCGCCGACTGCGGCGAGTCAAATGACAGTAAAGCCGCTGCCGCACATATGCGTTTATCTCCCGGAAGGCCTTGCGTGGATATCCACGCCCAAAATAATTAGCCATCCACGCAGATGCTCGTTGAGTTCGTCAATCATTACCGGAATCGGCTTGAAGCACATTCGTGCACACGTCCGCTCACGAAGGTGCTCGCGCTCCCGGGCCAAAGCTTTCTTCGAGGGACACATGTTCAGATACCGAAACTTGCGGCCTTGACGATCGCAGTCGTACCGAAACGTATATCCCAGAAAGTCCAAGCTTTCCCCTTCCTTTCGCAAATCCAGCACCCGCGTCTTTTCCCGGTTGATCTCCAAGCCCAACCACCCTTCGATCTTCGACTCCACCCAGCCCGTGATCTGGCCGTCGATATAACGCGCCAATATCACAAAGTCGTCCGCGTAGCGCACCAACTTGGCTTTAGCCCATACGCCAGGCCCATTGGGTCGATGGAACACTTTATCAAACCAATGCAAATACACATTGGCAAGCAGAGGAGAAATAACTCCTCCTTGGGGAGTCCCTTTCTTTGTGCGGGGCGATGCTCCGCCCCCTCCCGAACCAGACTCTCCAACAACCGGCGCCTCCAGCCACATACGAATCAGCTTCAGCACATATCGGTCCGTGATCC
>Ga0316605_10000718_pt1 | contig 21338 bp, 20 predicted proteins | sample OWC_soil_day20_n_FD_207666 | JGI IMG/M metagenome (GOLD analysis project Ga0316605, IMG submission 207666) | Wetland soil microbial communities from Old Woman Creek delta, Ohio, United States - OWC_soil_day20_noCT | ecosystem: Environmental > Terrestrial > Soil > Wetlands | place: USA: Ohio...
AAGTTACGCTTGGCGGCCACAGCATTTCGGACCCACCCCTTCCCTTCCCGAACAGGACCGTGAAACGAAAGCGCGCCGATGATAGTGAGCATCCCGCTCGCGAAAGTAGGTCACCGCCAGGCACCCCTTACCAGAACCCCTGTCAGTACAGCTGACAGGGGTTTTTGCGTTTGGCGGTTATCCCGCTGTCTGGAGGAGTTCGAAAATGGAAACAGCCGTGCTGGGCGGCGGATGCTTCTGGTGCCTGGAAGCAGTGTTCGAGCAGATCCGGGGAGTTGAAGCGGTAGTCTCCGGATATTGTTGTGGCGTCACCACCCATCCGACTTATGCAGAGGTCTGCGAAGGAAATACCTGTCACGCAGAGGTCGTAAGCATCCGCTTCGACCCTGCGAGGATTTCATTTCGCGAAGTGCTGCAGGTTTTCTTCGCCATTCATGATCCGACAAGCGTTAACCGGCAGGGCAACGACATCGGCACGCAATACCGCTCGATCATTGTTTGCCAGTCGCCGGATCAGGAGAGGGGGGCCCATCGCCTTATCGGCGAATTGGCTGAGAAAAAGATTTGGGACAGTCCGATAGTCACCCAGGTCGTGGCGGCGCAACCCTTCTACCCGGCCGAGAAGTATCACCAACAGTACTTCCGCAACAATCCAGGCCAGGGCTATTGTGCCTTTGTCGTGAGTCCCAAGGTCGCAAAGTTCCGGAAAGAGTTTGCGGAGTTGTTAAAGCCTGAATGCCTCTAAGCCGCGATGAAAGCCATCAAGTCCCGGGCAAAGCGCTCCCGCTGCCAAAGGTGGGGAGAGTGATCCGCGCCCTCATAGATATGGAGGGCAGCGTTCGGGAGACGGCTGGCAACGTAATGGGCGGTATCGATAGGGTAGAAGTTGCTCTCGGCGCCGTAGACAAGCATCGCCGGGATTGCGATCTGCTCCAGTACCCCGCGATAATCCGCCTCCGTCAAGCTTCTCCAGCAGGTGATCAGGGGGGCGGCGTCGAGGCTGCCGAGTTGATCCCGTGATTTCTGCCATCCGGGGGCGTTGGCTTGGTACTTTTCTTTCGCGCGGGCGTTGCGGCCGAAGGCGGCCAGTCGCAGGACGGCCTCCGGGAAATCTTCATTCAGCCTGGTGAGAAAGGCTTCTGATGCCTGCCGATCGAAGTCGCCGTATATGCCATGGCGCCAGGAATCATCGGTGAGGAGTTTGGGAGACTGGTCGATGAAGCAAACCTTGCCCAAGCGGGTCGTGCCGAAGTCCTGAATGTATTGCCAGAGGGTCAGGGCTCCCATGGAATGACCAACTACCGTCACATCGGTCAAATGGCAATGGTCGAAAAGGTTCTGGAGATCTCGAGCCATCCGCTGGACCGTCGGTGGCGTGTCGGTTGCGAGGGCGTGGCCACCATGGCCGCGGGCATCCCAACGCAGGATGCGATGGTGAGGATTGAGTTGGGCGAGAAAAGGAGACCAGTCCCGGTGACTGGCACTCCAGCCGTGCAGCATGACAACTGGCGATCCTTCCCCGGAAATGTAAACGAGGATCTTTTCGCCGTCGTCGGCCAGAAAGTGAGACATGGTGCGGGAGTAGGCTCGATGGAGCCTGCCAGTATAATTCGGCGGCCATAGCAACGGAGAGCCTGAAAAATGTTCGACTGGAGAGATTACGGGAACGGTATCGTCGCTTTCGACGCCGATTACGTCCGACCTGGCCTCGCGGCCATCCACGTGGTGGTCGAGAACGGGCGGGTAGCCATTATCGACACGGGAAGCAAGGACTCTCTTCCGAATACATTCGCGGCCCTCAAGCGCCTGGGGCTGTCAGAAAATGCGGTGGATTATGTCATCCTGACCCATATCCATCTTGATCATGCCGGCGGTGCCGGCGCCATGATGCGCGCCTTTCCGAATGCGAGGCTGGTTGTGCACCCGAGGGGCGCCCGCCACATGGCGGAGCCGTCCAAGCTGGTGGCCGGCGTTTGCGCGGTCTACGGCAAGGAATATGTCGATCGGGTCTACGGCGAAATACTCCCCGTCGCCGCCGACCGTATTATCGAAGCGCCTCACGAGCATGTCGTTTCCCTGGCGGGGCGGGAATTGCTCTGTCTCGATACGCCGGGGCATGCCCGCCACCATATCTGCATCGTGGACAGGCAGACCGGAGGCATCTTCAGCGGTGACATGTTCGGGCTTTCCTACAGGGAATTGGATGTCGATGGTCGCCAATTCATTTTCCCGACCACGACGCCGTCCCAGTTCGAGCCGGAGGCCATGGGGCGGTCCATCGACCTGCTACTGGGATTCCAGCCGGAAGCAATCTACCTGACCCATTACAGCCGCGTGGATCATATTCCGCAGTTGGGAAGGGATCTGCATCGGCGGCTCGATGCCCACGTCGAGATCGCGCTACGCGAGAAAAATGCCGGCCCCGAGCGCCATGGGCGCATCCGGTTTGGCCTCACACGCTACTTGGTTGAAGAGGTGCGTCAGCATGGCTGCACGCTTCCTGAAGGCCAAGTGATAGATCTCTGGAGCACCGACCTCGAGTTGAACGCCCAGGGCCTGGGCGTCTGGCTGGATACCCTGGACGCGGCCTGAGCCCTATATCAGCGAAGCGCGATCAAGCGGAGCACGTGAGCGGCGGCGGTCATGCCGAAGACCGATGTGACGCACACCGACGAGCCGAAGCCGGCACAATTCAGTCCCGTCGGGCCGCTGTCGGTAGCGCACACGGCCCCGCTTTCCGGATAGCGCAGGGGCTCGGTGGAATAGACGGCAGGAACGCCGAATTTCTTCTTTCCGTCCCGCGGAAAGCCGTATTCCCGCCGCAGCAGCGAACGCATCTTGGCAAGCAGGGGGTCCTGCACGGTCTGGGAAAGATCGGCTAGGCCTATCTGCGTCGGATCAATCTGTCCGCCGGCGGCGCCGGCGGTGACGATCGGAATCCGATGCCGCCGGCAGTGGGCGGCCATTGCGGCCTTCACCCGCACTTGGTCAATAGCATCGATCACGGCAGCGAAGGGGCCGGCCAGCATCTGGGCGACGTTCTCCGGGGTGACGAACTCCTCGATGGTGGTGACCCGGCAATCCGGATTGATGGCGGCGATCCGCTCGGCCATAGCATCCACCTTGGCCATGCCGTAGATGTCTCCCAGGGCATGAATCTGCCGGTTGGTATTGGACTCCGCCACCATATCGAGATCGATCAGGGTCACCGCGCCTACGCCCGAGCGAGCCAGCGCTTCAGCTGCCCAGGAGCCGACCCCGCCGATGCCGACCACGCAAACATGGGCTTCCCGCAGCCGGGCGGCGCCGTCCTCGCCGTAAAGCCTTGCCACGCCGCCGAAGCGGCGCTCCTTGTCCACCGCCATCACGCTTCGACCGTACGTCGGATCACCGCATTGAACGGGCCAATCCACTCGGGGGCGAACTGATTGTCGCAGGCATTGATTTCGGCGATCGCTCGCAGTACCGAACGATTCCTGCCGCGATGAATGTGCTTGAGCATAACCGCCTCGAAGGCATCCACGATGGCCAATATCTTGGCTCCGGCGCAAATCTTGTCCGCAGCCAGCCCGTTGGGATAACCGCCGCCGTCCGGCATTTCGTGATGTTGGGCGACCATCTCGGCAGCGGCCTCCCAGCCCGGGATGCGGGACAAGAGGCCCGCGCCATAGCCGGGATGGCTGCGCAGGGCTTCCTTGTCTTCGGCGGTCATGCGCCCCACCTTCAGCCAGGTAGGCTCGGGCAGGAACATCATGCCTAAGTCGTGCATATAGACCGCCGCCTCCAGTTGCACCGGATCCACCAGGGAGCGGGCCGCCTTGTTGGTCTCCAGCGCCAGGCGCAGGATGCGCATGGTCCGCCCTTTGAAAAGGGGCGACCGGCTTTCGAATTGCAGCGCTACCGAGCGGAAGAATTGCAGATCGCCGACAGCCGCCACCCGATTTTCCGCCGGTGGCGTGACCTTTGGCGCCTTGGTGGATAGATTGGCGAGAACGGGCGGGAATCCAGTTACGGCTTCGATCAGGTCCTTGCTCAGGTCGTCCATGTGATCGGTGGCGGCAATGGCCATCCTCTCCAGCCCCTGGATGAGGGGGAGCAGGCGTAGATTCTCCAGGGATTTATGCCCGAGAATGCCGTCGGTTGCGAGTTCCAGGCGGTCGATGGCGAGCAGGATGGACTCGGCTAGCAGGTCGGAAATGACGATCTCGCCTTCACGCAGTCGGGCAAGGATCGATTCGATGGGATGGGCGACGGCTACCGCCAGTTCGAACTTGCAGAGAGCGGCATCTCCCTTGATGTTGTGAATGGCACGGAAGAGATCTGCCACCACCTCGCGATCGCCAGGGGCCTTCTTCAGGCGGGCCACATCCCGTTCCACCTCGGGGGCGCGGTCGCTCAGTATGTCGGCAAACTCCTCCAGCGCATCGCGATCCTGGATGACGGGGGCGATGATGGAGCGGATATCCATGGCAGTCTCCCTAAAACGTTTCCAAAACGGGCAGTTTAGCCCAAAGCCTGTCCGATCTGGCGGCCTTGACGCTGATACGGCCGACGCCTAAGATTCGACGCTTTATCAAAATCCTACTCGCCGTGACGCTCGAACAGCTCTATGCCCTGATCGGGGGCGACATGAAGGCCGTAGACGCTGTCATCCGCGCCCGTCTCCACTCCGATGTCGTGCTCGTCCGCCAAGTGGCGGAATACATCATCAACAGTGGTGGGAAGCGCATGCGCCCTGCGCTGGTGCTGCTTGCTGCCGGCGCTCTCGGCTATCGGGGGACGCATCATCACGAAATGGCGGCCGTGGTGGAATTCATCCATACGGCTACCCTGTTGCACGATGATGTGGTGGACGAGTCAGCCTTGCGGCGTGGACGCGACACCGCCAACGCCATGTTCGGCAACGCCGCCAGCGTACTAGTCGGTGACTTCCTCTATTCCCGGGCTTTTCAGATGATGGTGGCGGTGGACGACATGCGTGTCATGCGGGTCCTGTCCGACGCCACCAACGTCATCGCCGAAGGCGAAGTGCTGCAATTAATGAACTGCCACGACGCCGATGTGGACGAGGAACGCTACCTGCAGGTCATCCGCTACAAGACGGCCAAGCTGTTCGAAGCGGCCGCACAACTGGGCGCCATCCTTGGCAAGGCGACGCCTGAAGTGGAGCGCGCCCTGGCTGCCTACGGGATGCACCTTGGCACCGCTTTCCAGCTTGTGGACGACGTCCTCGACTACTCGGGCCAGGAAGTGGACACCGGCAAACACCTGGGCGACGACCTAGCCGAAGGCAAACCGACGCTGCCCCTGATCTATGTCATGCAGCATGGCACGCCGGGCGAGGCTGCCTGCGTCCGCCGGGCCATCGAGCAAGGAGGACGGGAGGATTTCCCTGCGGTCCTGGCGGCAATCCGGAATTCCGGCGCCCTAAATCATGCCCGCAAGCAGGCCGAACAGGAAGCTGCGAAAGCACGTGAAGCAATTCGATGCCTGGGGGATTCAAATTATCGAGAAGCTCTGCTACAATTGACGTCTTTCGCGGTTGAGAGAAATCACTGATTCTCTCCAAGCGCATCGGAGTGTAGCTCAGCCTGGTAGAGCACTGCGTTCGGGACGCAGGGGTCGCATGTTCGAATCATGTCACTCCGACCAATGAATTTCAAAAAGCCCTGGTTTCCAGGGCTTTTTTGTTTTCCGGATGATTTTTGTCTTGCAATCGGCGATTGTATGTCGCTCGTGCCGGACGTGCTGTCTGTCCCGTCGACTCCGATTTCCCGTCCGGAAGTGCAACTCGGCGACGTGGGCAATTAGCCGGAGAAATCAGTGCATCGACTGACGCAATTCCAGTTGCCGTTTCAGATCGGCAAGGCAAGGGGCGACGGCTTCCAAGAAAAAAGCTGGGCCGGCACCCAGGGTGCCGGCACCAGTGCCCTGCACTTTGGCGTTGGAAACCGCGGTGCTGTGCGCAATGCTATTGTTGTTCGTGTTCTTCATGTGTTTTCCTCTGGTGAGGTGCGAGATTCTCTGCGATCCAGGGAAAAATATGCATTAGGGGAACACTGTATTTATGGATGGGGAATATCCCCTAAGGCCGGAATGGCGCTCGGCCAGGCATGCCGGCATCTCCGTCCCGCCGGGGGCTGCATCGTAGTTGGAGGCGAAAGGGCTTGGATCGTCTCGCTTTCTTCGGCATCATGGTGCGTTGGAATCGGGGATTGAAACCGTGCTCAAGTATCTTCTTCTAATCGTGCTTGCGGTCATCGTGTGGCGGGTCTGGCAAAGACGTGGTCGCTCTCCTGCCGACCTGCCCCAGCGGGAAATGCCTCCCGAACGCATGGTGGCTTGTGCCCGCTGCGGCGTTCATTTACCCGAGAACGAAGGTCTTGCCGCAGGCGACCGCCATTATTGCTGCGAGGCTCACCGCCAGGCGGGGCCCTCGGCGTCGCCATGACCGGCTGGCTCTCCTCCACTTGGGAGCCGAACTGGCGATCGTTCCAGTACTTCAATCTGTACCGGCTCATCGTTGCCGCCCTTTTGGTAGGGATGAGCACCCTCTCCCAGGGGTGGCTGCTGCCCTTCCGTCTGGGCCATCCCGTGCTGTTCGATTCGGTGGGCGTCTCCTACGTCCTGGCTGCCGGCGCCGGTGCCATCTTGTCGGTGCGTTGGCATCGGCATTTCAACCTGCAGTTGTCATTCCAGGTGCTGGCCGATGTAGTGGCGATGACTCTGCTCATGTATGCCGCCGGCGGGTTGTCGAGCGGCCTCGGCGTCTTGCTGCTGGTCTCCCTGGCGGCTGCCAGCCTGGTCGGGCGGGGGCAACTTGTCCTGTTCTATGCGGCGTTCGCCACGCTGGCGGTGCTGATGATGCAGATCTTCAGTGTCGTGAGCCACGAAATCGAGATAACCAGCATCGTCCAGGCAGGCTTCCTGTCCGCCGGCTTTTTCGCCACGGCGATCCTGGCCCGTCTCCTGGGGCAGCGCATGATGCTCCAGGAGGAATTGGCCCGGCAGAGTGGGATCGCCCTGGAGAACCAGACCCGGATCAGCCAGCGCATCATCGAACGCATGCCGGGTGGCGTCCTGATTGCGGGCAGCGAAGGCGGTGTGCACCGCTGTAATCCAGTGGCGGAAGCCATGCTGGGGCCCGCGGCCCGGGCGGGAAGTCGCCTGGCCGACTTTTCGCCGGCTCTGGTGGAAGCTTTCGCCGCCTGGCTGGAGGGGGCTGTCGAGGATTCGGTGGACTTTGCCGGCGACCATGGGCGGGAACTGCGGGCCCGGTTCGAGTCCACAGAAAGCAGCGACGGCGAGGTCCTGGTCTTTCTCGAAGATGTGGGGCGCATCAAGGAACGGGCCCAGCAACTCAAACTCGCCTCCCTGGGGCGGCTGACTGCCAGCATCGCCCATGAGATCCGTAATCCCCTGGCCGCCATCAGCCATGCCAGCGACCTGCTGCGGGAAGAGCAGCGGGGACAGATGCAGGAACGCCTGCTCCGTATCCTCGGCGACAACGTCCATCGCCTTGACCGCATCGTGCGGGATGTCCTGGAACTGGGCCGCAGCGACCGGGTCCATGCCGAGCATCTGCGCCTGGACCAGTTCGTCAGGGATTTCGCTGCCGAATTCGTGGCGGCGGAGCTTTCCGATCCGGCAGTGGTTCGGGTCGATGCCGGCGAACCCGTGGAATTCTGCTTCGATCGTTCCCACCTTCATCAGGTGCTGTGGAACCTGACCGGCAACGCAGTCCGCCATTGCCGGGGAGGGGCTGGCAGCGTGCACCTGCTGGTCTCTGCCGCGAAGGGCTCGGGGCGCGTAGAATTACACGTGATCGACGACGGCCCCGGCGTGCCGGAGGCTATCCGGGGGCAGGTCTTCGAGCCGTTTTTCACTACCCACCATAAGGGTACCGGGCTTGGGTTGTTCATCGCCCGGGAGCTGTGCGAAGCCAACGGCGCCAGCCTGGAACTGGGGCCAACGGCGGGTTGTGGCCATTTCATTCTTGCCGGGAGAAACAATCGGTGTCAAACCCAAGACCGGAGCGTCGTGCCCGCGGTGAATTGAACCGCGTGCTGGTAGTGGACGACGAAGCCGATATCCGGGAACTTGTCGACCTGACCTTGTCCCGCATGGGGCTGGCGGCGGATTGCGTCGGGACGGTGGCGGAGGCCAAGAGTTGCCTGGCCGAGCACCCCTATCAGCTATGCCTGACGGACATGCGCTTGCCCGATGGGGAAGGGCTGGAGATCGTCCACTACATCAACGAGCAGCATGGCGAGACTCCGGTCGCCGTCATCACGGCTTTCGGCAGCGCCGAAAATGCCGTCGCCGCCCTCAAGGCCGGGGCCTTCGACTATCTGGCCAAGCCGGTGGGCCTGGAGCAGCTGCGGGCGCTGGTCAAGTCCGCGCTGCGCCTTCCGGCCCAGTCCAGCCGGGAAGAGCCCATGCAGCCCCTCTCCGGCGAGTCCGGGGCCATGCAGCAGGTGCGGGCCATGATCGCCAAGGTGGCCCGCAGCCAGGCACCTGTCTACATTTCCGGCGAGTCGGGCAGCGGCAAGGAACTGGCGGCCCGCCTCATCCATGCCCAGGGCGCCCGCAGCGGCGGCCCCTTCGTACCCGTGAACTCCGGCGCCATTCCGGAAACCCTGGTGGAGAGCGAATTCTTCGGCTACCGCAAAGGTGCTTTCACCGGCGCTGATGGCGACCGGGACGGCTTCTTCCAGGCCGCCAACGGCGGCACCCTTTTCCTCGACGAGGTGGCCGATCTGCCCCTGGCCATGCAAGTCAAGCTGCTGCGGGCCATCCAGGAAAAGAAGGTGCGCAAGGTGGGCTGCGCCGTGGAGGAGCCCGTCGATGTGCGCATCATCTGCGCCACCCACCGGAACCTGCGGGAATGCGTGGACAAGGGGGCCTTCCGCCAGGACCTCTACTACCGGCTCAATGTCATCGAATTGAAGATGCCGCCGTTGCGGGAGCGTCCCGAGGACATCCCCGCCCTGGTGGATGCCATTCTCCTGAAGCTCCATGGCGAGGCCTCGCCAAGCCTCTCCCCGGGGGCCCTCAAGGCCCTGGAGCGTTATCCTTTCCCTGGCAACGTGCGGGAATTGGAAAATATTCTGGAGCGGGCCACCGCCCTTTCCTCCGGCGATGTCATCGAGGCCGAGGACCTTCAGCTGGCGCCGGAGGAGATGGCGGGAGAGGCGGTCGGGCGCGGCAGCGAGACCCTGGATGACTACCTCAATCGCCTGGAGAAGCAAGCCATTCTGGAAGCCCTGCAGAAAACCGGCCACAACCGCACGGCGTCCGCCCGGCTGCTGGGGGTGACCTTCCGTTCCCTGCGCTATCGCCTCGAGCGCCTAGGCATCGAATGAAGCCCTGGCTGCCGGGGGGCTGGCTGGCCGAGGCGCGCCACCAGCCCTCCCCGAACGAGGAGGAGCGCCCTGCCGGGGTGCCGGTCGATCTGGTGGTCATCCACAACATCAGCCTGCCGCCGGGCCAGTTCGGTGGCGACTGGGTGGAGGCGTTCTTTGCCAATCGCCTCGATCCCCTGGCCCACCCTTACTTCGCCACCATCGCCGGGATGCGGGTGTCTTCCCACTTCTACGTACGGCGCGACGGCGAGATCGTCCAGTTCGTCGGCTGCGACCGTCGGGCCTGGCATGCCGGCCAGTCGGCCTGGCAGGGGCGGGGCAATTGCAACGATTATTCGGTGGGGATCGAGTTGGAAGGCTGCGATTCGATGCCCTTCGAGGTCGCCCAGTACGAGGCCCTCTGGCAACTGATCGAGGCCCTGGGGCAGCGCTACCCCATCGCCGCCATCGCCGGGCACAGCCATGTCGCTCCGGGCCGCAAGACCGATCCCGGCCCCCATTTCGACTGGGCTGCCGTCCGCCGCCGTTACCCGCAGTTCGAACTACCGCCCGCCGAAGAGGCGGCCTAGGCGCGCCATCGCCTCGCCGAGGCGATCCATGCCCGTGGTGTAGGCAAAGCGGATGTGGCGCTCCGGAGCGTTGGCGCCGAAATCCAGGCCGGGCGTGGCGGCGACCCCGGCCTCCTCCAGCATGCGGCTGGCGAGGCTGAAGCTGTCGCCGGCAATGCCGGAACTATCGCAGTAGAGGTAGAAGGCTCCCTGGGGCCGGGCAGTCACCCGAAAGCCGAGGCTTTCCAGGGCGGGGGCCAGGAAGTCGCGCCGGCGCTGGAATTCGGCCCGGCGGGATTCCAGGATTTCCAGGGTCTCGGGGCCGAAGGCAGCCAGGGCCGCGTACTGGGCCGGGGTCGAGGGCGAAATGAATAGATTCTGGGCGAGTTTTTCCACGTCCCGGACATAGGGCTCGGGCACCACCAGCCAGCCCAGGCGCCAGCCGGTCATCTGGAAATATTTCGAGAAGCTCTGAACCACCCAGAGGTCGTCAGCGACGGCGAGGGCGGTCGGGACGTCGCCGTCGTAGGTGAGGCCCTGGTAAATCTCGTCGACGATGAAATGCCCCCGGCGCTGCCGTGCGAAATCCGCCAGGGCGGCGAGTTCGGGAACGGAGAGCATGGTACCCGTGGGGTTGGCGGGCGAGGCGACCAGCAGGCCATCGGTGGCGCTATCCCAGAAGTTCTCCAGTTGGGCCGGAGTCGGCTGGAAGTTGGTCTCAGCCCCCACCGGAACGCTCACGGGTACCCCCTCGAAACTGCGCACGAAATGGCGGTTGCAGGGGTAGCCGGGATCGGCAAGAAGCCAGCGGCGGCCGGGCTCCGCCAGGCAGGCCATGGCCAGGGTCAGCGCTCCGGAGGCGCCGGCCGTGATGACGATGCGGGAAGCCGGCACGGCGACCCCATGGCGATGCCGATAGAAATCCGAAATCGCCTGGCGCAGTTCCGGCAGGCCGAGGGCCGGGGTGTAGAAAACCTTGCCTTCGGCGATGGCGGCCTGGGCAGCGCGGAGGATGGGTTCCGGGGTGGGGAAATCCGGTTCTCCCACCTCCATGTGGATGATGTCGCGGCCCTGGGCTTCCAGCGCCTTGGCGCGGGACAGGAGCTCCATGACGTGGAAAGGGGCGATGTCGCGGGTACGGGAGGCGGGACGGTACATGAGGTTCTCAACAGAAAATGGCCACCTGAGCGAGCAGGTGGCCAATGTTCTCACATACCGCCCGAAAGCGTCTGCGGGCCGCGCAGTAGGCTGGCGGGCGCTTTTCTAGGCGGCGTCCTTCCAGAGCCCCAATTCGAACAATTCGCGTCTGAGAATGAATTCCCGCGGCAGCTTCTCGCCCATCTTGTCGAACCATTCCTTGTGGCCGGCCAGTTCGGCCTTCCAGGCATCGGCGTCGATCTGGGTCAGGCCGTCGAACTCGGTCTTGGTGATGGCGAGGCCGTTCCACTCGATGTCCTCGAATTTCGGCATCCAGCCCAGGGCCGTTTCCTTGGCGCCGACGGTGCCCCGGCAACGCTCGACGATCCACTTCAGGACGCGCATGTTCTCGCCGAAGCCGGGCCACATGAAATCGCCTTGATCGTTCATGCGGAACCAATTGACGCAGAAAATCTTCGGCGTGGCCTCGACGACGTGCCCCATGCGCAGCCAGTGGTTGAAGTAGTCGCCCATGTGGTAGCCGCAGAAAGGCAGCATGGCGAAGGGATCGCGCCGGACGATACCCTGCTGGCCGACGGCGGCGGCGGTGGTCTCGGAGCCCAGGGTGGCAGCCATGTAGACGCCGTAGTTCCAGTTGAAGGCTTCGTACACCAGGGGCACGGTGGTGGCGCGGCGGCCGCCGAAGATGAAGGCGGAAATGGGCACGCCGGCGGGATCTTCCCAGGCCGGGTCGATGGACGGGCACTGGCCGGCCGGGGCGGTGAAGCGGGAATTCGGATGGGCGGCCTTGTGGCCGCAATCCGGAGTCCAGTCCTGGCCGGTCCAGTCGATGAGGTGGCTGGGCACTTCCTTGGACATGCCTTCCCACCACACGTCGCCGTCGTCGGTGAGGGCGACGTTGGTGAAGATGACGTCCTTGTGCAGGGTGGCTACGGCGTTGTAGTTGGTCTTCTCGCTGGTGCCCGGGGCGACGCCGAAGAAGCCGGCCTCCGGGTTGATGGCATAGAAGCGGGTGACGCCGTCGGCGTCCCGGCGGGGCTTGATCCAGGCGATGTCGTCGCCGATGGTGGTGATCTTCCAGCCGTTCAGGGTCTTGGGCGGGATCAGCATGGCGAAGTTGGTCTTGCCGCAGGCGGAAGGGAAGGCGGCGGCGACGTAGCTCTTCCGGCCGTCGGGGGATTCGACCCCGAGGATCAGCATGTGCTCGGCCAGCCAGCCCTGTTCCCGGGCCATGGTGGAGGCGATGCGCAGGGCGAAGCACTTCTTGCCGAGGAGGGCGTTGCCGCCGTAGCCGGAACCATAGGACCAGATTTCCCGGGTCTCGGGGTAGTGGACGATGTACTTGACCGTTGGGTTGCAGGGCCAGCGGGCGTCTTTCTGGCCCGGTTCCAGGGGGGCGCCGACGGAGTGCACGCAGGGAACGAAGTCGCCGTCCCGGCCCAGCACGTCGAATACGGCCTTGCCCATGCGGGTCATGATCCGCATGTTGACCACCACGTAGGGGGAGTCGGTGATCTCGACGCCGATGTGGGCGATGGGGGAGCCCAGGGGCCCCATGGAGAAGGGGATGACGTAGAGGGTGCGGCCCTTCATGCAGCCCCGGAAGAGGCCTGTCAGGGTCTCCCGCATCTGGGCCGGAGGTTCCCAGTTGTTGGTGGGGCCGGCGTCTTCCTTTCGTTCGGAACAAATATAGGTCCGATCCTCGACCCGGGCCACGTCCGAGGGATCGGAGAAGGCCAGGTAGGAGTTCGGCCGCTTTTCCGCATTGAGCTTGATGAAAGTGCCGGTTTCCACCATTTCGGCGCATAACCGGTCATACTCCTCCTGGGACCCGTCCGCCCAATGCACGCGATCAGGCTGGGTCAGCGCAGCAATTTCGGCAACCCATTTTTTCAGGGATTCGTGTTCGACGTAGGCTGGAGCATTCAACGGTGCGGTCATGGCGATCTCTCTCTTGGGATAAGGAATTCACGCCAGTCGCCGGGAGCTGCCGCCAACGAAAACGCGGCCGGAGACCGTCGGCTGGTCACTTAAAGATTATGTCATGCAGGAAAAGTTCGCTTGCCAAGCCTTTCCCTCCCTGCACGGCAGGGGCGGTGGCGCCAAAGTCCTCGCCAACTGGTCATGGATGGCAGCGGGATACGGCTGCCAAGGGCTAACTTGACTTCTGATTTTGACTGATTTCCGCAAAGTGAGTTTCGAAGCCCGTCATGTTATGATATTGCGCCATACGGGATAGAATTTCGCAATATGAAATGGAGGTAGGCATGGATTCCAAGCAGCTTCGCGAGGCCGCACTTTATTATCATCGGCAGCCGCGCCCCGGCAAAATCGCCGTCACGCCCATCAAGCAGCTGACCAACCAGTACGATCTGTCCATGGCGTATTCGCCGGGCGTGGCGGCTGCCTGCGAGGAAATCGTTGCCGACCCGGCGGAAGCCAGCACCCTGACCGCCCGCGCCAACCTGGTGGGCGTCATCACCAACGGCACCGCCGTCCTGGGCCTCGGCCCCATCGGGCCCCTGGCCGCCAAGCCGGTGATGGAAGGCAAAGGGGTCCTGTTCAAGAAATTCGCCAATATCGATGTCTTCGACCTGGAACTCGCCGAGCGCGACCCGGACAAGCTCATCGACATGATCGCCGCCCTCGAGCCTACCTTCGGCGGCATCAACCTGGAAGACATCAAGGCACCGGAATGCTTCTACATCGAGAAGAAGCTGCGGGAGCGCATGAAGATTCCCGTCTTCCACGACGACCAGCACGGCACTGCCATCGTCGTCGGCGCCGCCATCCTCAATGGCCTGCACCTCATCGGCAAGGACCTGAAGAAGGTCAAGATCGTCACCTCCGGCGCCGGGGCCGCGGCCCTCGCCTGCCTGGACCTCCTGGTGATGCTGGGCGCCCCGGTGGAGAACATCTGGGTGACCGACATCAAGGGCGTCGTCTATCAGGGGCGCGTCGAGGAAATGGACGAGATCAAGGCGCGCTACGCCAAGGACACCAGCGCCCGCACCCTGGGTGACGTGATCGCCGATGCCGACGTTTTCCTCGGCCTCTCCGCCGGCGGTGTCCTCAAGCCCGAGATGGTGGCCAAGATGGCGGCCAGGCCCATGGTTCTGGCCCTCGCCAACCCGACGCCGGAAATCCGCCCGGAGGAGGTGAAGAGCGTGCGCGACGACGCCATCATCTGCACCGGCCGTTCCGATTACCCGAACCAGGTGAACAACGTCCTCTGCTTCCCCTTCATTTTCCGCGGCGCCCTGGACGTGGGCGCCACCACCATCACCGAGGAAATGAAGATGGCGGCGGTGAAGGCCATCGCCGAGCTGGCCCGGGCCGAGCAGTCGGATGTGGTGGCCAGCGCCTACGGCGAGAAAATCTCCGGCTTCGGCCCGGAATACCTCATCCCCCTGCCTTTCGATCCGCGCCTCATCGTCAAGATCGCGCCGGCGGTGGCCAAGGCCGGCATGGAGTCCGGCGTCGCCACCCGCCCCATCAAGGACTGGGATGCCTACCTGCAGGGCTTGAACGAGTTCGTCTATCACTCCGGCTTCATCATGAAGCCGGTGTTCGCCCAGGCCAAGCTCAATCCCAAGCGCATCGTCTTTGCCGAGGGTGAGGACGAGCGGGTGCTGCGGGCGGTGCAGGTGGTGACGGACGAGGGGGTTGCCAAGCCCATCCTCATCGGCCGCCACGAAGAGATCAACCGCCGCATCGAGGCAGCCGGCCTGCGCATCCGCGAAGGCTGCGACTTCGAGGTGGTCCATGCCGACAACTGCGAATTCTTCGACCAGCACTATGAGGAATTCTGGCAGGCCTACCACCGCCTGGCGGAGCGCAAGGGCGTTTCCCCCGACTACGCCCGCCGGGAGATCCGGCGCCGCGCCACCCTCTACGGTGCCCTCATGGTCCGCCTCGGCTACGCTGACGGCCTCGTCTGCGGCACCTCCGGCCGCCACGACATGCACCGCCATTACGTGCAGCAAGTCATCGGCACCCAGCCCGGCCTCGACCGCTACTACGCCATGAACCTGCTCATGCTGCCGGGGCGCACCGTCTTCATCGGTGACACCTACGTCAATTACGACCCGACGGCTGAACAGCTCACCGACATGATCCAGCTGGCGGCGGAAGAAGTACGCAACTTCGGCATCCAGCCGAAGGTGGCCCTGCTCTCCCATTCCACCTTCGGCACCGAGGATACGCCGACCTCCCTCAAGATGCGCCGGGTGCTCGACCTGCTGGCGGTCCGCGCCCCGGGGCTGGAAGCGGAAGGGGAAATGCACGGGGATGCCGCCCTCGACGAACAGATCCGCAAGGCGGCCTTCCCCAATTCCCGCCTGAAGGGGCAGGCGAATCTCCTGGTCATGCCGACCCTCGATGCCGCCAACATCTCCTTCAACCTGCTCAAGGTGGCGGCCGGCGACAACCTCACCATCGGTCCCATCCTGCTCGGGGCGGACAAGCCGGTGAACATCCTGACTCCCACCGCCACGGTCCGCCGCATCGTCAACATGACCGCCCTGACGGTGGTGGATGCCGTATGACCGTAGGGCCCAGGCCGTATGCTAAACGGTTACTTTAGGTAGCCGCTATAGGGGTCTATTTCTGCGTTGATTTTTGCCCGTCGTCTGTTAAACTCGTTTGCAGCTGTTCAGGGATTTTGCAGGAGCTGAAAATGAAGAAGAGTTGGCAGACGGCGGTCTTGGTTGCTGCAATTTTGGGGCTGGGACTAACCGGTCCGGCAGAAGCAGCCGACAAATCAACCCGGGTCGCTGGCAAGAAAGCCGCCCACAAAATCCTGGCCAAGCCGGCCAAACATTCGACCCGTCACAAGGCGGTTCGTGCCGAGTTCTCCGGCAAGAAATTCGTGCACAAGGCGGCCCTGTCCGACTGGGAGCCGACCAAGCTGGCCCTCTACTCTGCGTCCGCCCTGGTCATCGACCAGGCGACCGGCCGGCCGGTCTACCAGAAGAATTCCGATGTGGTCGTACCCATCGCCTCCATTTCCAAGCTGATGACGGCCATGGTGGTCCTGGACGCCAAGCTGGACATGCAGGAAATCATCAACATCGGCGACGCGGACGTGGATGTCCTCAAGGGCACCCGCTCCCGGCTCCACGTGGGCACCACCATGACCCGGGAAATGGCCATGCTGCTTGCCCTCATGTCCTCCGAAAATCGTGCCGCCCATGCCCTCGGGCGCCATTACCCGGGAGGCATGCCGGCCTTCGTGACCGCCATGAACCAGAAGGCCCGCGCCCTAGGCATGGTGAATACCCGTTTCGAGGAGCCGACCGGGCTGTCCACCAACAACGTGTCCACCGCCACCGATCTGGCCAAGATGGTGGCGGCCGCCAGCCAGTACCCGGAAATCCGCAATTTCTCCACCACCGCCGAAGCCCGGGTGGACCTGAACGGCCGCGTCCAGGACTTCCGCAATACCAATGCCCTGGTCAAGAACGACCACTGGGAAATCGGCGTCTCCAAGACCGGCTATATTTCCGAAGCCGGCCGCTGCTTGGTGATGCAGGCCAAGGTGGCCGACAAGCCGGTCGTCATCGTGCTCCTGGATTCGGTCGGCAAGATGACCCGAGTGGGCGACGCCCAACGCATCAAGCGCTGGATGGAAAGCCCCCGCTTCGCCGACATCAACGCCGGGAAGTCCGTGTAAGCGGAAACGCTGCTACCCAGGATTCCTGAAGAAGGCCGTCCGCAAGGGCGGCCTTTTCGTTCCTACTTCCCGTGGTAGCCCAGGGCCTTGGAAATGTCGTCCGCGGTCTGCTTGACCAGCGCCACCCAGTTGGGGTCGTGGCGGTCCGCCGGGGCGGAAACGGAGAGTCCGGCCACCACGTTGTCCTCGTCGTCCCGGACAGGTGCGGCCACGCATTTGAGGCCCAACTCCGCTTCCTCGTTGTCGAAGGCGATGTCATGGCGGCGGATCTTGTCCAGTTCCTTTTCCAGGCTGGGCAGGCTGGAAAGGGAATGGGGGGTCTTGCCCGGGAGGCCGGTACGCTTGGCGTATTCGCGGACTTTCTGGGGCCCGTCGAAGGCGAGGAAAAGCTTGCCCACGGAAGTGAGATGCAGGGGGGCCCGGCCGCCCACCAGGTACACCACCCGCACCAGGGAGCGCCCGGAGGAAGTGCGCTCGATATAGATGATCTCATCCTCGTGCCGGATACCGAGATTGATGGCCTCGCCGATGGTTTCGTGCAGGCGCTGCATGAAGGGCTGTGCCACCTCCCGCAGGTTGATGCGGGACTTGACCAGATTGCCCAGTTCCAGGAGACGGATACCGAGGCGATAGGTGCCGGCCTCGTGGCGCTCGACGAAGCGGGCCGAGGTCATGGCGCCGAGGATGCGGTGGGCAGTGGAAGGGTGAAGTTCGGTGGCCTGGGCCAACTGCTTGAGACTGGCCGCATCCGGCGAGGCGGCGAGGGCGTCGAGGAGCGACATCATGCGCTCGATGACCTGAATCGAATTCGGATTCTTGGCGCTTTCGGCCAACTGGATTCCTTTATTACCGGGGTTTGATTAGCATAAGGCCCTTTGTGGGCCTTTTTTGCAGCCCAATATCTTAGCATGCGTGTAGCCCTGTTCGTTACCTGCCTGCTGGACCTCCAGCGGCCATCCATCGGTTTCGCCGCGCTCGAAACCGCCGGCCGCGGCATCCCGGCTCCGGCCGGAAAGACTTTTCAAGAACTTTACGCAGCAAGAAAGAGAGCAAAGCAATGAACCTCGCACCCGACGGGCCCATGGCCATCCCCCTCTGGGTCAACGGCCGCGCCTTCCTGACCGTCACCGAATCCTTCTTCGACGTCATCGACGCCCAGACCGGCACTGCGGTGCGCCGCGTGCCCCTCTGCGGCGCCGAGCAGGCGATGACGGCGGCGGTTGCCGCCCGGGACGCCGAGCCGGCCTGGGCAGCGCTCGCGCCGGCGGAGCGGCGCAGCCATCTGGCGGCCCTGGCGGATGCCGTCGCCGGTTACGCCGGCCACTTCGCCAAGCTGGTGCGCCAGGAGACGGGCAAGAGCGAAGCCGATGCGGTTGCCGAGGTGGATGCCGCCGTGGCGGCCCTGCGGGAAGCCCCGGCAGCGGGGGAGCCCGGCGTCGTCGCCATCGTCACCGACGCCGGCCGGCCCCTGGCGGCCCTGGCCGAAGCCATGGCCCCGGCCCTGGCGGCAGGTGCCGCCGTTGTCTGCAAGCCCAGCCCCAAGGCACCCTCCGCCGCCTTCGCCCTGTGCGAACTGTCGGCCCGGGCCGGCTGGCCGGCCGGGGTACTGAACCTCATGCAGGGGGACGAGGCCGCCATCGACGGCCTGTGCGCGGCGGCGCCCATCGACCGCCTCCTCTATGCCGGCGGCGCTGCCCTGGGTGACAAGGTGGCCGCCATCGCCGGCCGCCACGGCAAGTTGTTCGCCGCTATTCCGGCGTGATGCACCGCATCGTCCATCTGGAAAGCGAAGCCCTGATCGCCGAGGTGCGGCGGCCAGCCTTCGAGCATGACTGGGTGGAGTATCCCAAAACCCTGCAGTCGGAGATGGAAGGCCGCCTGCAGGGCGCCACCGTCGCCATCGTCAACAAGCTGCAACTCCCGGCCGAGCTCATCGCCCGCCTGCCGGACCTCCAGATGGTCGCGGTGGCCGCCACCGGCACCAACAACGTGGATCTGGCTGCCTGCCGGTCCCGAGGCATCGTGGTCTCGAACATCCGCGGCTATGCCCTGCATACCGTCCCCGAGCACGTCTTCGCCCTCCTGCTCGCCCTGTCCCGCAACCTCCTGGCCTACCGGCAGTCGGTACGGGCCGGGCGCTGGCAGCGTGCGGACCAGTTCTGCTTTTTCGATCATCCGATCCACGACCTGCACGGGACGACCCTGGGGATCGTCGGCAGCGGCAGCCTGGGGCAGGGGGTGGGCCGCCTGGCCGAAGCCTTCGGCATGCGGGTCCTGCGGGCCGAGAGAAAAGGCGCGGCGGCGGTGCGCGCCGGCTATACGGCTTTCGATACGGTATTAGGAGAGGCCGACGCCGTCAGCCTGCACTGCCCGCTCAACGGGGAGACTGCCGGGCTCATCGGCGAGGCGGAACTGCGGGCCATGAAGCCGACGGCGCTCCTCATCAACACCGCCCGGGGCGGCCTGGTGGACGAGGGGGCCCTGATCCGGGCCCTCAAGGAAGGCTGGATCGCCGGCGCCGGCTTCGACGTGCTGACGGCAGAGCCGCCGCCGCCGGAGCATCCCATGCTGGCGCCGGAATTGCTGGCGCTGCCCAATTTTCTTCTGACCCCCCACGTGGCCTGGGCCAGCCGGCCCGCCATGCAGGCCCTCGCCGACCAGTTGATCGGCAACATCGAGGCTTTTGCGGCGGGGGAACCGAGGAACCGGGTGGCCTGAGCAGCCACGCCGGTATCCGCCAGCGGGTCCAGCCCGCTGGTGGCGGATTGGCTACTCAGTCGTAGCCCAGCACTGCGACGGTGGCCAGTTCGTCGTTTTCGACCTGGGGCGTTTCTTCCGTCGGCCGGTCGGCCGGATAGTCCTGCGGGGAGGACAGAAGCTCAACCCGCTCACCGGGCTGGCCGGACTGTCCGCCGATGTATCCGAAGACCGTTCTCGTCTGCTGTAGAGGAATCACTTGGCGTCTCCCGTCTCAAATAGTGTCCAAAGCGGCGACATGATCGATTCCCGGGAGACAGGTTTCCCCTCCCTCCAGCAGCGACCATTGCCAGCCAGTGATAGCTATTCTTGGGGATATGGGGGGCTGGCTCAAACGAAATAAACTACGGATGTCGTGACTTTGAGGAAGTGTCCATGCGTCGACGCATTCCCGGCATAGAGTCCCTGGTGGCCTTCGAGGCCGCGGCCCGCCACCTGAGCTTCACCCGCGCCGCGGACGCGCTGTCCGTGACCCAGAGCGCCGTGTGCAAGCAGATAGCGTCTCTCGAGGACTATCTCGGCGTGCCCCTGTTCCACCGCATCAAGAAGCGCCTCTCCTTGACCGAGGCCGGGGCGATCTATGCCAAGAGGGTGTCCGAGGATCTCGAGCGACTGGAGCGCCATACGGTCTCCCTGATGGCCCACCGCGGCGAGCGCAACGTCCTGGAACTGGCGATTATCCCGACCTTCGGCACGCGCTGGCTGATTCCCCGCCTGGCCCACTTCCACGAGGCCAACCCGGATATCGTCGTGAACCTGACGACCCGCTCCGATCCCTTCGTTTTCACCGAAACCTCCTTCGACGCGGCTATCCATTGCGGTGCGCCGGTCTGGCCGGGGGCGGCCCTGACCTTGCTCTTCGGCGAGGAGATGATCCCGGTGTGCAGTCCGCGGCTGCTGCAGGAGTGGCCCAGCACCGAGCCCCGGGACCTGGCCCGCATGCCGCTGCTCCACCAGTCCAACCGCCACGACGCCTGGCGGCGCTGGTTCGCAGCGGCTGGTGTGGTCGATGTGGACGTCATGGGCGGGCCCCACTTCGATCTGTTCTCCATGCTGGTCGAGGCGGCCCGGGCAGGCCTCGGAGCCGTCCTGGTGCCGCGCTTCTTCGCCCTCGACGAACTCGCGTCGGGGGAACTGGTGACGCCCTTCGACCTGGCCCTCAGTTCGGGGATGGGCTACTACCTCGTCTGCCCGGAACCCCCCAGCACCAATCCCGCCCTGAAAATCTTTACCGAATGGCTCCTGGGCGAGGCGGCGGAATACCGCGAGTCCCTGGCAAGCGCCGCCCGCAGGCCTTCCCGGCCCCTGGCTCCGGATGCGGGAAATGCTCGGCAAGCGACGGCTTAGGCTGTAGGATCGCGCCCTGTACGAATGGACCCCGGTGCGGCGCCCGACGGAAAGGGCTGACATGTGTCAAGCAGCGGGGCTGAAGCCGGCCCGGGTCGGCGGTGATTGGAGCGATGCCGGCCAGGCAGGAAAGGATGTCATGTCAATAGTTTTCCCGGTGCGGGGCGAATATATCCAGCTCGACCAACTGCTCAAGGCCACCGGCCTCAGCGATTCCGGCGGCGCCGCCCATGCCGCCATCGCCGACGGCCTCGTGCGCGTGGACGGGCTGGTCGAGACCCGCAAGCGGGCCAAGCTGCGCCCCGGTCAAGGGGTAGAATTCGCCGGCGAAAAGATCAAGCTGGTGGCCGAGGGGCTTAGAGCGGATTCGCCCTGAGCGGGCACGCTGCGCTGCCTGTCTTTGGGATGCAGCGCCAGACGCCGGTCGCGCGGTGCAGTGATCTGCACAAGCGAACGGCAACGCCGCGATGCGCCCAAAGACAGGCAGCC
>Ga0316605_10000719_pt1 | contig 21334 bp, 14 predicted proteins | sample OWC_soil_day20_n_FD_207666 | JGI IMG/M metagenome (GOLD analysis project Ga0316605, IMG submission 207666) | Wetland soil microbial communities from Old Woman Creek delta, Ohio, United States - OWC_soil_day20_noCT | ecosystem: Environmental > Terrestrial > Soil > Wetlands | place: USA: Ohio...
TAATGTCGCGGCCCTGATGAAAAACGATAAGGGGCTTAAGGCGGCCGCATGCGTTGAACCGGCCGGTGTTGCTTATGTGGCCTGTCAGAACACGCACCTGGGCGCAGGGGATGTGGTTGTTGTCTTCGGTGCTGGACCTATTGGCCTGTTTTCGGCCATGCTGAGCAAAGTGGTTTTCGGGGCCTCCAGGGTATACGTGGTCGAACCTTTGGCATTTCGACGAAACCTTGCACAAAAATGGAGTGATGAAGTTTACGATGTTGACGAATTCCTTGATCATGGCCCTTCTTCCATTGATGTCGTTATGGAGGCATCCGGGCATATGGATAACGTCCGCAGGGTATTCCGGCGATTAAACGCGAACGCCCGTGTCGCTCTCCTTGGCAGGAGCGGCGAACCACTGGTGCTTGACGCAGTAGACCACATGATCACTAATGCAGTATCCATAATCGGGTCAAGGGGGCATCTTGGAGGCGCATTTGCCAATATTTTAAGTCTCTGTCAAAATGCACGCATCCCCCTGGATGATATTGTAACGAAAGTGCTCAGGGGGCCGGGAGAGCTTTGCGAACTTTTGAGGTCACCGGAAAAGATCCTTGAGGAAAATTGTAAGGTTTTGGTGAGTTTTGACGAAAGCCGGACTTGATCGTTCATGATGAAAGACCATGAGAAGATATATAGGAGTGTTTGCCGCATCTGTCACGGGGGATGCGGCGCCTTACTGACGGTAAGGGAAGGCAGACTGGTGAAAGTTGCACCGGACCCTCATTCACCGTTCAACCGGGGTCGGATGTGCATAAAAGGACCAGCCACACCTGAAATGATGTATCATCCCTCCAGGCTCCTTTCACCTTTAAAACGTGTCGGCGCCAGGGGATCAAATCAATGGGAGAAGGTCTCCTGGGATGTAGCTTTAAGTGACATTGCCGGCAGAATGGATCGCATCCGTTCAGAATCCGGTCCGGAATCAATTGCCATCGGTCAGGGAACGGGTCGGCATCATTATATGCACACGGTACGTTTTGCAAATACCCTTGGCACTCCCAACTGGTATGAACCCGGACTTGCCAACTGTTTCATCCCCCGCATTACGGTGAGCCGTCTTACCTATGGCGGGTTTGTTGTCGCCGATTACTATGGAGATATCAAACCCAAAACGATTCTTTTCTGGGGTCATAATCCACTGGTCAGCGGTCCGGACGGGGAACTTGCCTTTCCCGTCAGAAGGGCGCTTGATGCAGGAAGTTACGGCATTGCCGTAGATCCTCGAAGGTCCGAAACGGCGAAACATTGCAAGATGTGGCTTCCCATAAGGCCCGGTACGGATTGCGCGCTGGCGCTTGCGATGATTCATGTGATCATACGGGAAGGGATTTACGACAAAGAATTTGTTGAGAAATGGACGGTTGGCTTCGATAAGCTGAGCGATCATGTGGCGGATTGTTCTCCTCAATGGGCCCAGGCTATTACCGGTGTTCCGGCGCAGGATACGGTTGAAGCAGCAAAGAGATACGCAATGGAAAAACCGTCTGTTCTGGAATGGGGCGTATCCATCGAGCAGAACCCGAATTCCCTGCAAACCGTAAGAGCGCTTTCGTTATTGCGCGGGCTGACCGGAAATATCGACATCCCCGGAGGGGATATTTTCGGGATGGAAATCATTCGGCCCTATCCGGTGTTGAGGAATATGCTGCCGGAAGGAATGAATGCCAAAAGGATCGGTTCCGACACGTTTAAACTGCTTAGCGGACCGCGGGCGTATCTGCCTTCCGCTCACATTCCCGGTCTTTTCAGAGCCATGCGTACCGGTGATCCTTATCGGATAAAGGCGCTTCTGATCTTTGGGAGCAATCCCATGGTTACGGTAGCCAATACACGCGAGGTTTATGAATCTTTATTGAAACTCGATCTGCTGGTGGTCACGGATCTGTTTATGACACCGACTGCGGCTATGGCCGATTATGTTCTTCCCGCCGCATTATGGCCGGAAGTCAATCAGCTTATGGAAATTCCCCTGGTAGCGGGAAACGCAGTTATTGCTCAGCAAAAAGTGGTTCAAGTGGGAGAATGCCGTCCGTGTGAAGAAATCATGATTGATCTTGCGAAAAGATTAAATCTGCCCGGGGCGGAGGAAACTCTGGAAAGCATATTGAATTATCGGTTGGAACCGCTTAGCGTCACTTTTGAGGAACTCAAGAGCAAGCATATAATTTTTCCCCCCCACGAATATTACAAATTCGAAAAAAAGGGATTCCGAACGCCGTCGAGAAAGGTTGAACTGTACTGCAAATCGCTGGAGAGAGCGGGCTATGATGCTTTGCCAACCTTCAAGGAACCGCCGGAGAGTCCCGACTCGCAGCCCGAGCTGGCCAAGACGTTTCCCTATGTATTAACCACAGGAAGCAGGAGGAGTGAATTTTTTCACAGTGAACACCGTCAGATAGAATCACTGAGAAGAAGAAGGCCCTATCCGATTGCCGAGATTCATCCGGCCACAGCCGAACCGCACGGCATTGGGGCCGGAGACTGGATAACCGTAAGTTCTCCCCGGGGAAGGATACGGATGAGGGCGGAAGTGACAGATGATATTCGAAGGGGGGTTGTCAATGTTGACCACGGATGGTGGTTCCCCGAAAAAGAAGGACCTGATTTTGGTGTATGGGAATCAAACGCCAATCTTCTAACGTCAAATGCCGCACCATATGATCCGGCTTTTGGCAGTTATCAGTTAAGAGGGCTTCTGTGCAGCATTGAAAAAATAGAGGCTGCAGGATAGATATGTTAAGGTATACGCGTTATGAAAGGAGTTTGTAACTCCTTTGGGCTTATGGATTATTATTGTTTTGAGGTGACATCATGAATGAAAAATTTGGCCGCAGTCTGCTGTACCTGCTGTTGGTGTTTGTTGTATTGATCGGTTGCGCATCGACCGAACCGTTGCCGGACAATGCGAAACCGGAGGAATTTAAAAAAGAGGATTTTCGCGTCTCTGAATTTGTTATCGGGGTCGGGGATACGGTGGAATTTGCCGTCTACCGGCAGGACGGCCTGACAAAATCCGTTAAGATAGACAGTTCAGGCAAGGTAATGTTTCCTCTAATCGGCGATGTGCAGGTCGCGGGCAAGAGCGCCTTCAAACTGCGTGATGAACTCAAAGAGCGCTTTTCGGTCTATCTGGTGAACCCTCAAGTAACCGTGACAGTGACAGCGATTTCAAGCAAAAAATTCATTGTATTCGGCGAGGTAACCACGCCAGGGTTGTATGCGCTGGACGCCGATCTTACCATCATCGAGGCCGTTGCAAAAGCAGGAGGCATGACGCATCACGCGCAGGAGAACAAGATCATTGTGATCCGTCGTGGGAAAGAGAAGCCTGAGATTCTGTCGTTCAGCTTCGGGGATATTCGGAAAAAAGGGGATTTTACGGGTGACGTAAGGCTGCAGTCCGGCGATATCGTATACGTGTCCACCAAGGCCATTGCCGATATGGCCCGGTTCATGACGTACATCGGGCAGATCATTCAGCCGATTGTTTCCATTGAGAGCGGCACCGTCTTATGGCCTCAGGTAGAGGATGTAATCAGGGGCGTGAAAAGCACGACGAACTTTGCCGTTCCCCTTCAGTAAGCTGAAGATTACAGGCAGGATGCAATCTTAAAAATATTTGGTTCTGTAAATTGAAAAGTTTTGTTGTTTATTACCTCGGTAAAATAGTTGTCATTCCCGCGTGATCGGAAATCCAGGAGTACACTGGATGCCGGATAACCTGAAGGTCACGCGTCAAGTCCGGCATGACGTCCTTTGATATAATTATTTGCCGGAGTAATAACATATAAACAAATTTTTAAATTTGATCTGATGAAAAATTACCCGCTCAAAGAAAACAGTTCAACCGGTTGCGCGAATGAATCAAACGTGTCATTTGATCAGTCATCTGCTGATAATCCAAAGAACGGGAGTGAAGTATCTCCCATCGTAACCGCGGCAAAGGGCGGGGGGTTGAGTCTGGTCGGCGCAACTGCCGGGGCATTCCTTGCAATCATTTTACAGGTTCTTATCTCCCGTTTTTATGGTCCCAAGTATTACGGGATATTTGTGACTTGCCTTATCGTCTGCAATGTTTTGCAGAATATTTCAGCTCTGGGACTGCATAAAGCCGGCATGCGTTTTCTGTCAATCGGTCACGAAAAGTCCAGCTATAAAATGATTCTGGATGTTTTTAAAACCGTGGCCTATGTGCCGTTTCTGTTCGGTGTCTTCATCGCCGTTGCGCTTTATGCCATGTCTTCATTTATCTCCGTTACCTGTTTTCATAATCCTGAAATGGTGCCCATGCTGAAGCTCTTCTCCATTGCTTTGCCGTTCTTTGCGCTGTTTCAGGTGACGGCTGAATTAAGCCGCGGGTTCAAGACTACAAAATATACGGTTATCATCGAAAATCTGTTTTTCCCTTTTTTCCAGATTGCCGCGTTCGTTACATTGCAGGTCGTTGGACATAATTATCTTTCTGCCGGCTATGCTTTTCTTTTTGCTGTCATGGTCTGTTCGTTTTCCATGTTGATGACCGTACGCAATCAGGTACGAAATTTCATAGGACCATCACAATTTCATCAGCTGTTGTCCGGGCATTCCGTTTCAACAATGGACTGGAAACCGATTCTGGCTTATTCCCTGCCGCTGACACCGTTCGGGCTGTTGTTTATATGCGGGTCTTCCATGGACATTCTGATGCTCAACATACTTGGGAGTTCAGCAGGTGTAGGAGAGTATGCGGCAGCTGCCCGATGGATTATATTTTTTTCCTTTATTGTAGGTTCTCTGAACAATATTTTCGGTCCTTTGATTGCAGGCAAACTTGGTGTAAATAAGATGGAGGATGTCAGGATCCTGAACGGGGCAGCAACCCGCTGGATGCTTTTCATGACACTTCCGATAGCTGTTTTTCTTATGTTGTCCAGAGACCCGATGATGTTAATTTTTGGCGAAAAGTTTCTTCAAGATGGGCCAACTGTCCTGCTGATCCTCGGTTTTGGCAGTATTTTCATTGCTCTAAGTGGTACGGGCGGACTCCTGTTTGTTCTTGGCGGTCACCAGTTCGCCGAACTGGGGATGTTAATTTTTTTAGTAATTCTGAATATCCTGCTGAATCTTCTGTTGATCCCACTGTATGGAATTATCGGTGCCGCATTTTCAACCATCACAAGCAACATGGTTGTTATTTTATTCCGTATCCTGTTAATTTACCGGTATTTTAAAATACATCCTTTCAGCTCAAATCTGGTGTTTCCTGTTGTAACTTTCTTGATTTTGGCCATAGGAGGATTAATCGTTCAATCAACATTACAGACAAGCAATACATTGAATTTACTGCTTGGAGCCGGCAGCAGCGTCCTCGTTTTATTGAGCATAATTTTCACCGGCTTCGATGATAATGATCGGGATCTTTTTATTTTGTTTCGAAATAAAGTTACAAATCGTCAGGTTTCTAATATAAAAACCTCAGCAGTGACATAAAAAATGGAAGGGAAGAGAATGGGATACATGCGATTTTCAGATTTAATAAGGCGAATCACCAAAGTCGGAACCTATTCAGACCATCACAAAAACTGGCTTTTTACCATTGCGCAGATGAAGCTGCCCCTGGTGGTTGTCGGTTCCGGCGTAATAGCATTAATTGTGACGCTGATCACTTTTTTGTTTAACCCCATTTATGAGGCTAAAACACTTATTGTGTTGGATGGAGATCTCAATAAAATCATAAAGGGCAGCGAAATTTCATTTCCCTATACAACGGCAGCGGATTATATCCGATTTGAATTTTTTGCCAACCATAGCGTGATGCTGATGCATTCACCTCAACTGGCGGACCAGTTTGTAAAACGCATGAATATTAAAGATTCGTCGGGCGACCTGATCTTTACGGATTATTTTATTAAACCGAATCTTTTCCGCCTTGTATTTTCAAACGATGGACAGGGGATAAAAGCCCAGTGGGTTTCAGACACACAGCAGTTCAGCATATCGGGATATTCAAAAGATCCTGATAAAGCTGTTGCCTATTCGAGAAACTATGCTGAATCTTTTTTAAAAGAAAATGCAAATAATCCAAGAAATGCTTTAGGCATCATTGTTGATCGTCTGGATAACCAGATTTCGGAAATCCGTAGACAGGAGGACTCAATTGACGCGCAAATTAAAAATATAAGAAAACGTTATCGCATCAGCGATGTGGATGCTGAATCTCTATCATTGATAAATAAAATCTACAGCATAAGATCTGACCTGGATTCCGCGCATCTCGATGAAAAGGCCTATCAGTTGAGAATTGATCAATTATATCGGAAAGCCAAGGATAAGGAAGCGCTTAAAAAGTATAAAGTGATCATGGATTCGAACCCAACGATCACAACCCTCAAGGCTAAAATGGAGGAACTGACCCGCACGTTGGCCGGATATTCCGTGGAACTGACGAAAGAACACCCCCTCTACAAAGTTACAGAAAAATCTTTGAATGCGACCAGGGAAGCCCTGGAAAAAGAAGCCAAAGAATCATTTTATCTCCATACGGATGTCCTGACAGCCATGTTGAAATATGATTTAAATCATACCATTTATCGCAGCCAGGTGGAACATTACAACGCCCTGTTAAAAGCAGCGGAGAGCCGGCAGGAAGAATTGTCCGCGGCTCAGTTAGAATTGGGTAAGTTGACGGATCAAAAGAAACAATTGGCCGCGCTGTTGTCCACTGCTCTTACAAACCACAGCAATGTCAGCAATGTCATGAATAAACCCCTGTCGTCTTTCAGGGTTGTTTCACCGGCAAGTATCGATAAAACTAACCTGAAGTATTACAAGCACTTTCCCAAGAGGAAGCGGATTCTGGCGCTGACCTTTCTGGCATCTTTCTTCATCCTTTCGTTCCTTGTGATAGGACGGGAATTATATGCCAACAAACTTTATCGAGGATGGCAATTGTCCTCATTGAAGCATCCTGTGAATTATACTGATGTGCCGATGCTGGCTGTTTCATCCGTTAAACAGATGAATGCGTTTGACGCTGCTATCTGCAAGTACATTCACAAGATATGTCTGGCAACAAATGACGCTCAAATCATAAGAGTTGTAAGCGGAGTTAAGGGAGAGGGGAAAGCATCGATTGCGCGGGCCCTGGCAGCATACCATCAAAAAATGGGGAAAACCGTGCTGCTTGTAGACGGTGATTTGACGAATCGTTCTTCCACAATCGGTTTCGGGTTCAATGACCGTCCCGGGCTTACGGACCATATTACCGGTGGGAAAGAAATAAAGGATATTATTGTTCACGACCAGATGTATAATATTCCGTTTGTACCGGCAGGCAGCCAGGTCAATCTTGATCTCAAACCATTGATGCTGAAACCGTTAAAAGAATTGTTTGCGGTGCTTGCCGCAGATTTTGAAAAAATAATATTTATTGACGTGCCGTTTAGCAATGATCGTTTGCTGATCAGTGACATGCTGCCGCCGCACGATGACATTATTGTTGTGGAATCTGGTGAACACTCCGTTTTTGAGATAGATCATTTTACAGGGATGTATGAATTTATGAAGGATAAATCCATCCGCAGAGGCATTGTTGTTAACAAGATCATTGCATAAATGGCATTCATGCTCCGGCTCAATGAGCAATCAGCAAAATATTGTTTCGGCAACTATTCGTAATTCAGCAGTAGCGTTTGATTCTATGACGATAAAGAATCATTTGGTGAATACAGTTATGCCGTCTATCGGGGTTAAAGCGTGAATACGTTATACTGGTCACACTGGTTTTCTAACAGGGACCGTCTTGAGTTCATGTTTCTGGTCCTGTCATTATTCACCTGCCTCACTTTGACGCAGGTGATTTACCCATACGTATGGCTCGGGGGTTTTCTCTGTTTAACCCTTTTTTTTATTGTTCTCCTTAAACCGATCATCGGTATTTACCTTTTTATTCTGTTGTATCCTTTGGCTAGTATCAGTTTTGTCATAAAGTATCAGCAGCCCTATAGTCCATCCATACTTGTTTACTTTGAAGAAATATTTTCCTTTATACTTTTATTAGTAATGATTTTAAGGACACTAAGTGAGCGCCATCAACAACCGATGCATGCTGAACCTTTCACAGCATTTCCCTATAAGTGGATCTATTATTTATTGGCTCTTTTCGTTTTTTGGTCTGTCTTTACAGTTTTTACGTCTCAATATTTTTTTCTTTCTTTAATCGGACTGTGGCGATTTATTAGCTGTTTCGTCATCATCGCGTTTCTTGTGCTCTATTTAGATACTTATGAAAAATTTATTGGTGTTTTGAAAGTCTATTGTTTCGTTGCGCTCATATACGGTTTGTCTGCTGTTTACGCAACAAACGTTGTGTTCCGGTTCGACTATGATTTGATTGATGTTTTCAATAAGTATATATCGTTCTATGTTTCGATTTATAATCGGGCTTCCGGTACTCTTCCATCTAACGTAGGCATGCTCACGGGCGTTGGATTTGCTGCCAAACATGATTTGGGCATGCTTTTGACGGCTGGAATCTTTTTTGCCTTTTTGCTGATGAAATTATCCGACTCTCTCAAGGTCAGATTTATTTTACTTATTCTTGTTCTGCTGTATATCACGATCATCTACCAGGTCTTTTCCAAAATCTCTCTCGCCGGAATGTTTCTGGCCACCATGTTTCTTTGCTTGGCTGTCCCACACTGGCGGAAATTGACCATCTGGGTCGTGACTATATTTATCATTTTGAATTTAGCTGGACTATTTGGTTCTTCTTTACTGAAAACAACTCATATGAAAAACATGGAATCAACACAGCAAAAGGTTGAGGTGGCCGTTTCGGAAAGTGAATACGAACCGAGTTCTCTGGCCGGCCGAAAGCATATTTGGAAAAAAACCATTGATAAAATACAGCAGGATAATGGCCTGGGGAGCGGCCCCGACAGTTTGATGGCGGATATGGCATATGCTTTGCCCACTGCGCATAATTTATTTTTGACGTTAGGCGCAGAATATGGATTGCCGGGAGCTGCATTAATAATTATTTTTCTACTTGTGATTGCTGAGAGTTCATATAAAACTGTTCTTGTTAAGCCGAAAGCAGAAAACAATCTTTGGCTTTTACAGATCGTATTTATTGCTGCTTCGTTGCACGCGCTGTTCGTATATTTCTTTGATATGCCAATCCATCGAAAACAATTATGGTTTATGTTAGGGTTGCTGATGGCTTCAATAAATGTTGCTGTTAAATATAATCAAAAAGAAGTCAACCACCTTGCAGCAAGCTGAGGAAAATCAACGCTCGTCCCGCGTGAGCGGAATTAAGCGTAAAATTAATCAATCGTCAGCTGATATTTACGGGTTTTTAAAATTTATCATTACACCGGTGTTATGCAGGTTACAATGGGATTCGAACTGACCCTGAAAAATTTAGTGCGAAGGCTGCTGAGACGGCAAATGGAATTCAGCGCAAGATTGCGTTCGCAGCGGTTTTGGTGTGCTTCACTTGCCGGTACTGCTGAGCACAGCCTTTCTGTCCTTTGCGATATGACGGTAGCCTGCTGTGTTGAATCCTTCGACACCAGTTCATGGATTGGAAACTTGTCCAATCAAACGCTGGAAGAATGTCTCAACGGTCCACGTGCACAGCAGCTAAAGAAGAGTCTTGCCCATGGACACCTTCCGTTGCTTAGTTGTGTGGTTTGTAGGAGTCTCCGTCGCTGCCCGTCCGGCGAAGCCCCCCTGTATGAGAATGAGCACGGTATCCCGCGTCGGGACCTTCTGCTGGAGAACACGGTTCTGTGTAACATTTATTGCCAGGGCTGCCCACGTCTGCGTGCTGTAAAACTGCGGACGAAGAACACCATCAGCGATGAAGACCTGGAGAAGATCTCGCTTGAAGTAAAGCGGCTCGGACTTGAGCAGATCAGTTATTTGGCGGAAGGTGAACCGTTTTACCCCAAAAATGTTTTGAACCAGATTCAAGTTTTGCGCCGGTATAATCCGGCCGTGCGGATCATTACTTCGACCAACGGCACCATGATTGACTCCGATGACAAGCGTGAAGCCGCTCTTCTCCTGGACGAAGTGATGTTCTCTGTTCATGGCTGCAGTGATGAATCAGTCACGCGCTACCAGACAAAGGGCAGCTTCAAAAAGGCATACAACAACATGAAGGATCTTGTCGCTCTGCGCAACGCAAGGGGGTTAGCTCGCCCGATCATCGAATGGAAATATGTCCTGTTCAATTGGAATGACCGCAGGGAGATGATTTTGAAAGCCGTAAAACTTGCGGAGGAGGCGGGCGTGGACCGCATCAGTTTCTGGCCCACTACCCGTCCTTTGAAAGGGATTTCGTGGCGATGGTACTTTGGCCGGTTCCTGAAGCATTTTGGCAACAGAGCATCAAAGGGTTTGGGACGTGAAGTGGCTTTTCCATCGTCACGTAAATTCCCCGGGGGAAACTCCGGATAAAAAGACAGGTCCGGCTTCAATGCCCAGGTTTGGGTAAAGCATAGAGAGAAAGAGAGTAGTAGCTTGTTTGGGTTTATCAAAGATCTGGCGCTGTTAATTTACTGGTATCCTCTTAGATTTTGCATCCGATTCATTCCTCTTGCATGGATTTATCGTCTCGGTAAAATTGGCGGCCACCTTCTGTTTTTGATATCAAAAAAAAAGCGTCTGACTTTATCCGATGAAATGAAGCACATTTTCCCGGATTTAAATGAAAAATCAATTGATGCCATCGTGAGAGACAGTTTTGCCAATTACTGTATGTCCGAGCTTGAAGTTCTGCTTTATCCGACGATCGACAAAGATTACATTAGAAAATATATATCAATGGAAGGTCACGACCACTTGGAAAAGGCCCTTTCTCACGGGTCGGGAGTGCTGCTCCTTCAGGCCCATTTCGGCGCTTTCCAGATGGTGCTCCCTATTTTAGGACATTGCGGATATGTGATCAATCAAATAAGCGCTTCTGCGTCCCTCTGGAAATCCCATGCGACGAGCACCATTCAGAAGATCGCACTCGATAAAAAAGCCCAGTATGAAAACAGACTGCCCATTAAACATTTCCCTGTGGGCAACATTCCCCGCCCTTTGTTTATGGCGTTGCGCCGCAACGAAATTGTCGGTATTACATCAGATGGAGGTGCGGCCCGTAAAACGGTGGAGGTTAGTTTTCTGGGCAGGAAAGCGAACTTTCCTCAGGGTGTGGCGGATCTTGCGCTGAAAACCGGCGCGGTCATTGTGCCCGTATTCATTATTACGGAAAATAATCTTTCGCATAGATTGGTTTTTCATCCGCCGCTGAGCCAAAAAAATAATTCCGATCCATCTGCTGAAGCGGCAGCCATTATGCAGGATTTTGCCGATATCCTTTCGGAATATGTGCGTCAATATCCTTATCATTACGGGTACACAATGTGTTTGAGAAGAATGATGGCTTCATCGGATGAACATCCGTTGTTCACCGATTATGAATCAAATGCCAGATAAGAGTCCCGGAGAGGATTCTTTATTTGCAAAAGCCGTCTGTCCGTGCAGGATTAACCGTACCGCAAGAACCTGAGAATTTCACTTTTGAGGCTTCTACGGTAAACGAAGTTACCCGGGCTGCAGTGGATATCGCAGTTTTTGATCATTTGCCTGACCTCACGGGCCTTTGCTGAATTCCACGCTTCACGGAGGGTCGTTTCCCGCACGTTACCGAGGGGCGGCATCTTGTAGCAGGTATGGATGAACCCATCGCAGGTGATGCTCAGGTTGGTGATTCCGACCATGCAGCCGTCACGCATCAGAAGGTAGGGCTGTTCGAAGTACTTTTTCATCCCTTCGATCTGCTCGGGTGGATTCAGAATCTTCGCTCCGCTTTTCTTCAGTTCGATCAGTTGATCGAGCACCCGGTTGATTGAAGAAAGGTCGTCGAACCAGAGATCGGTCTTCTTGTACCAATCGGGGTCGCTGTCAATCGTCGGGCCGAGGGGATTGAAAATGATTCCGTCAAGTCCCTTGTGCTCCACCAGGCGGACCAGATCGACGAGTTCATTCATGTTCTTGCGGTTGATGACGGTGGCCAGTGAAACGGACATGCCGCTTCCGCGACCCGCGTCAAGAAGGGCATCAACCGCCGCCATTGTCCTGGCGTGCAGACCGGGAATACCGCGTATCTCATCGTGCGTTTCCGGTTTGATACCGTCCACGGAAACGTGGATGTAACCGAGCCCTGAATTGACGATCTTTTGAGCCATGGGGGGGTCGATCATTGTGCCGTTGGTCACCACGCCGGTCAGGACTCCCTGATGGGTGGCAAAGTCGATAATATCGGTGATGTCGCGACGCATAAAGGTTTCACCACCCGCAAGTTGTATACGGCATGGACCAATCCAACTTCTAAGATCCGTGATGACTTTCTTCCATTCAGAAGTGGTCAGCTCTTCTGTTTTCGGCATCCGCCAGATCGCGCATTGCTGGCACTTGATGTTGCACCGCAGAGTGACGCAGAAAATGATCCGGGTTGGTTTGGCCAGACCGCTGTCGTTGCGGTAGGCCCATCCCTGCAGACTGCGGTTGACGAACTGGTTGAAAGCCCACCCTAATGTTCTATTTCGTTTATGCATTTGTTCCGGTTTCCTGTATGTGACCGGCCCTTGTCGGACCGGGCGCTGAATTGACAATCCGATGGATTCCTAGCACCCCGAATACTGATTGACAAGAATTTTCTTTTCCTGCAATGGAACATAGGAAAACCACTGTTGTGTGTCAATAAAAACTTTCCCAAAATACGGCAATTGAAGTGGATGACCACAGAAGGTTGTGTTATCCATCATTTCACAAGGAGAGGATTATGAAAAAAAACGTTGTTTACATTGTCCTGATGCTGGCCGTTTTCGTTACGGGTGTGAGTGCACAGACTCGTACTGCTCCACCTCCCGCTACGATAACGTCAAGCGAAGACGGAAGCGAGGTCATAAGCAAAGTACAGAAACCGTCGTCACTTCAGCTGCTTTCCCATGTCGAATTGACTGCCGCGGGCCGGCCGGCCTTCCGGCCGGACGTGACAGCCATAGGGGGAGAGCTTTGGCTGGCCTATAACAGCCACGGCGGACCTATGCTTCTACGCCTGGACGCCAGTCTTAATAAGACCGGTCCGGCTGTCCGGTTGCAGGCCGCAACGGAGAGAGTTACCGATATTCGCGTTGGCAATGCCGCGGGACATTTCTGGAAAGCCTATGAGAGCATGTTGATGCCTGAAAGAACCTGTAATGAACATTTTTTAAATGCGGCTCTCTATACGGGGTCTCTTTCACAGCCTTCCCAAGGCGTCCTTCATATCGCAAAAGGTTGCGCGCTGAACAAGCAGTTTATCGATCATCCCAGAGGACTTCCAGCATATCCGGAAATTACGGATGATCCAACCCCCTTCTACCATAAAGGAGTTCGTTATATCCTTACCCGCGCGTGGGGTGAAAAGGGCACTATTCATCATTTGAGGAAACTCAACGCAGATTTGAGCGTCTCAGAAGATATTTTACTGGACACCGGTAAAATGGTGCCGGAGGGGAATATGATGAGCCAGAACGCTCTCTTTCACATTAACGGCAAACCTTTTCTGGTAGCTGGTTTTCAGACGGGAATGTGGATTCCCCCAAACAAATCGTCTCTTTACATTTTGCCGCTCAGTGATGATTTGCACTCTTTCTCGGGTAAAGCAATACGTTTGCCGGTAACGAATGTGACCTTTCCCACAAGGGTCACCCGCGCCCGCCACGTCAACGGGACGCTGATTATCAATTTCAATGACAGTTATGTCGGCCCGACCGGTTTCAGGGTGAGCGAATACCTGGCGCTCTTTGACATTAATGCCGGATTTAACCTGCTTGCGCAGATCCAGACGCAGGATCATCAGGTCATGGACAATCATTCCAGTTTTGAGATTCTGGGTGATCGGCTCTATCTTTTCCAGCAGCAGGACGGGGAAAAAATTTCGGCAAAGATTTTTCAACTCAAGTCGAAATGAAATCAAGCACCTCGTATCATGCAATGGAGAATCATCGTTCATCCTGCGTGAGCGGGATTTAACCGGGGAGGAATGGATAAAGGAACGGCCACTGAACACAGGAGCGGCAGACAGGCTGCATTGATGATATCTCAGCCTTGAAAAAGATAGAAATAATTTTTGTTAAAGTTATCGGGATATGAAAATAACTCATGTATTAACCGGACTGATTGACGCGGGCTTATGGGTATTCGGGGAAATTTCCTATTTCTTCTATCGTGTCATGGGATGGCGAAGAATAGCGTCAACAGGCAGGTTTTTGGGACGTGTGATCTGCCGTCTGGACGCAAAGCGAAGAGAGGCTCTGGCTCAGGAAATCAGGTTGATTCTTAAAGATGAGAAAGACCGGGAAGTGATCATGCAGGTTACTCGGAGAGGTTTTGAGAATCATTATGCCCGCATCACGGAGACGTTTTTCTTTGGACGGCTTTCAAAAGATATCCTCGATGAAATGGTAGAGGTCAGGGGAATGGAGAATATTGACAAAGCACTGTCTTGTGGCCATGGGGTGATCCTTTTGCTTGCCCACTTTGGCTCCTTTCTTCTGCCGCTTCCCTATCTGGGACATAAGGGATATAAAGTTAATCAGCTCACAGGAAAGCAAAGGCATAAATCTCTTATTCATGAAAGGGTATGGGTCTGGCGAAAGCGGGATGCTGACCGGTTGCCCGTCAAATATATACAGGCGGAAAGATTTTTAAGACCGATGCTTAATGCTTTGAAGAATAATGAAATATTGTGTATTGCATTTGATGGAAGAGACGGTACAAACTGGACGCCTGTAAATTTTCTGGGCCGCAAGGCGATGTTTTCCGCCGGACCTTTCAAATTGGCAAGAAAAACAGGAGCTGTCGTCATTCCGACTTTTGTTATTCGTAATCAGGATGACACACATCTGATGCTTTTTGAAAAACCCTTCGATTTACCCCGAACAACGGTTTCTGATTTGAAACAGACTGTGGCGGATGACACGGATCGTTACACTCAATTCTTCTCAGACTATGTTAAAAAATATCCCTGTCATTTCGGGATGACATTGCTTACGCATAATTTTAATGCGTCGGAAGATTATCCGCAGTTATTTGTTGATGAAACATGAAGGGATCATATAAACTTGTCGGAAGGGTGACCAACCCTTGCGAATATCGCAAACATGAAACGGGATGGGCAGGATAGCCCTTCTCATGATACGGACAGGAAAATAAATTATGAAAGTTACTTTTATATCGCTGGGATTGTCAACGGACGCGATCGGCCTTAGAATCCTTTCTGCGCTTCTTAAGCAAAACGGTTATCAATCACAGCTCATATTTCTTCCCACAGTGGAAGATCTTAAACGCAGAGCCACGCGCAGCAATTATCAGTATAGTGAAAATGTTCTGAATCAGATCATTAATCTTTCCAGGGGTTCTGATCTTATCGGCATATCCCTGATGACGCATCATAAATCAATCGCTTCTGAACTTACGCGACGCTTGAAACAATTGATTGCAACACCCATTATCTGGGGAGGGATTCATCCGACCGTTTGTCCTGAGGAATGCCTTGAAACAGCCGATATGGTTTGCTTTGGTGAAGCGGAAACATCGCTTTTGGAATTGGTTCACCGAATGCAACAGAATGACGACATATCAACCGTCCCGGGAATATGGATCAAAAAGGATGGCCAGGTTGTCAATAACGGCTCGGGAGCTCTGGCAAAAGATCTGGACAGCCTGCCTTTCCCGGATTACAGTTTTGATGACCATCATCTGCTAATCGGTGACATGATTGAACCTATGACTCCGGAAAACTGGCGTCGTCATCTGGTAAAATTTTTTCCTCCTCTTAATTGTGACCGGCCGGATAATCCGGCATATCAGGTTCTCTCGGCTCGAGGATGTCCGTACCAATGTACGTTTTGTGGAGAATATCCTCTTACCGAAAATATTTATGGCAGACGTTATTTCAGAAAAAGAAGCGTCAGCAATTTGATAGAAGAATTAATGTGGGCAAAAAGCGCCTTTCCTTTCATTGGTGAAATTTGTTTTTGCGATGATACCTTTTCAAGCAGAAGTTTTTCTGATTTACAGGAATTCGCAAGGCGATATAAAGAAAAAATAGCACTTCCTTTTTATATCCTTGTCTCGCCGGCCAATGTAACCAGGGAGAAATTTGACTTGCTCGTGGATGCAGGATTAACAAATGTCGGTATGGGCATCCAGTCTGGAAGCAAGAGAATCATCGAACTCTATGACCGGCAGCATGTTGGGAGCGTTGAGCAATCATTAAAAGCAGCCAATATACTCAACAGCTATAAAGAGCGGCTATTGCCTTATTACGATTTTATCATTGAAAATCCTTACGAAACCAATGAAGATCTTCTGGAAACCGTTCGCTTACTCGTTAAACTGCCGCGTCCTTATATCACCAGAGTCTATGCTTTAAGTTTATTCCCGGGGACTGCACTGCACAAAAAAGCCTGTGCCGATGGAATATTTTTTGATGATATGTACGATATAACTTTCGGCCAGAGACATCAGGGCGGATATCTTAATTTTCTGGTGGATATGAATAAATATCGCATACCTCAAAAAATTCTTGAAGTATTAATATCCCGTCCGTTTCTGTTTTTTTTAAACAGGCCTTTAGTCGATCGTTTCTTCCTGTTGTTTCATCGTTTTTTGAAGCTGGTCGCTATGAAACTTCATCTGCATGAGAGGGGATTATCCTGATTTGACTTTATTTAGTATCTTCGAATCAAATATTAATTTCATGGCATTCAAATGACAAAAGACATGCAGAATGAACCTGTTCAGAAGGTTATCATATTAGGGGGCGGTTTTAACGGTTTGCGCCTGGCGTTTCTGCTGAACAGGAAGGGCTATAAAGTCGAGATTGTGGAGCGTGATTCTCGGCTGGGCGGCATGGTCCAGACTTTTTCTCACACATGGAACGGCAAAAAATTTCTTTTCGATTATGGCCCTCATCTTTTTTTCAATGACTATGTCGACGACTACCGTGAGCTGCTGGGTGATGATCTTCTTCAAATCCGTGACCGTTTCGCTATGGTGACCCGGGGCGGCATGCTTTCCTACCCTCTGAGATCCGTCGAAATGTTTACTCGCATAAATCCGCTGCTCAGCGCAGGATACCTGCTTGATTTCGCACTTTACCGTCTGAAGAAGAGGAAGAGTGCCGTCACTGAACCGCCCAATCTCAAGACAGTCATGACCGAACGGTTTGGCCTTAAGCTTTTCGAGGACTTCTATGCTCCTTACATCGAAAAGTGTTGCGGATTGCCTTCTGAGAGCATATCCCCTCTGTGGGCAGAGGAACGGGAGAACGTCAGTGGTAAGAACCCCGTAGACAATATCCTGAAGAAAGTGCAATCCTGGTTTAGCAGGACTGTCCGTGAGCGGCTCGCCCGCGGCAATCATCCCTCCGCCAGCGAAATTATAGCCTGCTACCCCCGTAAAGGTGCCGGGCAGCTCTGCGATTTGATGGCCCGAACACTGCCGCCGGAGGTCATTCACCTCGGCGCCTCGGTCAAAAGCGTACTGACAGAATCTGGGCAGGTTAATGGCCTGATTGTTGAAAAGGATGGAAAGAGCCAGACAATGCGCGCAGATCTTTACATCTCTACGATTCCCCTTGAGCAGCTTGTGCTTGCAATGAAGCCGCAACCGCAGCCGGAACTCATCGCGGCGGCGAAAAGTCTTACGTACCGCACTGTGCGGCTCGTGAACCTCATCGTGGATCAGGCTCGGATCACCGACTGCCTCGAGATTTTTTCGATGGTGCGTAACCATCCATTCAAGCGCGTCTATGAACCCAAGGCAATGAGTCCTGTTATGTCGCCGCCCGATAAAAGTTCTTTGTGCATGGAGGTATGCTGCAGCGAGGGTGATGAAATTCAAACCATGCCGGCGAAGGCACTTATTGACATCTGCGTTGACGCTCTCCTCGAGATGAAGGTGTTGACGTCACGCGAGCTCGTGAAGGATTCCTTCATCGTCGATATTCCGAACGCCTATCCGGTGTACCGGATAGGGTTTGAACAGGATCAGCAGAGTCTGCTGGATTATGTTTCCGGCTTCCGGAATCTGCTTACAAGCGGCCGGCAGGGGCTGTTCCGGTATCATGCGATGACCAATGAAGTTATGGAGATGGCGGACAGCATTGACCGTTTTCTGGATGGGGATCGTAACAAACTTCACGCGGACAACCGGCGCTCCCGTTGGGGACAGTCCTTCTATTGAGGCGGTTATGATTATCAGAGACAGTATGCTGCGCGACATGGCTAAACTGGTAGCCTGGTATCCCCTGAGATGGTGCGTCATGGCCTTGCCGTGGCGTTTTGCGTATTTCCTGGGTGAGGCGGTAGGGCTTGCGGAATCGCTGATCCTGCGGAAGCGAAAAAACCGCATCGCCGCGAACCTTCTGGCGGTTTACGGCAGACGCGTTACGCAAGCAGAAGCACTTCAGATTGCTAGGCAAAACATACAGCGTCACTATATTGAACATATGGAGTTATACAAGTACGCCACTCTGAACACTGCAAACCTTTCGCATCACATCACGTTTGAAGGTCTTGACCATCTTGAGCAGGCGCTAAGGCTGGGCCGGGGGGTGATTCTGGTGCACATGCATTACGGCTGTAAGCAGTTCCCGCTTGTCGCGCTGGGGATCATGGGTTACGATGTCAGCCAGATTGGTTATCGCGATACTGAAGAAGAGACTCACAGTTGGGTGCATAAGAACGTCCATCTGCGCATACGAATGCGCCTGGAAAACCAGTTCAGGGTAAAGCACATCCATGTCGGCAAATCACTCCGGCCGGCCTATGAGGCGCTGAAGCACAATGGCATACTGATGATCACCGGTGACGGGATAGGTGGTGTCAGAGGTGCCGGTGAAAACTACCTTCCACTCCCTTTTCTCGGTCGAACCATGCTTTTTCCGCCGGGGCCGTCAAGGATGGCACGCACCACCGGGGCCGTCATTCTCCCCCTGTTTTGCGTTCAGCAACGGGACTTCACACATCTGGCTGTCATAGGAGAGCCGATCACCATGCAGCGGACTGACGACCGAAAGCATGATGTGCGGCAGATCACAGCACAATATACGCGGATTTTTGAAACCTTCGTCAATCGCCACCCTGAGCACTGGATGTTCTGGGAGGAGTTTCAGGAAGGGGTTTTAATCCCGAAATCCGGATCTCACGAAGGATCATCCGGACACCTTGAGAACGAACCGCTGGAAAAGTTGTAAAAATGAAAATTACCTTAATATCATTATATCCGGATATCACTTCTTTCGGGCTTCGCGTCATCTCCTCCTATCTGAAAAAACACGGTCACGAGACTCAATTAATCTTTCTTCCTGATCCCTACGGTGATGATATCGTCTACGGAAAACCAAGATACGAAAATCATATTCTTGAAGAAGTCACTTCTTTATGCCGGCAGTCCAATTTAATAGGTGTCACCCTGATGACGAATTTTTTTAAAGGGGCTGTTCAAGTTACGGCCCAATTGAAAAAAGAGTTGTCCGTGCCCGTCATATGGGGTGGCGTACACCCGACGATCAAACCCCTTGAATGCCTGGCGCATGCTGACATGGTTTGTATCGGGGAGGGTGAGGATGCTCTTCTGGAACTTGTGACAAAGATGTCCAGGGGCGAAGATTATCTGCAGACAAAAAACCTGTGGTTCAAGACGGGTGATCAAGTCATTCAAAACCCTCTAAGTCCTCTGCCGCGTGATCTGGATGTTTATCCTTTTCCTGATTACAGTATGCATGACCACCACATCATGTTCAATAACCAGTTGGTCCCTTTGACAGACGAAATATTCCAGATTTTTCTAAACGAAGGCACGGTATCCAGATATTTGGGCAAAACGGGATATCAGACAATGACCAGCAGGGGTTGCCCATACAGCTGTGCCTACTGTATAAACCACACGATTAAGGAAATGTATGGCGGGAAGGGAAAACTTCGCTGGCGATCTATTAAGAATGTCATTGAAGAACTTTCATGGGTCAAAAAGGAAATGCCGTACGTCAATTACATATGGTTTTCCGATGATGAGTTTATGGCTCAGAACATTGAGAATCTGAAAGAATTTGCCTCGCAATATAAAGAAAAGATCCAGTTGCCGTTTTCATGTCTTGTCAGTCCGCTGAGCGTAACAGAAGAAAAAATGTCTCTTCTTGTCGATGCCGGTCTTGTCTATGTTCAGATGGGCATTGAAAGCGGAAGTGTCCGGATGCAGGAATTATACAACCGCAGAATGATGAACAATGAGAGAATGATGAAGGCGATCCGCATTGTGAATAAATTTAAGGATAAAATGTATCCGCCCAACTATGATTTTCTGGTGGACGTTCCGTTTGAAACAGATCAGGACAGGGTGGACAGCCTTCGTTTCATAGCGGATATCCCGAAGCCGTTTCATTTGCAGCCTTTTACTTTGATTCTCTACCCCGGTACGCTTTTATACGAAAAAGCGAAAGAAAATGCTCTTGCAATTAATGACGACAGGGATATTTATGAAAAGACATACACGATGCGGAAGCCTGATTATCTTAATCTTCTTATGACGCTTTCCAAAACAGGGAAATTTCCAGGCACGCTTTTGAAGATTCTGATCAGCTCGCCTTTGTTGAATATTTTTAACAGCAAAGTGTTAAAACCCGTGGTCAAATATGTTTATATCGGCATGAAATACATATACAGTTCGTTGAAATAGATGGTAATCGAGAATGAAGGTCCTTTTGCTAACATCTTATTTGGGCGATAAAGAACTCCCCGTATTTCCCGTGGGGCTGTCTTGTATCCAATCCTCACTGCAGGGCCATGATGTTAAGATATTTGATTTAAATTTATCCCCCAAGCCATTTGATCAGATGAAAGAGATGATTACAGGGTTTTCACCCGACGTGATAGGCATTTCTTTGAGAAACATTGATTCCACAAACAAGAGAACAGTGACCTTTTATTATAAGACCTTAAAGGAGATGATCGATGTAATAAAAACCTGTTCTAATGCTTACATTGCCGTCGGTGGTTCCGGTTTTTCAATATTTGCAGATGAAATCATGAAGGACGAGCCGCGAATCGATTTTGGCATATTCCTGGAGGGAGAGATAACTTTTCCCCATCTGCTTGACAACCTCCAGACACCTGAAAATGTTTCTTCCCTGTACTACAGAAAAAATAACAATGTGATCTATACCGGGCCGGGTTCATTGCCGGGGTCCCGTCAGATG
>Ga0316605_10000720_pt1 | contig 21332 bp, 16 predicted proteins | sample OWC_soil_day20_n_FD_207666 | JGI IMG/M metagenome (GOLD analysis project Ga0316605, IMG submission 207666) | Wetland soil microbial communities from Old Woman Creek delta, Ohio, United States - OWC_soil_day20_noCT | ecosystem: Environmental > Terrestrial > Soil > Wetlands | place: USA: Ohio...
CGCAGCTGGGTGGACTTGACCTCGGCCAGCGCCACCCGCAAGCCCTCGTGTTCGTACACCAATTGCTCGTTGGCCGTCTGCAGATCCCGGGTGCGTTCGGCCACCCGCAGTTCCAGCGAACGGTTCAGTTCGACCAGCGCATGATTGCGCGAGGCGATGACCCGGTACAGCGAATTCAGCGCATCGAGCAGGCTGGCGGTGGCCGGGTCGGCCTTGTTGCCACTTTCCTTGTCGTACGCCTCGGCCGGCGTCAGGCCCTGCCGGATACTCCGAAGCTGGCGGGTCATCGCCTGGTCGATGCCAAGAATGTGATAGGCCAGCCAGTTGGTCAGGAAACGCAGCAGAAACTCGGTATCGCCGGCCCCGAGATTGACCTCGCGCATGGCCGTCACCTGGTTGGCAAAGTCGCGGTGGATGGATTTGTGCAGGCTGACGTGGCGCTCGTCGCAGGCCAGGCCGGCCATCAATTCCTCCTCGTGACGAAAATGGACGACGGCGTACTGGACCAGTTTGTCCAGGATGCCGTTGAATTCCGCCGGATTGCTTTGCTGCTGGGCCTGCAGGCTGCCGACCCAGTTGATGATGCGCACCAGCTCCTTGTGCTCTTCATCGACGATGGGTTCGCCGGTCAGGAAGCGGTCGTTCCAGACAAAGGTGTCCATTTGTTTTTTCCCGCCGACCATCGGGCCGCTTGCATCGCTCTCGGCAAACGTGGTCATGGCTGATTTTCCGGGCTAAGGATGAGCAGGCGCCCCTGGCTCTCGGGGTCGCCACCGATGCGGCAGTAGCGGGCCAGCCAGCGCACCTCGCCGGGGTGCCAGACGGTGTCGCCCTCCCCGCCCTTCAGCACGTCGAGCAGGGCGGCCGGCAGCCTGTCCTCGGCCAGCGAACCGATCAACGGCGCCCCATTTCCAAGCAGGCTGTCGGCCTCGCGGTTGGCGCAAACGATCAGTCCTTCATCGTCCAAGCCGATGATCGGCAGCGGCACGACCTGCAAGATGTCCTGCACCACGCCGAGCACGATCTGGTCGCGCTGCAACTGCCGTTGCTTCTCGGCGAGCAATTCGCGCAGGCGCTGGTTGGCCAGGGTCAGTTCGTCGCCCAGCCGCCGGTTCTCATCGGCCAGTTCCTTGTGGTTGAAGGCCTCCAGAATATTGGCCCGCAACTGCTCGTCGTCCCACGGCTTGGTCAGAAACTTGTAGATGGCGCCTTCGTTGATGGCGTCGGTAATCGATTGCAGTTCGGTATAGCCGGAAAGGACGATGCGCACCGTTTCGGGATAGAGAATCTTGACCTGACGGAGGAACTCGACGCCGGTCATGTTGGGCATGCGCTGGTCGGAAACGATGACGTCGACGGCTTCGCCGGCCAATAGCTGCAAGCCCTGCTCGCCGCCGCCGGCAGTCAGGATACGATAGCCGTCGCGGCGTAACAGACGTTTCAGGGACGAAAGAATGTTCTCTTCGTCGTCGACCAGCAGAATGGTCCGTGGCCGACCGCTGGCGGCCTCGACGGGATTGTCTCCGTTGTCGTTCATGATGATTCCCTTGGTAGCTGAGCAATTCTAGTCGCAGGAAACACCAAATACGACGCCGCTTCCTGCAAAAACTCGCCCCCGCCTTGTCGGATTCACGACAAGCGCCCGACATGGTTGCCGATGAAAGACAGCATCCCATTGTTTTAACGGGCATTTCACCCCTGGCACAGCGATTGCTGCCTTGCTCCCGACTGTATTCGAGGAGCCTACATCGTGGAACTACCCGTTATCGGCAATGCCCCCGCCGCCAAATCCGGCGGCTGTTCATCCAGCGGCTGCGGCACCGCGCCGGATGCCCTGGGCCATCTCCCTGACCATATCCGCGCCAAGGTGCAGGATCACCCCTGCTACTCCGAAGAAGCGCACCATTACTTTGCCCGCATGCACGTGGCGGTGGCGCCGGCCTGCAATATCCAGTGCAACTACTGCAACCGCAAGTACGACTGCGCCAACGAATCCCGTCCCGGCGTGGTTTCCGAACTGCTGACGCCGAAACAGGCGATCAACAAGGTGCTCGCCGTCGCTGCCGCCATCCCGCAGATGACGGTACTCGGCATTGCCGGTCCCGGCGACCCCCTGGCCAACCCGGGCCGCACCTTCGAGACCTTCCAGGAACTGTCGGCGCGAGCCCCGGACATCAAGCTGTGCGTGTCGACCAACGGCCTCAATCTGCCGCAGTACGTCGACGAGATCGCCAAGCACAACATCGACCACGTCACCATCACCATCAACTGCATCGACCCGGAAGTCGGTGCCAAGATCTACCCGTGGATTTTCTGGGAGAACAAGCGCATCCGTGGCGTCGAGGGGGCGCGAATCCTTATCGAACAGCAGCAGAGGGGCCTGCAGATGCTGACCGACCGGGGCATTCTGGTCAAGGTCAACTCGGTACTGATCCCCGGCGTCAATGACGAGCACCTGAAGGAAGTCTCCAAGGTGGTCAAGGCCAAGGGTGCCTTCCTGCACAACGTCATGCCATTGATCGCCGAAGCCGAACACGGCACCTACTACGGCCTGATGGAACAGCCGGAACCGACGCCGGAAATGCTGCAGAACCTGCAGGATGCCTGCGCCGGCGACATGGCCATGATGCGCCATTGCCGCCAGTGCCGCGCCGACGCTGTCGGCATGCTGGGCGAGGATCGCGGTTCGGAATTCACCATGGACAAGATCGACGTCATGGAGGTCGATTACGAAGCCGCCATGGCCCGCCGCAAGGAAGTACACGACGCCATCATCGACCAGCTCGAAGCCAAGCGCGCCCTGCACGCCCCGGCCCCGGTCGCCAGCGGTATCGCTGCCGACGCCCGGCCGGTGCTGATGGCAGTAGCCGGCAAGAACGGCGTCGTCGCCGAACACTTCGGCCATGCCCGCGAATTCCTCATCTACGAAGCCTCGCCAGCCGGGGTGCGCTTCATCGGCCACCGCAAGACCGAGTTGTACTGCGGCGGCATGGATGCCTGCGGCGAAGGCGACGAAGATCCGGAGTCCCTGCTCGAGCGCAACATCCGCATTCTCGAAGGCTGCGAGGTGGTGCTCTGCTCCAAGGTCGGCTACGAGCCGTGGGGCAAGCTGGAAGCCGCCGGCATCGCACCGAACGGCGAACACGCGATGGAGCCGATCGAGGACGCCGTGATGGCGGTTTATAAGGAAATGGCCGCCAACGGCAAGCTTGCCCTGCCGGCCCCCAGCAGAAAGGCAGCGTAATCATGGCCCTGCAAATCACCGAAGCCTGTGTCAATTGCTGGGCCTGCGTCGATGTCTGCCCGAACCAGGCGATCTACGAAGACAAGCCGCACTTCCTGGTCGACGCCGACAAATGCACCGAGTGCCTGGGCGACCACGCCGAGGCCCAGTGCGCCGCCATCTGCCCGATCGAATGCGCCATCGTCAATGAACTGGACGAACCGCTCAACCCGCCGGGTTCACTGACCGGCATACCGCTGGAAAAGTTGAAGGAACTCGGACTCTACAAGGAAGCTGCCTGATGGCCGTTGTCACCTTTTACGAAAAACCCGGTTGCAAGGGCAACCTGCGCCAGAAGACCCTGCTCGCCGCCGCCGGCCACACCGTTCAGGCGAAAGACCTGAAGACCGAAGCGTGGACGGCCGAGCGCCTGCTTGCCTTCCTCGGCAAACTGCCGGTCGCTTCCTGGTTCAACCCGGCAGCACCGGCCATCAAGGTCGGCGAAATCGTCCCGGAAAAACTCAGTGCCGAAGCTGCCCTGCCCCTGCTGCTGGAAAATCCGCTGCTCATCCGCCGCCCGCTGCTGGAAATCGGCGACGAGCGCTTGGTCGGGTTCGACATTGCTGCGGTCGACGCCTGGATCGGCCTGAAAAACGTCCAGTTGCCGGAAGGCAATATCGAAGCCTGTGTGCATGGCCCGGACGGCCATGGCAGTTGCGGCAGCGCCGAGGCCGAGACGGAAGAGGAACACGATGCGCACTGCGGCTGCGGCGCTCACTGACGAGGCCGTCGAACTGGCACCGGGCGTCCACTGGGTGGGCGCCCTCGACCCGCATCTGCGCAGTTTTGACATCATCCTCAAAACGGCCAACGGCACCAGCTACAACGCCTACGTCGTGCGCGGCGAGCATGGCGTGGCGGTGATCGACACCGTCAAGGAAGCCTTCGCCGGCGACTTCTTCCGCCGGTTGGAATCGGTCGCCCGCTACGATGAAATCACCACCATCGTCCTGAATCACCTGGAGCCGGACCACAGCGGTGCCCTGCCCGAACTCCTGAAGCGCGCCCCAAAGGCCCGCGTCTATCTATCCAGCCGGGCGCAGATGATGCTAAAGGCGCTGTTGAAGCCCTCCGGCGAAAAACCGCCGGCCTACATCCCGGTGACCACCGACGACACCGTCGATTTGGGCGGGCGCACCCTGCGCTTCCTGCACACCCCTTACCTGCATTGGCCGGACACCCAGTGCACCTATCTCGAAGAAGACGGCCTGCTGTTTACCGGCGATGTCTTCGGCTGCCATTTCTGCGATGCCCGGCTGTTCAACGACCGGGTCGGCGATTTCCGCTTCTCCTTCGAGTACTACTACGCCCACATCATGCGGCCCTTCCGCGAGTTCGTGCTCGACGCGCTGGCCCTGATCGAACCACTGGACATCAAGCTGATCGCCCCGGCGCACGGCCCCATCCTGCGCCACAACCCGCGCGAATACCTGCACCGCTACCGCCAGCTGGCCATGCCCCGCCTCTATAACGAGGCCCGTGACGAAAAGACGCTGGTCGTCTTCTACCTGTCGGCCTACGGCAACACCCGCCAGATGGCCGAAGCCATCGCCGCCGGCGCCGAGCGCATCGACGGCGTACGCGTCTCGCTCTACGACCTCGAAGGCGGCGAGCCGGAAGTATTCACCGACCTGATCGAAGAAGCCGACTGCCTCGCCTTTGGCAGCCCGACCATCAATGGCGACGCGGTCAAGCCGATCTGGAACCTGCTCTCCTCGCTGACCACGGTCAGCGTCAAGGGCAAGCTCGGTGCCGCCTTCGGCTCCTACGGCTGGAGCGGCGAAGCGGTCCGCCTGATCGAAGACCGACTGCGCGGCCTCAAGCTGCGCGTGCCGGTCGAAGGGCTGCGCCTGAAACTGGTGCCGGATGCCGGCGAACTCGAAGAATGCCGGAAGCTCGGCGAAACCCTGGCCCGTCACCTGACCGGCCGCATCGAACACCGCGAGATCGAATTCAGCCAACTGCGGGCCGCACCCGCATAAACGAACAGGGAGAAATACATGCCAAAAGCCAAAGTCACCTTCGAAGATATCGGCGTCTCGGTCACCGTACCGGCCGGCACCCGGCTGATCGAAGTTTCGGAAAAAGTCGGCGCCGGCATCACCTACGGCTGCCGCGAAGGCGAATGCTGCACCTGTCTGACCAAGGTCATTTCCGGTGCCGAAAACCTGGCGCCGCCGACCGTCCTCGAAGATCAGGTACTGAAAGACAACATGGCCCCGCGCCAGCATCGCCTGGCCTGCCAGGCCCAGATACTCGGCGGCGAAATCGTCGTCAAACCGGCATAAAAGCAAAGCAGCACCCAACCCCAACAGAGAAAACCTACCAACCGCTCAGGAGAAACAAGATGGCCCTCATTACTTTCAGCAGTCACATGCACAAGGACAAGACGGTCTACGCCGTCGCCGGCAGCCACCGTCAGACCGTTCTGGAACTGGCCAAGGAACACCACATTCCGATCGACTTCGGTTGCGGCGATGGCGAATGCGGCACCTGCCTGGTCAAGATTTCCTCGGTCGATGCCAAGCGTTCGCCGATGGGCGCCCCGCTCACCGAGCATGAAACCCGCGTCCTCAAGGAACTGGGCCACATCACCCAGGCCGAAATCGACAAGATGCTGGTCGACGACCTGTGCCCGACCCAGTGGCGCCTGGCCTGTCAGGTCGTGCTGCGCGACGAAGACGTGCTGGTCGAATACCCCAGCAAGTAAGTTGCCGACCATGAACGGCCCGGATCGCCTCTTCGCCCGTGAAGTCCTGCTCGCCGAGCTGCTGCTGGCGAAGTGCGACGATGCGCCGGCGGGCGATCCGAACCGTTCCCTGCTGGCCAGCCTGCTGGCCGGCCAGGCCGTCGGCCACGGATGCTTGCCCGGGCATCTCGGCCTCGGCGACGAAGTTTTCCGGCAACTGGCTGACGCCTATTTCCCCGGCGCCACGCTGACGCCCGTCGTCCGGCCAGTCGAAGCAATCCCGGAATGGGAAGACCTGCAGAAACTGCTGCTCGATCACCGCGCCGACGAGCGCGACTCCGAATTATGGGTGGCCGACATCGTCGCCACCGCCTGTGCCGGCCGCGATCATCTATGGCAGGACCTCGGACTGGCCAGCCGCGACGAACTGTCGCGGCTGATGTGGATAAACTTTCCGGCGCTGGCCCGGGCCAACACCGGCGACATGAAGTGGAAAAAATTCCTTTACCGCCAGTTCTGCGCGCGGGAAGGCATCTATGTTTGCCCCGCCCCTTCCTGCGGGGTTTGCCAGGACCACGCCAAATGTTTTGGACCGGAGAACTGATTGCCCGCACCGCGCCGGTGCGCCGCCGCGTTGCCACGCCGCCCTGGGCCTCGCCGCTGACCGACAAGGCGCGCGCCGCCTATCTCGGCCTGGCCATCGGCGACGCCTTGGGCGCCACTGTCGAGTTCCTGACCCCCAATGAAATCCGCCACCAGCATGGCGTGCACCGCGACATCAACGGTGGCGGCTGGCTGCGTCTGAAAGCCGGCCAGGTCACCGACGACACCACCATGACCCTGGCCCTCGGCGAATCCATCCTGGCTGCCGGCCGGGTCGATGCGCAGGCCGCAGCCCAAGCCTTCGACGGCTGGATGCGGGGCAAACCGGTCGATATCGGCAACACTGTGCGCCGCAACCTGATCCATTTCCGCAAGACCGGCCAACCGGAAGCGCCGCTCTCCGAACACGATGCCGGCAACGGTGCGGCCATGCGCATTCTGCCGGTAGCGCTGGCCTGCTACGGTCAACCGCCGGAAAAGACCATTTTTTCCTGCCGGCAACAGGCCCACGTCACCCATCACAACGAAGTGTCCGACGCCGCCTGCGAAACCCTGGTCTTCATGGTCCAGGACTTTCTCGCCGGCCGCCCCCGGGATGAGGTGCGCCGCCATGCCGACGAGCTGGTCGCCCGTCTGCCGGTATATGCCTATCGCGACAAACGCCGCGACAACCCGAGCGGTTATGTCGTCGATACCCTCCAGGCGGTCTTCCAGGCGCTGTTCGACACCGCTTCCTTCGAGGACTGCCTGATCGACGTGGTCAATCGCGGCGGCGACGCCGACACCACCGGCGCCATCGCCGGCATGCTGGCCGGCGCCTGCTACGGTGTGGACAGCCTGCCCCGGCGCTGGCTGAGGGCACTCGACGCCGGCATTCGGGAACGCTGCGAACAGCAGGCCGAAGACCTGATCGGCCCGGCCGCCAAGGCCACTCTGCCCGCCTGACTGACGAGGCCGGAAAACCCGGCAACAACACATTGTGTTGACGCCACATTGTTCCCGCCATTAGCAACAGGCGCAAATCCCTTCGAAAGTACTACCTATTTTTCTGTATCATTGGCATGTTGTTCGCTTATTTTGAAACACTGTTAATTCACTGACTCAACATCCCGTTCGCCGTTCCTCCACAAGACGAGTCCAATGAAGACCAATCTGCCAGTCACCAATCACGAACGCCCGTACCCCGACGTCTCCTATCTGGTCTCCAAGACCGACCTGAAAGGTGTGATCACCTACGTCAACGACGCCTTCGTCGAGATATCCGGCTATTCGCGTGAAGAGCTGATGGGGCAGAACCACAATATCGTCCGCCACCCCGACATGCCGCCGCAGGCCTTCGGCGACCTGTGGAAAACCGCCAAGGCCGGCTATCCGTGGAAGGGCATCGTCAAGAACCGCTGCAAGAACGGCGACCATTACTGGGTCAGCGCCTTTGTCGTGCCTATCCAGAAAAACGACCAGACCATCGGCTACATGTCGGTGCGCACCAAGCCGACCCGCCAGGAAGTCAGCAGCGCCGAAGCGCTCTATACCGAACTGAACCGCACCAAGGCTGGTCTCTCCACCCAGCCGGCCTGGCACCAGCGCATCTCGGTCCGGGCCCGCCTGGCCATGGTCATGGGACTGATGGTGACGATGATCGCCGTCTCCGCCCTGATGGGCATCAACGGCCAGCAGCGCAGCAACGAAGCGCTCAAATCGGCCTACGACCTGCACCTGAAACCGGCCGTGGCCATCGCCAAGATGGTCGAACGTCTGGGCGACAATCGGGCGCAGGTCATGCTCGCCTTGCAGCACAGCCCGGACAACCGCTATCACTCGCAACACGACCATCCGGTCAGCGTGCATATCGACAATTCCCTGAAGAATCGGGAAGTGATCGAGAGTCTGCGCGCCATCTACGAACGCACGCCGAAGAGTCCCGAAGAGAAAGCCCTGGCCGACGCCTTCTTCGAAGCGCGCGACCGCCTCTCCCGGGAAGGCAACAACCCGGCCCGCGAGGCAATCAAGGCCGGCAATTTCGATCAGGCACAGGTGCTGCTGCTGACCAGGATCAATCCGCTGTACAAGGAAGTCTCGGCTAAAGCCGAGGCCTTGCAGCAACACATCGAGCAGGACGGCGATGCCGATTACGCCCGGGCCGAGCAACGCTACGCCCAGACCATCACCTACAGCATCGGCGGCACCCTGTTCGCCCTGTTCATCGTCATCGTTGCCGGCACCCTGCTCACCCGCTCGCTGTCCGGCAAGATGCAGAGCATCATTCGCCACTTCAGCCGCATGGCCCAGGGCGACCTGACCGATGACATCAATATCACGGGGCGTGACGAAGCCGGACGCGTGCTGACCGAACTGTCCTGCATGCAGGTCAGCCTGAAAGTCATGCTCGACGAGATCAGGGCGGCCAGCCAGGGCATCGAAGAGGAATCGCATCGCGTCGAAGCGCAGACCGCCAATGTCGCCGAGCAGTCCGAGCAGCAGCGCGACCGGGCGGCCAGCGTCGCCGCCGCCACCGAGGAGTTCAGCCAGTCGGTACACGGTGTCGCCGACGCCGCCGCCGGCACCGCCACCGCCGCCGACGAGGCACAGCTCCAGGTTGCCGAGGCTCAACGCAGCATGAACCGGAGCATGGAGGCGACCAGCCGCGTGGTCGAAGCCGTGCAGCATTCGAGCGACAACATCCAGGCCCTCAACCAGGCGATTGCCAAGATCGGGGACATGACCCAGGTCATCCGCGAGATTGCCGACCAGACCAACCTGCTCGCCCTCAACGCCGCCATCGAGGCTGCCCGCGCCGGCGAAGCCGGCCGCGGCTTTGCCGTGGTTGCCGACGAGGTGCGCAAACTGGCCGAACGCACCGCCACCTCGACCAAGAACATCACCAGCAACGTCACCGAGATTCGCCAGGTCACCGATGCCGCCGTGCAGTCGATGTCGGAAGCGGTGCAGGAGGTCGAAGCCGGCATCGGCCTGATCCGCGAAAGCGGCTCGGGGTTGAACCAGATTACCGACACCAGCCAGCGCGTCACCGGCATGGCCCGCGATATTGCCGACGCCGCCAAGGAACAGGCCATCGCCAGCCAGCAGGTCGCCCAGAACATGGAGCGGGTGGTCGAACTGGTCGACGGCAACATGGCGGCAGCCAGTCAGGCCAAGGATGCCGTGAATAGTCTGGTCAAGACTGCCGGTTACCTGAATCGTATCGTCGCCCGCTTCAAGGTCAGCAGCTAGCCCCCGGGGACACACCGGGGTACGGCTTCCACATCGACACGCCCCGCCCTTTCGCGTAGATTCGGTTCCCCGAATGGCGAATCTGCGCCGGCGGCCTCTTGCCATGAACAGCCCGACCACCCCGCTCTCTCTCCAGCAAAACTATCGCTACCTCAATCAGCAACTGACCTTCCGTCACTGGTTGACCGTCGCGTTCGGACTGCTGTGCCTGGTCGGCTACGCTGCCTACGACTACGGCAACACCTGGCGGCGGGCCGGTGAAAACCTGAGCAGTCTCGCCCGGCTAATCGACGAGCACCTGGCCAGAACCGTTTCCGAAACCAGCCTGGCCCTCGGGCATGTTGCCTCCCAGGTAGCCCGCAGTGGCGAACCCAACTTTGCCCGCCAGCAGGAACTGCGTACCCTGTTGGCCCGCGAAATTCCCAGGCTGGCTCATCTGCGCTCGATCTCCATCATCGACACCCGGGGCGATCTGGTCGCCACCACCCATCGCCAACTGGACAAGCCGACCCAGGTCGCCGACCGTGACTATTTCCGTACCTGGCCGGATACCGAGCGAAAATCCCTGTTCATCGGGGAACCGGTCAAGGCACGCGTCACCAACCAGCCCGAAGGTGAATGGGTACTGACCTTCAGCCTGCCAATCAGCGGCCCGAACGGCGAGTTCCTCGGTGTTGCGCTGGCCACCATCGACCCCACCTATTTCTCCCGTTTATATGGTGCCATCGAGGTCAACCGCCAGAACCAGATCAGCATCGTCCGTACCGATGGCATCCTGCTCGCCCGCCATCCGCACATCGACGTCCAGATGGGTAAATCCCTGGTCCGCGGCGAAGTCTTCCGCAATGGACTAAGCCAGAACGACCACGGTCTGCTGCGCTATCGCTCCATCGTCGACGATACTGAGCGCCTGTCCGCCTATCGCCGCCTGAGCGACTGGCCGCTGGCCCTGGTCGTCGGCGCCAACGTCAATGAAATTTTTCGCGAGTGGCTGACCAGAACACTGGTTATCGCCCTCTTCGGCACGGTTTTCCTGGTCATCCTGACCCGGGTCTATTTCCGCCAACGCCGGCAGTTGCAAAGTGCCGAAACAGCCAGCAACATGCTGACCGATCGCGAAAGCCGCCTACGTTCGCTGTTCGACGAAGCCCCCATCGGCCACGCCCTGAACCGTTTGTCCGACGGCCACTTCCTCGCGGTCAACCAGGCCTTTACCGAAATCACCGGTTATTCGCAGGAAGAACTGGATACCTTGAATTACTGGGATCTGACCCCGCCCAGCTACGCCGAGGAAGAGGCCCGCCAGATCGAATTGCTGAAGAGCACTCACCACTACGGTCCGTACCTCAAGCACTACATCCACAAGGACGGCCACCGCGTTTCGGTGCGCCTGAAAGGCACGCTGGTCACCGCCCCGGATGGCGAGGAATTGATCCTGTCGATCGTCGAGGACATCACCCAGAGCGAAATCACCGAGACCCGGATGAAACTGCTGGCCAACGTCTTCGAACACAGCGGCGAATGTTTCATGGTCACCGACCACGACAACCGGATCATCGAGGTCAATCCGACATTCACCCGGGTCACCGGTTACACCCCCGACGAAGTGATGGGCCGCAACCCGAAAATCCTGTCGTCCGGACGCACCACCGAAGAAGAATACCGGACCATGTGGACGGCCATCGACAAGGACGGCCATTGGCGCGGCGAAATATGGGATCGTCACAAGGATGGCCACATCTATCCGAAATGGCTGAACATCTCGGTGATGCGCGACCCGCAGGGAAACATCACCCACCATATCGCCAGCTTTACCGACATCACCGAACACAAGGCAGTCGAGGAGCGCATCCATTACCTTGCCCACCACGACCCGCTGACCCAGCTGCCTAATCGCCTCAGCCTGCAAAGCCGGCTCGACCAGGCACTGGCCACCGCCCGGCGCGAAACCGGGCTGCTCGCCGTGCTGTTCATCGATCTCGACCGCTTCAAGACCATCAACGACTCGCTTGGCCACCATATCGGCGACCTCCTGCTCATCCAGGTAGCCGGCCGGCTGATGGAAAACGTCCGGCAAAGTGACATCGTCGCCCGCCTGGGTGGGGACGAGTTCGTCGTCGCCCTGACCGACATCGAACTGGGAGCGATCGGCAAGCTGGCCGAAAAAATCCAGCGAGCGCTCGATCAGCCCTATTTCATCGAGAAACATGAACTCCACTCGTCACCAAGTATCGGCATCAGCGTTTTCCCCACAGATGGCATGACGGTCGACGACCTGATGAAGAATGCCGATGCGGCGATGTATCACGCCAAGGAACTCGGCCGGAACAATTTCCAGTTTTTCTCCAGTTCGATTACCGAGCGGACCAACGAACGCCTGGAACTGGAGCGCGGCCTGCGCCAGGCCGTCGAACGCCAGGAATTCGTCCTGCACTATCAGCCGCAGATCGACATTCTCAGCGGCCGGACCATCGGCGTCGAAGCCCTGGTCCGCTGGCAGCATCCGGACAAAGGCCTGGTCGGCCCCGACAAGTTCATTCCGATTGCCGAGGAAACCGGGCTGATCCGGCCGCTCGGCCTTTGGGTCATCGAGGAAGCGCTCGGCCAACTGGCTCACTGGCGACGCACCGGCATCGAATTGCGCCGGATGGCGGTCAACCTCTCAGCCCACCAGTTGAGCGACGAAGACCTGCTGACCACGCTGATCGCCAAACTGGCCAAACATGGCTTGAGCGGCGCCGATCTCGAACTGGAAATCACCGAATCGGTGGCCATGCACAATCCGCAGAAAACTGCCGAATTTCTCGGCAAGCTGCGCCAGCAGGGCATCGAAATCGCCATCGACGATTTCGGCACCGGTTACTCGTCGCTGGCCTACCTCAAGCTGTTACCGCTCGACCGGCTCAAACTCGACCGCTCCTTCGTTCGCGACATCGAAACCGATGCCAACGATGCAACGATCAGTGCCGCCACCATTTCACTGGCCCACAGCCTCGGCCTGGCCGTCGTCGCCGAGGGCGTCGAAACCACCGCCCAATTGCGTTTCCTCGACAGCCTGGGCTGCGACATCGCCCAGGGCTACCTGTTCAGCAAGCCATTACCTGCCGCCGCCTGTGCCGACTTCCTGCGCCAGGATAGCCCACTGCCGGATCAGGGATAAAGCCCGCGGATCGCCCGCGCCTGCAGCACCCGGCTGCAGCCGATGACGAAGGCGGCGGTACGCAGCGACAGCTGCCGCTCGCTGGCGAGTTGCCAGATGGCCTGGAAAGCCTCGGCCATGATCCGTTCCAGCCGCTGATTGATCTCGTCCTCGCTCCAGAAGAAGCTGGAGAAATCCTGCACCCACTCGAAATAGCTGACCGTGACGCCGCCGGCATTGGCCAGCACATCCGGCACGACCAGGACATTGCGCTCGGCCAGGATGGCCTCCGCCTCCGGCGTGGTCGGCCCGTTCGCCCCTTCGACGATGACCCGGGCGGCGATGGTGCCGGCGTTGAACCGGTTGATCTGCGACTCCAGTGCCGCGGGAACCAGGAATTCGCAGGGCAGCGCCCAGAAATCCTCCTGGCGGATCGATTCGCTGGCCGGCGCCCCGTGCAGGCTGCCCTGGGCGGCCAGATGCTTTTTCAGGTCCGCAATATTCAGCCCGTCCGGGTTATAAACCGTCGTATTCACATCCTGCACGGCAACCACCTTGGCCCCGGCCTGGGCGAACATCCGGGCACTGGCCTCGCCGACATTGCCGAAGCCCTGCACCACCACCCGCGCGCCCTCAATCGGCAAATCCAGTTTCTTCGCCGCCTCGCGGGCGCTGACGAAAACGCCGCGACCGGTCGCGTCCTGGCGACCGAGCGAGCCGCCAAGCGACAGCGGCTTGCCGGTGACGACGCCAGTCGCCGTGCGGCCATGATTCATCGAATAGGTATCCATCATCCAGGCCATGACCTGGGCGTTGGTGTTCATATCGGGCGCCGGAATATCCTTGTCCGGGCCGATCATCGTGTCGATCTCGCTGGTGTAGCGCCGGGTCAGCCGTTCCAGCTCGGCACATGACAACAGCCGCGGATCGACCCGGATGCCGCCCTTGGCGCCGCCAAAGGGTACATTGACTACGGCGTTCTTGATGGTCATCCACCCGGCCAGCGCCATCACCTCGGACAGCGTCACGTCCTGGTGGTAGCGCACGCCGCCCTTCCCCGGCCCGCGCGAGGTGTTGTGATGAATGCGGTAGCCCTCGAAATGGACAATCTCGCCGTTGTCGAGACGGATCGGCACATCGACGATCAGCGAGCGTTTCGGGCGGCGCAGGGTTTCCACCCACGGCCAAAGCGCTTTGTCGAGCAGCGGCGCCACCTGTTCCACCTGTTGCAGAAAGATATGCCAGGGACCGAGGTTTTCCGAGGAAATATAGGAAGGCAGTTGCGGGAGTTTCATGGTGACATCCTTTTCAGCGACCCAGCATCATCAGGCTCGTATTGCCGCCTGCCGCCGTGGTGTTGATGCTGACCACGCGCTCGACCAGCAGGCGGTAAATCGGGTACAGCGACTGCGGTCCTGCCGGCTGGTAGACCGGCAGCAAAGCGCCCGGTTCAGCCGCCAGGCGCTGGCGCAGCGCCGCCGCCCCGTCCGGCTCGGCCAACAGCACGCCGGCCAGCCCGGCATAGTCACCGGCCGAGCACCATTGAAGGTCGGCGGCCAGGGTCGCCGGCAGCTGGCGGGCCAAATTCCGGCCAATGGGGCCGTCGACCGCAGCAATCCGGTTGCCGCCCGCCAGCGCCGCGGCGAACTGGTGCAGCAGTTCGTCCTCGCTGTCAGCCAAGCACAGCAGCTGGCCGCGCGGTGCGAAATGCAGGCGGTTGCGTTCGCCGGTCGGGCCGGGCAGATCGAGCCGGCTGTGCAGCGGCGTCAGCTCGGCATAGGCCGTGCACAGGCGGGCCAGTTCACGCCGGCCGCAGGAAAACGCCCATTCGGCCAGTTGGCGGAAGGGCGAGCCGGCATCGCACCGTTGCTCGCCCGGCACACAGCCCAGCGCCGCCGGCAGCACCTTGGCGCTGGCGTGCAGGCGGTGCAGGTAGAGCGGCCCACCGGCTTTCGGCCCGGTGCCGGACAGACCCTCGCCACCAAAGGGCTGGACGCCGACCACGGCGCCGACCATGTTGCGATTGACGTAGAGATTGCCGACCCGGGCGCTGGCCGTCACCTGCGCCACCGTCTCGTCGATGCGGCTGTGCAGACCAAGGGTCAGGCCGTAGCCGGTGGCGTTGATCGCGGCCAGCAGTTCACCCAGAGCATCGCCGGCGAAGCGCAGCACATGGACGACCGGCCCGAAGACCTCGTGCTGCAATTCGGCCAGGGAATCGATTTCGATCAGCGTCGGCGGCACGAAACAGCCGTCGGCGCAGGCGGCCGGCAACGGCAACTGGAATACCGCCCGCCCCTTCGCCCGCATGGCCTCGATATGAGACAGCAGATTGGCCTTGGCCGCTTCGTCGATGACCGGCCCGACATCGGTGGCCAGCTCGGCCGGATCGCCGACCACCAGTTCGGCCATTGCCGCCTGCAACATGTCGACCACCCGGTCGGCGATCTCGCTTTGCAGGCACAGCACCCGCAAGGCCGAACAGCGCTGGCCGGCGCTGTCGAAGGCGGAGACCAGCACGTCCTGCACCACCTGTTCGGGCAGCGCCGACGAATCGACGATCATCGCGTTCTGGCCGCCGGTTTCAGCGATCAGCCGCACCCCGTCGCGAGCGGCGATGCGCTGGTTGATCAGGCGCGCCACCTCGGTCGAGCCGGTGAACAGCACGCCGCGTACCCGGGCATCGGCGACCAGCGCCGCGCCGACTGTTTCGCCGGTGCCGGGCAGGAACTGCAAGGCGGCACGCGGAATGCCGGCCTGGTGCAACAAAGCGACGGCCAAGCCGGCGATCAGCGGCGTCTGCTCGGCCGGCTTGGCCAGCACCGGGCTGCCGGCGGCCAGCGCCGCGCTGACCTGGCCGATGAAGATGGCCAGTGGAAAATTCCACGGGCTGATGCAGACCACCGGCCCCGGTGCCGCATTACTGGAAAAATCGCCGCTTATTAACTGTTGACCGTAGTAACGGCAGAAATCGACCGCCTCGCGCACTTCGGCCACCGCGTTGCTGCGCGTCTTGCCGGCCTCGCGCAGGCACAGGCTGAGCAGGCGGTCGCGATTGGCTTCGAGCAAATCGGCCGCTCTCAACAAGGCAGCGGCCCGTTCAGCAACCGGCGTCGTATGCCAGGCTTCGGCATAGGCCGCCGCCGCGGCCAGCGCCTGCTCGACTTGCTCCGGCGTCGCCGCGCTGACGTAGCCGACCACCTCGCTGCGCCGAGCCGGGTTGCTTACCGCCGCGGCCGGAACACCGCTGCCATCGTTGCCGGCCAACGCCGGTTGCGCTGCCCAGGTCTGCCCGGCCAGATCGGCAAGCGCCTTGTCGAGATCGGCCAGAACATTCTCGTCGCTCAAGTCGAGGCCGGCCGAATTGCGCCGGCCGAGGCCATACAGTTCGCAGGGCAGCGGAATCTGCGGGTGGCGGGCGGCGCCCTCGCGCGCCACTTGGGAGAGCGGCGGCTCGACCAGTTCGGCCACCGACACCGCCTCGTCGACGATGCGGTTGACGAAAGAGCTGTTCGCCCCGTTTTCCAGCAGCCGGCGCACCAGGTAGGGCAGCAGGGTTTCGTGGCTACCAACCGGCGCGTAGATGCGGCAGGCCTTGCCCAGCCCGGCCGGGCCGACCACGTTGTCGTAGAGCGGCTCGCCCATGCCGTGCAGACACTGGAATTCGTAATCGTCGACGCCACGCTCCAGCGCCATCTGGAACACCGCGGACAAGGTCTGCGCGTTATGCGTGGCGAACTGCGGATAGACCGCGTCCGGCGCCGCCAGCAGGCGGCCGGCGCAGACCAGGTAGGACAGGTCGGCATGCGCCTTGCGCGTGAATACCGGGTAATCGGCCAGGCCGTCGACCTGGGCGCGCTTGACCTCGCTGTCCCAGTAGGCGCCCTTGACCAGGCGCACCATCAGGCGCCGGCCGCTGCGCCGGGCCAGGTCGACCAGCCAGTCAATAACGTAGGTGCTACGCTTCTGGTAGGCCTGGACGACGAAGCCCAGGCCGGCCCAGCCAGGCAGTTCGGGGTCGCTGGCCAGCGCTTCGAGCAGGTCGAGCGACAATTCCAGCCGGTCGGCCTCCTCGGCGTCGATATTGAGGCCGATGTCGTAGTCGCGGGCCAACACCATCAAACCTTTCAGACGTTCGAGCAATTCGCGCATCAGCCGCGGGCGCTGGCTGCGCACGTAACGTGGATGCAGCGCCGACAGCTTGACCGAAATGCCCGGCCCGGCATGGACGCCCCGCCCGCCGCTGGCCCGGCCGATGGCGTGGATGGCCTGGACGTAAGCCGCGTGGTAGCGTTCGGCATCGGCGGCGGTCAGCGCCGCCTCGCCCAGCATGTCGAAGGAATGGCGATAGCCGCGCGCCTCGTTGTCCCGGCTGCGCTCCAGCGCCGCCGCAATGGTCTCACCCATGACGAACTGCTGGCCGAGCAGGCGCATGGCGAAATCTACCCCCTTCCGGATCAGCGGCTCGCCGCCCTTGCTGAGGATTTTGCTCAGCGCAGTGCCGAGTGCCCCGTGGTCATGGATGGCAACCAGCTTGCCGGTCAGCAGCAAGCCCCAGGTTGCGGCATTGACGAACAGCGACGGGCTGCCGCCGAGGTGGGAACGCCAGTCGCCATGGCTGATTTTGTCGCGAATCAGGCGGTCGACCGTAGCATTGTCCGGAATGCGCAGCAGCGCCTCGGCCAGGCACATCAGGGCGACGCCTTCCTGGCTGGACAGCGAGAATTCGTGCATCAGGTGATCGACGCCGCTGGCGTGGCTACGTTGCCGGCGCACCGCCTCGACCAGAGCGCTGGCCCGGGCCCGCACCGCCGCCGCATCGCCGCCCAGTTGCTCCAGCTCACCTACCAGCGCCGCCACGCAGGCGGCTTCATCGCACCGATAGGCCCTTCGTATTTGCTGCCGCAGACGGTCCGCCATCCTCCCTCCCCGCGGCAAGGCCGCTTACTTGTCCACGAAGGCCCGCTCGATGACGTAGTCGCCGGCCACGCCGATATGCGGAGAAATCTGGAAACCATGCGCATCGAGCATGGCCGCCGTATCGCGCAGCATGTCGGGGCTGCCGCAGATCATCGCCCGGTCGGTGGCCGGGTCGAGCGGCGATTCGCCGATATCGGCATACAGTTTGCCCGACCTGATCAGGTCGGTCAGCCGGCCGTTGTTGCGGAAACGCTCGCGGGTCACCGTCGGGTAATAGACCAGCTTGTCGCGTGCCCAGTCGCCGAAAAATTCGTGCTCGTTGATTTCGTGCTGGATGTAGTCATGGTAGGCCAGCTCGTTGGCATAGCGCACGCCGTGGATCAGGATGATCTTCTCGAAGTTCTCGTAGGTTTCCGGATCGTGGATCAGGCTCATGAACGGCGCCAGGCCGGTGCCGGTGGCGAACATGAACAGGCGCTTGCCCGGTTTCAGGTCGCGCAGCACCAGCGTGCCGGTCGGCTTCTTGCCGACGATGATCGGGTCGCCGGCTTGCAGATGTTGCAGGCGCGAGGTCAGCGGTCCATCCGGCACCTTGATGCTGAAGAACTCCAGATGATCCTCATGGTTGGCGCTGGCAATGCTGTAGGCCCGGGTCAGTGGCCGGCCATTCACCTCCAGGCCGATCATCACGAACTGGCCGTTGATGAAGCGCAGGCCGGGATCGCGCGTCGTACGGAAAGAAAACAGGGTGTCGTTCCAGTGATGAACCGAAATGATCTTCTCGACCGCCAGTGCACTCATGACCACGCTCCTTCGTGAAATTGGACTAGCGCTCATCATAGGAGTTGCAGCTTATTTATATAAGCGGATAATTTCTCTATCAATTATCGAATTTACAACTATGCGACTCACCTTGCGCCAACTGGAAATCTTCGCCGCCGTCGCCCGCAGCGAAAACGTGTCGCGCGCCGCCGAGCAACTGGCCATGTCACAATCGGCGGCGAGCAGCGCCCTGGTCGAGCTCGAACGCCAGTTCGACTGCCCGCTGTTCGACCGCATCGGCAAATCGCTGCGCCTGAACAGTACCGGCCACGGCCTGCTGCCGCAGGCGGAAAACCTGCTGGCCCGCGCCGCCGAGCTCGAAAGCTTCCTGGCCGGCGGCAGCCTCGGCCCGCTCGCCGTTGGCGCCACGCTGACCATCGGCAACTACCTGGCGACACTGATCGTCGCCGATTACCTGCGATGCAACCCCGGTGCCAAAATCCAGCTGCAAGTCGCCAACACTCACAGCATTGTCGACCGCCTGCTGCGCTATGAGCTTGATATCGGCTTGATCGAAGGCGAGGCCAATCACCCCGACCTGCTGCTCGAACCCTGGCTCGACGACGCGCTGGTCGTCTTCTGCGCCCCCAGCCACCCACTGGCCAGCCAGCCGAACGCGAGCAACGAAATGCTGGCCGTGCAGCAGTGGATCGTCCGCGAACCCGGCTCCGGCACCCGCGCCCTGTTCGACCGGGCCATTGCCGCCCACCTGCCCGGACTCGACATCCAGCTCGAACTCGAACACACCGAAGCGATCAAGCGCGCCGTTGAATCCGGCCTCGGCATCGGCTGCCTGTCCCGCCTCGCGCTGCGCGACGCCTTCCGGCGCGGCAGCCTGGTCGAAATCGCCACGCCGCAGTTCGACCTCGGCCGCCATTTCTATTTCGCCCGTCACCGCCAGCGCCACCTCAGCCCGGCCAGCCGGACCTTCATCGACCTCTGCCACACCCTGAGCGGCAGCGCGCACAGCACCGACGAACTGGCCCTGCCGGCGATTTCCTGAACGACACTAGCCGCCGGACAAATTCCGGCGGTATGCTGCTGCCTTCGCCGTCCCGCACCCGACACAACAAAGGAGAGACCCGTGCCCGCCCTGCTGCCCCAACCCGATCCCCAAGGCCTGCTCGAATACTCCGTGGTCTACACCGACCGCGCCCTGAACCACATGTCGCAACGCTTCCAGGGCGTCATGAAGGACATCTCGCGCATCCTGAAGCAGGTCTATCACGCCCAGGCCGCCATCGTTGTGCCGGGCAGCGGTAGCTTCGGCATGGAAGCGGTGGCCCGCCAGTTCGCCACCGATCAAAAAGTGATGGTCATCCGCAACGGCTGGTTCAGCTTCCGCTGGACGCAGATTTTCGACATGGGCAAGATTCCGTCGGAAAGCCTCGTCCTCAAGGCCCGCCAGACCGGCAGCGGGCCGCAGGCACCGTTCGCCCCGGCGCCGATTGAAGAAGTCGTCGCCGCCATCCTCGAACACAAGCCGGCCGTCATCTTTGCGCCCCACGTCGAGACGGCCTCCGGCATGATCCTGCCCGACAGCTACCTGCAGGCTGTCGGCCGGGCGGTGCGGGCGGTCGACGGCCTGTTCGTGCTCGATTGCGTCGCCTCCGGCACCGTCTGGGTGGACATGGTCGCCAATGACGTCGACTTGCTGATCAGCGCCCCGCAAAAAGGCTGGAGTGCCTCGCCCTGCGCCGCCCTGGTCATGCTCGGCGAACGCGCTCGCACCCGCATCGAGCAGACGACCAGCACCAGCTTCGCCTGCGACCTGAAGAAGTGGCTGAACATCATGGAAGCCTTCGAAAACGGCGGCCACGCCTACCACGCGACGATGCCGACCGACGCCCTGACCATCCTGCGCGACGTCATGCTGGAAACTGAAGCCTACGGCTTTGCCAAGGTCTGCGAAGAACAATGGGAACTCGGCCGCCAGGTGCGCCAGCTGTTGACTGAAAAAGGCTACCCCAGTGTCGCCGCCGAAGGCTTCCAAGCCCCCGGCGTCGTGGTCAGCTACACCACCGACCCGGATATCCAGAACGGCAAGAAATTCCTCGCCGCCGGCCTGCAAACTGCCGCCGGCGTCCCGCTGCAATGCGACGAACCGGCGGACTTCAGGACTTTCCGCCTGGGGCTGTTCGGGCTGGACAAGCTGCATCACCCGGAACGGACGGTGGGCAACCTGTCACGTGCGTTGCACGCCGTAAATAGCTAAGAACTACCGGACTCTCATCGATGCCGCACATCGCTGCCCAACAACTGGAACGTTTGGAACGCCTCGCTGCGACGTTCGCCCTGCACCCCGACCCGATCCTGATTACCGATGCCGACAACCTGATCATTGAAGTCAATCCGGCCTTCACGGCAATGACAGGTTATGCCGCCGAAGCCGTCATCGGCCGCAACCCGAGTTTGCTCTCTTCCGGGCACACCGCACCGGAGATCTATGCGTCGCTCTGGCAAGGCTTGAAGGAGAACGACAACTGGCAAGGAGAAATTCTGGATCGACGTGCCGACGGCAGCGTCTACCCGAAATGGATGAGCGTTTCCGTCGTCCGCGACGTGGATGGCTCCATCCGCAATCATGTCGCGATTTTCAAGGACATTAGCGAACGCAAACAGGCCAGCGAGCAGATATACCGCCT
>Ga0316605_10000722_pt1 | contig 21236 bp, 15 predicted proteins | sample OWC_soil_day20_n_FD_207666 | JGI IMG/M metagenome (GOLD analysis project Ga0316605, IMG submission 207666) | Wetland soil microbial communities from Old Woman Creek delta, Ohio, United States - OWC_soil_day20_noCT | ecosystem: Environmental > Terrestrial > Soil > Wetlands | place: USA: Ohio...
GAGCCGAAAGAATGAAAAGAACTGGTAATTTGAAATATGAAAAGAGTAACGATTTTTAAAAAATTGATAGTTGCAATAGCCCTGCTTTTCACGGGCTTTGCTGCTGCGGCACAGGTCTCATTTTCAGTAGACGCCCCAAGGGTTGTTGGTCTGGACGAGAGCTTCCGCATTGTTTTCATCGCTAATGCCGAACCCTCTTCTTTTGACCCTCCTACTATGCAGGGGTTTGACATCCTTGCTGGCCCTACTTCTTCGAGAATGAGCAGCACTCAAATTATTAACGGCAAAAAAAGCGAGTCGTTTGAGGTAAGCTACACATATATAGTTCAGCCCAAATCTATTGGGAAATTTTCTGTCTCAGCTGCAACAGCTGTAATTAATGGAAAGAGATATTCTACGCAGCCAGTTCATATTGAAGTTGTTAAAGGCGAGGGAACCACTGGAGGCAAGTCATCGGCAGCTCAACCTGCTTCAGGAAATGTATCTTCAAGCGATATATTTATGAGGATGAGTGTGAGCAAAGGCCATGTTGTAAAGGGAGAACCACTTGTTGCTACTTTAAAGCTTTATACAAAAATGCCAATAGCCGGGTTCGAAGGAGTAAAATTCCCGTCTTTCAACGGCTTCTGGAGCCAGGAGATAGAAACACCTCAAAACATTGAATTTGTGAGGGAAAATGTAGGCGGTGTGATATATAATGCAGCACTTTTACGCAAATACATGCTCATGCCTCAGCAAACAGGAACAATAAGTATTGATCCGTCCGAAATGGTTTGTCAGGTTCAGGTGAAGGCAGCACAAAGCAGTTCACGGCGTTCGGTATTCGACGATTTTTTTTCGGACTATCAAACAGTAAAGAAAAGGATTTCCGCACCCGGCATTCGGGTAATTGTAGATCCGCTACCGGCAGGTGCTCCGGCATCTTTTGCGGGAGGAGTAGGGGAGTTCCGTATGGAAGCCAAATTCAACCGGGACAGCGTTAACGCAAACGAGGCGGTTTCGCTCATGATAACAATAACTGGTTCTGGCAATATAAACCTTATTGAATCACCAAAAGTCGATTTTCCTGTAGATTTTGAAAAGTACGATGTAAAAATTTCTGATAAGAGCAGTAAGTCCGGCAGCGGTGCATCGGGGAGTAAAGTGTTTGAATATCCGCTCATTCCAAGGGGAGCCGGGGTGTTCGCTATTCCAAGTGTCGATTTCAGTTACTACGATATTCAAAAGAAAAAATATATCACACTCTCTTCCGGAGAGCTCAAACTCCGGGTTGGCAGAGATGCCGGTGGCGGAGGAGCAGTATACGGGTCGTCACTTCCGGCAGGTGTAAACAAGCAGGCAGTGAGAAGCCTGAGCGACGACGTGAGATATATTAAAATTGGTGCTTCGGGCCTGAGGAAAGGGAACTCAATGATGTTTGGTTCTTTGGTGTACTTTATTGCACTTGCTCTAATAATCGCTTTCTATTTTGTGGCCTTGCGGATACTGTCGAAAAGGATTGAAATGAACAGGGATGTGGCAGGAGTGAAGAACAGAAAGGCAAACAAGGTTGCAAAGGCAAGACTTAAGGCAGCAGAAGGCCTTATGAAACAAAGTCTCAACACTGCATTCTACGAAGAATTGCACAGGGCACTGCTTGGATATGCTTCAGATAAATTAACTCTGGCACTCTCCGACCTGTCAAGGGAAAAAATACGCGAAAGCCTTTCTGCCAAAAAGGTAAACGAAGAGCTAACCAACGAATTCATATCCCTCATTGATGCCTGCGAATACGCAAGATATGCACCGGATGGCGGCGGGGTGGAGATGCACAGCAATTACGAAAGAGCTATAAAACTTATATCTGCACTGGAGAGTTAAAACATTAGAAACATGGAAAGAATATTTAGTAAAATTGGGTTGATGTTTTTCCTGGTAGCATTTCTGTTAACCGGATTCTCGCAGTCTCTTTTTGCTCAGGATGTGAGAGCACTTTGGAAAGATGGCAATGAAAAATATACACAAGGGCAATTTACCGAAGCCCTTGGCAACTACATAAAAATAGAAGAGGCCGGCTACACTTCGGAAGCTCTTTTGTATAACATCGGCAACACATATTTCAAGCTAAAAGAGAATGGCAAGGCGATACTCTATTTCGAACGCGTTCTCAAACTAAACCCATCCAATGCCGATGCCTCAAACAACCTGGCTCTGGCAAAAGAATACTCCCTCGACAAAATAGAAGGAGTTCCTGAGTTTATACTCACCACCTGGATCAAGGATATCAACTACTCATTATCGTCCGATATGTGGAGCTATATATCGCTTTTCCTTTTTGCGGCAGTTGCAGTGCTTTTGCTCGGGTTTAAATTTGCCTATACTTCCCGCCTACGGAAATTGTCATTCTTTTTTGGAATGATAGCCCTATTATTAGGAATACTCTCCGCAGCTTTTGCCTGGGACCAGCGCCATAACTCCGGTTTAAAAGACTCGGCAATAGTAATGAAACTGGTGAGTACCGTAAAGAGCTCCCCCGACAATTCAGGCAAAACCCTGTTCATCCTCCACGAAGGCACCAAAGTGAAGCTTCTCGAAGAACTCGGCGGGTGGATGCGCGTCGAACTTGCCGATGGCCGTCAGGGTTGGATTATTTCAATCGATATCGAGAAAATATAGTTGGCTGGTCTCTTTTGGCGCAGCACGCCAGGGCTAGTTGATGTCGCACTTTGGGGTAACTCATTGATAATTATGCGATTACAAAACCAACTTCTTGCAAATGTCTTTTGGCTCTGTACACTCAATAGCCTTACTTTCTGAAGGCAAATAGTTACTAAAAAGGATAACATCTTAGATGCTATCCTTTTTAGTATGTACCTCATATTCTGAGACTTTCTAAAAGTGAAGAGGGCATAGCCCTCTTCACTTTTAGTATCTGTCGGGCAATCTGATATTTGCTAGATCACTTTTAAAGTCCCTTTCCTCTATTTATACAGCCCCTTTCTGGAAAGCATTTTATCCTGGTTGGCGAGGTTGTAAAGGACAATGGCCATTACGGTTGAAGAGTGCTCCATGTATTCAGGGATGGACAAGTTGTAGGTGTCACGCTCGGTGTGCCATATTTCGCCGTAGTTGAAGTCGTAACCTTTAGGGTCCGCTGTCCCGAAACTTATTGTAGGAACTCCGTTTATCGCAAAGTGTGCATGGTCGGAGCCGCCTGCTTCAGTTGGTTTGGGCCTCGCTTCCTTACGGACTGTGAGAGTAAAAGGAAAATCTGGATTGACTGCATTGAGTTGTTCGGTTGCCTTTTTAAAATCGTCAAACATTGCAGGAGGAACTGACAGGCTGTTTGCTACAGTAGGACCTCCGTCGCGGTTGAAATAGTTGGAAATTTTGTCAAGCAGATCTTTGTGGCTCTCTACCCAGAACTTTGATCCCCACAGGCCAAACTCTTCTCCCGCCCAAAGGCAAAATGCTATTGACCTTCTTGGTTTTCCGCCTGCTGCCATAATCATCCTTGCTGCTTCGAGGTTTGGAGCAACTCCGGTACCACAATCGACGCCGCCTGTTGCAACATCAAATGCATCGAGGTGCCCGCCGGACATAACGTACTCATCGGGAAACTCTGTTCCGCGGATAATTCCAATTACGTTGTGATATTTAACCGGACCTGGTTTAAAGTTATTGCGGATGTCAAACTCCAGCTGGAAATATTGTCTCTCTTTAACTTTTTGGGCAATAATTTTGTACTGATTTTCGTCGAGCTTAATGTCGGGACAGGTTGGAAGCTCGTCCCATGTCATATATTCGATGTTTTTACGGTCGTAAAGTGCGCGGATTGGAACAGAAGATGACTGAATAATACCAAGAATTCCTGCATCTCTCATCTCTTTGTAAAATAGAGCAGGAGCATCTTTCAGCTCTTTCTTTGCAATCTGTGGTTTATTCTTGTTCTCCGGTTTATTTGCGTTCTCCCGGTTAATCCTGCCAATAGAGTCGTTATATCTTGATATTTGAAGGTTTTCCTGAATAACCTGAGAGCGGAGTGTATCGGCATATTCGGAGTAGTCAATGGGCCAACCTTCATTTTCGCCGGTGATTAAAACCCATGCACCCTTAAGCTTACCCTTCATTCTTTCAAATTCTGCCTTTGTTTTAGGTTCGGCAACAACATGACCTCTCTGAACACCCTTAGTCCCTGATGTATACGAAGGAGTCGCAAAGTGTAAAGACATTCCGTCTTCACTGAGCATTCTGCCAAACCAGGGGCCTCTGTTAAAGCCCACCGGAAGTTCACCTGCTTCCTGGATTTCTACTTCAAGTCCCCATTTTTTGAATAAACCGGCAGCCCAGTATGTTGCATTTTCATAGGCATCCGAACCGAGAAGTCTGCCTCCGATTCTGTTTGTAAGAACATCCAGATGCTGCATGGTTTTATTGTCCGATTTGCCAATCTCAATAATTTTATCGGTCACACTTTTTTCCTGAGCGGAAGCAAAAGAGAAAATGACAATCATAAAGCTGAATGCCACAATTTTGAAGATTGAAGTTTTCATTTGTAAATGGTTTGATACAAAAATAGTATTAAAAAGATACAATTTTATACTTTTGCTATTACAGTTTATCTAAAACTAAAATAAACTCAATGGAGAAGAAAAAATTTAAAATTCCGCACACCTTCGTAATAATTTTCGCGTTGATTGTAATAAGTGCTCTCGTAACTTTTTTTGTTCCTGGTGGAGAGTATGTAAAAGTTGAACAGACAGACCAGAATGGAAGAATCAAACAGGCACTTGAATTCAGATATATTGACAATCAGCCTCAAAGCTGGCAGGTTCTCACTGCCTTTTATAAAGGTTTCACACGTCAGTCCGGAATTATTGTTTTCATTCTTGTAATTGGGGCGGCATTTTGGGTTGTAAACTCATGTAAGGCAATTGATGCGGGGATCTTATCTTTTCTGCGCGTAATCAAAAAACTGGAAAAGTACCGCTGGCTAAATTTTATAGGGATCAACAATATTGTTATTGTTCTCATTATGCTCATGTTCAGTCTTTTTGGGGCAATTTTTGGAATGAGTGAAGAGACAATCGCGTTTACAGTGCTTCTAATACCTCTTGCCATTTCAATGGGATATGACTCAATTGTTGGGGTTTCTCTGGTTTACGTTGCTGCACACGTTGGGTTTGCAGGAGCAATCCTCAATCCGTTTACAATCGGTATAGCACAGGACATAGCAGGTCTCCCTATGTTTTCCGGAATCGAATACAGGTTTGTATGCTGGATTATTCTTAATATTATAACGATAACCTATATTCTCTGGTATGCAAGGAAGGTCAAGAGGAACCCTGCTAAATCGCCAATGTACGAAGAGGATGCCTATTGGAGGGAAAAAGCAGAAAGTGAAGATAATATTATTGAATATCATACTCCAAAATCGGGTTGGTGGAGCTACTTTATTGCACTTGGAGCCCTGATAATTTTTTCTTTCTATTATCCGCATACAGCCATAAAAATTGGAAATTCAGTAACCGACATACCATTCTTTATCCCTTTCCTCGCCTTGCTTTTCGCAATTTTCGGATACCTCTCATTGCGCAAATCAATTCACTTCTTTGTATTGAATCTTCTGTTTTTCACAATAATATTCCTGGTGGCAGGAGTAATGGGCTACGGCTGGTATATTGGAGAGATTTCTGCCCTTTTCCTTGCGCTGGGTATTTTGAGCGGGATTGCTGCAAACTATACTGCAAATGAAATTGTGGGAAAACTTGTCGAAGGAGCAAAAGACATTCTCTCCGCAGCACTTGTTGTGGGGCTCGCCGCAGGAATAATTGTTGTTCTTGAAGAGGGGAAGGTCATTAATACCTTATTGTATGAAATGTCTCAAGCGATGAATGAAGCCGGCAGGGTAAGTTCGCTTGGAGCAATGTATATGATTCAGACTTTTATAAACCTTGTAATCCCGTCTGCCAGTGCCAAGGCTGCAATCACAATGCCAATAATGGCACCGTTTTCCGACCTGATAGGGGTGTCGCGGCAGTCAACCGTAATGGCATTCCAGTTTGGCGACGGATTCACAAACATGATTACCCCAACATCCGGAGTTCTCATCGCAGTATTGTCAATCGCCCGCATTCCTTACGCAAAGTGGTTCAAATGGGTGCTGCCGTTTATCCTGCTGCTCATAGTCGTTGGCTTCCTGTTGCTTTTGCCAACCATCTTCATGCAGCTGAATGGGTTCTGATTTATTTCGGCAATCGGCTTACATATTTGCCGTAGTTTGGAGAGTCTTCGTCAACAGCCATTTTCCCGCGGAAATAAACTGATGGTGCTGCTGCCGGTTTTGCAGGAAGTGCAGGGAACGAGCCGGTAGTAATAAATGTGAGACAAGATTTCACCCAATCTTCATTTACTCCAAAATCGTGATACAAATCATCAGGCCTTGACTGGTCCGGGGCAATCCCATCTACATAGTGTCCTTCTCCAACGCTGTTTACACTAAAGAAACAAATTGGGAGGAAAACGTAGTCGGGGCTGGTGTAATCTTCTGCAGGATATGGAAGCACATACATTCCGTTAGGCTTGCCATAAGTTGTTGTTCCTACCTGAACGACAGTCATCAGAGGTTTAAATCCATTAAGAATTACCTCACTGGCAGATGCAGTGCCTTTGGAGCCAAGTATGAAAAGTCTGTCCAGATTAAGAGACCCGGCCAGACGTTTTACTCTGGTTATTGTACTCTCTTCGCTATCGTACTTTGAATATTTGTCATTGTGCTCCCTGCGGGCCACAATTTTTCCTTCGGCAGTTGATGGCGCGATGTAGTTGGCAAGTAGAGCCGTTGCTTCTCCGTCTCCGCCGCCGTTGTACCTGAGATCCAGTATTAGCTCTTTAATCCCGGCTGTTTTAAATGTTGCCATAGCCTGCTCAATATCGCTTAGCATAGTTGCATTAAAAGTATAGTAATTGAAGTATCCAACCGGACGCGGAAGTCCCGGGAATTCTGCAGAGGTGTATACTTCTGTTTTCAGGAATGAGCGGGTAGAGATAACTCTTGAACTGGCAGTAAAAGTTTTTGAAACGCCGGCCAGGTCTTTAAAGGTAAATGAATTTGTTGCTTTTGCCATTTCGGTTTCAAAAGCACTCAGCCGAACAAGATCCATAACAGGAGTACCATTGAGATGAGTCAATTCCCATCCGCGTTTAACTCCATTTTCCGATAAAGGTGTATTTGGGAATACATATCTCACGCGAATTGCGTAATCGTTGTAATAATCGATTGCCTGAGAGTATGTAGCTCCATAACTTGTTGATGTACCCGCCTTGTTGTCGAGATAGTCTGTTCCAGTCATCATCCAGGACCATCTGTCCTGGCTCACAAGATGCGCATCGAAATAATCAAAAATTGTAACATAACTGGCTGCATTTATAGTCGCAGGAACATCTTTATACCAATAGTAAACGTCATGCATCATTTCGCTGACATAGTTGTACTGTTTTTGCTTTTCTGTAACTACGGTTATTACCTCTTCAGGAGTACATGACGAAAATACCGAAGGAGATAAAATTGCGATAGTTAAAAACAGTAATAATTTTCTTTTCATATAATATTTCATTTTTTCTATCTTTTAGTACACAAATCTAAACATTTTAGGGTCAATTTTGTTAGAGAATAAATGAATTTTAAAAATAATAATCAGCAATAAAATAAATCTAAAAATAATATCAATAATGAAAGACCTTAGATTAATAGAAACAAAGGGCATATTTGCCGCAAAAGGTAATGGACTCACACTACTTGGAAATCAGGTAAAAGCAGGGGATGTAGCTCCGGAAATAGTTGCTTCGGACAACACTCTGGCAGATGTAAAATTATCGGACTTTAAAGGTAAGGTGGTAGTATTAAGCGTATTTCCATCAATCGATACTCCTGTATGTGCAACACAGACAAGGACTTTTAATAAAAAGGCAACTGAACTCTCAAAAGAGGTTGTAATTCTAACCTTGTCGAAAGACCTTCCTTTTGCTTTGGGTCGTTTTTGTGCCGCCGAAGGTATCAGCAACATCCACACTCTATCGGATTTCAAATTTTCAAATTTCGGTCTTGATTATGGCTTCTTAGTAAAGGAGAATCAGCTTCTTGCCAGAGGCGTTGTGGTTATCGACAAAAAGGGAATTGTAAAGTATAAAGAGATAACAAAAGACATTGTAGACGAACCAAACTATGACAAGGCAATTGCCGCGATAAAAGAGGTTCTGTAGAGGGAATGCATCTCTTCTTCGAAGGGGTACATTTTAGTTATTTATGTGTGAAGGTGTGCGCCCCAGATATTGTGTCTGACATTTGGGGCGCACTTTTCTATTGTCCCGTCCTAGATGGGTTGACACATCATCGCTACCCAAATGGAACCGATTAGGTGCTCCTCCGTTGCCGGTTTACGCCTTCGGCGGTAAGTTGTTAATTGTCAGGTACCCACAAAAGTGAAGAGGGCTCTGCCCTCTTCACTTTTAGTGTTAAGCTGAAATCCCGACATTTACGGATAATATTTTGGGTAATAAAGTTCAGTCCGCATGGGTCATAAACCGCGGCAAAGCCGCACCATATTTCCAGTAATTAATTGTCTACCAATAAGTTTCTAAAAACAAAAAAGATATACAATCTTTTTATTTTTAGAAACTGTTTGATAATATGGTAATTAGTAATAGGCAACCTGTTTCAGGCGGCGAGTTGAATATCTTTGAAACTCTCTTAACAATGCCCACTAATTGATGAGGGCGATTCGGCCGGAGGGAACGCAGTGACTGAGGACGCACAAGCCCGAAGAGATTAGTGGGCAGTGTACAAATGACAGAGATGAAAACACAACTCGCCGCCGAAGACTGAAGCCAAAATTAGATGCTGCCGCGTTTTGTCTTTTTAATCAGAAGGTGAATAGTGACCCCTATACCAATGGCGATTAAAATAAGACGGACATTCATTTTTTCGGTGGCAAAAATAATAGTTGCAGCAAGTGTGAACCACAAAAGTGTTATAGTTCTTATTTTCAGACGAAGAGGAATTCCTTCTTTAGATAAATATGAACGGATATATGGGCCTAAGTATTTGTTGTTGAGGAGCCATCTTAACCGTTTATATGAAGAGTTCATGTAGAAATATGCTGCCATGAGCAGAAAAGGAGTTGTAGGGAGCAGGGGCAGAATGATTCCGATTACGCCCAATCCAATGAAAATAGACGCGAGGGCTATGTAAATATGTTTTTTCAACCTTACAACTTTAGCGGAAATTTTTAACTTTGCAAAGATACCTACTTAAACAAGACTAAAAAAATCTAAATTTTTTCTTAACCCGGATTAACTATGGAAAACTTCACTGCCATTGTCAATCAGGTGAGTTCGTTTCTTTGGGGATGGCCAATGATTGCCCTCCTGCTCGGAACACACCTGTATCTCACGATTATTCTAAAATTTCCTCAGAGGAAAATCTTTACTGCAATTAAACTCTCAGTTACAAAAGACAAAAACGGCAGTGGTGATGTAAGTCAGTTTGGCGCATTGGCTACAGCTTTGGCGGCAACAATCGGCACCGGAAATATTGTCGGAGTTGCAACGGCGGTTTCTCTTGGCGGGCCGGGTGCTGTGTTCTGGTGCTGGATCACAGGTGTGCTTGGTATTGCTACAAAATATTCAGAAGGTCTTCTTGCAATAAAATACAGGGTAAAAACTGCAGATGGAACGATGTTGGGAGGGCCAATGTATGCTTTGGAGAGAGGCCTAAAAATGAAATGGCTGGCAATAGTTTTTTGTGTTTTTACGGCAATTGCTGCCTTTGGAATAGGAAATACTGTTCAGGCAAACTCTATAGCCCTCATTGTAAGTGAAACCTACTCTATCCCAACATATTTAACAGGAATAATTCTAAGTATTGCTACTGCGCTGGTAATTTTGTTTGGTGTTAAGGGGATTGCAAAAGTTTGCGGAACTCTTGTCCCATTTATGGCATTTTTTTATATTCTTGGATGTCTGTTCATTCTTTATATAAATGCTCCGTTTCTGAAAGCTACCTTCGCGCTCATCATTGATTCGGCATTTAATGCAAAAGCTGCCGGAGCCGGGTTCCTCGGAACGACAGTAATGATGGCCGCCCGATATGGCATTGCCCGCGGTCTGTTTTCAAATGAATCCGGCCTGGGTTCTGCCCCAATTGTTGCAGCAGCAGCCCAAACCCGCAATCCGGTTCGTCAGGCTTTGGTTTCATCTACCGGTACTTTCTGGGACACCGTTATCGTTTGCGCTTTAACAGGACTCGTTTTGGTGAGCACAATCCTTGCCTATCCCGATATTGATCACACACAGGGGGCCGCTTTAACTAAAGCCGCCTTTTCAAAGGTTCCTTTCGGTTCCATAATTCTGACAATAGGTATTATAACATTTGCCTTTTCGACCATTCTCGGCTGGAGTTACTATGGCGAGAGAGCTGTTGAATATCTGGGCGGAAAGAAATATGTCTTTTCATACAGGATTGCATGGATTATTGCTGTATTTCTCGGTTCTGTAGTGAACCTTGGTCTGATTTGGAGCATTGCAGACAGTATGAATGCGTTGATGGCTATTCCTAACCTTGTCGCCTTATTGCTTCTCTCCAGAGTACTCATTAAGGAGTCAAACAAGTATCTTCGTCCGGGTCACCTGAACGATATTGATACCGACGAAATACCTTGCCTAGCCGCCCCGGTCAAAAGGAAAAAGTAAGGTCTACGCCTTCGACCCCTGGGGTCATTTGGTACAAGCCTGATATATAGAATCTTAGGCATTTTGGGTGATTTGTGTATGTTCCTAGTAGTCAGCGTGATACCAAATCACCCCAGGGGTGGCTCTTTTAGATTTCAAAATCTAAAGTTTCCCACATCGTTAACCGCAGCCCAGATCTGCCATTCCAAATAGCAAGTATCTTGTAATAAGTCACTTAAAAATTTGTTTTCGTCGGATATTATGGAAAACCATTTTCCATGTGCCTAATAATGTGAATCATACTATTTGGAATGGCAGATGTGTTTTGGGGCTGCATACCCATTAGCCTTATTTATTGAATACCAATAAGTTATTAAAAAAGATGGCATCTATGATGCCATCTTTTTTAATAACTACCTCACATTTTGCGACTTAGCAATTTAGGCGAAATGGCTTTGAGACCAACCCTGTGTAAAAGGTAGCAATTTTCGCCGAAGGCGTAAACCTGCGACGCAGGAGCTCCTAATTGCCCCAAAAAAGAGGGATACAAAAAGACCTTGTTGCCGGAACATCCTAATATTAAGATAGTTGCTAAAAGTGAAGAGGGCAGAGCCCTCTTCACTTTTAGCAACTATCTGGTATTCTGAGTGTTGAGCTCCCATGAAAAGCAGGTCTGCGAAATCTTATCTTTTTACTTGTTTAACGATGTGGGAAACTTTAGTTCCCCAGGGGCTACAAGAAACTGTATTTCTTACCGTACTCAAGCATCTGTTTCAGGAAGTCAGCAGGGTATTCAACTTTATAGTCAATTACCTTACCGTCTTTCTCAACAGGTACAATCTCAGGATTAATAAAGCCGCCGTATGGCTTGAGGTTTAGAGAAGCGTAACGCTCTTTAAGCTCTTTGTGAAGAATAGGGTCGATATTAACACCGTATGTGAGTATCAGGTTTTTGCCTGCTGCATAGTCGCCTTCGGATTTGATTCTCTGAAGTTCGTTAAGAAGAGTGCCAAAGAGTTCGCGCAGTTTTGCATAGTCGTTTATTACAAAATATGTTTTGCCGTCGCGAACGCGTTTTTCGATAACATCTGCAGATGCACCTTCGGCCTTAGCGGTGATTTTGCCCTTGCCATTTTCGTAGCACCATTCTGCAATCATTTTGCGTCCCTGCATGTGTGCCTGTGTAACGGTTTTTCCAAGATCAATGCGTACAAACTGAGTGAAAAGGCCGTTGCGGATGTATGAATTGTATTCGGCTTTATATGCGTCGATATTTGGAATTACTCCAAGTTCAACGAGCTTAGGGTCGGCAATGTAATAAAGCGCAAAAATATCGGCACGAGACTCTTCAAGAGCAGAGCTGAATTCTTTTAATGCATTTGACGAGGTTCCCTCGCGAAGCTGTCCGGACCCGTGTCCGAGGCACTCATGAAGGTCGGTATGCAGGTTGTTTGTAAGCGAGCCATACTCTTTTGCCAGAGTCATTTCGGCTTCGTCCCACGAAAATTCGCTTGTCATATTTTTTGGAGACTCCTCTGCCGCCTTGTCGTATGCATCGCCAATGTTTGCAATTGTAACCGATTTTGAACCGTAATCCTTGCGAATCCAGTCTGCATTAGGCAGGTTGATTCCAAGCGGAGATACCGGATAGCTGTCTCCTCCAAGTTGCGCAACTGTTATGACCTTTGCAGATACGCCCTTTACCTCTTTTTTCTTATACTGAGCATCAACAGGTGAATTGTCTTCAAACCACTGAGCATTTTTGCTGATTATATCTGTGCGTTTTGAAGCTTCCAAATCTTTAAAATTGACCAGAGATTCCCATGTAGCCTTCATTCCCATTGGATCGTTGTAGTTTTCGATGAAGCCGTTGATAAAGTCGACTTGCGAAACTGTATCCTGAACCCATGCAATATTGTAGGCATCCCAAGTTTTTAAATCGCCTGTTTTGTAATACTCAATGAGCTTTGCAATGTAATTTCTCTGAACGTCATTTTCGGCTACTTCTGATGCCTTTTCCAGGTGGAAAATTATTTTTTCAATTGCCGCACCGTAAAGCCCGCCAACTTTGTAAACATCTTCATAAATTTTGCCATCTTTTTTTACAAGCCTTGAGTTAAGACCGTATGAAACAGGTTTTGTATCCTTAGGATCTTCCATTTTTGCATAAAAAGCTTCAGCTTCGCTTTTGGTTACTCCGTCATAGAAGTTAACTGCACTTTCGAGAAGCAGGTCACCCTTGCCGGTTGTGTTTTTCCTCTGCGGATATATTGCCGGATCGAAAAGGATTGGCAGAATCTCTGCTGTAAGCCCCTCTTGTCCGCTCTCTACCATCAGCTTTTTGAAAAAGTCGATGCTGCAACCAGGGATAAACTTATCCTCGGCATAATGGTGGTGGATGCCATTGCTAAAGAAAACACGCTTGGCATAAACAACGAAGTTTTTATAATCTTCGCTCTCCTTTTCACCCACGTACTTGTCGAAAATTGTTTCCAGAACCTTACGAATCTTAAGACCATATTTGAAGTTCTGATCCCAGTAAATATCTCTTCCACATTTAGCGGCTTCGCTCAAATGATAAATATACCCCTTTTGTTCAACAGTGAGAGAATCCCATCCGGGTATCTGATAGCGGATAACTTTGATGTCGGCAAATTCATCGGCCAGATACTTGAATTTTTCCTCCGGCGCTTTTGTCCCGTTTTGGCAAGAGCCCGCAAAGAGCCCCATTGCAGTTGCAAATAGCATAATCTTTAAGTACTTCATGTTTTGAAAATTTTGAAAACAAAGATATAACTTTTCCGTACATTTGCCGCCGTTTTAACCTTTTAAGAAAATGCAAGGAATTTATACGATTTTACTATTAGTTGTAGCCAACATTTTTATGACAATAGCGTGGTATGGTCATTTAAAGTTGCAACAAAATGGAATGATTGGTAACTGGCCGTTATATGGTGTTGTGCTGTTTTCGTGGCTGATTGCTCTGGTTGAATATTCATTCCAGGTCCCGGCAAACAGAATGGGGTACATTGGAAATGGCGGTGCTTTTACTCTGATGCAGCTAAAGGTTATTCAGGAAGTTATTACGCTGGTAGTGTTTACCGTTTTTACTACAATACTCTTTAAAGGCGAAGTACTCCAATGGAATCATTTTGCTGCTTTTGCCTGCCTGATAATGGCGGTGTTCTTTGTGTTTTTGAAGTAAATATAGACTTGAAAAGCTTGTTGAATCTAATTTGTGATAGAAAGGTTACAAATATTATTATCAAATAAAGCAGTTGACATTTTGGATATCTGAATTATGAAGTATCAATTAGGATTGATAACGCTTATATCATTAATGACATTAATACTTCTTCAAAATTTTAGTGTCAATAACTTTAAAACTTTCGATAATATCATTGATGTTTTCAATATTCCAAAAACTCATATCATTCTCATAATGTTCTTTATTAGGGATTCTTGTGCTCGAAGAATAAATCTTGCCTAAATTGGTATAGATTAGTACCACCGAGTTTGATATTTTTATTTGTAAGTCAAATTTCGTTATAGGTTTATATTCTCTGCTTACTATTTTAGGGTGTTTAAATTCTTTGATCTGCAATCCTTTGCTATTTTTATAACTGTTATATAATTTATGATTTTTGTCTAGTTGTGCAAGGCTTTTGTCTATAAGAAGATTGTATTTCTGCATTATATTTTCGACAATTTGTACCGGTACGAGCTTAACATTCAGTTTGCTATAAGTAGGAATATTCGTTCTTTTAGATTTGCTGCCAACAGATTTTGAGTTAGATGATGAGCCTTTCACAATTGTTTTTACAGATGAAAATAATAGTTTGGTAAGAAAATTAAGTTGCCTGTTACCAAAATTTACGGAAGATTTAGGGAATCCTCTATATCTATTATATGTCATTTCTTATTTGATTTTAAAATTAATAAGTTAATTGATAATAGTATTTGAGCATATGATGTTCTATATGATCTTAATGTCAAGTGTACTTGTAAATTTACTAGAATAAAATTTTATATATAATGATTGCCTAATGCTAAAAAATAATATTCCATAATCAATACAGGCTTAATTATATGTAAGGAGTGCCACCAGAAGGAGCACAGTAGCTAAAATTCAAATATTTGGTCTAAATTTATACAATGTTGAAATGTGATATGATTTTCATACTCTTTACTGATTGTAGTCCCAGAAAATGATTCAACATCTAAAAAAACTGCTTTGTCCACAAAAGTTGCCCCAGCTAATTCACAATCATTTATATTAAAGAACTGGAATCTTGGTTTCTTAAACATAACTAAATCAAAATTAGAAGAAGAAAGTTTATTCCCATAAAATGTAGTTCCTTCAATTGTTGAACCAAAAAATCTACATTGATCCATAATAGTGTCCCTATTTCCAAAAGAGCAACTAGTTATCTTTGATACTTCAAAAGAACAGCTTTGAACATTTTTTCCAAAAAAACATCGATTGAATTCACAATGATCGAAATTGCAATTTATTACATCGGCATTAATTGTCACATCTTTTAATAATATACGAGATAAGTTTAATTTTAATCCTATAAATATATTTTCAGAATTGAATAATAAATCTACAATCGTTCTTAATATTATTGGGACATTAAAATTGTTGGAAAATTCAGATTCGTTGGTTGGACGATTTTCTAAGTCTTTATATAAATCTACAGATTTATCTTGTAGATAACTTGTGTATATTCCAGCAATAATTGATTTATATCTACAATCTTCTTTTGCTAATTGATATAAAGCGTATATTCCACCTAATACAATTGAAGTGTTCTCACTACCAAGATAACCAATTGCTTCTCCAAATCTTTTATCAGCATCATATGACTTTTGATCTTGATTTCTATCCTCAACTAATTTATTTTGTTTATTCTGAGCTTTGATTCTTTGGCTATTTATCCACAGCCCATAAAAAAGTCCAATACCACCCAGAATAGATAATATTACCTTGAAAAATTCTCCATTTGGATCATCCTTTTTAAAATTCGAAGCAATATCTGAATAAAAGTAACAGAATGAACCAATAAGACTTAATAGGAATATCATCCCAATAATAAACCATATTTTATAATCATTCCATAGTTTCTTTAGTTTTTTCATCTTGAACAGCTTTAGATATACAAAAGTATAATAAAAATTCAAGGTTATTTATGAAAGTTAAGAATCTTTTTGTTTGGTGTTCAGATAATTGTATTTAACTTTAAGGAATGCATTTCAATAATTTTTATTGGTATTATGATGTTACGATTTATTAAAACATTAAAATATTTTTTATGAAAAGATTAGTTATTTTTTCCCTTTGCATCTTGATGTATTGTACAATAGATGCTCAAGAACATTTAAAATTTAAAGGAATTGAAATTAATGGGAATGTAAATACTTTTGGTAAACTTCTCGAAAAAGATGGTTTTAAACTAATTAGTAGTAAAGGGAATCGATTAGACTATTCTGGTGATTTTGCTTCATATGCTAATTGTGAAATTATTATATTAGGATCGAATAAGACATCAACTATTTGGAAAGTTGTAGTCTTCTTCCCTGATAAATCTACTTGGAGTGAGACAAAAAGTTTGTATAAAGAGTTGAAAGAACAATTTTCATTTAAGTATGGAATAGGAGAATCATTTGAGTTTTTCAAAGATCCTTATAAAGAAGGAGATGGATATGAATTACAAGCAATTTCTTTAGATAAAGGTAATTATTCTACTTTTTGGAAAGTACAACATGGATCACTAATGGTTAGTATTTCATCTTCTGGACAAGTATATATTTCATATGAAGATCAGGTTAATTCAGATCTTGATACTATTGAAAAAAAATCAATTATGAATAATGATATTTAAATTACATACTTTGCAATTAAAGTTTCTTGTAGTATTAGAGCTTTTTCTTTAATGACCAGAAGATTATATGTAACTATATTACAAACAATAAATTATATAATTATGAAAAAAATAATTTGTAGTGTTCTGTTTATACTTCTTTGTTGTTCAATTTATGCACAAGAGCATATGAAATTTAAAGGGTTAGATATTACAGGGAATGTGAATTCTTTTGGGAATCTCCTTGCAAAACAAGGATATAAACTTCAAGAAAGTGAAGATAATGCACTAACATTTGTTGGAGGTTTTGCCTCAATTCAAAATTGTATTATTTATATAATAGGATCCCCTAAAACCTCAACAATCTGGAAAGTTGCGGTATTATTACCTAAAGAAAACTCTTGGAGCTCTGCAAAAGAGACATATAGAAAATTTAAAACCCAACTATCAGAAAAATATGGAATTGGTAAGTCTTACGAGTTTTTCAAAGATCCTTATTTTGAAGGAGATGGTTATGAGTTTCAGGCAATTTCTAAAGACAAGTGTTATTATTCTACTTTTTGGACACTTCAAAGTGGAGCAGTTTCAATAGAAATTTCATCTTCAGAAAAGATAATTATTAGTTATGAAGATGGAATTAATGTTCTTATCAACAGAAAAGAGAAGGCTGAGGCTGTAATAAATGACCTTTAAATTATGAATCATTTTTCATCCTAATCATAAATTGAATAAAAGGGTTCCACGAAAGTTGAGAACCTTTTTTGTTTGATGTCCTTATAATCAAGTATATATATATATATATATATATGTAAATTTGGAAAATATTATTAATATGGATAAAGAGAGTAAAAGGAAAAAGGAAGAGTTAAAAAATAGGCTGAAAAGATTGAATAGGCATTCAAAAATTTTCAATCAGAAACAAAAAATCAAATTATGTGATATTAATCACATAATTATAGCTATTTGTGTGTTTATAATTGGAGTATCGATATCAATTTTTCTACTGTCTGAAAACGCTAAATCAAATGGGACATCAGCTACTTTAATAATGTCATTTTTAGTATTTTCATATGGTTATTTTCAATTCGAACAAAATAGAAAAGAAGCAGAAAAAAAGAGAATTATCAATCTTAAACTTAATGCTTATAGAGAGATAATGGGGAAATGTGATGCTATTACACAAGATTCCTATTCAATTTGTTTCGAGTACATTACTAATGAAAAAGATGGATATAGTCCAAATGTTATTCTTCAAAGAATGATTTTAGATCAAAAAATTAGATCTCTTAATATTATAATTGACTACTATCAGTCAATTATAAAAATAAATATCAAAACAGAACATTATAAACATTTTATAGGATTAGTTAATATTATAGCTTTATCTCAAGATAACAGCGTATTTAATGAAGAGATAATAAGCAGCTTGGTACAACTAAAAGTTGATTTAGATTGCAGTTTAATATCAACATTTAAATAATCTAATCTACTATATATTTTAGTATTTGGGAGTCAGATTACTATGCTTGTAATAAAATTACATTTGCTAATACTAGGATAGCACTAACGGTTATTACCATAATATTTAGTTTTTCTAGAATAATAAGCCAAGAAATGGAATAATCTCAGTCTTTATGCCTCCGGAACCGGTACTGTAAAGGAGAATCGGCTGCCTTTGCCCAACTCGCTTTCGACATGGATTGTTCCGCCGTTTTTTTGAGTAAATTCCTTGCATAGCACAAGTCCAAGGCCGGCATTGTTGTTGAAGTCCCAGATTTTTGCAAGTTGATTTTCGTCCATGCCTATCCCGTTATCGGATACTGTAATTGTTGCAAATTCCTTGTCAACTGAAAAATCAATCCCTATTTTCCCTTTTTCCGGAGTGAACTTAATAGAGTTGGTTATTAAGTTACGTACTACAGTTTTAAACATATTTACATCGGCAAAGAGAGCTTCTTTATCCGGTTTATTGCATTCAATTGTTATTGATTTTGCTGATGCAATTATTTTAAGATTGGCCATAACTTCGCGACAAACATCCCCTACATAGAAAACTTTGGGTTCGAAAGGGAGCCGCCCCGCCTGAGACCTATACCACATAAGCAGGTCTTCAAGTAAATTATATGTTTGCAGAGATACCTGATTTATTGTTTTGATGCAATTTTCAACCTCCTCTTCGTCCATCTGATTTCGTTCGCTTACAAGAAGATTTGACAACCCGAGCAAACTATTGAAAGGGTTTCTCAGGTCGTGTGCCAGAATAGAGATAAACCTGTCCTTGTCTTTTATTAGTTGTTGCAACTCCAGCGAGAGTTCAGCAAGTTTAAGCTCGTTTTCTTTCCTCTCCGTAATATCTCTTGCGGCAGCATAAATCAAACTGCCTCCATAAGGAATGGATTTCCATTCTATCCATTTATATGTTCCGTCCTTTGCTCTGTATCGGTTTTCAAAATTTAATACCAGCCCTCCGGAAGAGAGACGATTCATGGTATCTATCGTTTTTTCGACATCATCCGGGTGTACAAAATCGAGAAAGCGGGCATTGCTGATATCTTCCAGATTATATCCAAGGGTATTTTCCCATGCTTTGTTGAGCTTATGAAAATAGCCATCGGTATCTGCGATGCATAATAAATCCAGAGCCAGTGAAAAGAACCTTTCCAGCTCTTCGTTTTTTTTCTTAAACTCATATTCGGCCTCTTTCCTTTTCTGAATTCTACGGGAAACGCCAAGTATTTCAATGTCTCCGTTGGCAGCCGTCTGAAATTGAGTAGTAACCTCAATCCAAACAAGACTTCCGTCTTTGCAGTTTTGCTGAAGTTCGTTGATAAAGTACTGATGTTTGGAGGGGTCTTTTATAAACTCTGCGAGCCTCTCCGGAAGTAATGTCGAAACAATTTTTGCCGACTCAGGACTAAGACTCTCTAAAAGATTTTCCTTTAACGCCTCTTCCACGGTAAATCCCCTGAGACGCAATACCGATGGACTTATGTAAGTTAGCTTGTCAATACTTACATTATAAACCCAAATTACATCATTAATATTTTCTGCAAGCAGCTTATACATTTCCCGGCTCCGGGTAATGTCGTCGGTTGAATTCAAAATATCAGACATATCTAATGATTTTGGTCTATCAAATATAAGAAATAATCATTTTACTTCTATTTAAGTTTTTGATTATTTAGTATTAACCCGTAACTTTGAATGCAGAACCTAATGGAAAAGCTATTTGTCGAAATTTTTAATTTGCTGGCAATCGCAGCAATCTTCAGTTTTCCTTTTTTAAAAACAAAAGGCAGGGGCATACTAACTCTTGGTGTTATCTCCTTTCAGGTTGTCATAAGTTCAATTGTTGCTTTGACGGTTTTTGCCAAAGGGGGGGCAGTATATTTCTATCCCGGTTCCTGGGTTACAGGAGAAATTCCCATTCGGATAGATTACCTCTCTGCCTGGTTCATTCTCATTATCAGCTTTACATTTCTCACCGGGGCATGGTATGGGTTTCAATACCTTAAACAGTACAAAAATCAGAGCGCAAATATTGCACTTCACGCAATTGCATTTATTCTTGTCTACACAGCCCTGATAGATATTTGCATAATTCAGAACGGATTTGCCTTGCTTGTTATATGGGAGGTTATGGCACTAAGCTCGTTTATCGTCATTATTTTTGAGCACCATAAAACAGATACTCTTAAAGCTGGCATTAACTTTCTGATACAGTCCCATGTTTGCATACTTTTTCTCACACTTGCATTCATGTGGGTCAAAATAAAAACCGGTTCTTTTGATTTTCTTGCAATTACTGCATATACCTCTTCGCAACCGGCAGTTACCGGAATAGGGTTGTTCCTTGTGTTCTTTATCGGGTTTGCAATTAAGGCCGGCTTTGTCCCTTTTCATACATGGCTCCCGCTGGCTCACCCTGCCGCACCGGCACATATTTCGGGTATAATGTCCGGCGTGATTATAAAAATAGGGATTTACGGAATGTTGAGGATGCTGTTGCTCATAAAAACAGATATGATTACAATAGGATATTTTATTGTTACGATATCCGTGATTACAGGTGTGTACGGAGTGATGCTGGCAATAGTTCAGCATAACCTTAAAAAATTACTTGCATATCATAGCATTGAAAATATTGGAATAATAGGAATTGGCATCGGGTTAGGGTGCCTTGGGGTTGGGTATGGTATCCCTGTTTTAATAATATGCGGTTTTGGGGGAGCTTTGCTTCATACCCTTAACCACTCTCTTTTCAAGTCCCTTTTGTTTTATTGCGCAGGAAATGTTTATCAGGCAATCCATACAATGGATATTGAATCTATGGGCGGTTTGCTAAAAAGAATGCCAAGGTCGGGTTATCTGTTTTTAATAGGTTCGCTTGCAATTTGCGGGCTTCCCCCGTTTAACGGATTTGTATCGGAATTCTTCATATATACAGGATTATTCAGCGCCCTTTTGTCAAACCATTTTCTGTTTACTCTTTTCATCCTTTTTGCAATTTTTGGCCTTGTGCTCATAGGCGGTTTGGCACTCATGTGTTTCACAAAAGCTTTCGGAATTGTTTTCCTTGGAACCCCAAGAAAGAAATTTGACGAAGGGATGGTTGACGAAAAACCAATGAAAGTCTTCCCGATGTACCTTGTGGCTCTGGCAATT
>Ga0316605_10000723_pt1 | contig 21222 bp, 12 predicted proteins | sample OWC_soil_day20_n_FD_207666 | JGI IMG/M metagenome (GOLD analysis project Ga0316605, IMG submission 207666) | Wetland soil microbial communities from Old Woman Creek delta, Ohio, United States - OWC_soil_day20_noCT | ecosystem: Environmental > Terrestrial > Soil > Wetlands | place: USA: Ohio...
ATCGGTTCTTCGCAGCAGATCAGTTCGGCAATCGCGCATCCGCATTCTTCATCCACAATGACAGAAAGTCCACATACTTCACAACTCAGAACATCACCCGGTCTTACTTTTGACATTACAATCCCTCCTCGTTGTTGATGGGTCTCAACTTCCGCCCTCTTGTTATCTATATTATTTTAATTTTAGTTCAAAATAATTTTTCTTTCAAGCATTGATTGATTTTTCTTGTGCTTTTTTTAATTGCGCATAATTGGACAGATAGGTATTCAATTTGGTTTTTCAAGCAAATTTATCACTGCAACAAAGGACAATTTGACATTACACGGCACTTTGGCATGCTTTTTAATAGTGGAAACAGCCGTATGGATCAAAATTAAAAACCATAGGCAAATCACACCGGTTAAAATTAACGAATTACTGAGAGAAAGGAACGACAAGCCAAATTTTATAGATTTGATTGACGCTTTTACCCGCCATCAGGCACAATACCGCGGGGGAAAATGGGATGATGCAAGTTCCGTGTTCCAGATTGCCCTTAAAATAAAGCATGACGATTTCGCATCGACAATGTATATTAAAAATGTAAAAATATGAAACAGTATCCTCCCGCGCACCCCTGGGATGGTGTGTTTGTGATGACATAAAAATGACCCTAAGAAACGAGCAGAAATACCGCAGCTGGGTGGAAGTGGACCTCGACAATTTTACCGCTAATCTCCGGGAAATTAAACGGTTGATTGGCGGCACGGTCGATTTCATGCAGACAGTCAAGGCTGACGCATACGGTCACGGGGCGATTGAAATTTCCCACGCTGCCCTGCGCGAAGGCGCGCGGATGCTCGGCGTAGCAAACGCCGATGAAGGCATTCAGCTTCGGATCAGCGGCATTGAGGCACCTATTGTCATCCTGGGGCCTTCCACCCTATCGGAAATTCCCGATGTAATAAAATACAACCTCACGCCATCCGTCTCCGATGCGGCATTTGCTCGTGCCCTCGAAGAGCACCTCGAACGATCCTCCCGCACATTATCCGTCCATGTCGAAGTCGATACAGGCATGGGACGCGGCGGAACCATGCACTCTGAGGCCATCGATTTGATCGGGCACATCAAGACTATGCGCCATCTTACACTTGAGGGCATTTTCAGTCATTTCGCGTCCAGCGAAACCATGACGGCATACAACGATCAGCAGTGGCTGTTGTTTTCCGGACTGATGGATCAGCTGCAGCAGATTGGTGTCAGCATTCCCGTAGCACACATGGATAACAGCGGCGCCATTCTGAATTACCCGGATCAGAAACTGCAGATGGCGCGTCCGGGAATCATGACCTACGGTATTTACCCGTCAAGCGATACCCAGAACAAGGCCGTCCTGAAACCGGTGATGTCATTTAAGACCATGATTGTTCTCATCAAGGAATTCCCCAAAGGATACGGCATCGGATATAACAGGACCTATATCACCAGAGACAAAACCCGCGTAGCGACTATTCCAGTGGGCTACGGCGACGGTTATCCCTTTATCCTGTCCAACCGGGGCGAAGCGCTCATTCGCGGCCGGCGCGCACCCGTCATCGGCCGGGTGTCGATGGACATGTGCACGCTGGATGTCACGCATATTCCGGACTGCACCGTGGGTGACGAAGTGGTCCTGCTGGGCAGACAGCAGAACGAATACATCAGCGCTAATGAAATTGCCGCCAAGGCGCAAACGATCAGTTATGAAGTGCTGTGTGCGCTGGGTAAACGCGCACCGCGCGTTTTTTTGCAGAAAGGAAAAACCGACGCGGTGGAACCGAGACTCAGAAGAATCTTTGTTCCAGGCGAAGAAAAATCCATCGCACGCATTGACAACATCATCCGGCACTGCTTTCAAACCCGCACACGCAACGAGGAACTCGGCAACGCCATCTATTATGAAATGTTTGAAACCCTGTTTGGCAAAGAAGACCGGCAGCTCGAACTGCGCTCCTGCTTCCGCTATGACATCACAATCTCCCAGCTGCCGGATACCGCTGAGCCCAGGCGGCGCTCTGACGCTTATTTTCAATTAAGAACCCATGTCGAATACAAAAAAACCATCCGCAGCGACATATTCATGATCGGCTGCGCCTCGGACCAGAGTCAGCTGGATGCTTTGATTGAAGATGAACATTGTGAATACCGATGGATACTCGGTGGCGACGATCTGGTAATTGAACGCGATTTCACCGTGGAGAAAATGCGCATCGACGGTGAGGATATTCCGATCATTGAAGCCAAAAAGACCGAGCGGGGTTATGAAGTCTGGTGCGGCAGCGAGACGCTCAAACCGAAGATTAATCAGGAAGTGAAAATCGAAATCGAGATTCTCACCAAAAAAGCCAAGCGCAACAGGACGTTTCCCGTTTACCTTTTGTATCCGACACGCGGTCTTGAAATCAACTTCCGCTACGAAAACGCCAATCTTAAAAACGTCCGGGCAGAAAGCTTCTTTGCCGGACGACACCCCCGGGCGGCCATATCCGCGAACCGCGGCAAATCGATCAACATTAAAATTTCCCATGAAGAATGGGTATTTCCGACAAGCGGTGTAATCTTCATTTGGGATGTGTAGGGGAGCAAACCGGAGGAAAAACGGTGGCACAGGAATGCATGACAAAAGGTCGGCTGATTGAGGAAATTCAAGAGGCCCGCAGGGAAATTAAGAGCCTTCGTTCGCAGGCCCGCAAGTACAAACGGATTGAGGAGAAACTGACCCATTCGGAACATTTTTATCGAACGCTGTTTGAGAATTCCGGCACGGCAACCATCGTCATCGAAAAAGACACAACCATCTCCATGATGAACAATGATTTTTCCAATTTCACCGGCTATTCCCGTGACGAAATCATCAACCATACATGGACCATGTACGTGGCCGAAGATGACATCGCCCGCCTGTTATCGTACCACAAGACAAGGCGTGATGATCCATCCTCTGCGCCCAGGAATTATGAATTCAAGATCCGGAACAAGGACGGCAACCTTCTCCATGTTTTCATGACCATCGCCATGATTCCGGGGACAACACAGAGCATCGCCTCGATGGTGGACATGACGGCAATTAAAAAACTGGAAAAGGAAGTTCTCGATATATCGGAACGAGAACGCCAAAAAATCGGATATGAGCTTCACGACAATCTCGGTCAGCACCTAATCGGCATCGACGTAATGACCAAGGTCCTGCAAGACCGGCTCACCCTGATTTCCGATGAGAATGCGCGTTATGCCAGCGAAATCAACCACCTTGTCAAAGATGCCATTGACAAGACCCGGCAGCTGGCCCGGGGACTTTGTCCCGTCCATCTCACCTCCCTAGGTCTTGAGGCCTCGCTGGAGGAACTTGCCGCTTCAACATCAACCATCTTTAATATAGCCTGCATCTTGCGCTGCCCCCGACATATTCCCATCCGCGACAATTCTCTGGCCACCCACCTTTATTATATCGCGAAGGAATCCATTCACAATGCAATCGAGCACGGCAAATCCTCCAAAATTGTCATGGAGCTTCTAAACAACAGCGGCATCGTCTCCCTGTCGATTCTCGACAACGGCACCGGGATCAGGGACACGGCCAAAGCCGTCGGCATCGGCCTGAGAATCATGCAGTACAGGGCCCGCATGATCGGTGCTATACTGCGCATCGAATCGGAACCGGACGGCGGGACCCTGGTCACCTGCACGTTCAATCTGAGGAAGGACTGACGAACATGGCCGCAATCAAAACATCATCAACAGGCAAGCACAGAATCCTCATCGTCGATGATCATCCAATTTTCAGGCATGGCCTTGCTCAACTCATCAATCAGGAAGAAGACCTCTTCGTTTGTGGTGAAGCGGAAGATTATCAAGGTGCCCTGAAGGCCGTCAAAGACCTGAAGCCGGACATGATCATTGTGGATATCACCCTCAAGGACATGAGCGGCATTGATCTCATCAAGGAAATTCACAAAACCCGCAGAGACGTAACCATGCTGGTCATCTCCATGCATGATGAGTCCCTTTACGCCGAACGTGCCTTCCGCGCCGGTGCCAAGGGCTACATTATGAAGCAGGAGGCTTCCGAATCGGTCGTTCAGGCCATCCGTAAGGTCCGGCAAGGCGGTATTTATGCCAGCAAGAAAATGACGGACAAGATACTGTCCCGCTTTGTTGATGGACCCAAGGAACTTGCCGAATCGCCTCTCCATTCCCTGACAGACCGGGAGCTTGAGGTCTTTCAACTCATTGGAGAGGGACTCGGAATCAGCGAAATCGGCATCCGGCTCCACCTCAGCGTAAAGACCATCGGGACCTACCGGGAACGGATCAAGGAAAAACTGAACCTGAAAACCAGCACCGAGCTTCTTCGTTACGCCCTCAACTGGGTTGAGAACGAAAGAATATCCGGGACCTCCCCCTGATCCGCATTTCTTTGTGGGTCATCGACTTACTTTTTTTTCATCCATTCAAGCACAGATAAAACAGCTTCCTACGGATTGCGTCCGTCCCTGTTATAGCCGATCATGGTTGCCAGAGAAAACTGCACCTTAAGGAGGGCAATATGAAGGGAAAATCTTTGAATGGGAGCCGTTACGGGTTTCAACTGACCATTAAAGAACTGCTTAATGGACCGAGGCTGAGCGCACAAGATCAGGAAATCGTTTACCGGGACAGGATTCGCTATACGTATAAAGATCTGTTTGCGCGGATCAACCGGCTCGGAAGCGCCCTTGCCGGCCTTGGCGTAAAAAAAGGTGATACGGTGGCTGTCTTTGACTATGACTCCCATCGCTATCTGGAAAGTTTTTTTGCCATTCCCATGATGGGAGCCGTGCTGTTTACAGTCAACTGGCGTCTGTCTCCCGACCAGATCGAATATACCATCAATCACGCGGAAGCGGACGTAATCCTCATCCACACCGATTTTCTTCCACTGCTCGCTTCTATCCGGGACAAACTCAAATCCGTAAAGAAAATCATTCTCCTTTCGGACAGTGAGACATTGCCCAAGACGGATTTGACCATTGATGGCGAATACGAAGCGATTCTGGGCGCTGCATCGGAAGATTTTGATTTTCCGGATCTTGATGAAAACACCAAGGCCACCACATTCTATACAACGGGCACGACGGGCCTTCCCAAAGGTGTATACTTCACTCATCGCCAGATTGTACTTCACGCCATGAGCGTCTGTATTGGCGTCAGCGGTCACGACAGCCCGCTCAGGTTTTCTACTTCAGATGTCTATATGCCTATCACACCGATGTTTCATGTCCATGCCTGGGGTTTCCCCTTTATTGCCACCATGATGGGTGTCAAACAGGTTTATCCGGGCAAGTATGAACCGGAAATGCTGATTAAGCTCATTGTCAGTGAAAAGGTTACATACTCGCACTGCGTTCCAACGATCCTCCAGATGCTCGTGGCAAGTCCCATCGCAAAAGTAATTGATCTTTCCGCCTGGAAGGTGATCATCGGAGGAGCCCGTCTTTCCAAGGGGCTGGCTATGGCGGGCATCGATCTGGGCATCCAGATCATGACAGGTTATGGCATGTCGGAAACCTGCCCGGTCATCAGCGTGTCGAATCTGAAGCCATCCATGAAATATTATGACAATGAGCAGAAAAGCGATATTGCCATAAAGACAGGAATGCCTGTCACGCTTGTTGATGTGCGAATTGCCTCCCCCGACGGTAAGTTCCTTCCAAATGACGGCCAGACCACGGGCGAAATTGTTGTTCGCGCCCCCTGGTTCACCGAAGGCTACTACAAAGATCCGGAAAAAACGGAAGAACTCTGGCGCGGTGGTTGGCTCCATACAGGCGATGTGGGCTATATGGATCAGGAAGGTTACATTCAGATCACAGACAGGCTCAAGGATGTCATTAAAACCGGCGGTGAATGGGTCTCGTCTCTTGATCTGGAAAATGCCATCAGTCTCCATGGCGCGGTCCAGGAGGCGGCGGCCATCGGCATTCCCGATCTCAAATGGGGAGAAAGGCCCATGATGCTCGTTGTTCTGACCCCTCCGTTCCGCGGTGACGGCATCACACCGGAGGTCCTGAAAAAACACATGAAGGAATGCGCCGACCAGGGAAAGATCCCCCGATACGCCATTCCGGATCGCTATATTATTACGGACAATATCCCTAAAACGAGCGTCGGTAAAACCGACAAAAAAGTAATCCGGACTCTGTATGCCAACATATAAACTGACCAATCCCTTTTTTAATTGTCTGTAGCCCCAGACCCCTGAGCGGGCCGGTCAAAGGCCCGCTCATTTCCCTGTTCAAACCTGCCATCATAAGCGGCGGGATTCACCAACCGTTCAGAGAAATCCTGCAATTTCATAAATCCCTGTAAATAGTCTTGAGCGTATTGGCCAGTCATGATAATAAAGACGCCAATTCATGGAAGGTCCTGTGGAAGATTGAAGATTGCAACCTATAACGTCAATTCCATACGTTCGCGTCTGCACATTGTTCTGCCATGGCTGAAAAATAACATGCCGGACATTTTCTGCATGCAGGAAACAAAAGTCGAGGATGCAAAATTCCCTGCCGCCGAGTTTGAAGCACTGGGCTATTTTGTAAGTTTCCGCGGCGACAAGCGGTATAATGGCGTAGCCATTGCCTCCCGCACCAGACCCCGAAAAGTTGTTTTCGGTCTTCATAATGAACCGAAAGATCCCGACCGCCTGATTCAGGCGGAATTTGATGATCTCATTGTTTTGAATGCCTATGTGCCCCAGGGGCAGGATGTAGACAAACCGCAGTTTACCTACAAGATCGCCTGGTTCAATCGCCTGAAAACCTGTCTGCAAAAGAACTTCAGGCCGGATCAGAAATTGATCCTGTGCGGTGATTTTAATGTCGCACCGGAAACCATTGATGTTCATGATCCTAAAAGAATCCTCGGTCATGTTTCTTTTAATCCGGAAGTCTGGAAAGCTTATCAAAATCTTATTTCGTGGGGGTTGACGGATATCTTCCGCAGACACCATCCTGATGAACCGGGGCAGTATACTTTTTTTGATTATCGCGTTCGGGACTCCGTCGGGCGCAATCTCGGCTGGCGGGTCGATCATATCCTGGCAACAAAAACGGCAGCTGCCCAATCCAGCGGCTGCACAATTGACCTGGCAACCCGTCTGGCCGAAAAACCGTCCGATCACGCTGTAATTTATGCCCGATGGGAGGGATCATTCTAATGAGCAACGAAGAAGACCTGAAGAGCATCAACGAAATCATCGCGGCGCGCTTCAAAAAAATTGAAGATGCCGTCGATGCCGCCGAAACCATCACGGAACTTTTTGAAAACCTGATCGACGGAATTGAAAATGAGTTTACCATACCCTTTGTATGGCTGACACTGATTGATCATCAAACAGCCGCGCCGGTTCTGGGCGAAATAAAAAAGTCGGAAAAACTGGAAAGCAGACTGTCTGTTGTCTCAAAAGAATTGTTTGAAAAAGTTCTTACCGGCGGCATGAAACCCGTTTTGGCCAATAAGGATTTGCACCCTTTTTACAGGCTTCTTCCCCTGAGCAGAAAATATTTTATCCGGTCAGTTGCCGTCGTGCCTTTCGCGCTTGACGGTCAGATCATCGGGACCTGGAACAACGGCGACGCGGACGCCAACCGTTATGAGCCGGACATGAAGACAGATCTGATTGAATCCCTGGCAGGAAAAATTTCAGCCAGGTTGACCCGGCTTGCCTTAGGGAAAGACAGCGAAACGAAACCTGTCGGCAGCCATGATCAGACGGGAGAGAATCATGATTGAGCAATGGATCAAAGAAATTAAAGAAGAGTGTGCGCCCGATATGCTCGGGATGATTCTGGTGCATAACGGTATTGTCAGGGCAACATCCAAGCAGGGGGAACCGGTCGGAGCGATGAATCTTTCCTATGATCGTCCCGCGCTGGATCAAGCTGTGCGCCGCTTCAAGAGCATGGAAGGCATTGTGGATATCCGCGTCTGGATCAATGAAGGAACATTGAAAATCGGCGATGACATCATGAATGTCTGCGTGGCAGGAAGATTCCGCAAGGATGTTCTTCCGGTCTTTCAGGAGCTCATCACCATCATTAAGACGGCAATTGTCCGGGAGGTTGAGCTGTAGACGCCGGAAGCAATACGGCAACCTCGATGGTATGCTCCTGATGATCGTCAGCCATAACGATTTCCGAACCGGAAACGACCAAACCGTCCAGGATAAGCCCCGGCTGATCTGCTTCTGAATCATGCTGGCGGATAGCAATATGATAAAGTGTTTCCCCATACCGGTAATGAATCTTGCTTTCCTTCCAATCAGCCGGCAGGCATGGAGAAAAACTGATTTTGCCGTTTTGAATCGTCAGGCCCAGCAGGGATTCCACAATCAAGCGGTACATCCAGGCGGCGGAACCGGAAAGCCATGTCCATCCACCGCGCCCGACATGCGGCGATAAAGCATAGACATCTGACGCAACAACATAAGGCTCAACTTTATAGACATTGACCTCTTCCGGAGACCCGGCATGATTGATCGGGTTGATGATGTCCATTACGTCCCAGGCGCGCGCCCGGTCACCCAGCGCTGCGAAAGCCATGGCCGCCCAGATTGCCGCATGCGTATACTGCCCGCCGTTTTCTCTCACGCCCGGCACATAACCTTTAATGTAGCCCGGTTCCATTTCTGATTTGTCAAATGGCGGATCAAGCAGCTGAACCAGTTTTTTATCCCGATTCACAAGCATATTATCAACCGCGTCCATGGCCTGGCGAACTCTTTTTGCGTCTCCGGCACCGGACAGAACAGACCAGCTTTGAGAAATCGAATCAATGCGGCATTCTGTGTTGGTGGATGATCCCAAGAGTGAACCATCGTCGAAATAAGCGCGGAGGTACCAGCTGCCGTCCCAGCCATTCTGTTCGATGCTGTTCCGTATTTGCGCCGCTTCTTTTTTGCACAAATCGGCAAACGGAGCATCACCCTGCAGACGGGCAATCCCGGCGAACTTGATGAGGACATGGTACAGAAAAAACCCCATCCAGATGCTTTCGCCCCTGCCCTTTTCCCCGACTTTATTCATGCCGTCATTCCAGTCGCCCGTGCCCATCAGGGGCAGGCCATGACTGCCGAATCTCAGGCCTCTCCGAATGGCCCGCATGCAGTGATCATACAAGCTGCTGTTTTCATCCGACACCCCCGGCTGATCATAATAGGCATCCTCTTCCTCGCGGACCATCCGCCCCTCAAGGAAGCCGACGCTTTCATGTAAAACCGCTGCATCGCCCGTGCAGTCAATATAGCGGGCTACCGTCAAAGGAAGCCACAGGAAGTCATCAGAGCATTGCGTGCGCACGCCCCGGCCTGTAGGCGGATGCCACCAGTGCTGAACATCCCCTTCCGGAAATTGACGGCCGGCACATAAAAGCAGGTGCTGGCGAGCTAGTGCCGGCTGGGCATAAACAAGTGCCATGACGTCCTGCAACTGGTCGCGGAAACCGAAGGCTCCGCCAGACTGATAATAACCATTGCGCGCCCACAGCCGGCAGGACAGGGTCTGATACAGAAGCCAGCCATTTGTCAAAATATCGAGAGAAGGATCGGGCGTTTCTATCTGTATCGTGCCCAGCGTTTTCTGCCAATAGCGCCGCACGGTTTCCAGTTCATTTTTTGCGACCGCCGATCCTCGTAAGCTGCGCACTGTGTTGCTGGAATCGTCGGCACCCCGTCTCCCGGTAACGCCCAGCCGGAAAATAACTTCACGTTCCTGTTTGTTATTTAATCCAAAGGTCACCTGAATGGCGCCGCAGGGGTCCAGTCCTGCGCCGACCTTGCCTGACAGGTGTGAACGCGTCATCGCCGCCGGCCCCGATAGTTCTCGATTGCGTCCGATAAATTCGTTACGGTCTGCGGTAATTGTCCGCGTTGGATCATCCACGTCAAAGAAAACCACGCGATTGGCAAAGTCCGTGTTGTATTGATTTCTGGCAAAAAGCGCCCCGCTGCCCGCGTCCACTTCTGTTGTGACATGCATCATTGTTTTCGACCGCAAATCACCCAGTACCCATTCCAGGTAACCGGTCACAGACAGTGCGCGATTACGGCCTGATTCATTGCGAACCTTTAAAACCATGAATTTGACGGGCGCGCTGATCGACACATAAATCCACAGCTCCGAGTGGATGCCATCTTCCATGTGCGTAAAAACACTATACCCGAAACCATGCCGGCAGACATAAGGCGTCATACCGCGACTCGGAAGCGGCGTGGGAGACCAGACATGTCCCGTTTCTTCATCCCGAATGTAAAACGATTCGCCGCTTCCATCGCTGACCGGATCATTGTTCCACGGCGTGAGGCGGTATTCGTGGGCGTTTTCACTCCAGGTGGAGGCGGATCCGCTCTCGGAAATAATTGATCCGAAGTGAGGGTTCGCGATCACGTTGACCCAGGGCAGCGGTGTTTTGTTCCCCTGTCCCGTAGTGATCACATATTCACGTCCGTCCGGGGTAAATCCCCCGAGACTGTTAGTAAAAATTAACCCGGGATAAGATAACGCATCTTCGTCTTTGCATTTCGCGCCCTGACTTCTGACCGGCTTCAGGGGCGGCACGGATATCGCCTCGATTTTACGGCGGTTGAGCTGTTCCTCCAGCGTCCCCATGTCATCCCTGATGATCACACGGGCAACCGTCTGCATGAGAATACGGTCTTCGTTGGATATCTGGTCGCCCGATCTGACAAAGATGCCGCCCGGTTTATCCGCCATCCTGGTTTCCATGCTGGTGGCAATCAATCCCACAATCTGATCGTGAAGCGATTGCCGGTAAATGGCATTGTCTTCATTCCAAATGACCAGATCCACCGCCAGACCTTTTAACCGCCAGTAGGCATGAGCCTGCTGGAGCTGGCGGGCCAGTTCAATATTGGCATGATCGCCGATCTGGAGCAGCACAATGGGCAAATCGCCAGAAATGGCATAGCCCCATAAGCCGGATTGCCCACGATGGTTTTTAATGATGATCTTCGGATCAGTGCGCAGGGAGGCATCTGCATAAACCACGGAACCGGCCAGACGTCCATAGAGCTGAGCGTCGGTCGGGGTCGCATTGATTTGTCGAAGCGTAACCTGGCTGTGGGTCCAGGCCAGATTGAAGACGCGGTCGGCCAACCGGCGGTCGCGGTATTTCTCAACCAAACCCAGCGCTTTGGCACGGGTTTCGGCCATGCCGGAAACAATATCCAGCGTAACCGATTCTCCCGGGACAAGCCTGATCAGGCGTCGTATCGAAACAACGGGATCCAGAACGGAGCCCTCCGTGCCCGACAGCGCTTCCTGCCCGTCCGCCAACTGCTCCATGGCTTGAGGATTGGATAGATTGTTGCCGCGGCCGACAAACTTCAAACGGTCCGTTTCATAAGACACCTCTCCGCTGTCTTTCCCGTGCAATGCCATTAAATGAAAGTTCCAATGGGTGGGCTCACCTTTGGAGCGGGGTCTTCGCGTGCAGAGGATCGCTTGGTAATTCGGAATAATTTCGGTCTGAACAAAAAGATTGCTGAATGCCGGATGAATTTCATCGGCGGCCTGCTGGGCGATCACAATTTCCGCGTAACTTGTCACATCCAGTTCGCGGCGTTTTCTGGAACGATTGGTGATGCGGATGCGTCTCAGCTCGATATCATCTTCCGGTGAAACGGCAATCTGGGTGTATGTGTTGATATCGTCATCACGCCTGCGAAACTCGACTTTTGAATCGGAGAAAATAGCCTCGTACCGGTCCGGCTGCTTCAGCGTGGGCTGATAGGCATTGGACCAGTATTCCCCTGTTGCAATATCGCGTATATAGCAGAACATGCCCCAGGGATCGCGTGTGGTGTCTTCCCGCCAGCGCGTCACGGCCAGATCCTTCCAGCGGCTGTATCCGCCGCCGGCCTGAGTCACCATCACATGGTATCTGCCGTTAGACAGCAATTGCACCTCCGGCAGCGGCGTATCGGGAGTTTTATAGATACGTGCCGGAATTTTCTGGGGGCCGGACGATTTCCGGATGTTAATACCCCCGGCAATCTGCTTGTAGAAGGAAACGGTTTTGGGAATGCGTTCCTGCAGTAAAAGCGCCGCCGACTGGAACATCGGTTCGGATTCGAAGCGTTTCTGCATCGGACAATTCAGCAGGAGATGGGCCATGGCCAGCAAACTCATCCCCTGATGATGCGCCATGAACGATCGGACGGCAACGTTTGTCTGACCGCTTTGCAAACGCGAAGCTGTGTAATCCAGTGCTTCATAAAAGCCGTATGCCCCCATCATACCTTTTGCGTCAAGCCGCTGGAGATTTTCGCAGGCTTCCCGGGGTGCAATCATCAACGCCAGGGCTGACGCATAGGGCGCCACCACCAGATCGTCAGCCAGCCCCCGCTTGAGCCCCAGGCCGGGAACGCCGAAGGCACGGTACTGGTAATTCAGATGAACATCGATGTTGTTATAGCCGGATTCCGAAATGCCCCACGGAATACCCCTTTTTTCGCCATAAACGATCTGGCTTTTTACCGCCGCCTTATAGGTTTGATCCAGCAGTGTATTTTCATAATTCGGCATGACCAGAAGCGGCATCAGGTACTCAAACATCGATCCGTCCCAGGCCAGCAAAACCGGCTCGCCTCCCGGATTCGTAAGCATGCGCCCCAGGGCAAACCAGTTTTCTTTCGGCAGCTGCCCCTGTGCGATGGCGACAAAGCTGCAAAATCTGGCTTCGGATGCGAGCAGATCATAATAGCTTGTATCCCGGCGGCGATCGCCGACACTATACCCGATCGTCAGCAATTGACGCCCTTTATCATAGAGGAAGCTGTAATCCATATCGGCAAATTCCCCGGATTTTTTAATCAGGTTATTGATAAGGGTCAGTCTTTCCCGCGCGCGGACGCTTCCTTCCGAAACCAGCCCGGAGAAGGCGGCGAACCACGTCCGCTCCTTGTCATCATCGTCAGGCCCTATTTTCTCTTCAAAAGCGGAAAGCCATCTGGCAGGCAGTTCTACTGTTTCCTGCAATGTGGGAATACCGATTTCTTCTATAATACGGCCGGCCCTGTCCGAAGGGATATCCAGCGTCACCCAGGGGCACAGCGTAATCAATTCGTCTGCAGCATCCCGGCATTGGCTGACGAGGGCCCGCGCCCACCGGTAAGCCTGGCTTTGCGGATCGCCCGCAAAGATTGAGGCAAGATCCGATGCTGATTTTGCAAGCCCGTCCAGAAGTCGCCACCATTCATTCGCTGTCATTTGCAGAAAACTGACGGGATTTTCCAGCTGGTTTTTAAATCCGTACAGTGCTTTTTTTGGCATATTTTCGGCGGCGTCTTGAAAAACGTTGCAGGTGTCGGTAATGCCCGTAAGCAAACCGTCCCCCAATATTTTCTTTTCGGGAAGTTCAAGCAGACCCCGCTTCAGAGTCAGGAGATAGCCACACAGGTTTCCGCTATCCACTGTTGATATATAATGCGGCGGCAGGGTCTTTAAGTTCTGCGTATCATACCAGTTGAAGAAGTGGCCCCGGAAACGATCCAATTTTTCCATTGTATCCAGCGTATTGGCGGTGCGCCTGATGAATTCACCCGGTGTAATATAATTAAAATCACTGGCAGACAGATTCGCCAGCAAAGACAGGCCTATATTCGTCGGTGACGTGCGATGCGCAATCACAGCGCTCGGATGCTCCTGATAGTTGTCCGGAGGAAGCCAGTTGTCTCCCGCTGCAACAAACGTTTCGAAAAACGCCCAGGTTCGACGGGCCGCTTTTCTCAAAAAGATAATCTGTTCGTCTTTCAGCGTGATTGCTTCTTTGACGGCAGGCCGGCTGACCCACCACGTAATCGCAGGCGAAAGAAACCACGAAATGAGTATGGGGAAGGCGGCGCAAATGGCACCGGGCCTCGCCGACCAAATCAGATAAGCAAACACCGCCGTGGACAGCAAAGGGGATATCCACATGGTCCGGCAGGATTCGGAAAGTCCATTTTTAGTATGATGAATCTGATTATGGAAGGGATTCCATTCCAGCAGCCGTTTGTGCGAAATCAACATCCGCCAGAGGGTACGCACAATTGCATCCAGGTTGTAAAAAGCTTCGTACGGCAGACAGACGATTGTAAACGCAATCTGTAAAAGGTGCCTTCTGGACTGACGTAGCACATAGATCATGTGGTCGCGCAGGAGCACGTCTCCCGGCTTGCGAAAGAGATCCAGGGTGAAGGCGCTTGCAGAGGGAATGAACAAAATGCCCGCCACCAAAAGCATCCAGAGCCAGGCTTGCGGAAGTATTGTCCAGCCGGCAATCAACATGACTGTCAGCGCGGCGGGGACGAGGCTGCGGCGAAGGTTGTCGAATATTTTCCACTGGGAGAGTTTCGAAATTGCATTGACCTGATACGCACCGCCCAGAACAGGGACCCTTGATCTAATCCAGCCGGCAATTTGCCAGTCCCCTCGAATCCAGCGGTGCCTGCGTCTCACATCCACCTGATATGAGGCCGGATATTCTTCAAATAATTCCACGTCGGAAATAAGACCGCTACGCGCATGACAACCCTCGATCAGGTCATGACTCAGTATCCGGTTTTCGGGAAGACGGCTGTTCAGCGCCTTTTCAAACGCGTCGACATCATAGATGCCCTTGCCGACATAGGATCCTTCACCGAAAATGTCCTGATAGACATCAGAGACCATGCGCGTGTAAGGGTCAATCCCCGTCTGGTCTCCCCATAATCGCGAATACCTGGTCTGTCTTGCACCGGACAAACTCTCCGTCAGGCGCGGCTGAAGGATGCCATAGCCTTCGCAGACAATATTTTTTTCTTCATCAAAATAGGGATGGTTCAGCGGGTGGGCCATCGTCCCGATAAATTTTTCTGCGGCATCGCGAGGCAACTGCGTGTCCGTATCCAGAGTAATGACATACTTCACATTGGATAATAATTCCGTAGCCCCCACAATCTTTGAAAACCGATCTCTCGCGCCGCCCCGCAGAAAAGCATTCAGATCGGCCAGTTTACCGCGTTTACGCTCATAGCCCATCCATAGTCCTTCTTCTGGATTCCAGAGACGCGGACGATGAAAAAGGTAAAAGGATCCTCCCTTGACGCCTCTGTACTTCTCGTGGAGTTCCTTGATCCCCTTCTCAGCCACGAGTAAAATCTCGTCATCTTCAGGCATTTTTTCGCGGGGGGCGTCACAAAAATCCGTAAGCAGACCGAAGTGCAGGTTGTTCGCCCGATTCGTCAGGAATCGAATCTCCAACGCTTCGAGCAAATCTTCCGCACTCTGAACATCACTCAGCATCGTGGGAATGACCACCAACGTGCCGGCTTCCGGTGGTATTTCCAGAGAAAAATCCATGCGCGGCAGAGGCTGCGGGCGCATAAACAAAGTGACCAGCCAATTGGTCAGTGATACGCCCAGTGCACTTGCACCCAGAGCCAGAATTACCGCAGCCGGCAGCAGGATCCCGTCTGGCAGCCCGCTCGCCTCAACCATAATCAGCAGGTATCCCGTCAGCAACAGGGTGATCAGGACAATGCTTCCCATATAGAGCAGCAAGGGAACCCTGCCAACCGCCCTTCTGATTATTTCAGATAAAGGAAGGCGCATCAGCGCTCTTTTTTCAAGTTCAGGCAATCCTTTGTCAAGCAGATAATAACCGACATGTGTCATCCGCTCGTCGCTGCCTTTTCCGGCCACGGCTTCCCGGGTCAGTTCAATGGCCAGGGAAGCAACATCCTTTTCGAGCAGCAAAGAGTTTTTTGCAATTTTTTCCACAATATGGCGGTAATGATCGCGTGTGGCAAAATCCATGCGGATATAGACATCGCTGGGATCCTCGCGCAGTACTTTTTCGACCACACTCATGGTCTCGACAAATTCACGCCAGTCCATCGTTGTCAGAAACCGGAGAGAACCGATGCTGTTGCTGACTGAGGCCTGATCGGCCGCCAGCTGCTGATTTCCAGACTGAATCATCTGTTCTATTGTTAAATGCGATTCGGAAAGCCGCTGTTCGATCCAGCTCAGCGGTAGTGCCAGCGCCGGACTCTTGCCCTGCAGGCGACGCACAAATTCCGCGACAAAAGACGTTAAAAGCGGCGGATCGGACCGGGCCATGTCCGCGATCGTCAGGACGAGGCTTTTGGGATCTCTTGCCGCCACATCAACCATCTGATCCGCCCAGTAATTGGCGCGGGCCCGGTCGGCAACATCCGCCATGATGCGCGTTCCGATGCGACGGAGATTTTCAATCAGCGCCAGGCGCAACATGATCGGAATAGCCCACAGTTCACCCAGTTTCAAACAGGAAACAGACTGGTAGGCGGTAACAAAACTGACAAGATTTTCCAGATCCACCCTGCCGTCGCCGTGAGAAATGATTTCCTGCGCGATGTCATAAACCCTGGGCAGTCCGGCGGAAGGCCCGGACGCCAGCCAGGGCAGCCCGCGGCTGAATCCGCGGGACAGGTGACGCTTGGTGGTATGGACATTTTCTTCAATTAAATAAAAGTTATCAAGAAGCCATTCCTCCGCCGGCGCGATGGGATTGTTTTCCTTGACTACGGCGGTCAGCTGCCGGATTGTTTCAATCAGAACTTCTTCATTTTCATGAAGCCGCCCCAGAAGCTTCTCGGCCGCTTTTTTACTGGTTAACTGGTGGAGGCCTGCCAGATTTTTGCCATGCTGCTTCATCTGGTCAGAATTGAATAACTCCGACCTGAGGGGCAACTCATCCCGGGTATATTTTTTCCTGTGCTTCCTTTTCGAAAGGAGCTTTTTCAGCAACAAAACCGTATCGGCTGCTGTCTTGTAAATCAGGTTCAATGTCCGCCGCCTCCTGTTGAAGAGCAGATTTAACCATTATGACCGGGCAGAAGTCTTTTGCCGGATTCTTTTCAAAGAATTGACCGTTTGCCGTTGTATCGTTCGGTATCGTAATACTTGTCCACATCAATGAGATTCAGATGATCGGTAACGTCTTTCATGGGCACCGATGTCATCTCACCATGGCGATAGCTCACCATCCTGCCGAAATCTTCATTGACGATCATGTCCACGGCCGCAATCCCGTACCATCTCGCCATGAGACGGTCCCGTGCGGACGGTGATCCTCCCCGCTGCAAGTGGCTCAAGACGACATAGCGGGTTTCAAATCCCGTTTTCCCCTCAATTGCCTGTGCGATGTAGGCGGCAATCCCGCCCAGCGACCTGTGCCCGAACTCATCCACTTTATCGTCCTTACAGAATTCCTGATGGACGGTCATCGTCGCCCCTTCGGAAACAACGATAATGCTGTACTGAATCTCCCGGCCGCGGCGCTCTTCGAGAAGTGCGCAGACCCGCTGCATGTCAAAGGGGTATTCAGGAATCAGGATAATATATGCTCCGCTGCATTCACCGCCGTGCAGGGCAAGCCAGCCTGCATGCCGGCCCATAGTCTCCACCACAAAGATCCGGTTATGGGAACCGGCCGTCGTCCGGAGACGGTCGATTTCTTCCATAATGACATTCACTGCCGAATCAAATCCCAGGGAATAATCGGTGCCCACCAGATCACCGTCAATCGTCTTGGGAATTCCAACGACTTTGACCCCCTGCCTGTAGAGCCTGGAGGCCACACCAAGGGTATCCTCGCCGCCTATAGCCACAATGACATCAATGCCGAGCCCCGCGATATTCTCCATCACTTTTGCGGATGTGTCCTTCTTCGGATTGAATGGGTTAGTCCGGGACGTGCCGAGATTTGTTCCTCCATAGCGGTCCCAGGTGCGTACGATCTCCTCGTCAAGCTTCAGTGTGTGGCGGGCCAGGCTCTCGGAACTTGTAGGATCGACTTCCACAAGGCCCCTCCATCCATCTTTAATGCCAATGACGTCGAATTTCACGGACCGCTTCTGCTCCAGAAGAGAATCAAGAGCCGTTTTGGTCACCCATTTGATCGCACCATTAAGGCCCGGACAATCGCCGCCGCCCGTTAAAACAGCTATTCTCATGGCTATTTTCCCCCAAAAAAAGTTATTCCATGTGCCGCTGCAACCAAGAAAAGATTGCCGTCACGATTCATTTCGATCAGTCAGAAGAAGGCAGTTGAATATTTTGAGTAAACCGGTTTCCATGGAAGCAATCGCTTGCAATCCGTTGCTTCAGCCTGCAACCCCGGCATTCGGCAGCAAACAATACTTCAATCGTTATGATAGACAATTTCGCATATTTCTGATTTTTTTTCAACTGGAGAATTGGTAAAGCACAATACGTGCGACACGGGATGCCGTGAGGGTACTGGACACCGACCCGGGTCTTTCATGCAGACGGCTTGCTTTCACTCTGAAACAGCTTCATCATTAGCGTCAGATCGCCGCTGACCTTGTATTTCCCTTCAATCAGCATCTGCGCGCCATCAGTTTTGCGCGTGATGATATCCATCCAGACGGCAAAAGGCGTTTCGATCGTTAAATCAGGAATGTCACAAACGCCCGCGTCCGGCCTGACTTTTCCCCCTGCGATCTTGAAATAACAGGCATCCTTCACCTCGCCGGAAAATTTGAACTGTACATATACTTTTTGGTCGCCTGCTGCTTTAGCATTGAGTCCGTAAGAAAAGATCAGCATGAATTCTTCCAGCGTGCGGGGACGAGGCACGAGTTTGCGTTCGTCAAATTGCTTCGGGGTAACTCCCTCGTCAATGCAGGTCTGCCAGAATATGTTGCCCATCTGATCAAACAGCTTCGCGTCGCCCAGCGATTGCGTGATCCGCATCATCGTTTCGGGCTCGATTTTCATAGTCTTGACCAGCTCCCGCCCTGCCTGACTCGTGGCATCCAGGACCTCTTTAGCCTTTTTCTGAAGGAAGGGACTGGATAAAAGAGAGGCGCCGGACCGGCAGATAACCGCCACCGTGTTTGATTCTTTATGCTTCGTCTGCTTATAAAAATTTTTTAGCGCGTCAAATTCGGACATGTCAGGAAACCCGCACACGCTCAGGAAAACGCTCGGTGGAAATTTATGGCGCAAGGGATGGTAGGTTTTGCCGTCTTCACCCTGCTTGAAGAAAGGCAGAATCGCGGGGAGTGTACGCTCCATGAACGTGCTCATTGCGGCGTTGATGGTATGATAATAAAGCGGCGTGGCGTAAACGGCAAGATCGCAGTCGAGCCATTTGGGAAACAGTTCCCGGCTCATATCATCTTTGTGGACGCAATGTCCGGGTGTTTTCGTCCAGCAGGTGAAACAGCCGATGCAGTATTTAATTTTTTTCTCCCGCAGGTTGACCACTTCAACATCCGCACCTGCGTCGCGCATGCCCTCGACCAGGCAGTTCAGCATCATCACCGTGTAGCTATCTTTGTTGCTGCGCGGGCTGGAATTAATGGCGAGCACTTTCATTTGGCCTCCTATATTCAAATGAATTGGCCGGGCAATCACGCCTCTATCCGGCCATCAGATAACGATATTTCGGTGGAAAGAATCATACGCTGATTGACAGGTTTGTCAATGACCGACAGCAACCAGCAGGAATTATCATTATTGTTAACATTATTTTCGAGCCTTCCCCGTTATTTTCTAAAGATCACTTCAAGAATTTTCTTGAACAAAATAACATTGGGCGATAGGGTTACGCACAGATGATGAATCCCAGCACTTTGGAAAGGGTTCAGTTTTTAAGGATAAGCAACGGCCATGAATTCAGAAGACTTCATACGACTGCAATACGCCAGAGACCTTTTGGAGAATCCGGGACTCGCGGCCAAACTCACCAACGTTATTGGAATGCCCTTTGAAAAGGCCTTCGGGTACCTGCCTGCGAAATGGTCCGACGCCATCCAGGGCGTTACACAAAAGTCGCTGCGGCATGCACTCGACGTCGCAATCAAAACGATCAACCATTCTGAACGAAAACCGTCAAATGATGTTCTCCATAAAATTCTTGTTGCCGCGTCCGGGGGTGTGGGGGGCGCCTTCGGTCTCCCTGCGCTGGCCGTTGAATTGCCGGCCACAACGGTTATCATGTTTCGTTCCATCGCCGATATTGCCAGAAGCGAGGGGGAAAATCTACAGATGGTCGAAACAAAACTTGCCTGCCTGACCGTTTTTGCCCTGGGTGGAAGTTCCGGCAAAAACGACGGAACCGAGAGCGGTTATTACGCAGTGAAGGTCCTTTTGGCAAAACAGATCTCCGAAGCGGCAAAGTATATTGTAGAGAGGGGACTTGCCGAAGAGGGGGCTCCGGCTCTGGTCAGGCTCTTGGCAACGATCACCTCGAGATTCGGCGTCACCGTGTCACAAAAAGCAGCCGCGTCGGCTGTGCCGGTAATCGGCGCGGCAGGGGGTGCATTGATCAACTCTATTTTCATGGACCATTTCCAGAACATGGCCAGAGGTCACTTTATTATAAGGAGCCTCGAAAAAAAATACGGACCTGAAGAAGTTTCACGCTTGTACCATCATGCTTCCTGACAGAACCTGACTGACCATTTGCCTCCGGAGGTGCTTTTTTGGCGTCACCACAAACACCCCTCGTTAATCTCTCTGTCCGCCGAAAACGCCCACGCGGCATCAATCGTCTTTTTCCCATCCTCATAACGCTGCGTGACTACAAGCGCGCCTGGCTGCTAAACGACATTGCCGCTGGACTGGTCCTGACAGCAATTCTCGTGCCTGTCGGCATGGGATATGCGGCGGCATCCGGCCTGCCCGCGATTTACGGCCTTTATGCCACCATTATTCCACTGATCGTGTATGGCGTTTTCGGACCGAGCCGAATTCTGGTGCTGGGGCCAGACTCTGCGCTTGCCGGACTCATCGCCGCAACGATTGTGCCTCTGGCCGCGGGCAACGCTGATAAAGCGGTAGCCCTTGCCGGGATGCTCGCCGTTTTGACGGGGGCGCTATGCATCGCTGCGGGCCTGGCGAGGTTCGGCTTTATTACCGATCTCCTTTCAAAACCGATCCGCATGGGTTACCTGAACGGCATCGCGCTTACCGTGCTAATCGGCCAGTTACCGAAAGTTCTCGGCTTCAACGTGAGCGGCAACAGCTTTTTAACGGAATCAGGCAATCTTGCACAGGGCATCTTGAACGGACAGATCAACTGGATGGCTTTTGCCATTGGTCTTTCCTGCCTGATCATTATTCTCGGATTCAGGCACTGGGCGCCCCGTATTCCGGGCGTACTGATCGC
>Ga0316605_10000724_pt1 | contig 21136 bp, 17 predicted proteins | sample OWC_soil_day20_n_FD_207666 | JGI IMG/M metagenome (GOLD analysis project Ga0316605, IMG submission 207666) | Wetland soil microbial communities from Old Woman Creek delta, Ohio, United States - OWC_soil_day20_noCT | ecosystem: Environmental > Terrestrial > Soil > Wetlands | place: USA: Ohio...
ACGGCTCAGCTTGACGTAATCCGGTTCGATGCTGCGCAAATGACTGAACGAGGATATCCCGCCGCCGAACTCGTCAAGGGCGATTCGGCAGCCCAGGGGGCGGACGGTGCGGACGAAATCGAGGACTTGCGCCGCGTGGCGGGCAGCGGTCTCCTCTGGAATCAGCAGGCATAGTCCCCGGCCGTCGATATGGCGTTCGGCCAGGCGCATGGCGATGTAGTCGGCCGTGCTTCGTTGGCACAGCGAGGCACAGGAGATTGGAACCAGGCAGATCAGCCGCTTGTTGCTGCCGTCGGCACGGGCCAGTGCGGCGATGGCCGAGTCGAGAAAGTAACGGTCGACGGTGGGCGCCAGGTCATAGCGTTCGGCGGTATCGATCAGGGCGCTCAGGGGAATCGGCTGTCGTCCTGGTTCGTTGAGGCGACCCAGCATTTCGACCATGAAGCAGCCATCGCTCTTCTCCTGGAGCGGGAAAATCGGCAGGGCCTCGACCAGCAGGCGGTTCTCGGTCAGCGCCCCGGCGATGCGCTCCGGCCAGCCGTTGGTGTCGTGCCGGCGATCCTCGGCCTGGTCGGCTTCCTGTTCGCAAACCTGACTGCGACCGAGTTCCTTGGCGCGGTAACAGGCGGCATCGCCGGCGGCGAGGATGTCGATGATGCTGCGGACATTCGGGGTGACCGGGGTCAGACCAATGCTTGCGCCAACGGCAAATACCTTGTCCTGCCAGATGAAACGGTAGGCGGCGGCGAGGGCGCACAAGTCGTCGGCAACCTGGCGCGCGCGCTGTCGGCTGCAATTGCTGAGTAGAACGCCGAATTCGTCGCCGCCCAGGCGGCCCAGCGTGTCTTCTTCGCGCAGGCGCCCCTGGAAGAGGAGGGAAATCTGGCGCAGCAGTTCGTCGCCGGCCAAGTGGCCGCAGGTGTCGTTGACCGGCTTGAAACGATCGAGATCGATGAACAGGGTGCTGCATTCCTCGCCACCGGCCTGCACCGCGACCAGGGCCTTTTCCAGACGTTGCTCGAATTCGCGGCGGTTGATGAGGCCGGTCAGGGCATCGTGCCTGGCCTGGAAAGCCAGTTGGGCGGTGGCTTCTTCGATGCGTTGCTGCATCGATCGATGCACCTCCTCGATATGCTCGGCCATGTCGTTGAAGCCGCGTTCGAGTTCGCCGAACTCGCCGGGCGACAGGGTTTCGATGCGCGTATCCAGACGGCCGGCCGACATGGCGCGCACGGCCAGCACCAGACGGAGCAGGGGTCTGGCCAGATTGTCCGCCATGCCGACGGCCAGGGCGCCGATCAGGATCAGGCCGAGGGCGAAAATGAGCGTGCCGCGTTGCCAGAGTTCGGTGCGTCGCCGGCTCAGTTCCGATTTATCGAGCTCGACGAAAACATGGCCGATGATTTCGGTCGCCGGGCTGACCGAACCGGGGAGCGGCTCGAACAGAACGTCGCTGTCGTTGCCGGAGCGGAAAACGGGGGCGCCGAAGGCAAGCCAGTGCTCCGACTCGCTGACCAGTCGAGGTTCGGCGAGTTGTTCGCGGAAGATTTCGGCGGCCAGCGAGACCCGGCCGCTGACGGCAATGGTGCGTCCTTTCTGATTGACGAACAGGGCAGCCTTGACGCCGGGTTCCTGGACCGTCGTCTGGGCCAGGTTGTGCAGGCTTTCGACCTGGCCGGCGATGATGCCGTATTCGCTTATCGGCGCCAGATAGCGCACGGTGGCCAGGCCCTTGCTGTGCAATTCGGCCTCCAGGGTGCGCACCGAACTGATGGTGAAGAAAGCCATCAGGGCCAGGGCGATCAGGGTGCTGGGCAACAGGGTAAGCAGCAGCAGGCGTTGGCGCAGGTTGAGCCAGGTCATCGGGCATCCTTGTCGTTGAGCAGCGCACGGCGCAGTGCGGCTTCGTCCGGCAGGCTCAAATCGAGCGCCTGGGCAACATTCGGGTTGATCGCGATGGCGAACTGGGCGGGGTCACGCGGGGCGGGCAGGGCGGTGCCATGGACCAGGACAAGGTCGGCGGTCTGGCGGGCGATCTGGGCTGGCGTGGTGTACAGCGCAGCCAGGGCCCCGGCGTTGACCAGGGTCGGCGAAAAGGCGATCAGCGGTTTGCGGTGGCGAAAGGTGGTGACCAGGATGGCCTTGATGTTGTCGCGTTTGTAGATGGTCGGGTCGGGCTGGGCGAGCAGCGCATTGACCCGGGGCAGGAGGGCGTTGAGCGCCGGCAGCAGGTCGTTGTCGTTCTGGCTCTCTTCGGTTTCGACGGTAAAGCCGGCGCCGCCGAGCGCTTGCAGCTGGGGATTGATCGGAAAGCCGCTGGCGCTGCGCTGTACCAGGCCGATCCGGCGCTGGCCGGGCAGCAGGTGACGGATGAAGGCAGCCTGTCTGGCCGGAGGTTGTTCGAGGAAGACGGCGGTGCTGCGTGGGCGATTCCGGCCGGCCTCGGCGAGGATCTTGTCATAGGCCTGGCGCTGGATCAGGGTGGCGATGATCGGGGTGTTGCCGCCGCGGGCCAGACTGCGGCGAAAGGCATCGCTGCCAACGGCAACGATCAGGTCGGGAGAGCCAGCCTCGCTGACGGGGTCGCCGGTGCCGCTGGCGATGATCTTCCAGACCGAGCCATCCAGCGCCTCGCCGAAGGCGGTGGAGAATTCGGCGTAGGGCCCCTTGGTGTCGCTGAGCAGCATGGCGAGACCAGCTGCCCGGGCTTCGGGCAGCAAGGCTAGAACCACGAGGAGTGCCCGCAGGCAGGACCAGAGCATGCGCGGACTATAGCGTCTCTGACTATGCCAATGCAATTGTGGTTTGTGCTTATTTGTAAAGGCTGGTGGCGATTCGTTGTCAGCGTCGGTTCAGGTGTCGCCGGGCCTGGTCGAGATGGCTGCACAGTTGCTCGGTGCCGTCGAGGATGCGCGGCGTGTGGCGTTGCATGATGTCGGGGTTGATGTGGAACAGATTGTGGTGCTTGACCGCGCTCAGGCGGGTCCATTTGTCCCAGTCGTGCAGCCATTCCGGCCGGGCGTCGCCCATGCCGGTGGCGATAATGGTTTCGGGATCAGCGTCGAGCACGGCTTCGATGCTGACCGTTGGCGCCATCTGGCTGAGTTGCCCGAAGACATTCTCGCCGCCGCACAGGCGGATGGCATCGCTGATGATCTGGGGGCCGCCGACCGTCATCAACGGCGTTTTCCAGATCTGGTAGAAGACGCGAACCCTGGGCTTGCTGGCATTGTTCGCCTGCAAGGCAGCCAGGCGCTGGCGGAAGCGGTCGGCGGCGAGCCTGGCGCTGGCCTCGCTGCCGGCCAGACGGCCCAGAATTTCGAGTTGGCCGGCGACGTCTTCCATGCGGTTTGGTTGCAGGATGAACACCGGCAGGCCGAGGGCTTTCAGCTTGCCGAGCTGGGCGCTGGCGTTGCCGCTTTCCCAGGCCACGATCAGGTCGGGCCTGAGGGCGACGACGGCTTCAAGATCGATGCGCGAATAACCGCCGACGCGCGGCAGTTTTTTTGCTGGCGGCGGATAGTCGCTGTAGTCCACGGTGCCGACCAGGCGCTCGCCGCCGCCGGCCGCATACAGGCTTTCGGCCAGGTGGGGCGCGAGGGTGACGATGCGTCGGGCCGGGCCGGGCAAGCGGATTTCCTGGCCGGTGGCGTCCTTGACGACGAGTTCGGCCGTTGCGGCGGCCGACAGGCAGAATGCTGCGGTCAACGCACAAAAATGAGCAAATTTCATTGCGGTTTCCAGTCGGCCAGCGCCCGATTCAGACGTTGCCAGTCGGCTTCGTCGCCCGGCAGGCCGAAGCGGAGCAAGGGGTGCTGGTCGAAACGGCGCACCAGAATGCCTTGGGCCGCGAGGTGGGCGTGCAGTTCGCCGGATTGTGGCAGATTCAACGTAACGAACAGCGGGCTGCTCTTGGTTTCGCCAAGCGGCGCCAACAGGCTGGCCAGCCGCTGGCTGGCTGCCAGCAGGTGCAGGCGGGCGACCGCCTGCCAGTCCCGGTCGTGCAGGGCCAGGCGGGCGGTGACGCGCGACGGGCCGGCGACCGTCCACGGGCCCATCGCCTCGGCCAGGCGGCCCAGCAGGTCGGGGGCGGCGAACAGGAAGCCGACGCGGGCGCCGGCCAGGCCGAAGAATTTGCCGAGCGAGCGCAGCACGATCAGGTTGGGGGCCGCGGCGGTGCCGGCCAGCGGGGCCAGGCTCTCCTCGGGCGTGGCATCGATGAAGGCTTCGTCCACGATCAGCCAGCCGCCGCGTTTTTTGAGCTGCGCGGCGGCGTCGACTGCTAGCTCGCGCGGATGGTGGTCGGCGGTCGGGTTGTTCGGGTTGCACAGCAGCACATAGGGCGTTGCTGCTGCCAGGGCGCGGCTCAGCGTGGCGTTTTGCAGGAAACGGACCTTGTGGCCGGCGCGCTGCCAGGCTTGCGGATGTTCGGCGTAGATCGGCGACAGGCAGGCGACGACGGCGCGCGGCAGCAGGGTCGGCAGCAACTGGATGGCGGCCTGCGAACCGGCAACCGGCAGCAGATTGGCATTGCCGTAATAGTCGGCGGCGGCTTCTTCCAGGCCGTCGCCGGTTTCCGGCAGGCGTTGCCAGCAATCCGGCGGTAGCGTCGGTACCGGCCAGGCTTGCGGGTTGATGCCGGTCGACAGGTCCAGCCAGTCGGCCAGCGGAATGTTGTAGTGCGCTGCGGCTTCGCGCAGTCGGCCACCGTGGTCAAGCATGGAGAAATCCGATCAGGAAAAAAATGAGCAGCCACAACCAAAGGCTGCGGCGAATCAGGACGATGGCCCGGTCGAGGTCGGCGGCTTGCGGGGGGGCGCCATGGCCGAGCGGCGGGCGTTGCTCTTCCTGTCCGTGGTAGATGGCCGCGCCGCCCAGCCGGACGCCCAGGCTGCCGGCCCCGGCGGCCATCACCGGGCCGGCGTTCGGGCTGTCCCAGGTCGGCGCCTGGCGGCGCCAGCAATCCAGCGCATGGCGGGTATGGCCGAGCAGGGCGTAAGTCAGTGCAGTCAGGCGGGCCGGCAGCCAGTTCAGGGCATCGTCGATTCTTGCCGCCGGGCGGCCGAACAGGTTGTAGCGTTCCGTGCGGTAGCCCCACATGGCGTCCAGCGTATTGGCCAGCCGGAACAGCAGTGCACCGGGACCGCCGAGCACGGCGAACCAGAACAACGCGCCGAAGATGGCATCGTTGCCGTTTTCCAGCACCGATTCGACACCAGCCTTGGCGACGCCGGACTCGTCCAGTTGCCCGGTTTCCCGCGAAACGATCCAGCTGACGCGTTGCCGGGCGGTTGTCAGATCGCCGACCGCCAGCGGGCGGGCGATGGCCTTGGCGTGTTCGCCCAGACTCTGGGCGCCGAGGGCGAAATAGAGCAGCAGAACGTCGATGGCGAAGGGGGCCTGCGGGCGGACAAGAATGGCCAGCCCGACCCCGGGGCCGACGGCCAGCAGCCAGGCCAGCAGGCCGGCCGGCAGCTGGCGGCGGTTAAGCCGGCGTTCGATGGCGGCGGCCAGGCGGCCGAAGCCGACCAGCGGGTGCCAGCGGCGCGGTTCGCCGAGCAGGCGGTCGAGCAGGACGGCGGCCAGCGCGGCGAGCGGCATGGCGAAAGCGTCGACTGGCCAGCTCACAGCGGAAACCCCGGTTGTTGCAGAAGGGCGGCCTGCACGTCGTGCAGTGCTGCGGTCAACGCGCCTGCGGAGGCCGCTTTTTCGCCCCACTGCTCGTGAAAGACCAGTTCCTCGACGGCCAGGCGCGGCAACCAGCCGGCGGTTTCCAGCTCCGGGCGCTCCTTGAACTCGCTGACGTGGCCGATGCACAGGTAAGCGATGGGCACGATGTGGTGTGGGATGGCCAGCGCATCCTGCAAGGCTTTTTCGTGGAAGATGCTCACCCAGCCGACGCCCAGCCCTTCGGCGCGGGCCGCCAGCCACAGGTTTTGCACGGCGCACACGCTGGAATAAAGATCCATGGTCGGCATGTGCGTGCGGCCGAGCACTACCGGGCCGGAGCGCGTGCGGTCGCAGGTGATGCACAGGTTGATCGGTGCTTCGAGAATGCCTTGCAGCTTCAGGCGGCTGTAGATTTTCCGCTTTTCGTCGGGAAACATCGCCGCCGCTTCGTCGTTGGCCTGGCGGAAAACATTGTGGACGCGCCGCTTCACCTCATCCGAGCGAACCAGCAGGAAATTCCACGGCTGCATGAAACCGACCGACGGCGCATGGTGCGCCGCCATCAACAGGCGGGCGAGAACGGCGTCATCGACCGGGTCGGGCAGAAACTGGCCGCGCACGTCGCGGCGGCTGAATATGGCGTGATAGACCGCTGCCCGGTCGGCATCGGCAAAAGCATGCGGATTTTCCATGGATTCCCCTTCTGGAAACGCGGCGGCGCCTGTCCACGGCGCCGTATTACGTCTCCCGGCCGGTCTTCTGACTCGGATTCATCCGCTGCCGCGCCTTCCCGGTTGTAACCAGTGGCCAGATGCGGCGAACGTCCTCCTTACAGCGTTGGGCACGTGGCGGAATTGCACCGCCTTCCCGATTCTCTCGCCGGCATGGCCGGCAAGCACCCGGAGACATCAAGGCGGGGATGCTAAGCGAGGGGCCTTGGCGAAGCAAGCGAAAGCACGCCAGCACCGATCAATGGGAACGATCGGTGCTGGCGTGCAGCCGCCCGTTGCTTTCCGCGAAGCGCAAGCCGGCGATCTGGCGCAGGGCGATCGGCGCGCTTTCCTCGTTGTCGACCAGGAAAACGCCGCTGATGCGCATGCTGCCAAGACTCGGCTCGTCGAGGACGATCGGCGTCTTGCGGAAGCGGTTGAGGGTGGCGATGACCTCGCTTAGCGGCTTACTTTCAAACGCGAGCTGGCCTTTGGTCCACGCCAGCAAAATGCTGCGGTCGACGGCCAAAACCGGGCCGATTTTTCCATCCGTTACGGAAGCTTCCTCGCCGGCCGCCAGACGTTGTGTTGCTGCATCGTCATTGGCCGGCCGAATTTCCACCATGCCCTCGGCGACGCCGACGCGGGTCTGCTTTTCCCCGGTTTCCACCACGAAACGGGTGCCGATGTCGCGGATGCGATGCCCATCGGCCACGACTTCCAGCGTTCGTTGCGGATCGGCGGCGACATGGATGGCGATCTGGCCCTCGTGCAGTTCGATGTGGCGCTGTTCCTTGTCGAGGCGGAAATGCAGGCGGGTGTGGGGGGCGAGGTCCAGTTCGCTGCCGTCGCTGAGTTGCAGGTGTTTCCGCTCGCCGCTGCCGGTGGCGACCAGCTCGCCCGGCGCGCTATGGAACAGCCAGCCGGCCAGCAGGGCCATGGCGAGCAGTCCAACGCTGCCGTGCACCAGCCGTCGCGGGCGCGGCTTGGCTTGCGGCGCGAGGCGGGCCGAGTGGCTCCAGATTTGCTCAAGTATCCCGAATTCCCGGGCGTTTTCCGGGCTGGCCGCCAGCCAGCCGGTAAAGGCCGCCCTTTCCTCTCTGGAGACATTTTCGCCATGCAGTCGGGCAAACCAGAAGGCGGCCTCTTCCTGAGCGCGTTCGCTGCGGTCAGCGGCGGGAGAGGGTTGGGGCGAATGGGGCATGCGCCGGATTCTCGGCAGGCGAGGTGGGGATGTCAAACGCCTGCCGAATACTTGCTCCACAGTCGCCGCAATTGCAGCATGGCGTTGGCCAGGTGCTTCTCGACCATCTTGGCCGAAATGCCCATCTGCGCAGCGATTTCGTTGTGGGTCAGGGCGTCGAAGCGATGCAGGAAAAAAACCTGCCGGCACTTGGGCGGCAGGGTTTCGATGCTTTCCGCCAGGGCCAGCAGTTGCTGCCGCGCCGAGGCAATGCGCGCCGGGTCGGCCACCGGGTCGGGCAGGGAATCCTGGAAATCGTCGATTGGCAGCAGTAGCGGCCGGGCCTTCGCCAGGCGGGCCAGATCGATCAGCAGATTGCGCCCGCTGCGCAACAGGAAAGCGCGGGGATTGTGCATGGCCTCGACCGGCGGCTTGAGCAGCAGACGAAGAAAAATCTCCTGTGCCGCATCCCGGCCGGCGTCGGGGCAATCGAGCCGGCGCGTCAGGTAATCCCGCAAATGGTCGAAATGCTCCCGGTAAAGCTGCGCCAGATCGAATTCGCCGGAAGGCTTCAGGGCAAGGGTGAAGGACATGGGCGAATGCTAAAGGTCGTGTCGGGTGAATTCCATGCGGCATGTTGTCGCAGGCTGGGTTTCCGGGTAGGGAAACGGATGCGGGATCCGTCTTGGTAAGGGAAGGCGCCTTTCGTCGCCATTTGTTGCCAGGGGGAAACATGCTTCAGAAACAAACGCCGGCCCGTCCGGGAACTGTCCGGAAATATCTTGCCGTCGCCGTGTTGCTTGCGTGTCAGGCGGGCAGCGCACTGGCCGGAGCCAATATCAGTGTCGAAATCGGCCAGCAGGAGCTGGCGCCGGCATTGCGCCAACTGGCCACTCAGGCCGGGGTACAGATCGTTCATGCGGCCGATGTCGTCGGCAACCGGAAGGTCAAGGCCTTTCGGGGTGAAATGAGTGTCGAAGAGGCGCTAAGCCGCTTGTTGCAAGGCAGCGGCCTGGAATTCCGCCGCGACGGCGAGAGCTATGTGATCGTCGCCGCTGCCCATGCCGAACAGAACCTGGGCGAAATCGTGGTGACGGCCACGCGTACCGAACGGCGGGCCGATGAAGTGCCGGCCAGCGTCAGCGTGATTACCGCGCAGGACATCGCTCGCCAGCGGCCGGCCGTCATCGGCGACCTGCTGCGCAATATCGAGGGCGTCGACGTCGCCAATACGGCGTCGCTGGGCGGGGCCGAGTCGGTCATGTTGCGCGGTATCGGCGGCTCGTTCGGCGGCTCGACCAGCCAGGTCCTGCTCGATGGCATGCCGCTCGAGTCGCCGATCACCGGCATTCACTACGGCATGAAAACGCTGGCGGTCCAGGATGTCGAACGCATCGAGATCGTGCGTGGTCCGGCTTCCGCGCTTTATGGTCCGAGCGCCGTTGGCGGTGTGGTCAACCTGATGTCGAAGCGCTGGCAAGGCGCGCCGGGAGCGGAAGTGCAGATCGGCGGGGGGAGCCATGGCTCGACCCTGGTCGGTGCGGCGGCGGGTGGAGCGTCGGAGGTGGCCGATATCCGCTTGTCGGTGAGTGACTACCGTACGGACGGTTACGTCGCGCAGCCGGAGCCGGATCGTTGGGGAACCAAAGATTTGGGGCCGCGCGACGGCAAGGATAAGAAAATCGCTTTGACCGGCGGTTTGCGCCCCTCGGAAAACCAGGAAATCACCTTCGGCATTCGCAATTCGGATATCGAATCGGCCTGGTTGGGCGGCCATCCCAACTACCGTATCCATACGCGCCTGGAGAGTTACGATCTCGGTTATCGCGCGGAGGTCGGGGACTGGGCGGTGCTCAAGGCGCGTTATCGCAAGTCGCGGCAGAAGGCGCGGGCATTCTTCGACGCCGACGCCTACATGGCGGATGGCGATCTATCGCTGGCCGAGTTCGACAATCGGATCGACAGCAACGATTCGGTCGATTTGCAGGCCGATCTTCGTCTGGCGCAGAACAACCTGCTTTCCCTCGGTTACAGCTACGGTCGGGGGAAATACACCACGACGGCCGACTATACCGGGGCCTTTCTTGGCATGCCGGCCGAGCGGAGCGAATCGAAGAGCGAGCTGACCGGTTTGTTCATCCAGGACGAACATCGCTTCTCGGAAGCCCTGTCGGTCTTGCTCGGCGGGCGGTGGGATCATTACCGCTTTTTCGGCGACAGCCGCGACGGAGTCGCGACTGGCAAGAATTCGAGCGACAACGTGTTCAACCCGCGCGTCGGGGCGCGCTACCACCTGACCGAGGCCGCTTCGGTGTATGCCACGGCGGGTACGGCCTATGTTCCGGCGCTCAATTCGCTGAAATTCCGTAGCGGCGGTGTTTGGCTCGATAACGCCGGATTGAAACCGGAAACCTCGGCGACCTACGAGGTGGGCGCCAATTACCGTCAAGGCCCCCTGACCAGCCGGGCGGCGATTTATCACACCGATTACACCGACAAAATCGAGGTCATCACGGTGGGGGCGCAGCGGCAGTTCAGCAACGTCAGCAAAGTCGCGGTCAATGGTCTGGAATTGGCCATGGAAGCGAAATTGGCCAGCGGCTGGCATCCTTACGTGAACTACACCTATACCGATTCCAGGATCAAACAAAATCCGGGTGATCTTCTGACGGAAGGCAAACGGCTGCAACGGGTTTCTCCCCACAAGCTCAATCTCGGGGTCTCGTATGCGCCTTCTGACAGCTGGTATGGCCGAATTTCCGGGCGCCATGTGGCGGCCTACTACTTCAACGACCAGAACACGGCGGATGCCCGCAATCCGGGACATTTCGTCGCCGATATGAAGTTCGGTGTGAATCTGCCGGCCGGCGGGTTTGCCCGCAAGCTTGAGTTGTCGCTGGCGATCAACAATCTGTTTGATAAACGCTATGGCGAGCAGCAATACGAATACCTGGATGGTCGGAATGTCTGGCTCGGGCTGAATGCAAGGTTCTGACCGGCGGGGCGGCCGTTGGCTCGGCTTGAGCCGATGGCTGCCGACGGTGGGGGGGATGCTGGCGTTGAGCATGGTCACACTGCCGGCTGGCGCGCAAGTTAGCGACGAAGCCGACGTTTCCCTTATCACCGCCGCCGACATCGCCCGCGAGAAGCCGGCCAGTCTCCTGGAGATGCTGAAGCGTCGGGTCGGGCTGGACGAGAACAACAGCGTCATCAGCATGCGCGGGGTGCGCGGCATTGCCGTGGTGGTCGATGGCTTCGTGTCTTCGGTCAGCGAGTTGTCAGCCTTGCGCCCGGAGCAGGTCGAGCGCATTGAGGTATTGCGCGGCGCGGCGTCGGCGCGTTTCGGGGCCGAGGCGATGGGCGGGGCGATTGCGGTGACGACGCGGCGGGCTGGCGGTCGGGAAGGTTCTGCGGTCAACCTGACGCAGGGGCTGGATTCCCGTGGTGGCAGCTATACGCGTCTCGGTGGCAGCGGCGAGCGGGGCGAACTGGCCTGGGCGCTGTTGGCGGAAAACCGCGAAGACAAGGGTTTCCGTACCGTGCCGCGCTCGCCTTTTCCCTACCAGATCACGGTGGCCGACGAGCATGGCCGCAGCACTGCCGTCGATGGCAAGCTGGCGTGGAATGCCCGTGACTTCGCCGCGTCGCTGAACCTCAAGCATTCGGACAACCATTCCTTTTTCGGCCGTCCGAACTGGGTCTTCGACTGGCAGACCGATACCGTGCGCAGCCAGCTTTCCTGGCAGATGAATGAACGCTGGTCGCTGGAGGCCGCCTTGGGCGAAGACCGCAATGCCACGGCCGGCGTGCGGGATCGCGGCACCGGCATCGACGCCGCCGGCCTGGCGGCGGAGCAATGGCTGACCCAGGACACCCGCCAGCGCGAGGCTTCGGTGGCGCTGGCCTGGCAGGACGGCGGTTGGCAGGGGCGGCTGGGCGGCAGCCTGATCGAACTGTCGGAACAATTCAGCGCCAGCGATTACGCCAGCCGCGCCACGCGCACGCAGGCCGAGTCGCTGATTCGCAAGGAGGCGTTGTTTGCCGCCGGCGAACTGCCGCTCGGTGCCGGCCGCCTGGAACTGGGCCTGCGCCGCGATTGGCAACGCTATGTGTCGTCGCGCGTGTTCGACGCCGGCCCGCCCGGCCAGGAAACGCGGGGCGGCGGCGTGGTCAAGGCAGCGACCAGCCCGAAGATCGCGCTGTCCTGGCCGCTGGGCGAAGGCCTGCGTCTGCGCGGCAGTGTGGGCAGCGGCTTCTCGCCGCCGCAGGCGACGCAGCTTTACAACGGTTTTGTCAGCGCCGGCTCGGTGACGCTGGCCAACCCGGCGCTGAAGCCGGAACGCTCGACCACCACCGACCTCGCCCTGCTCGGCAACCTGGCCGGCGGCAACGGCGGCGTCACCCTGTTCGCGACGCGCTGGCAGGACAAGATTGCCGTGCGCATCCTCGATTACGGTTCGCCGATGGTGCAGCAGCCGCAAAATGTCGGCGAGGTGCGAGCGCACGGGCTGGAAACGCACTGGTCGCAGCCGCTGGCCGAGCGCTGGCAGCTCGACGCCAATTACACCTATACCCGGACCCGCATTGTCCGCGACCAATCGGCGCCGCAACTGGTCGGCAACGCCTTGCCGGACATGCCCCGGCACAAGGCAAATTTTGTGCTGAATTACGCGTCGACCGCAGGATTTTCCGCCCGCGCCAAATGGCGCCTGGTCGGCAGCGCCTACACCGACGAAGCCAATACCGTGGTCGATAGCCAGGGCTATCGCTGGAAAAAAGCGGCCTACGACGTGCTCGACCTGGCGGCGAGCTGGCGGGCCAAAGGCTGGGAAGCAACGCTGGCGCTCGACAACGTCTTCGACCGCGATTACGTCAGCGGTTTCTTCTGGCATGGCGAACCGCGCACCCTGCGCGGCGAATTCATTTTACGTTTTTGACTGGCAAGGAGTGCTGCGTGCGCAAACAAGTGATTTTTCCCGTTCTTTTCAGTCTGGCCGTGCTGCTGGCGACGCCGGCACTGGCTTGCCGGCCTTTCGGTTCCTACCAGTTGGTGGAAGACAAAACCGGTGGCATCTGGTTTACCGAGGGCGACAACAACGCCGTGTCGCGGCTGGCGCCGGACGGCAGTGTCAAGGCCTATGCGCTGCCGACGAAAAATGCCGAACCCAGCGCCCTGACCCTGGATCGCCGGGGCAACGTCTGGTTCGTCGAAATGGACGGCGGCAAGATCGGCCGCCTGGCGCCAGACGGGCGAATCCGGGAATTTCCGACGCGCGACGGCCATCCCGGCATGGTCGCCGTCGACCGCCGGGGCGAAGCGTGGTTCACGCAGATGTCCGGGCACGAAAATGGCAACAACAGTGACAGCGACGAACACGCCGGCCACGGCAGCGCGATGATCGCCAAGGTCGGCCGGATCGACCGCCAGGGCAAGATGCATGATTTCCCCGTGCGCGAAGGCTGGCCGACTTCGCTGGCCTTCGACCGTCAGGACCGCGCCTGGGTGACGATCCTGGTGCCGGGGTATAACGGCGGCCAGCCCAAGGGGCAACTGGCGACGCTGTCCCGGGACGGCCAGTGGACCGCCGTGGCGGCGTGGGAAAATAGCTGCCCGAGCAACCTGACGCCGGTCGCCGGCGGTCTCGCCTTCTCCGACCACTGCCGTTTCGCGCTGGGCCGCATCGCCGCCGATGGCAAACTTGGCGAACAGAAACTGCCCGATGGCACCTACATCCAGCAAATGTCGGCGGCGCCGGACGGCGTGCTGTGGTTTTCCGGCGACCAGCGTGGCCGCCTCGGGCGCATCGCCCCGGACGGCGCCGTCGCCTATCTGCCGGAACGGCCCGCCAGCGACGATCAGGTCATGGCCATCAAGGTGCTGCGCAACGGCGACCTGGTGTTTTCCGAGTTCTACAACTACAACATCAACCGCCGCACGAAGAACGGCGACTACGTCGAACATCTGGTGAATATCGAGGAACGCCGGGGCAGCCGCGAAGTGCGCGACGGCGAAGTCTGCTACGTGCAGTTCGCCGCGCGCATCGCCGGCAAGGCCGAGATGGACAAGAAACGGGCTGAGGAAGTGCGCAGCGGCCGCTTCAAGGCCGACGGCGCCGGTACGGAAAGGCTGGTCGAACAGAAATGCCTGGTCTGCCACGACGCCCGCCGCCTGCTGCTGTCGCGCCGTAGCGACTGGACGCCGAGCCTGACGCGCATGCACTCCTACCGCCAGCTACGCGGCGTGGCGCCGCTGACGCCGGAGGAGACGACGCGGCTGGTGCGCTATTTCAATACCTATTACGGGTTGGCGCGCTGAGGGGGCGATACCGGCTGCCCATTGCCCTTCTTCAGTCGTCGCCCTTGCGCAGCCGGAATTCCTTGCCGGCGTTGTCGGTGTCGCGCATTTCAAACAAGCCGGCGGCGTGCAGTGCTTCGGTCAGGCTGGTGCATCCCGACTGTTCGAGACTGCGCCCATGTTCTTTGAGATGCGCGCCAATCGCCGCCGGGTTGGTCCAGCCGTTTTCTCCCTTGCCGGCCAGGACGGCGGTGCGCAAGGCTTCGACGTAGGTTGGGGTCATTGACCTTTTGGCCGGCCGGCAGAAATGCGCCGTGCCGTTGCCTTGCTTGCGTTGTTCCAGGTCGAAACTGCCGCTCCCTTGCAGGAGTTTGATGTAATTGCTCGACCCGTAGCTGCGCGGGTCGAAATCGCTGTGGTTGGCGCGCAGGTAATCGGCGACGCGCGACACCAACGCCCAGCCGTCTTCGTCGGCGACGTTGGTATAGGCGCGTAGCAGCAGGTTCTTGAGTTTGTTTTTCTCGGCAATCGCGGTGTCTACAGGCCGGGTTTTCGGCGTTCCGTTGGTGTCCTGATGGGCATGCGGCGTTACCGGCAGCGCGTTTGGTTTTTCCTTTTCGCTGGCGACCGGCGCCACGCCGAGGTTTTCGACATAGGTGTAGCGTTCGCAGGCGCTGACAAAGGCTTTGGGCGCGTGCTTGCGTCCGAAACCGTAAACGCTGAGGCCGTCTTCGCGAATGCGCGTGGCCAGCCGGGTAAAGTCGCCATCGCTGCTGACCAGGCAGAAACCGTCGAAGCGTCCGCCATGCAGCAGATCCATGGCATCGATGATGAGGGCGCTGTCGGTGGCGTTTTTGCCGACCGAGTTGCGGTATTGCTGCACCGGTTGTACGCCGTGGTTGGCCAGGGTCTCGCGCCACTTGGCCAGGTTCGGCGAGGTGAAATCGCCATAGACGCGGCGAACCGACAGTCTGGCGTCGCGGGTGATTTCCTCGATGATCGGGGCAATGATGTCCGGTGTGTCGTTATCGGCATCGATCAGCAAGGCGAAATTGGGCAGGTCGTGTTTCATCGGTGGTATGCAGTCGGGATGGTGGCGGCATTCTGCCAGATTCGCACGCCTTCCCGCTTGCAGCGATAATGTCGCCTTTTTCGCAGGTCGTAACGATGCCGAATAACGCGCTGATGGTGCAGGGAACGACTTCCGACGCCGGCAAGTCGACGCTGGTTGCTGCCCTGTGCCGCATTCTCAAACGGCGCGGCGTCAAAGTGGCGCCGTTCAAGCCGCAGAACATGGCGCTCAATTCGGCGGTGACCGTTGATGGCGGCGAGATTGGTCGGGCGCAGGCACTGCAGGCGCTGGCTTGTGGTCTTGAGCCGCACACCGATTTCAATCCGGTGTTGTTGAAGCCGACTACCGACAAGAAGGCGCAGGTCATCATTCACGGCCAGGTCGCCACCGACCTCGACGCCAAGGCGTATCACGACTACAAGCCGCGGGCGATGGGCGCGGTTTTGGCCTCCTGGGGGCGGTTGACCGCAGGATTTGATTGCGTGCTGGTCGAGGGTGCCGGTTCGCCGGCCGAGATCAATTTGCGCGACCGCGACATCGCCAACATGGGCTTCGCCGAGGCGGTCGATTGCCCGGTGATCCTGGTTGCCGACATCGACCGCGGTGGCGTCTTCGCCCATCTGGTCGGCACGCTGGAACTGCTGTCGCCCTCCGAGCAGGCGCGCGTCGTCGGCTTCGTCATCAACCGTTTCCGCGGCGACATCGCCCTGCTTGAACCCGGGCTGGACTGGCTGGAGCAGCGCACCGGCAAGCCGGTGCTCGGTGTCTTGCCCTATCTGCACGGCCTGATGCTCGATGCCGAGGACGCCATTGCAACGGCTGCGGTCGACGGTAAAAAACAGGCAAAAATCCGTATCGTCGCGCCGGTTTATCCGCGTACCTCCAACCACAACGACCTCGACCCGCTGCGCCTGCATCCGGAAGTCGATTTTCGCTGGGTCGGGCCTGGCGAGGCCTTGCCGGCGGCCGACCTGATCGTCCTGCCCGGCTCGAAAGCGGTGCGAGCCGACCTCGAATGGCTGCGCGAGCAAGGCTGGGATCAGGCGATCTACCGCCACCTGCGTTACGGCGGCAAGGTGATCGGTTTGTGCGGCGGCTACCAGATGCTCGGGCGGCGCATCGACGATCCGCAGGGGCTGGAGGGCGCACCGGGCAGTACGCCGGGCCTGGCCTGTCTCGATGTCGATACGACGCTCGAAAGCGACAAGCAGTTACGCAATGTGAGCGGCTGCTTGCTGCTGGCCGGTTCGCCGGCAATGAGCGGTTACGAGATCCATCTCGGTATCACCCATGGCCAGGGTTTAGCGCGGGCGGCGGTGCAACTGGACGACGGTCGCGTCGATGGGGCCATTTCGGCCGACGACCGGGTGCTTGGTACCTATTGCCATGGTCTTTTTGACCGACCAACGGCGTTGACCGGGCTGCTGGCCTGGGCGGGCATGCAGGAGAGTGCGCCGGTCGATTTCGCCGCCCGGCGCGAAGCGGATCTGGACCGGCTGGCCGATGCGGTGGAGGCAGCGCTGGACTGGGAAAAACTGGCGCCTTTCCTGCCTTAACCGGCTGCCGGCGCGTCGTCGTGGTGGATGCGCTTCAAGGCGACCTGCCGCTGGATTTCCCGGAAATCGACTTCGCGGCCATACAGGGCGTATTGGTTGCGTACGGCGCCAAACAATTTTTTGGCCTCGTTGCCCAGCATCAGGTTTTCGCACTGGCAATCAGCCAATTCCCGGTCGGCGATGGTCAAGGCCGCTTGCATCAGATCGAGGCGGGCTGTCGAGCTTAGTTCGGTAAGCAGCAGGGCCGGGCGCAGACCGGCCAGGCGCGGCTTGCCCTTGCCCGGCAGCAGAATGGCGAGCAGGGCGACATAGCTGGCCTGCTCGTTCAGGTCGAAGTTTTGGACTTCGCTGTCGCGCAGGCCGAGCAGGACTTTCTCGGCCGACAGTTTGTCGTTGCCGGCTAGATGGCTGCGCACCAGAGCCAGCCGATCCATCGGCGTCACCGCGCCCGGCATGCTGTCGTTGGCCACGACGTCGGCCAGCGCCGCGCTCGCTGTTCCAGTGTCGCCGTTCAGCGTGGCGGCCTCGGCCAGCAGGCGCTTGCGCAGGTAATTGCGCGGCGTCTTTTTGGCTATTTCGTCGAGCACCTTCTGGGCTTCGCCATGATCGCCCTGGGACATGCAAATATTGGCCTTGACATCCGCAGCGTCGAAATAGTTTGGGGTAGCGGCTACCACCCGGTCGATTTCCTCGCGCGCTTCGCTGAGCCGGTTTTGTTTGTGCAGGGAACGGGCAACCCCGGCCCGTGCCCAGGGGAAATTGTAGTTTTCGAGAATGTTGCGATAGGTCGCCTCGGCCGACTCGGCGGCCCCGCTGGCCAGCTGCACTTCGGCCTGCTGGCGCAGGATTTCGAAACGATAGGGGCGCCCGGCCTCGCTGTCGCGCTTGGCCTGGAGGATGGCCAGGGCCTGGGCGTATTCCTGTTGCCGTTTTTTTCGATAATAGTCGGCGAAAAAGTTCTTTTTCTCCAGGATGCGGTCGAGGCGCAGTAGCAGCTTGTCGGGCGAGAAGGGTTTGATGATGTAGTCGTCGGGTACCAATTCGACGGCTGACACCACCTGTTCGTAGGACTGTTCGCCGGTCACCATCATGAAAATGGTTTCGTCGGGCAACAGGTTGAAGCGCCGCAGTTCCTCCAGCAATTGCTGGCCGGAGCGCCCGTCGCCCAGCACGTAATCGCACAGGACGATGTCCGGTACATTGTTGCGGATGCGGTAGATGGCGTCCTGATAATTGGAGGCGAATTCGACGGCAAAGGCGCCAACGGTCTGGGCGATAGTACGTAGTGCCTCGCGGGCGAGCGGCTGGTCGTCGATGACGAGAAAGCGCTTTCGGCTGTAGTTGGCCATTAAGGTAGCCTCAACTCGAAACGGGCGCCGCCCAGCGCGCTGTCGTTGCCCAGATGCAAACTGCCCCTGCGTTCCTGGCGAACGTGCAGTTCGGCCAGGCGCTCGGCCAGCAGCAGGCCGGCCCCGGCCTTGGGTGGCAAGGGGGTGAAACCGGGGCCGTCGTCGTCGACGCGCAGGCACAGGTTGTCGTTGTCGATCCGTGCGCTCAGGTGAATGGCACGACGGGCGAAGCGGCCGGCATTTTGCACCGCGTTATTGAGCATGTCGGCGACCAGATCGCGGTCGAGCGGCCATTCGTCGACGACCTGGCAATCCAGTGTCAGTGTCACGCCCAAAGTGGCCAGGTGTTTGCCTTGGGTGAGTGCCACTTCGGCGCAAAGGTCGCCGACGATGACCGGTACTACCGCCAGACTGGCGCCGTGGCGGAACAGCCGGTAGGTGCTCAGGGTCCGTGACAGCCGGTTGGCGGCGCTTTCGATGGCGTAACGGGCTTTGCCGAGGTCGATCCGGTGTTCGGCTTCCTTCGCCACCAGCAGGGCTTCGGCGATGAATAACTGATTCTTGGTGTCGTGGATCCCCGAGGCCAGGACGTCGAGCAGGCGTTGCATGTGTCTCCCTTCGGGCTTGTGCTTGCCCGTCAGTCGGAGGATAACCCTACTTCAACAATATTGGCAGTCCGGCGGCAATCAGTGTGACATTGTTGCAAACGGCCGCGGCCCGTTGGTTGAGGCGCCCCTGCTCGTCGGCGAACAGGCGTGAGACGGGATGCATCGGCACGATGCCCCAGCCGACTTCGTTGGATACCAGGATGATCTGCCCGGGCAGCGTTGGCAATGTGTCGACCAGCGCCGCCGTCTCGTCGGCGAACAGCGGGCAGTCGACGGCTTCGCCGGCTTCCGCCTGCGCTGCGGCGCGGCCGGCGAAAAGCAGGTTGGTGAGCCACAGGGTCAGGCAATCGACGAGCAGGCAGGTATCCGGCCTTGCCAGCTCGCGCAGTTTCGCTGCCAGATGCAGGGGTTCCTCGGCACAGCTCCAGTCGGCCGGCCGGCGGGCGCGGTGATGGGCGATGCGGCGCGCCATTTCGCCGTCGCGCGCTTCGGCGGTGGCGACGTAAACGACCTGCTGGCCGGATTCCATGGCGAGGCGTTCGGCGTGGGCGCTCTTGCCGGAACGGGCGCCGCCGAGGATCAGATGTGTCATGGGGCGCAGTATAATCGCCCCTGTTCGACATCACGGAACCCGGTGCGCGCTTGATTCAGTTCAGGTGCAATTCCGGGGCGGGCCCGCCGCTGTAATCGGGGACGGCCGCTGCACGATGCCACTACGCGGGGAGACAAACCCGCCGGGAAGGCGCAGCGGACCGGACGATCCGAAAGCCAGAAGACCTGTCGGACGGAACACGCTTGAAGCCTGTGGACAGGGCTTCGCGGCTGCGCCCGGAAGGTGCCGTCGCGAGGCCCTTTTGCTTTTGGAGAATCGGATGCATTCGTTTGCTGTCGCGCCTGTCGACCGGGCGCTGGAAATTTCGTTGCAGAACAAGATCGACCGCAAGACCAAGCCGCTCGGCGCGCTTGGTCAGCTGGAAAAGGTGGCGCTCAAGGTCGGCCTGATCCAGCAGACCCTGACGCCGTCGTTGAACCGGCCGCAGATGCTGGTTTTTGCTGGTGACCACGGCGCCGCCAAGGCCGGCGTTTCGGCCTACCCGCAGGACGTGACCTGGCAGATGGTCGAGAATTTCCTCGCTGGTGGCGCGGCGATCAATGTCTTCGCGCGGCAGAACGGCCTCGGCTTGGCCGTCGTCGATGCCGGCGTCGCCCACGATTTCGGCGGCCCGCGCGAAGGCCTGATCGACCTCAAGGTGGCGGCGGGTACGGCCAATTATCTGGAAGAGCCGGCGATGACCACGGCGCAGTGCGCGTTGGCCATCGAACAGGGCGCCGGCGTCGTCCGCGGCCTGGCGGCGGACGGCTGCAATGTCGTCGGCTTCGGTGAAATGGGCATCGGCAACACCGCCGCTGCCTCGCTCATCACCCATTGTCTGACCGGCACGCCGCTGGCCGATTGCGTCGGCCGCGGCACCGGCCTCGACGACGCCGGCCTGGCGCGCAAGCAGGCGTTGCTGGAGACGGCGCTGGCCCGCTACCGTGCTGCCGGCGGTGCCAACGAGGCCTTTGCCGTGCTCGCCGAGTTCGGCGGCTTCGAGATCGCCAGCATGGTCGGTGCCATGCTGGCGGCGGCGGAAGCGAAGATAGTCCTGCTCGTCGATGGCTTCATTGTCGGCGCGGCGGCGCTGGTGGCGGCACGGCTGGAGCCGGCGCTGCTCGACTACTGCGTCTTCTGCCACCGTTCGGCCGAACCGGGCCATGCGGCACAGCTCGCCGCCCTCGGCGCCGAACCCCTGCTCGACCTCGGCCTGCGCCTGGGCGAAGGCACCGGCGCGGCGCTGGCCTACCCGCTGCTGCAGGCCGCCGTTGCCTTCCTCAACGAAATGGCCAGCTTCGAGTCGGCCGGCGTTTCCGACAAATCCTGATGCTCAGGCGCGAGCTGGAATACTTCCTCGGCGCTGTGCGCTTCTTCACGCGCCTGCCGGTGCCGGCCTGGGTCGGGCATTCGGCCGAGGCGCTGAATCATTCGGCACGTTATTTTCCGGCGGTCGGCTTGCTGGTCGGCGCTATCGGTGCCGTGGCCTATCTTGGGGCGGCGCTGCTTTGGCCGCTGCCGGTGGCTGTGCTGTTGTCGATGGCGGCGACCATCTACGCCACCGGGGCCTTCCACGAAGACGGTCTGGCCGATACCGTCGATGGTCTGGGGGGCGGCTGGGACAAGCTGCGCATCCTGGACATCATGAAGGATTCGCGGGTTGGCAGTTACGGTGTGGTGGCGACGGTGCTGCTGTTGCTCGGCAAATACTCCCTGCTCGCCGCGCTCGATCCGGGGCTGGTGCCGATGGCCCTGCTCGCCGGTCATGCCGTGTCGCGCTTCTGTTCGACGCTGCTGCTGGCGACCATGGATTATGTGCGCGAGGATTTGCTGGCCAAGGCCAAGCCGCTGGCCACCCGTTTGTCGGCGGGCGCCTTGGTGGTCGCCACCTTGTTTGCCCTGCTGCCGCTGGCCAGTTTGCCGCCGGCCAGAAGTCTGGCTGGCTGCGCCCTGGCCGGGCTGGCTACCGTCTGGCTGGCCGCCAAGTTCAAGCGCTGGCTGGGCGGCTATACCGGCGATTGTCTGGGGGCGACACAGCAGCTTAGCGAGATCGCTTTCTATCTCGGCCTGTTGGCCGCCTGGTCGGCGTGATCCTGCATCT